>Ga0209810_1000552_pt1 | contig 80063 bp, 66 predicted proteins | sample Coa_R1_7_FD_187159 | JGI IMG/M metagenome (GOLD analysis project Ga0209810, IMG submission 187159) | Surface soil microbial communities from Centralia Pennsylvania, which are recovering from an underground coalmine fire - Coalmine... | ecosystem: Environmental > Terrestrial > Soil > Unclassified...
AAAGCCACACTCGCTGTACCCAATTAACCAGTGAGCGTGCCCTACACCGCCTTGAGCGCCCGCCGCGCCGTCTCCGTCTCGTCGCCCCAGGTATTGCTCAGATAGACAAAAACCAGGTCCCAGTCCGCACCAGCGGTGCGCCTCGGGAGTCCGATTGGTCAACATGTCTTGCGTCAGGACCTGCCGGGCAAACGGCGCGGGTTTCGTGGGCAGCGGTTGGGTCTTAGCCGCTAGCCCGCCGGGTACATCGCTTGGCGGATACTTACGGTATTTGATGGGGAAGAGGGACTTTCCGTTGTTTCTCGACGCGCCGCTGCCAGAAGGCAGGTGATTGTACGAAGTTACCCTACCTGGGTGTTTAGGTTTTGATCGCGCCGAGGCGCGGTAGGCTAAACTCCACCTTCGTCAGCACGCCGTCATCGGCGGGAACCCCGATCGCTTCCAGCGCCAGCAGGGCCGCGCCGACCGCCGCCGGGACGCGCGCGGGCACAATCGCCGCCTGCGGTGCCACGCGCTGGACGACCTCCCGGAAGGAGCGCAGCACCAGCCGCCCGGATCGAAAAACGCCGCCCACAGTGCCTACGGTCACTGGCTGGGTTTCCAGGCACAGCTTCAGGAGCACCTTGTTGGCAATCAGGGCCAATTCTTTGCCGGCCTCGCGCAGAATGCGGCGGGCCACCGCATCGCCCAAAACGGCGGCACGGCCCACCACTTCGGAAAGCGCGGCAATATCCGGCCGGGTCATCGCGCCGGAATAGATGCGTTTATGTACGTGCTTGAGGTCGGGGACTGCGAGATGCTGGAGGAGCAACGGCAGAATCTGGGTCGGGGGGGCGATGCCGTCGCTGGCCCGGCAGCAGGCATTGAGCCCGCGCACGGCGATCCAGTAGCCGCTGCCCTCATCGCCCAGCAGGTAGCCCCAGCCGCCAGCCGATGCCTCCTCGCCCTCGGCATTGATGCCGTAGGCCGCCGCTCCGGTGCCCGCGATCACGACCACACCCGGACGGCCAAACGTAACGGAATAGAGCGCAATTTTGGTATCGTGCCCAAAGATCAGGCGGTCGGTCGGCACGACGGGCGCGCAGATCTCCTGCATATGCGCCGTGCCTCCGGTCATGCCCAGGCAGGCGGCAGCGATGCGTGCGTTCTCCAGGTCGGCCATCCTAATAGCGCCGCGCACGGCCTCCGTCAAAGAGCGACGCACGCGCTCGACTCCCCCCGGCTCGTGGATGTGGTTGGCGGGGCCGCCGTGCCCGATGCCCAGCAGACATCCGGTCGCGTCGGTGATTACGGCCGTCGTGCTGGTCTGTCCGCCATCTACGCCCAGAACATAACGCATGATAGGCTGCTCCCCCTGGCTAAATCGCTGCAAAATTCCGCACGACAGAGTGCGATTCCTGCTGCTTTCTCTGAATGAACGGGGAAGAGGGAGACTCGGCTTCTGTTCCCCCTTCTCCCTTGCAGGGAGAAGGGACGGGGATGAGGGGAGATAAGGCAGAGCGGAAGAGCCTGGGAGTGAGAGCCTCTCCCCTGTTGTTGGGGATCCCTTGCCCTTGTTGTCCCTGCGATTGGTCTGGCGTGTGAGAGCCTCTCCCCTGTTGTTGGGGATCGCTAGGCGGAGGGGTGTGGCAAGGCAGAGCCGTGTCGCAAGGTGTCGCAAGGCGGAGGCAAGGGCCGTAACCTTGCCGACCCTGGCAGTGGGGCGAACCATGGTAGCCCCGACCCTAGCAGTAGGGGGATAGGGGGTGAGGGCGACCCTACCCCCTACCCCCTGCGCGAGGGGCCGGGGGTGAGGGCCGGCTCTGGACGAACGGAGCATTGCGCGTGCGGTTGCGGGCACCCAAACGGAGAATCTTGTGGCCTGGAAACGAGGGCAACAGGGCGCACCTGTCGAACAAGGTGGGTAACGCTACCCGGCGCGGATTCGGTTCCGACGCTGCAATTGCGCGCACCTGTCGAACAAGGTGGGTAACGCTACACTTAAGGAGAGGACTGATGGCACACCTGGCTCCCGGCGTCGCGCCGGCCGACCTGCTGCGCGCGGACTTCAAATTTCTGGATGAGCGCGATACGCTGCGCACCACCTGGGCAGACGAGCAGCTCATCCTGCTGCCCTCGGTGCAGAGCCACGCCCATGAGGGGCATGGGATCTTCAACGGCCGCCGCTACACCAATACCTCTGAGGACGATGTGGCGCGCGCTCTGCGCCTGGATCCGGCTGCGGTCAAGGAGGCGAGGCAGTCCCTGATTGATGAGATCGCCGACTATGCAGATCGAGCCCTTAGCGGCAACCCGCCCGCGCATCTGCTCACTGCGCGGGAGGAGCCGCTACTGGGCATGAGCACGCTGCGCTACCTACAGGTGCAGGCGGCCGATGTGCTGCGCGGCCTCTATCTGGGCGGCCTGCGCGACAAGGCCGAAATCCGTCATGAAGTAGAGCAGCAGACCGGCGTGCAGATGGGAGGCGGCAAGTGCTACCTTGTGGACCGCAATGTCATGGCGCGGCTGGGGCTGGATGGCGACAAGCTGGCCCACGGCGCCTGGGCAGATAAGATCGCGGAGTTCAAGCAGAACGGGCTCATCGTCGGTCAGGATCGTAAGGATGATCCGAACGTGATCTACCAGTACATCCGCTACTGGCCGGGGCCGGGCGCCTCCGACGACGCCGCCATCGTCGCCGCCGGGTTCCGCTGGGGCGTGGGCGTGGCCGTCGGGGTCTTTCTGGCCGACGCCATAGATACCCTGGAGAAGTATGTGCCCGTCTACAGCGACCAGGACGCACGGATCGCCGAGACCATCGAAGGCAGGTTCGCCGACCTTAATCTAAGCCGGGAGGACGCGCGCCAGTTAACGCTGTGGGCGGCGGCGCTGGATACGTCCGACTACCAGGTGCCCGATAGCTCCCTGCGCCATCTGCTGGCCGTAGACCGCAAAGTGGATCTCTGCGCCGCCGAAAGCCATCTGCTGACGGTGATGGGCGTGCCTTGCCCGACCATCGGCCTGGGACACGAACGCACCTCCAGCCACCGGTTCTATGACTACGTGCGCAAACGGATGGAGGGCTGGATACCCGCCTGAACCTGAAATTCTATCCCACCGCGAGGCGGCTCCGTGCAACCTCCCCAAACTGGGGATGAGCTCACTCGAACTCGTAAGCGCCTTCTGCTGCCGCCCACTCATAGGCCAGGCGGGGTATCTGCGTGGCGAGCTTGCCGCCGCTGATGTCTATGAGCGTGCCGGTGATGTAGCTTGCCAGATCGGAGGAGAGGAAGCAGATCAGGTTGGCGATCTCCTGTGCCTGTCCCCAGCGCCGTAGCGAGAGCGTATCCAGGAGGCGCTGCTGCCGCTCTGGAGGCGCTTCGGCGAAGTGATTCATCTGCGTCGGGATCATGCCGGGCGCGTAGCAGTTGACCGTGATCTTCCAGGGGCCAAGCTCCCCGGCCAATACGCGCGTCAGAAAGACAACGCCCGCTTTCGAGGAGGCATAGGCCGCGCTGCCGAGGGAGGGGACAATGGCAGCAAAGGAGGCCGCGTTGATGATTCGCCCGGACTTCTGCCGCTTCATCACCGGGATCACGCTCCGGCACATCAGGAACGTTCCCTTCAGGTTGGTGTCGTGGTTGACGTCCCAGTCCTCCTCCGAGAGCGTTTCGACCGGCCCGCCTGCCGCCACGCCCGCGTTGTTGACTAGAATATCTATGCGCCCGTAGCTCTCCAGGATCTCCCCGATCAATCGGCTTACCTGGGCGCTATCGCGGACGTCGCACAGGACCTGCCGCCCCTCCCAGCCGTTCTCCCGGAACTCCTGGGCGACCTCTTCCAGTAAGTCGGGCTGAAAGTCGGCGGCAACGGTCCTGACGCCCTCACGGGCAAGAGTTGCCGCGATGGTACGCCCGATCCCCCGCCCGGCTCCGGTCACAATCGCCACTTTATCCCGCAGATCAATTTGCACTGGCGGTCGCCTCCCTCGTCTTGCTTGCCCCGGCCCGGCGGCTGGATGCCGGCATTTCCTGCGTGGGCAGCGCAAAAGCCACAAAGCTGTCTCCCGATGCTGTTCCCAGCTTGCCGCCTCTGCCCGACGCCAGGATCGCGGGCTTCTTCTCGGCATAGGGATCAAACGTCCACAAGGGACACCCTGTGGCCGCATCGAGCGCGATCACGTTCGAGCGGGCCGAGGTGACATGCATCACGCCCTCAACGACAATGGGCATACATTCGATGGTCGTTCCCTGCCCCGCGTCTCCGGTGTGGTACATCCAGGCCACTTGCAGGTCTCTGATGTTCTTGCGGTTGATCTGCGCCAGGGCGGAATAGCGCGTGCCGCCCTTGTCCCCGCCGACATTCGGCCAGTCCGTAGCGGGGGCAGAGGGCGCGTCACGGCCAGGCAGCCGCATCCTTCTGAAGGCGCTGCGAGAAGCGGATGGGACGCTGGGGGCAGAAGGAGCCTTACAGACAAGCGGCAATGCCGACAGAGCCAGAGGCAGGAACATGCATATCTCTCCTCTGGCCCCACCCCGGCCTGCGGCCACCCACTGCTAGGGTCGGCCCTGCAATGGTTCGCGCCTCCGCCTAGCGATCCCCAACAACAGGGGAGGGGAGAGTCAGTGTTGGCTTCTCGGTTCCCCTCTCCTAGCATTGGGAGAGGGGGACAGGGGGTGAGGGCCGTATGGATTAATTGAATGGCCCTGGAGGCAGATCAGGGCCAGGTTTCTGACAAACAGGCCTATCCGGTGGGGTGCAGGGCGCGGGCGGCAATATCATGGCGATAGTGCATCCCGTCGAAATGGATATGGCTCATTCCGGCATAGGCGCGCTCGGCAGCCGCCGCCAGGGTATCGCCCAGGCCGGTGACGCTCAGAACGCGCCCGCCGTCGGTCAGCAGCTGGCCGTCTGCGGCGCGCGTCCCGGCCTGAAACACCAGGCAGTCCTCCAACTGTTCCGCCTGTTCCACTCCGGTAATCACCTTGCCCGTATCGAATTCGCCCGGATAGCCGCCGGAGGCCGCCACGACGCACACCGCGCCACCGGGCCGCCATCGTAGCTCCGTCTTATCCAGCGTGCAATCGGTCACGCTCTGGAGCAGGGGAACGAGATCGCTTTCCAGGCGCGGCAGCACCGCCTGCGTCTCCGGGTCTCCCAGGCGGCAGTTGAACTCGATGGCCTTGAGTCCCTGCTCCGTGACCATGATGCCGGCATAAAGGACGCCCCGATAGGGAATGCCCAGGTCGCGAATGGCCGCGATGGCCGGCTTGAGAATGGTCTCCACCGCCTGCTGAGCCGTATCCGGGGGAACGACGGGCACCGGACTATACGCCCCCATGCCGCCGGTGTTGGGGCCGAGGTCCTCGTCAAAGACCCGCTTGTAATCCTGCGAGGGCACCAGCGGCACGACCGCTTCGCCGTCCGTGATCGCCATGATGGAAGCTTCCTGCCCATACAGGCATTCCTCTATGACGACGCGATCTCCCGCCCCGCCGAAGATCCGCTCCTCCATGATGCGATGGACGGCGTTCAGCGCCTGCGCCTCGTTATCCGCCACGACCACGCCCTTGCCCGCCGCCAGCCCATCCGCCTTGACGACGATCTTGGTCATCGGCTCGCGCCCGGCGTAATAGTCGCGGATGCGGTCGCGGGCCTCCTCCGGCGAGTCGCAGATCCAGAAGCGTGCGGTCGGGATGCCGGCGCTCTCCATGAGCTGCTTGGCGAAGACCTTGCTGCCCTCGATGCGCGCCGGGTCGGTGGAGGGGCCGAAAATGGCGAGGCCGCGCGCCTCAAAGCGATCCACGATCCCGGCGATCAACGGCGCTTCCGGCCCGACCATGGTGAGATCGATGCGCTGCTGGGCGGCAAAATCGGCCAGCGCATAGATGTTGGTCGGCTTGAGCGGCACGCACTCGGCCAGCCGGGCAATGCCTGCGTTGCCCGGCGCGCAATAGATTTTCTCCACCAGCGGACTTTGGGCGATCTTCCACACCAGCGCGTGCTCGCGCCCTCCGCCACCGATCACCAGAATGCGCATCTTCTCTCCTCTTTAGCGTGCCTGCCAAACTCTCCCCTGCTGCTCTGGAAGAAAAGGCTATACGGGTTTTGTCAGAACTCTTAGCCCTCGTCGCCGCCATCCATATGCGCACGGTCAAGATTTTCAAAGCGGGCGTAGTGGGGCATAAAGCCGACGATGACGCGCCCGGTCGGGCCGTTGCGCTGCTTGGCGATGATAAGCTCGGCCTCTTCCATCTTCTCCGTGCCCTCCTCCTGCCGCTGTTGCTGCTCCTCTTCATCCTCCGCGCCCCGCGCCTCTTTCATTTTGTAGTAGGCGTCCCGGTAGATAAACAGGACGACGTCGGCCTCCGCCTCAATCGCCCCAGATTCGCGCAGGTCTGACAACATGGGTCGTTTATCCGGCCTTGACTCGACAGCGCGCGAAAGCTGCGACAGCGCAACGACAGGAACTTTCAGCTCGCGTGCTAATCCCTTGCAGCCGCGTGCGATCTCGGAGAGTTCCTGGTTGCGGTTTTCGGTGCGCTTATGGGAGCGCATCAACTGCATATAGTCAATCAGGATGACGCCCAGGCCGTGCTCGGCTTTCAGGCGGCGGCACTTGGCGCGCATCTCCATGATGGAGACATCCGGCGTGTCGTCAATATAGATAGGCGCTTCCGCCAGGTTGCTGATGGCGTCGCCTACTTTCCGCCAGTCGCTATCCTGCAAGAACCCCGTGCGCAGCCGGTGCGCGTCCACCTTGCCCTCCGCGCAGATCATACGGGTGACCAACTGCTCCTTCGACATCTCCAGGCTGAAGATCGCCGCCGGCAGCCGCTCCTTCATCGCAATATGTTGACATATCTGGACGGAAAGCGCCGTCTTTCCCATGGAAGGGCGGGCCGCGATGATGAACAGGTCGGAGGGCTGCAAGCCCGCCGTCATGTAGTTGAGGTCATCAAAGGGCGTCATCCGCCCGGTGGTCATGTTCTTGTTTTCGTAGCGCTTTTCCAGGCGGTCGAGTTCGGCATCGAGCAGCGGGCGCAGGTGATGGAAGAACTGCCCCATACGCCGCTGGCCCACGTTGAAGACCAGCCGCTCGGCCCGGTCTACCACGTCATCAATCGTGTCGTACTCTTCGTAGGCCAGCCCCTGTAGCTGCGTGCCCGCATCCAGCAGCCGCCGCAGGATGGATTTCTCCTCCACCATCTTAGCGTAATGCTCGACGTTGGCGGCAGTGGAGGGCGCCTCCATCAAACTGAGCAGATAGAGGTCGCCGCCGATATTTTCGTATTGGTTTTTGGCGCGCAACTCTTCGGAGAGAGTTATGAGGTCTACCGGCTCATCGCGTTCGGCCAGAGCCAGCATCGCTTCAAAGATATAGCGGTGGGCGTCACGGTAGAAATCTTCCGGCTTGAGGATTTCCGCCGCTTTCTCAACGGCAGGGCGCTCAATCAGCATCGAACCCAGAACGGCCTGCTCGGCTTCCAGGTTCTGAGGCGGGATACGGTCAAACGGTACGAGGCGATCTATCGCCACGGCGATCCCCTCCAGCGAACGGCTAGACTGGCAATCAGGTTGGCAATTAAGGAAGGAGCCCTCACCCCCTGCCCCACTGCTAGGGTCGGCGCTCAACGGTTCGCGCCACTGCCAGGGTCGGGCCTACAACAGTTCGGCCCTCCGCCTTGCGCCCCCCGGCGCTGCGGGAGAGGGGGAACGGGGAAGTCGGGTCACCCCCTTCCCTCTCAGGGAAGGGGGATGGGGGGTTAGGACAAGCAGGATCAGGCTTCGGTTTCCGGGGCGGCTTCTTCTGGTTCCGCGCTGGCTTCCGCGCCCTGGGCGGCCTCTTGAGCCGCCTGCACTGCGGCAGCCTCTTGCTCGGCGCGGACAGCGGCCTCCGCCTCGCGAGTAGCCTTCTCCTCGGCGGCGATACGTGCCCGCTCGCGCGCTTCTAGCTGCTCCGGCGTCGCCACGTCCACCGTGAACGGCACCACTACGTCCGGGTGAAGCTTGACCGTTAGCTCATAGAGGCCGGTCTGCTTGATCGGATCGATCAGGCTGATCTTGCGCTTGTCTACTTCAATGCCTATCTCGCGCTGAATGGCCTCGGCAACATCGGCTTCCGTCACCGAGCCGAACAGGCGCGTGGAGCGAGGACTGGCCTTCGCCGGTATCAGGAAGGTGCGCCCGTTGATCTTCTCGGCGTTCTGCTGGGCGGTCGTCAACTGCTCGGCGCTGCGGGCGACCTCACGGGCCAGGCGATTTTGATGCTGCTTCATTGCCGCGCCTTTGGCGACGACCGCCAGTTGGCGCGGGAACAGATAGTTGCGTGCGTAGCCATCGGCAACGGTGACGATCTCGCCGTCCCTGCCAAGCTTAGGCACGTCGCGGGTAAGTATAACTTTCATGAACGGTTTCTCCTGCGGCAGCGGGGTGCGGGGCCCTGGTATTGGATAGGGAACACGCGGCTTTCTCCCGACACGGCCCGCACTGGGTAAATCCAAACAAATCTAACCCCCGCTTAGTAACCTCGTCGCTTCCGAGATTAAAAACCTACGAAATTACTGCGAGGATGCGTTTAGGATCGCTTTCGTGCCCTGCCGGCGTTGTGAGTCGCACCCCCAGCCCTTTAATGCCGGAACTGAACGCCGATCACAGGAACAGGCTCACGGAACAGATTGTCCGCTCCGATCCAGACCGAAGCATCACTATTTACCTTAAAAAGGCCCCGCACGTCAAGTCGCGGATGATTGGCGTCCCACAGATCGGCCCGCAATCCCGCGCCCCGAATCGGCGTCCAGTCCAGCCCGATGCCCAGTTTCGAGGCATAGAGGCCGTAGCGTGCCGTCAGCGTGTCGCTAAACTGGTTGCCAAGCTGTAGGTTCAGCCGCGTGTTCTCCCCCAGGTCATACAGGCCCATATCCAAATAGTTGCGCCGTCCCAGCCCGAAGCGCGCATCCAGGTCTATCCGCAGGCGGCTGGGGTTGAACTGCTCCGAGACATTGCTGACCAATTCCGGATGCGGAATGCGCAGGCGGGGCACCCTGCTCTTGCCGCCAGGACCGACGAGGTTGCCCAGGATCGTATTTACCTTCTCCATAGCCTGCTGGGTCTCCTCGGTAGTGGCGCGCAGATTGGCGACGGTCGCCTTCAGGTCGGTTTGCAGTTCCGGACTGCCGGTCAACTGGTGGATGTCCGAGGCGATCTGGCTGAAGCGGGCCAGCGTAGTACGTGACAGTTCCACCGTCTCCTGCAGCGCCTGCTGTAAGCGCGGATCGGTCACCTCCTCGGTCAGCCTGGCCACGATGGTATTGACCTGATCCACCGTAGTGCCCACCTTCGTTAGCAGATCCAGCAGGTTATCGCTGAGCTTATTGAATTTGCCCTTCCCGCTCGCCACCAGTTCGCGCAGGTCGCGGCTAAGCTGAGCGGCGGTGACGCGGGTTGTGGCAGTCAGATCCTGGATGTTCTGCACCGAGGTCAGCAGCGAGGCCCGCAGCCGCTTATCGGTAACCAGCGTCTTGGTGGAGGTCACCGTCTCGTTGGCCGTCGTCAGCAGCCGGCTCGTCTGATCCAGGATCCGGTTGAGCTTGGTGGCGGCGACATTGATTTTGCGGTTGAGTTGATCAAAGGAGGTGGTAACTTTGGCGACGGTCTGTTCCAACTCCGGGCTGATGCTGGACAGCGCCCCCAGCGCCTGCCCTCCCTCCACCATCGCCGTGTTGTTCTTGGGCAGATAGGCCAGGGAGTTGCTGGGCTCGACCTCCACCGTCGGGTTGGTGATGAGTATGCCGGAGATGATATAGAACTTCGAGCCGTCCGGAATGCTATATTTGTTCTCGATGGAGAGGGCGACGACGGGCTTAAAGGGACGTCGGCTCGTGTCCAGAGTGATCTCCTTGACCTCGCCAATGACTACGCCCTGCATCCGCACGACGCTCTGGCGCAGCAACCCCTTCGTGTCGTCGAAGCGCACCCGAACGGTATAGGCGTTGGGATTAATATGCGATAGATAGAGATAGAGGCCGACGAACAGCGCGATTGCCACGACAACGACAGCGCCGACCTTTGCTACCGTTTTTGCGTCCATGCCAGATGGTATCCTTTGCCGCAGGCGGAATGAGCGATCAAGGGAGCAACGGGTCTGTAAGCTCCGGGGATTTGGCCCGCTGGATCGGCCTCTGCGCCCCGCCTTCCGGATGAATGAACTCCTGCACTCTGGGATCGGGCGACGCCTGCACCTCCTCCGGCGTGCCGTAGATAATGATCTCGCCTTGGTGGAGCATGGCGACCCGGTCCGAGATGCGGAAGATAGAGGGCAGATGGTGCGAGACGACCACAGAAGTCACTTCCAGCCGCTCGCGCGTCTCCATGATCAGCTCGTCAATGGCGTTGGCCGTGATGGGGTCGAGGCCGCTGGTCGGCTCATCGTAGAAGACGAGGGAGGGATTGATCGCCAGCGCCCGCGCCAGACCGACCCGTTTCTGCATGCCTCCTGACAGTTCGGAGGGATACCGCTGCTCAATGCCTTCCAGCTTAACCTGCGCCAGCCGATCATGAACGATGGTATCCAGTTCCTGACGGGACACGCCCTTGCGATGGCGCACGACGCCGAAGACGATGTTATCGTAGACGGTCAGCGAGTCGAAGAGCGCGGCGTACTGGAAGACCAGCCCCATCTTCAGCCGCACCTTATTCAGCTCCGTCTCCGACATCGGCGCAATATCTGCGCCATCAATCCAGATCTGGCCGGAGGTCGGTTTGAGCAGCCCCGTCATCAGCTTCAGGAGCGTCGTCTTCCCGCTACCAGATTGGCCCATCACCGAGACAATCTCGCCGTGCTCGACATCCAGATGGACGTTGTTGAGTACCCGTTTCTGCGGCACGTCGTAGACCAGGTTACGGACGGAGATGGCGCTCATGGGCGAACAACAAGCCTCACTTGGGAAGTAGCGGCGTCTGCCCCGATGGGATAGGTTCCAGTTTTGAGGGATTAAGGACCAGAACGTATCGGGAAGACGCGGCGTGCTGTCGGGCGGTTCCCTCTCTTCAGCGGCGCTGTATCTGGCCGGTCAGAATCTGGGCCAGGAAGAAGTCGGTGATAAAGATCATCATGACGCCCAGCATCACCGAACTGGTGGTGGCCCGCCCTACGCCGCTCGCCCCACCGGAGGTGCGCAGCCCCTGCTGGCAGGAGATCAGGCCGACCATAAACCCGAACACCACGGACTTGATCAGGCCGCGCGTCATATCCACCGACTGGGCAAACTTGTAGACCGAGTCGAGGAACAGGGCCGAAGAGACGCCGCTTCGCTCGGCGAACAGGTAGCCGCCCACCAGCCCGGCAAAATCGGCGATCACCGTCAGCAGCGGCAGCATGATCAGGGAGGCCAGCACGCGCGGCAAGACCAGATACCGTATCGGCGAGACCGCCATGGCGCGCAGGGCGTCCACCTGCTCGGTGACGACCATCGTGCCGATCTCGGCGGCCATGGCGGCCCCGGCGCGCGCCGCAAAGGCCACCCCGCCCAGCACCGGCCCCAGCTCGTTCAGGAAGCCGTAGGCCAGCGTGCCGCCGACAAACTGCGTAAACCCGATGCTGGTGGCGAGCATGGCCGTATAGAAGGCGAACACGGCGCCGGTCGCCGTGGTGATGATGAGCACGATCCAGAGGGAGTCGGCGCCGACGACGGCCATCTGCTTGACGAGATCCCCCAGATAGACCCCCTCTCGCAGCAAAGTGCTCGCGGAACGCAGGGACAGCACCGCCATTTCGCCGAAGAACATCAGCGTTCCCGTCAGCGCATTGATCAGGCCGCGAAAGGGTTCCCGCCCTGCTGCCGGCTCGTTTGCTTGTTGGTGTCTTGCTGCCTCAGCCATGCGTCATAGTATACCATCGGGTATACTGATTGTAAAGGAGACGGACGATGTATCAGCCCACCGCAGGGCTTGTCAACGGAGCGGCCTTGTAATTGGCGTTTCTCATCCGTGATCCGAGGGAAGCCCTTACTTCTGGAGATACTCCAGGCGCGAGGAGAGGAGGCCATGCAATAAGGGCGGGACCGGCATGAGTATTTCACGCCAATCCCGCCCCTGGGGTCTGCCCTCCAGCCGCCATCGCCGGCGCGGGAGGCAGAGATTGCGATCCTAGAGCCAGCGTTACGGGTTGGTCACCCGATCCGCCGTGTTCTGGGTGCCCGTAGACACCTTATCCGCCTGGTTCTCGAGGGCCGTCTTGGTGCGATCCATCTCGTTCTCGGCAGCAACGACCGTGCTGGAGATAGGATCGGTGCGGTTGACGTCGCGCTCCCGCTCATGCTCGGATGCGGTGCGCGCGGCGGAGCGCTCCTCCGCTGCCACGGAGCTAGCCGTCCGCTGCGCTTCATTCATGGTACCGACCGTTCCTGCTGTGGCAGTCGTCGTAGCATCGTAGGTCTTGGTGGGGGGCGTGAGGTCGCTGTAGCGGCTGGCATATTCGGGCGCCACATAGGAGGGCGTGTTGTAGCCCGAGTAAACCATAGCGCCGCCCTGCAGGATCTGCTGCACGCGCGCCTCATCGCCCGGATGCGCGGCAACAGCCACGACGATGCCGCCTGCGGCCAGGCCCCGCTCATAGTAGGGAGCGACTTCTTCCGGCACGCCCAGGCTGGTCAGCCAGCCGATAATGGTTCCGGCCAGGCCGCCCATGCCCGCGCCGGCCCACATCGCCGCCAGCGGTCCCGCCGCTATCAGGCCCACGCCGGGAATCGCTACCGTGCCGGCAGCCAGGATAAGGCCGAGCACGCCGCCGATGATGCCGCCGACGATGCCGCCCGTGCCCACATCCGCCATCGTGCGGGTGCCGGTTTCCGCCGCGACCTCCTGGGCCGCGCCGCGATCCTTCATGATAATGCTGATCTCATTCTCGGTGTAGCCGATCTGCTTGAGTTGATTGACAGCGTTCTCCGCTGCCTCCTGGGTGTCAAACAACCCTGTGATCAGGTTCGCCATCTTGCTGTCTCCTCTGGCTCTCCTTCAGCTATGGCTCAAGGTCGCCGGTTTGCGTCCGCCTCTTTGCATTAAGGCGGAAACCCTGCGTTCCAGCAACGGCCACCGCCGCTTTTGGTAGGCAGGGAATTTGCTCATGAGACGCATTGGCTTCTCCCCCGGTTCCCGAACTTTGGGTGATGAGCCGGATACAACCTCCCGCCAAAAACCCGTTGGAACCACCCGCTACGCTAGAGGCACGGAGACACAGAGGAAAAACAAAGACGGAGAAAAGCAAAAGCCATTTAGACAGGATGAACAGGATTTACGGGATTACGGAGAGAGGGAGAAGTAAGGCTTCTCTATGTGGTGGAAATCCGATTAATCCCGTTAGTCCTGTCTAAACGGTCGCCTGCGGGTGAAGCGGCTATTTTCGATAGCGGGAGAGCTCGCCTGCGGTCACGCGTCGATTCTGCCCGTTGGCCGTCAGGATCATATAGTAGCCATCGGGCAGCGGGCGGGTGCTCCACATCAAGAGGGTTTTCCCGGCGTTGGGGATCGCTTTCATCTTCTTGCCGGAGAGGCTCTTGTTGATCTGATACTCCTTGTTAGAGACCGGGCAGATAAAATTGCCGCTCGATAAGCGATAGTGGGCCAATTGCTCGTGCAGTTTTTCGGGCGAGACGAGCGTGGGCAGATGCCCGTCGTTATCCGAGGTATACAGGGCCAGGGCCAGGCTGATCCGCTGCAGATGGCTCCGGCAGAGCTGCTGTAGGCGCAGGTTCTGGTAGCGCTGATAAGCGTTTAGCATGATGCGGCGGCGGGTCTGCTGCCCTTGCAGCAGCGGGCTGGCGACCCAGAGCAGCCCCAGCGCCAGAGCAAAGGGCGCCAGGAGGCGAGTAAGCTGTCTGCGGCGGACAGCGGCATGCGAGAGGAAAAGTGCAGGTAGGTGCATTGCAGTAACTCCTCAGAGCAAACGCCGGGCAGGTTCTACCCAATTCGCCCGACGCAGCGTCGGTATAAGGCGTTAGATGGCCGGTCGGATACTGCCTGCGGGGCGCCCTGGCGCCAACGGAGCCAGTTCCCAGCTTCTAGAAATTTTGATAGCAAAAATGATGCCACTGCGCTAGGGCTTGTGCCGAGCCAGGAGGCGGCGCAGCCAACCGGTTCGGGGCGGCGCAGGATCGGTATCCGGGCCGGCTTCCGGCGAAGGCGGCATGGTGGGCTGCAGCAGCGCGTCGGCGTGCGACGGGCCACCCTGCGCTGCCCGCAGCAGCTGCTCGGCAGGCGCTGCCGGGGCCGCTGCGCCACGCAGCAAGGCTTGCTGCGCCTCCCAGGACTCCAGCACCGCCCGCGCCGCCTCCACGATCTCCGGCGTCCCATCGTGGAAGCACTCCTGGCAGAAGGAGTCCACCTCCACGCCGTTCTGCCGCAGCCGCAGGGCGCGCTCGGCGGGCGTATGCTGCGGGTCAAGCAGCAGAGCATAGGGCTGAAACACTTCCAGCAACTGGCGGCGCTGCGTATCAGAAAGGAACAGATACGCCGCCGGCTCACCCAGGGTGACAACCCGCGTGGGAAGCGCTCCCGAACGATAACGCAGTATCTTGACAAGGCGCAGCCAGTTGGGAAATTCGGCCAGCAGGCGCTCGACCTCATCCCAATCCACGCGCGGCAGCTCCTCCAGATGCTGCACCAGACGGACAACGTTGGCGATTTTCTCGGCGCTCATGGGCAAGAGCCATTTCTGCGGGCGCGAATGACGGCGGCAACCATCGGCGCAATGCGCTCAAAATCGGCATCGCCGCGCAGGATCAGATCGGCATGGCAGCGCGAGGGCTCGACGTGGCGGGCGTGGCCGACGCGGGCGCACTCCCGGTAGTAGGTGACGATAAAGTTGGGGTCGGTATTGCCGCGCGCGCCCGACATATCGCGCAGCAGGCGGCGCAGGGCGCGCTCATCGGCATCCAGCTCGATAAAGAGCCGCAGGTCCAGCCGTTCCCGGATGATCGGCACGCACAGGGCCATCAGCCCCTCGACGATCAGCACGTCGGGCGCATCCTCTGCCGTGCGCCGGGCCTCCAGGTCGGCCACCAGGCGGGCGTTGTCGGCAGACTCAGGATGGTTATTATCGGCCATCTGCCTGCCGGTGGAGGGGGAGATAAAGGTCGGCCCACCCTCCGTGCCGCGATAGAAATAGCGGTCCATGCCCAATACCTCGGCCCGCAGCGGCGGTTCCCCGGCGGCTAAAGTACGGACAAGCGCGGCGGTAAAGGTAGATTTGCCGGAGGCAGAGCCGCCCGCAATACCGACGATAAAGCTCTTAGGTTTGCAAAAATCGCTGGAAGTCATGCCAGGTGTCTCGTCCCTTCGCTACCTGCCGCCCAACATTCCCTGCGCGACCGTGAAGAAATAGAGATGGCGCTCCTGGTCGTTGTTCTGGGCGGTCAGAACCAGGATGCCGTCCTTGCCCTCGTTTTTGGGGTCGCCGACGCGCACGTCGAGGACGCGGCCCGGCAGCGGCTCGCTGCGCCAGGCTTCTTCCAGATCCTCGGTACGGCAGCCCCAGAAGGTTTTGTCCCGGCTGCCAAACTTCGGGACGTAGACAACCAGCCGGTCGCCGACGGTGGCGTTAGGATAGTCGGGCAGGCCGGCGGGCTTGCCGCGCAGCAGGCCGATCATCCACTTGTTGCGATTGCTCCAGAAGGACTGCGCATAGCGCACGCCGGGCACCAGAGCCAGGGCCTCCGCGCCGGGAAAGTCCTGCGTGCCGACCCCGAAGCGCACGTAGCCGTTGCCATCCTCCGGCGGTTCGCCCGCCGAAGGATGCACGTCCTTGTCGCCAACCTCGTAGGCGATGGCCTTATCGCCCGCGCCGGTCAGCAATTGATCGGGGGATTTCTCCAGCAGGATCGCCAGCTTCGTGTCCGTTGGCGATTCAAACAGGCGCGCAAACGTGCCGCCCGTCCATTCGTAGATGCCTTCGGTCGTTACGATCTGCTGCGCAACGGGCGGGGACGCCTTGCCTTTGGCCGGTTTCGGGAGGGAGGAGGCCGTGCGGAAATGGCCGACGAGCAGCACGTCCAGAATATTGTTGCCCAGGAACTCGGTCGAAAAGTCCGTAGCGAACTTGAAGCCGTCCCAGTGGGTGATCAGCAGCTTACGCCGAGCGTCGTTGCGGTCTTTGCCGCCGACCAGCATCAGGAGGCTGTTATGCTTCTCGGCGGTGACCTGGCCGATCTCGATGAGCTTGACCGGATCGGGCAGCGGCATCTCCCAGGCGAGCCGGAACTGAACTGCGAAGCCATTGAAGGGCCGGTTTCCGGACGTGGCCTGCGCCAGCGCGCCGGATGCGCCCAGCACCGCCAGGCCAAGCATGATCAGCAGAGAAGCAAAGCATCGGTATTTCATAGCGCTAATTTCCACGAGAAGGCCGATATTCCTCCTCACCGCGCAAAATGGGCTTTTGCGGTCCCGGCAAGGACATAATCGCCTTGCCGTGCGCGTAGATAACCCAAGTTGCTACCTAGGAACACGTTTGAGAGAGAATCGCTCTGGAAACCGGCTTTTGCATCACCGTTTGCCTTCTCGAAGAGGCAAGGTAGCAACTTAAGTTAGATACTTATGTAGCCGTGCTGCCCAGGTTCGTAGAAACTCCCTCTTGGGAGACTACGGACTTTGAGGATTGACCGGCTTAGAAGAAACCGCTGGGAGTGCGGGGCAAAGCAAGGGAGAGCCGATGGGCATCCATAGCGTGCTGGCAATAGCTATTTTTGTGCTGGTTTATCTGATCATTTTAGCGGGAGAAGAATCGCCGCGCAAGCTGGACCGTCCTGCCGCCGGGCTGCTGGGCGGGGTGCTGATGGTGCTCAGTGGAGTGCTGACGCGCGCCGAAGCCCTGGCCGCCATTGATTTTGCGACGCTGGCGCTGCTGCTGGGCATGATGATGGTCATCCACTACGCCACCGCCTCCGGCCTGCTGGATTGGCTGGCGCGCAGCCTCGTGCGGCGCAGCTATAGTCCCCGCCAACTGCTGTGGACCGTTTGCCTGGCGGCGGGCATACTCTCCGCCCTCTTCGTCAACGATACCATCTGCCTACTGATGACCCCGCTGCTGCTGACGGCCACACGGCGTGCCCGCCTGCCTGCCGAGCCCTATCTGCTGGCCCTGGCCACCAGCAGCAACGCTGGATCGGTGATGACCCTCACCGGGAACCCGCAGAACATGCTCATCGGGCAGTCGTCGGGCTGGAGTTGGGGAGCGTTTGCGCTGCGGATGGTGCCGGTCGGGCTGGTCTGCCTGGCGATCAATGGCGTGGTGGTCAGCCGGATCTATGGCCGGCAGCTAAAGGCGGCCTCGCTCCAGCACGCCGGAGGGGCCGAGGCTCTGCCGCAAGCCGCGTTGCCGCTGGATAGGAAGCTGGCCGCCAAAACGCTGGTTGTGCTGGCGGGACTGCTGATCGCCTTTCTGTTCGGAGCGCCTATGGATCTGGCTGCCCTGACAGCGGCAGTAGTCATCCTGATCCTGGCCAATCGTCCCCCGCAGGAGACGTTTGCCTGGGTAGACTGGTCGCTGCTGCTGTTCTTTGCCGGCCTGTTCGTGGTCGTGGAGGGCGTCACCAAAACGCAGGGCGTCTGGATCGCGCGCCTGGTTCCGGCCCTGACCCACCATAAGGGACGCCTGGGCGAATTAACGTGGTTCTCGCTGGCATCGGTGGCAGGCAGTAACCTGTTCAGCAACGTGCCGTTCGTGATGCTCCTGCGCGGCTGGATCGCCCACCTGCCCCGGGCACCGCTGCTCTGGCTGGCGCTGTCCGCCTCCAGCACGCTGGCGGGCAATCTCACGCTGGTCGGCAGCGTCGCCAATCTAGTCGTGGCCCAGGGGGCGCGGGAGGAATGTCCTCTCTCTTTCTGGACTTTCCTGCGCGTAGGCGTGCCTTCTACGCTCCTGACGGCGCTGGCCAGTGTGCTGATGCTCTGGCTCTACGGCCTGCTGCATTGGGCTTGATTTGCTAATCGCCCTCACCCCAATAGACCTCACCCCTGGCCCCTCTCCTTCTCAAGGAGAGGGGAGAGGCAGGTTTATGCACTGGGGTGGCCCACAGGGGCTGCTGAGGCGAAGGCAACTGCCGGGAGGCAATGGAAAAAAGTCTTGCCTGCGGACGCCTTTTGCCGTAGGAAAACGTACTTGGCTAGCGAAGTAGGACTCCAGAGGCGCCCCGTCCCTCTATGCCTCCGGGGCAGAAAGGAGCCAGCCATGACATCGCCGGGTAGTAAGCGGGAGCACGCGCCGGGCAGCCGGCAAGCGCACAACATGTCAAATTACCATGTGGCCGATCTTCCCCAGGAAGAGGTAGCCAAAATCCGGGATCTTGAGGAGCAACTCAGCGAGGATGTAGGCAAAGAGATAGTCGTCGTCGCCTATGAGAAGGAGCCGGAGTCCCCAGGCTAAGAGTCTCTCCCGATAGGGAGGTTCTCCCATCCCGGCAAAGCGCCGGAGGGGAATGGGCTTCTAAACTTCGAGCGCGGCCCGCACCCAGCCGTGCGCCGCTTTCAGCCGCCGCGCCGCCTCCTGCGCGGAAACGCCCAGCCGCAGCATCACGATGGCAGTCTTGGCGTGCCCGTCGGCCTGCTGAAGGGCGGTCTCGGCGGCGGCCCGGTCAACTCCCGCAGCCGCCATGACGATACGCGCCGCTCGGTCGCGCAGCTTGGTGTTCGTGGCCTTGACATCCACCATCAGGTTGCCGTAGACCTTGCCGAGCCGCACCATCGCCCCGGTCGTCAGCAAGTTCAGGATCAGCTTTTGGGCGGTGCCGGCTTTGAGGCGGGTCGAGCCGGTCAGGGCTTCCGGGCCGGTGATCGCGGCGAGGGTGATGTCGGCATAGCGGGACAGCGCCGCCCCGGATACGTTGATAACGGCCACGGTCACGGCCCCGAGCCGCCGCGCCGCCTCCAGCGCGCCGATCACGTAGGGCGTACGCCCGCTGGCGGCAATGCCAACCACCACGTCGTCGGCGGTGACGTTACACGCCTCCAGGTCGCGCGCTCCTGTTGCCGGATCGTCCTCTGCCCCCTCAATCGAGGAGGTCAGCGCCTTCTGCCCTCCCGCAATGAGGCCCTGCACCAGCTCCGGCGCCACGCCAAACGTCGGTGGGCACTCGCTGGCATCCAGCACGCCCAGCCGTCCGCTCGTGCCCGCGCCGACGTAGAACAGCCGTCCGCCGCGCCCCAGCCGCTCCGCCAGAATATCCACAACCTGCGCCACCTGCGGCAAAACCTTCTCCACCGCCTCCATCACCGCATAGTTCTCCGCGTGCAGCGTCTTCACCAACTCCTGTGTGGAGAGGGCATCCAGCTCGGCGGTGCGTGGGTTGCGCGCCTCGGTTTCCAGACGCGCCAGGTCTTCCTTCGGAATTTCTGAATGACTCACTGTAGATTACCTGTGAGCTTACCTACCCCCATGTAGCAGACCTCACCCTCGGCTCTAAGCGGCAGGCTGAACCCTGCCGCTGTGGGGCGCAAAGCGCCCGTCGCCCACCTACGTGGGCGAGACTCCCTGCCTGGTTTCTCACCGGGTATTCTGCCTGTGCAGGCAGGCAGCAGGGCCACCTATAGAGAGGGATCGTGACGATCCTGGGTATCGCAAGATCTTCTGCCTGCGTAGGCAGGCCGCTAGCCGTAGGCTCCACAGCGGCAGGGTTTAGCCTGCCGGGAGAGGGGCCGGGGGGTTAGGTACAGGAGACTAACGGCGGTGATGGCGGCGATGATGCGACCGGCTGCGCTTTGTGGGTTTGTGCTTCGAGGGCACAGTCAGGACAAGGCCGCTGCGGGCGCGCAAGACATGAGTCACATAGTCCGGGTCGCCGGAGGTAGGCCGAATGCCGCCGCGCGTCGGATCGACCTGCCAGCCCGCCGAGAGGATACCCAGCGTGTTCGGGTCAGGCGCAATAACGAAGGCGTATTCGCGCCCGCCGTTGTAGCGCCGGACCGCCTCCCGTTCCCATTGGCTCAAATTGAGATGGTCCGGGTCCGGCTCGCCCGGCATTTTGCCGGAGCCGGGCTTATCGGAGAGCGGCGGGACGGAGGGCATGGAGAGGCAGGGCAGGCCGAGCAGCGTCCGCGCGCAGTTGAGAAACGCTATCTGATCACAGCAATCCTCCGCCACACGCTGGAGGCCGTCGGAGTGGCGCGAGGCCAGGAACACCGAGCGGTGCTTGCCACGCAGCATCTCCAGGCCGCGCTGCGCGTTGGCCCGCCAGTCCCAAACCTGATCGGCAGAGGTAATGGCTCCCGTCGGCGCGTTGAGCTGCATCATGCCAATATCGTTGGTGCGGGAGAGGACAGGCATGCCGCCCGGCTCCGTGAACTGGCGCAGGCCGCTCTCGGCCATGCCGATCTTGGAGGCTATCAGGCCGAAGCGGGAGCGCGGAAACGCCTGCAAAACGATGTTGCGCGGCGGGTTCTCGCCCAGCACCAGCGCGCGCGCCTTGCCCCAGACCTCCTTGCCGTTCAAGAGCGTTTTGGCGAAGACCGTCAGCGTGCCGCCGCGTATCTCCTCGCCGAAATTGACCTTCAAGGGGCTGGGCTGCGTAAAGAGCTTGTTACGGATGCTATGGTGCGTCGGAAAGACCTTGGAATCCCAGTCCAGGTAGACGCGCCACAGGAACGTGGTCGGCAGGGGCACGCCGGCAGGCCAGTTCCGCACCGCCGCCGTGGCGATCACATCCCTGGGCATCACGGGCGCGCCCGTCCTCCGATCAATGCGGATGCGATACACCGGGCGCGAAAGGGTTACCTGCACGGTGGGAAGGGGAAGCGCGGAAAGCAGCCCGGGATCGGGGGCAGGCAGGGTGGGTGCCGCCGATACCATCCCTGGCAGGAGTGCGAGGCTGCTCAGGGCGAGCCAGCCGCAAAAAGCAGTGCTTCGTGTCACTGGTCTTACCTCATCTTACTTGCTCATCTTGCTTGCGTCGTTGCCGCGACGCCGCTGCGCTCTTCCAGCAACCGCTCGATATACTTACCTAACAGGTCACACTCAAGATTAACCTGGTCTCCGGCTTTGCGCCGGCCCAATGTGGTAACCTCACGCGTGTGGGGAATAGTCCAGACGGTGAAGGATTCGGGCTGCACGTCCGCCACCGTCAGGCTGACGCCGTCCACCGCGATGGAGCCTTTGGCGACGATATAGCGCCGCAGATCGGGCGGCACGCCGATCTCCAGGACGACCGCGTTCTCTTCCGGCCGCACGGCCAGCACCGTGCCGACGCCATCAATATGGCCCTGGACAAAGTGGCCGCCCAGGCGCGCGCCTACCGCCAGCGGGCGCTCCAGATTGACCGGATCGCCCGACTTCAGCGCGCCCAGGTTGGTGCGCGCCAGCGTTTCCGGCACCGCCTCGAAGGTCAAGCGATCGCTTTCGTGGGCGATAACCGTCAGGCAGCAGCCGTTGACGGCAACGCTATCGCCCCGCTTTGTGCCGACATGCACGGTCGGGGCGCTCACGCTCAGCCGCGCCGTGTGTCCCTCCTGGACGATGTCAAGAACTGTGCCAACTTCTTCCACTAAACCGGTAAACATCGCAAACTTTCTCCGCTCTCCACGCCCCTCCGGGGCACCCTGTCGCATGAGAATGCCTCTCCCCTCTCCCGCAGCGTGGATCGCAAGGCGGAGCCGTGTCGCAAGGTGTCGCTAGTACTCCTTCAAGGTAGAAAGTTTGTATGGGTAATGAGATAAGCCTAGCATTCCGTCTATCTCAAGGCTATGCCAACGTTCTACCTGGATGGACTACTAGGCGGAGCCGGAGGCCGTAACTCCGGCGACCCTAGCAGGGGCCCAACCATGGCAGGGCCGACCCTGGCAGTCCATTGTAGCCCCGACCCTGGCAGTAGGGGAAGGGGGTGAGGGCTATTTTCAAATCAGCTCTGGGGCAATGGGTCGCCTTCCGGCTTCAGGCCGAAGACTTTGGCGTTGTTGCGCCACCAGTCCTCAAACAGCGTGCCGAAATCCTTGCGGTCGATCTCATACCAGGTATATATTCGGTTGACCCGCTCCCTCTCTTTGTCCAATTGCTTCTGATTCCAGGCCTTCGCCGCCGCATCCGTTCCGTACCGGGTATCTTTGCGTCCCAGATAGAGCGAACGAATGACGGCGAGGCGGACCTTATCGTTGGGCAGGCTGCGTAGGAAGGTCAACTCCGTATCAATATCCAGCCAGGTGACCGGGGCCACATCCCCCTTCTTATAGAGGAACTCTGGCCGCAGATGCATTCCCGGTTTGAGCTCAAACGTGTTTTCGCTGGGGACCCAGACATCCCGAGGCTTATTTCCTTTCAGGGTGTCATAATACTTGCTCATCTCATTGGGGATGGTCTGCTTAAATTGCAGGCCAAAACGCTTGCCCTCAATGCGCATGAGCCGACTATAGGGGTTCTGTTCCTCTTTGTTTACCTGCCCGGTCAGGATGCCGCTGAAGAAGAGCAGCGAAACCACGACCACCACAAGCATCGTGATAAGCAGCCAGTATCGTCGCATGACCTATCCTCATTTCATTAGTGCAAATACCGGGCCGTGATGACCCGCTTCTCCGTTGGGTTCTTATTTGCGGCGCTTTCAGCGCGGCAGAAAATAGCCTTCGATAGCCACATCCTGACGGAAGCGGCGCAGGCGTAATCGATCCAGGGTGTAGGCTTGCGCCATAAGGGGAACCCCCGTGCCTTCCACCGGCGTCGGGGCATCTCGTCCTCCCACGATCTTGGGAGCGATAAAGAACAGCGCCTTCTGGGCCAGGTTGGCTGCCAGCAGCGCCGCGTGCAGCGCGCCGCCGCCCTCCACGAGCACGCTGATAATATGCCTCTGCGCCAGGCTGGCGAGCAGGCATCGCAGATCCACGCGTCCTTCGGCGGTGGCGGGCAGCCGCAGCACCTCCACGCCCTGCCGCTCCAGCGCTTCCGCCCGCGCCCGCTTCTCGTCGGACATCGCCTCGGTAGTGGCGATCAGCAGGGGCCTCTGGACAGGAGATTGCGCGGCCAGGCGCACGGCCTGCGCCTCCGGCGGCGTGCGCAGCCGGCTGTCCACAATAATACGCAGGGGTTGGCGCGGCAGGACAATGCCCGGCAGGCGTGCCGTCAACTGCGCGTCGTCGGCCAGCAGCGTCCCGATGCCCACCATGACTGCGCCGCTCTGCGCCCGCAGGCGATGCACGTAGCGACGGGCCGTCTCCCCGGTAATCCATCTGGAATCGCCGGTACGGGTGGCGATCTTGCCGTCGAGGGTCATGGCGGCTTTCAGCGTGACAAAGGGCGTCCCGACCGTGTGATAGTGAAAGAAGGCTTCGTTGAGCTGCCGCGCCTGCGCCTCCAGCAGCCCGACGGAAACGGCGATTCCGGCGGCGCGCAGCTCTTCCAATCCCTTGCCGGCCACGCGCGGGTGCGGGTCCGTCGTCGCGGCGACCACGCGGGCCACGCCCGCCGCGATCAGCGCGCGGGTGCAGGGCGGCGTGCGGCCCCAGTGGCAACAGGGTTCCAGCGTCACGTAAGCCGTTGCGCCGCGCGCCCCCTCGCCGGCAGCGCGCAGGGCAAAAACCTCGGCGTGGGGCTGTCCCGCCGCCGGATGATAGCCCTCCCCAACGACCACGCCCTCGTTAACAAGCACGCAGCCGACCATCGGGTTGGGCGGCGTGAAGCCTTTGGCAGCCAGATGCAGGGCGCGGCGCATCCAGCGCGTCTCTTCCTGAGGCGTCGGCATGGCGGCGCGCTATCCCTCAGATCGCCCGTTGTAGCCCGGCCTCTCGCGGCGGGTGCGCGCCACCGCTTCCGACCAGAGCGCGCGCCGCCTCGCCGCATAGTTGCGCAGCACCTCCCGCAGATCGAGCCAGGCCACCAGCAGCGCGGCGAGAATCAGCAGCGCGCACACGGACCAGTAGGCATACATAAAGATAAACTGGGCCAGAAAGGCTTTCTTTTGCTGCTCGTTGCGCGCCGCCTGAGTCGGGGAGGGCGCGGCGACGATGCCCGGGCTCGCTAGGCCCGGTCGGATTCGCCGGACCACCAGCGGCGCGGTACGCTGCGCCGACACGCGCAGCGAGGGCATCAGAAAGAAGATGCCGTACCAGGTCATGCCGAGGATGGCGATCAGCAGCAGCAGGCCGATGGTACGCAGACGCCGTGAGCGCGCGGAAACGACCCCCTGAGAATACGGAGACGAGGGTACCTGTGCCATGCTCTTGCCTCGGATTCTTTCAAACTCGATAGGCTTTCCCGTCAGGCTGAACCCTGCCGCTGCGGGGCCTACGGCCCGCTGCCTGCCTACACGCAGGCAGAAGACTCGGTGACAACGCCAGGGGCGTCACTATCATTCTCTATGGGCAACTCTGCGGCCTGTCTACGCAGGCAGAGAGTCTCGCCCACGCAGGTGGGCGACGGGCGCTTTGCGCTCCACAGCGGCAGGGTTCAGCCTGCCGCATTGACGGGGAATTGCCAAAGTTTCGTGCACGCTCTCATGGACGCATGGCCCCTTGTGCCGCCTCGCGTAGGGCGCGCACGCCCGCGGCCACGCCTTCGGGATAGTGATAGATGGCCGTTCCGGCCACCAGCGCGTTTGCCCCCTCCGCCACCACCGCCGGGGCCGTCTTCACCGAAATGCCACCGTCCACTTCTAGGAGGATGGGATTGGGCGCGGAAGCGATCATCTCCCGGACGCGGACGATCTTGGGCAGCATGGCGGGCAAAAACTCCTGCCCGCCAAAGCCGGGGTTGACGGTCATGACCAGGATCAGATCCAGGTCGCCCAGCACGTATTCCAGCACGTCGGGCGGCGTCGCCGGGTTCAGGGCCACGCCGGCCTTCGCGCCGAGTTCGCGTATCTGGGCCAGCGTGCGCTGTAGATGCAGGCACGCCTCCGCCTGGACGGTTAATCCGTTCGCCCCCGCGCGGACAAAATCCTCCAAATAACGCTCCGGCTCCACGATCATCAGATGCACGTCGAAGAACGCACGGGAGATAGGGCGCAGCGCTTTGACGGCTGTCGGCCCCATCGTAATGTTGGGTACGAACCGACCGTCCATGACGTCGAAATGCAGGAACTCGGCCCCGGCGCACTCGGCCTCCCGCGCTGCCTGCGCCAGATTGCCAAAATCAGAAGCTAGAAGGGAGGACGAGATAACCAGATCCGTGACTCGGCTCATCGGCTCACTCCCCGCCTTAGCGTACGCCCCGCTTGTCCTGCGGATCGAAGGTAAACTCCTTTTTAAGCTTGCCGTCGTAGTAGATCCGCATGGTAATGTATTTGCCGTAGTAGTCGAACATCAGAGGGAAGCGTTCGCCCGCGTTGTGAAGCTCGTCAATGGCCGTATGCCAGCCCTGCGAGTCGCGATAGTCAATGCGCACCTGCCGGATGCCCTCGCCATCGTTGGCGATATGGATGGTGCGGTCGAAGGTATGCGGCGGCTGCTCCGGCTGGGTCTGGCTATTGTTATCGGCGGTAGAGTTCTGATCGCCGGTTGGGGGCATGGTAGCCGCATCGTTCTGCGTGCCGGTATCAGTTCCGCCATTATCAGCGCTGCCGCTGCCGGAGCCACTGTTATCGGTACCGGAGGGAGCGGCGTTCTGCGGCTCATTGGTATCTACCGACGCATAGTCGGGCTTGGGCCCATCGCTGACGACCAGGTCAACCGCCGTATCATGGAAGACGCGCTTCTTGTAGGAGACGTTCTGCCGGATGACGCTGTTGGCCGGCACGGTGCTGCTGTACTCCGGCATAATGCGCCCGACCGTCAATCCGGCATCTTTGAGCTTCTTCTCCGCCTCCTCTTTGGGCAGATTGACCACGTTGGGCACGTTGACGTAGGTCGGTCCCTTGCTATACCAGACATTGATGGTCTGGCCGGGGTGGATCTGGGCGCCGCGATCATGGTCGGTCTTGTAGACGATGTTGCGGGGCTTATCGGTGTACTCGCTATGCTCCCGCAACGTGACGTTAAGCTGTTTCGCCATCGCGCGCACCTGATCAATCGGCTTGCCCACCATCTGCGGCACGGCGACGGGCTTGGGCACGACCCACAGAGAACTCCAGACGCCCACGAAGCCGATCAGAGCCATCACGATCACGGCGGTCACCGTTCCAATGGCGATCTTAAGATAGATGGAAACGCGGTCGTCTTCGGTGCGCAGGCGGTTTCGAGTGGGCATGGCGATAGGGACACTGGAGGCCGCGACATCGGCGACCGGTTCGGGCACCGTGGCGACAGGCGGCGACGCAACAGAGCCGGCGCGCGCCGGCTCCGCCTGTTTCGGGATGGGCGCCGCGCTGGCGGTGGCCAACTGCTCGAACTCAATGGGCGACCAGGAGAGCGGCTTGCCGAAGCGCAGGGCATCGCGCACCGATTTGAGATCGTTGAGCAGGTCGGCGGCGCTGCGATATCGCTGGTCGGGCCGCTTCTGAAGGCACTTATAGATGATGCCTTCCACCGAGCGCGGCACGCCGGGGTTGAGCGTGCGCGGCGAGGGGATAGGCGAGAAGGCGTGCATCTCGGCGATGGCCTCCGGGGATTCCCCCGCGTAGAGGGACGTGCCGGTCAGCATCTCATAGAGGATGGCGCCTAAAGCATAGATGTCACCGCCGACGGTGCCGGGCAGCGTGGTGGAGAGCTCCGGCGCATGGTAGGGAGCGGCGCGCAGCAGTATCTCGTGCTGGGCCAGCGGCGAGCGCGCCACCGCCCGCTGCACGCCGAAATCGGTCACTTTCACCGCGCCTTCCGGGCTGATGATGACGTTCTGGGGTCGCAGGTCGCCGTGTACCTGCCCGATGCTGTGGGCGTAGTGCAGCGCCTCCCCGATGGCGCAGGCAAAATCCACAGCCACCGAGAGGGTGAAGGGAGCGATCCGTCGGATGCGCTCCTTGAGGTTGATGCCACGCACGAACTCCAGCACGGAGTAGGACGTGCCCGCATCTACGCCAAATTCCAGAACCCGGGTGATATTGGGATGGTTGAGGTGCCCAGCGGCGTTCATGCCCGCCTTGAGCCCCTCCATAAAGGCCGGGTCGGCGGCGTAGGCTGGCTGCACCGTCTTGATGGCGACGACGCGGTTGGCGGACTTGTCGCGCGCCTTATAGACAACGAAGAGCGGGCTCTCGCCGACTTTTTCCAGCACCTCGTAGCGCTGATGGATCAGATGGTTAATCACTGGGTTCGTCTCTCCTGAAGGACGACCGGGGCGCGGGAGACACGAGGGTATGCGGGCGCGCGGCCTGGAAGCGACGCACCACGCGCAGGGTCAGCACCAGCACCGTCACCACCAGCAGCGCCAGGTAAACCTGCACCAGAAGGCCGTCATCCACGCTGTGGTTCCACTGCGCCACCTGGGAGGCCGAAAGCACGCCCGCAGAGATCAGCGCCGGAAGCAGCACCCAGCGCCCGGCAAACAACAGTATCCAGAGCAGAGCCAGTATCTGACTGGCTAGCGGCGGCAAAACGTCGGGCAGCGCCTCAGGAGAAGCCCCGCTCGGCGTTGAGGCTGTCTCCTCTAGCGGCGGCAAAGCGTCGGGCAGCGCCTCCTGATCCGGCTGATCCAGAGACGGCGGCGTTTGTTGCGGCGTGTTCTCTTCCGGCTCTGCTTCTCTGGGTAGTGGCAATGGATCAACGAGCAATGATGAACGACCTCTCTATAACTGCCGCTGGCGGACGAGCGCGGCACGTACCGCATCCGGGGGAACCGCATCCATGAGGGCGACCTCGCCGAGGCGTCGCGCCAGAACGAAGCGTAATTCTCCCTCTTGCGCCTTTTTGTCGCGCTGCGCCGCCGCCAGAATGGCCTCCGCTTCCACATCGGCGGGAAACGCGACGGGCAGGCGTGCCGTGTGCAGGGCACGGGCGATCTCTTGCGTGACGTCAGGCGGCGTGAGGCCGAGGTCTTCGCCGATCAGGCAGGCCGAAACCATGCCGATGGCAATCGCCTCCCCATGCTTATAGCGCCGATAGCCCGTCACGGCCTCCAGCGCATGGCCGACGGTGTGCCCGAAGTTCAGGATGGCGCGCAGCCCTTGCTCGGTCTCATCCTGCGTGACGACCTCGGCCTTAATCTCGCATGAGCGCGCGATGGCGCGAGACAGGGCCTCCGCATCGCGGCGCAGTAATCGCGGCAGATCCCTCGCGACGGAATGAAAAAACGGTTCCTCGCAAATTATACCATACTTGAGTACCTCCGCCAAACCCGCCCGCAGCTCGCGGGTCGGGAGGGTCGCCAGGGTGCGGGGGTCGATCAGCACAGCGGCGGGCTGGTGGAACGCGCCGACCAGGTTCTTGCCCTGCGGCAGGTCCACGCCGGTCTTACCGCCGACGCTGGCATCCACCTGCGCCAGCAGCGTCGTGGGCACCTGAACGAAGCGCACGCCGCGCAGATAGGTGGCGGCGGCAAAGCCCGCCAGATCGCCGAGCACGCCGCCGCCCACGACGATCACCAGGCTCTTCCGGTCCAGCCCGGCGGCCAGGAAGGCGTCATAGAGGCGGGCGACGCTGCGCAGCGTCTTGGTGTGCTCGCCGGGCGGCAGCGTGACGAGGTACGGCGTCAGGCCGCGCGCCTGGAGGCCGGATTGCAGTGGCGCGGCGTAGGCCCTCAAGCCCGGATGCGTGACGAGGACGGCGCGCTTGCCGAGGGCCATGTCGGCTACGATCTCGGCGGCACGGCCCGAAGCGATCAGGCCCTCCTCGATGGTGATATTATAGCTGCGGTCGCCTAGCGCGATAGGAATGCAATACGAACTCAAACGGCGGCCTCCTGAAGACGATACCAGGCCACGATCTGCGCGGCGATCTCCTGCGGGGAGCGGTCGGTGGTATCCATGCGATGATGGGCGGCGGCTTCGTAGCGGGGCAGGCGCTCGGCCAGCAGCGCCTCGACGCGGGCGCGTGGGTCGGGCGCTCCGGCCAGCAGCGGACGGCTGCGCGCGTTGCCGACGCGCCGCAGGATGATATGTGGCGCCGCCGTGAGCAGGACGATCCGGCCCCTGGCGTGCAGGCAGGCCGCATTCTCCGGGTCGAGGATGGCCCCGCCGCCCGTCGCGATGACCAGCCCCGGCGTCTCCGCCAGCTCCCGGATGACCTCCCGTTCCATCTGCCGGAAGGCCGCTTCCCCCTGCATGGCAAATAGCTGCGGGATGGAGCAGCCCGCGCGCCGCTCGATCACGCTGTCGCTATCATAAAACCTGTAGCCAAGCTGCGCCGCGCACAGCTTCCCCACAGTAGATTTGCCCGTTCCCATAAAACCAATGAGAACTAAGTTTGGCGCTGCCATGTTCCTCTTTAGGCTGATCTAGCTGTAATGCGGCTGCCAGCCGCGCGCGCGCACTTCGGACAGGTACGAGTCCACATTGCGCCGGAACTCCTGGAGGCTGTCGCCGCCGAACTTCTCCAGCACGGCGCCGGTCAGGGCGAGGGCGACCATCGCTTCGCCGACAACAGCGGCAGCCGGCACTGCGCATACATCCGAGCGCTCGAAATGCGCCTTGACCGCCTGCCGGGTCTTCATGTCCACCGTCGCCAGCGGCGTGGGCAGAGTCGAAAGCGGCTTCATCGCGGCGCGCACGACGACCGGCTCGCCGTTGGTCATGCCGCCCTCCAGGCCGCCGGCGTTGTTGGTGCCGCGCGTGAAGCCTTCGCCCGCGCCGAAGAAAAGCTCGTCATGCACCTTCGAGCCGGGCAGGGTCGCCACTCCAAAGCCCAGGCCGATCTCGACGCCCTTGATCGCCTGAATGCTCATCACGGCGGCGGCAAGGCGCGAGTCGAGCTTGCGATCCCAGTGGACGAAGCTGCCCAGCCCCGGCGGGCAGCCGAGCGCGACCACCTCAAAGACCCCGCCGAGCGTGTCGCGCGTGCCCTCCTGCATACAGACGTCAATAGCGGCGATCATTTTGGCTTCCGCTTCCGGATCGGCACAGCGCACCGGCGATTGCTCCGCTCGCGCCGCCAGCGCCCGGTAATCCACCTTCGTATCGAAATGCGCCCAGACGTCGCCGATCATGACGACGTGGCTCATGATCTCGATGCCAGCGTGCCGGAGCAGCTGCCGGCAGATGGCGGCGACGGCCACCAGCGCCGCCGTATTGCGCGCACTGGAGCGCTCTAGGATGGGGCGCAGATCCTCGGTAGCGTATTTGAGCATACCGGGGAAATCGGCGTGACCGGGGCGCGGCTGCGTGATCGGCGGCGTCTCCTGCTCCACCGGCGTCACGGACATCCGGTCCCGCCAGTTCTCGAAATCGCGGTTGCGCACCAGCAGCGTGATCGGCCCGCCCATCGTGCGGCCAAAGCGCACACCGGACAGGATCTCCACCTTATCGCTCTCGATCTGCTGGCGTGCGCCCCGTCCGTAGCCTCCCTGGCGCCGCTTGAGCTGGCCGTTAATCTCATCAAAATCCAGAGGTAGGTTGGCGGGCAATCCCTCGATGATCGCCGAGAGCGACGGCCCGTGGGACTCGCCGCCAGTCAGAAAACGAAACAAGCCTCGATTCCTTTCTACAGTGCAGGCAACGCTCGCTGCTGCCTATCCAAAGACGCGAAGGACACGCAGGAGCGCGGCCTGACAGCAGATGCCTCCAAAGAAGGCATTGCGCGTGCCAGGCGTCTGATGCGTGTCGTTTCGCAAAGTACGGCTTCCCCCAGGCCCGTGGGGATCGCGTATAGTTATCTTACCCTGAAAAACCGGAATTTGAGCCAGGCTGTTGGGTTAGTCCTCGTAGAAGACCTCACCCCCGGCCCTATAGTCTCCACCCCCAACCCCTCCCCCAATTCTAGGGGAGGGGAAACGGAGAAGCCAGGATTTACCTCTGCCTGCGTAGGCAGAACGTTCCGCCCACGTAGGTGGGCGGCGGGCCTCGCTAGGTGTCGCCAGGCGGAGGGCTGTGGCAAGGCAGAGGCAGGGGCCGTAACCCTGCCGACCCTGGCAGTCCATTGTAGGCCCGACCCTGGCAGTCAACCTTAAGCGCCGCTTCTACCAGGCCGAGATAATATCCTTGCAGTCCATTGCAGGCCCGCCCCTTACCGTCAACGGGCCGCAGGCCCCACAGCGGCAGGGTTTAGCCTGCCGGACGGAGGGTTAGGTTTTAAGGCGTCAGGTTGCCGCCCGGACCAGGAGGCGCGCCAGCGCCGGCCGGAGGAGCCACCAGCGGCGCGCCGCCGCGCAGCGCCGAGGTCTCGCCGCGCTCCGGAATGATGCTGGGAGTGATAAATACCAGCAGCTCCGAGTCGGCAGTGGTCACGTTGTGCGACCTGAACAGGTTGCCGATGAGTGGCAGATCGCCCAGCAGCGGCACTTTTGCCTGCGTTACCTGGTCGTTTTTCTGGACCAGACCCCCGATCACCATCGTCTCGCCGTTGCGGATGCGCCGCTGCACGGTCACCGTCTGCTGGTTGACGACCGGCGCGGTCTGGCCCTGCGGCCCCGTTACGAATGTCGAGGTGCTGGCAATGGAGACCGTTCCCAGCACCGTGATCGTGTTATCCGCATTAATGCGCGGTAGGATAACCAGCGTGGTAAAGACCGGCACCGGTATGATGGTGGTCGCCAACGCCACCGTACCGTTCTGCGAGATGACGGGCGTGGAGATAAACACCGGAATCGTCTGGCCGACGAACAGGGGTATCGGCAGGTTATTAAGCGTGGTGGCGGTCGGCGCGGCCACGATCTTGCCGCGTCCCGTCGTCAGGATCCAGCTTAGCTGCGCCTGCAGATTGCCCGTCGCGTAGGTGATGAAGGCGGTGTTGGAGGTGCTGAAGCCTGTATTGGCTCCGGCAATGAAGTTGACCTTCTGGACGCTCCAGTTGATGCCGAAGGCGTTGGTATCATTCTGCGAGACGGTGATGAACTCAGCCTTCACCGCCACCTGCCGGGGAGCGACATCAAAGAAGCGAATGATCTCGCGCAAGTCACGGATGGCCTCTGGCGTACCGCGCACGATGATGGAGTTGTCCAACTCGTAGCCGAAAATATCGGTAATGCCTTCGGGAAGCAGGCTGCGCGCTGCGCCCTGCTGTCCGGCTGCGCCCGGAGCGCCAGGCTGCCCGCCGATTCCGCCCGGCGCGCCACCACCTGGCGGCTGCCCGCCGAAGAAGCCGCCTCCGCCTCCCGGGAACCCGCCACCGCCGCCACGCTGGAATCCGCCGCGTCCGAACTCCTGGCGCGCATCGCCGTTATCGCGGCGGGCGCCCTGGTCGCCGGTCGTATCGCCGCCGAGGCCCGAATTGCCGATGCCTGCTGCGCCCTGATTACCGCCCAGGTTCTCCAGGCCGCTCGCGGGCGTCAGGTTAGGCTGAGGACCTACCGGAGCGCTGGGAGGAACGAACGGGCGTAGCTGGGAGCCGTTCTGCCATTCCCGGATCGGCGTTCCTCCGTTCACTTCCCGGAGCGCCTGATAGGGAGACTGGTTGGGATTTACCAGCGTCTTAATGACATTGACGGTAAGCTGCTGGTTGATATCCTGGAGCGGGCCGCCGTTGATGCCGAGGCGATAGAGAAGAGATTGGGGTTCGGAGTTAATGAGCCGGATCTTTTCCCAGTGGGTCTCCACGACCGGTCGCGGGTTCTCCTCGGTAGGTGGAGGCGCGGCCTCCGGCTTGGGCGCGGAGCCTTTCGGGCCGACATAATAGACGCCATCTTTCTCCCAGATGTCGGCTCCGGCGGAGATCGCGATCAGGTTGAGCGCTTCCGTCAGTGGAACCTTATCGAGCGTTACCGTCACAGGCCCATAATTGTAGTTGGAGTTGACAAAGACGATATTCAATCCGGTCCGTTGCTTAAGCAGCCGGATAGCCGTCGTCAGCGGCGCATTGGTCAGATCGAGATGATCTACCATTAGATTAAGCGGCTTTGCGGCTTCCTGGTCGTGCAGGGATGTGCTCTCCTGCGCCCGCGCATGCGGTCCACTGGCAGCCAGCATCGTCGTGCCGAGCGCAGCAGCGGCTAGAATGCCGGTTGCGCGCTTCCTCTGCCATTGCAAGCCCATACAATGCCCCCCTTTGCGCCGGTCAGGCGCGTCTCATTGATTTTACTGTCTTGCTTGCTTACCTCATTGTCTTGCGGTTCACCCCGCGTGGGCGGGATATAGATAACTCAAGTTGCTACCTTGCCTCTTCGAGAAGGCAAACGGTGATGCAAAAGCCGGTTTCCAGAGCGATTCTCTCTCAAACGTGTTCCTAGGTAGCAACTTGGGTTAGATAAACTCGTCTCTTGCGCATGCACTCTCCGTTCGGCCGCTCCAGGCCAAACGATTCTGCGCATGGTTATGGGCAAAGCGGTACGCGCTCACTTTGCCTCAACAAACCGAGCCGTTAGAAGCCAAAGGAAGGACGTGTTGCCGGATAAAATCAGGGAGATTACAGGGAGAGAGTAGGGAATGGGCGCAGAGCGGCGCGCCCACCCCCGAGTTTCAAGTAAAGCGGGATCCGGTGACGCAGACTAGTAGCCGCGGCCGCCTCCGAAGCCACCACCGCCGAAGCCGCCCAGGCCGCCTCCGCCGAAGCCGCCCATGCCGCCTCCGAAGCCGCCCATGCCGCCTCCGAAGCCGCCCATGCCCATGCCGCCGCCTCCGAAGCCGCCTCCGAAGCCGCCGCCCAGGCCGCCCGTGCCGATGCCAAAGCTGTTGCTAGTGCGAATGACCGCAAAGCCCATCGCCGCACCGAGGTCGGTAACGCTCGTGGTGCTCAGGTAGATCTTCTCCAGGATCGGCTTGGTCTCCGGCGTTGGCGTGGGAGTTTCCGTGCCGGGAGCGGGCTGCTCCTCAATGGCCCGCTGCGGGATGATGCTGAAGATGCCGTTCTCGTAGGTATAGGTCAATGGCTGGCCGGAAGCCTTCAGCACGGCGTTGAGCGCGATGTCAAAGGGCACATTGGTCAGCTTGACCGTTACCGGCGTGCCGCGCAGCGAGGTATCCAGGGTGAAGTCGGCATGGATCTGCTGGAACAGCAGCTTGAGCGTGTAGTAGAGATCGGCGCTCTCGACGTTGAGCGTCACAGGGGTCTTGGGTATTGCGCCGCTGGGCGCCGTCTGGTCGGTCTGATCCTGGGCGCGGGCGTTGATAGGAACAGCCAGGAAGCCCAACGCGGTCAGGGATAGCACCGCCAGGCTTAATCCGCCATAACGTACTTTCATCAGGTTAACCTCCTCCGGTTAGGGCTACATGGGCGAGGGAGCGCCACGCCCATCCAGTGCTTGCTTGTTACAATCCTCACCCGTCCAGAAAGTGGGTACGATGCCGAATCGAGCGCAGAGCGCGCAAGTTTGTTTTACTGCGTTCTCATCCCCGTCGGGAACAACCGCAGTTCGCTGCACAAGAACTTTATATGCACTGCAACTATAATTGTGCCACCCGCCTTATGGTTCCCTCAGGGAGCGGGCGCAGAGATTTTGGGGAGACTTCTGCTCTCCCCTCTCGCATTCAACCTAACCCCCGGCCCCACTGCTAGGGTCGGCGCTCAATGGTTCGGGCCACTGCCAGGGGCGGGCCTGCAATAATTCGGCCCTCCGCCTTGCGACACCTTGCGACCCTGCGAGGGAAGGGAGAGACCCGGCTTCTGTTCCCCCTTCTCCCTAGCAGGGAGAAGGGCCGGGGAGGAGGGGAGAACCCGACTCCTCCTCTCCCCTCTCCTTGAGAAGGAGAGGGGAAGGGGGTAAGGTCTTATCTCCTACTCCTCAAAGCCGCGTCCACCGGCCTTGCCGCCCCGAGGGCCACGGAGGCCCGGGAAGCCGGAGGGAGGCGTCATCATGCCGGGACCGGCAGGCTGGCGGAACGCGGCCGTCTGCGGGCCGCCCGCCGGAATATCGCTGAGCTGCACGACCTGCGTGCGGGTGACGTTGCCTTCTCGCTTCTGTAGCTTGACCGAATCGGCGGTGATCGCGACGACGCGGTAGCCGTCGCTGGTCACGCTGCCAGGCTTAACGATTTCGGGCTCGCCGTTGCCGCCCTCCAGAATGGCGTAGACGCCTTCGCCGCTCATGATACCGGAGACGCGCCGGGTCGGCACCTCACGCACCTCCGTATTGGGCGGGGGCGGCGGGGTCACGTTGGCGCTGGCCAGCCGCTGCGGCTGGACCACATCGAAGATGTACGGCGGCGGCAGCGGACGCTGCCAGCTGACCTTGAAGGGATCAAATCCCGGCTTGTGCGGCATGCTGGCGACTACTGGCGCCGTCGCTCCCGGAGCGCCCGGCACTTTGGCCCCGGCAGGCGCAGTCTGGTTGAGCGGGCTGCCCGGTTTCGGCGCGTTGGCAAAGATGCCCTTGCCAGGGCCGCCGGGGAACGGCGCTTTGGCGCGCGCCGCCTGTTTGGCCTGCGCCGGCGTCATCTTCGGGGCTTTGGCAGGCGCCGCCTTCGTCGCGGCTGTCTTATTGGCGGTTGCCGTCGCCGGTTTGGGCGTCTGGCCGACCGGGGTTACGGCGGCCGGCGGAGTCTCGGTGGGCGGCGTGCCTTTGCGCAGCAGAAGCGCCCCGGCAACGCCCAACACGATCACGACGCCAGCCCCAGCAAGAATATATTGTTGTTGCTTGGTCATATGGTTTCATTCTCCCGGGGAGCGCCTATGCGTAGCGCTCCCCGCGTGATATTGCGATTAGGATACTATTCCTCAGCGCCGGCCTTGCCGCCGCGCGGCGCAGCCCCGCCGCCGGACATGCCGCCCCCGCTCATGGCGCTGCCCCCCCGACCGCCGGGTCCGCCGGAGACGCCCATCGGTGGGCCGCCCATCATACCGGCGCGACCCGTCATCGCGCCATAGCCGCCCATCATACCCATGGCGCCCATGCCCGGTCCTCCCGCTCTGCCGGCGCCCGGCGAGCCGATTTTGATATCCTCGGCAGGCGGCTTGGTGGGCGGAATAATATAGAGCGCGAGCTGGTAGCTGCCGACGAGATTCGGGCTCTGCCCGGAGAGCGCGACGTTATTGATCACTGGCATGCCATGATGCTTCATCTCCGTGTTGAAGCGGCGCAGATGAGCCATCAGGTCATCAAAGCTTTTGGCCTCTACCGTAACCGTCCAGGGCTGCGTTTCCGACGGGAACGTAATATGATTGAGGCTGGCGATATAGTTCGGATCCGCCGGGAAGCCCGGGATCGCGAAGGTCACGCCCGGAGCGCGCGAGACGCCCTGATTGCGCTGGACATCATACCAGGAGGCAAGCCACGTTCCCCACTGGCGCGGCAGATCTGCAATCAACGGATAGCTGGCCAGCGTGGTGCCCTGGAACGGGATGCGGGGCATATATTCGGCGGAAGCTTGCTGCCACTGGGCCTCTACCGCAACCTGCTGCTGCTGGGCGCGCTTGACGTCCCTCTCGTGTTGAGAGGCTTCCGCCTCGGTGCCGTGCTGCTGAGTCTCTATGTTCTGGGCATCGGCCCGGGTCTTCTGCAGATCCTCCTGCTTGGGCTTGATAAGCGCCAGGAAGAGCAGGCCGGCGATAATCAGCGCGGTGAAGAGCCCAGCCAGGTTGATATGGAGCATCGTCAATCGGTTTAACATGGTCAGGTCTTCTCCTATTCCTCCGAAGCCCCGGCCTTGCCGCCGCGCGGCGCAGCCGCCCCGCCGCCGGACATGCCGCCCCCGCTCATGGCGCTCCCGCCTCCGGGTCCACCGGGCATGCCCATCGGCGGGCCGCCCATCATGCCGGCGCGACCCATCATGCCCATGCCGCCCATCATGCCGCCATAGCCCATCGCGCCGGTCGCGCTGCGGCCCGCGCCGGCAGGCCAGGTAGGCTGAGTGATGCCGCCGGCGAACGGCTGCGCCAGAGGACAGGATGCCGTGAACGCGATGCCGCGCCGCCCCTCGATCTCAGTCGGCCCCACGCTGCCGGAGCTGCCGGTTCCGGGAGAGACGCCGCCGAATCCGCCCGGACGGCCCATGCCGGAGAAACCACCGCCCGGTCGGCCCATGCCGCTCATGCTGGCATAACCGCTCATCATGCCCATCGGCGGGCCGCCCATCATACCGGGAGGCGGGCCTCCCATGCCGGCTCCGTACGGAGCGCGCCCGCCGAAGCCGGTCGGTCCACCGGCAGTCTGCGCATTCTCGGGTGTATAGCCACGCGGCGGGATATTGAAGATGGGCTGCTTGAAGCGGGGATTGTTCTCCAGCAGCATCCACCATTGGATGATACGGCGCTCGTCCGCGGCAAAGCCGGTCAGGTTGAGCGTCGAATGCTGCTGCGGGTCCAGCGCCATGCTCGTCAGCAGAATGTCCGGGCTGGTCCAATCGCGCATCATGCTATAGAGCTCAGGCCAGGCGTCGTTCCATTTTTTGGCGTTCTGGATGAAGTCCAGCTTCGCCTTGGTGTCCGCCATAGCCTTTTGAATGTCTTGAATTTTGCCCTCGGCGGCGTCCCACCGCGCCTTTTGGGCCTCTGCGTTCTGCTTTTCCGTCTGTGCCTGGCTGAGGTCGCTGGAGACCTTGCCGGCATAGGCGGCTAGAGCGATGATGACGAGGACGCACGCAGCCGCCCAGACGCCAACGACCGTTGCCTTCTTCTTTTTATCGTATATATAGGGCGGAAGTAGATTGATACGTTGCATCAGCGAATGCTCCCTCCGGAAGGGCGTGGGATCACGCTGGCAGGGCAGCGAGGCGACACCGCACCGCCCGGCGCCGTGATCGAATTAGCGTTTCTTACCGACAGCAGCCGGAGCGGACACCAGATTATAAGCGCCCAGCCCGATACTGACCGGAAACAGGGAAGCGATCTCTTCCAGATGCCCCTGCGAGAAGTTCCTGGAGGTAATCTGAATGGTGTGCAGCGGGTCCGCCACGCGCGTGGGAATACCGAGCTCCCGTTCCAGATAGGGCGCCAGGTTCTTGAGCTTGGCCGTTCCGCCGGTGAGCAGGATCTCATGGATCGGCGCATCGCCGGTCTTGCCGCGATAGTAATCCAGGGAGCGGCGCAGCTCCGCCACCAGATCGACCAGCACCGGCGCCATGGCATTGAAGATCTGCGTGCGCAGCGTATCCAGCGCCGACTCGCCCGTGCTGCTGGAGGGCACCGGGGCCGGCAGATTGGCAGGCGGCGGGGCGGCGCCGAACTCCGGCATGACAAAGCCCGTGTCGGCGCCAGGCTGAGCCGTTGGCGCCGCAGGCTGATCGAAGGGCGTAGCCGGCATCGCGCCAACATCGAACGGATTGGGTTCAGTGGGCGAGGGTGCCTCCGTGGCCGTGGTGAAATCGAAGGGCACGCGCGAAGGCGTGGTCGTCGGGCCGGCGGTCGGGGCAGGCGGGGCGGTAAAGTCCACGAAGCCACCGAAGTCGCCGGGCGCAGCGGTCCCGAAATCGGGCGGGGGCGGCGCCTGCATTTGATCGAGCAGCACCTCGCCGTGCGTGCGCTTGTACTCTTCGGCGGTTCCCAGGTCCACCTGCAGCGCGTTCGCGATGGCATGCGTGAGATGGTCGCCTGCCAGCGGCAGCGTGCGGGGGAAGGACAGCAGCTTATCGCGCCAGATGCCGATGTCGGTGTTGCTGGCGCCCAGATTGACGATAGCGACGGTGTGGCCGGGCGGGTTGGCGCCGTTGCCCAGCTCCAGCAGGCAGCGGCCAGCCGCGAGCGGTTCCACGTCAATTGCCACCGGCTTGAGGCCGGCTGCAAACAGCATGTCTATATGCCGGTCGATCATGTCCTGCTGCGCAATGGCCAGCAGCACTTCCATGTTCTGCGCATCTGCCGGCATGTCCGGCCGCTCAATCGGCTGGAAGTCCATGATGACCTGGTCCGCCGGGAATGGGGCCTGCCGATCCACTTCCCACTTCATCGTCTCGGCCAGTTCGGCGTAGCTCATGCGCGGCACATCAATCACGCGCACGACCACCGATTGCCCGGAAACCGAACTGACGCATTGCCTGGAGGAGATGCCCGATTGGCGAAGCAGTTCCTTGATCGCCTGCCCGAGCGCCTGCGCGTCCACAATGACGTTATTCTCAAAGGCTTCCTGCGGCGTCGGAGCGACGCCTATTGCCGTAACCTGCACCCCATTATTGCCGCGCCGGACTTCGACTGCCTTAATCTGCTTTGTGCCGATGTCCAGCCCAACGGTGGGTCCGCCTGCCATGCTCTGTTTACCCCCAATAGGCACCCCCTGGCACCTGCTGCCGGGAGGGCCTTTCGATAGCCTTCTAATGAAATATGCTCAAGGGCGGCGCAAGCGCCGCTGTGCGCGTCTAACAAAAACACTCTGCGGAAGAGGGCCGCTTGCGCGCCGGTTCCGGCGGCAACGGCTGTGCCGGGGTTGGACGGGACGTGTCTGGAGTTCCCAATACGCCTTCGGATAGGCTCTATAGAACGCCGCAAAACTCCTGCCTGCTTGCCTGCCAAGGAGCATTCCGCACCGCAGGAGATGGCCGCCCGGGAGGTTTTGTTAGAGGTCCGTATTCTTATACGTCATCTGGGTGGTCAAATATCACACCGGAACCGGGTGTTGCGGCCTCCAGGTGGAAGCGTGCGGCGTCCTGGCACGCTCTGTTCGCCAATCCCGACTCTACCGCGCATTGTATCAGGTTTGTGACGCTCTGTCAACACCCCCTCTCCGACGGGGCGCGCATTTTCCTCGACGATGCGCGCAGAGGTCCCACTTTCTGTCACCTGCATTTGTTTGGTTGCAAAAGCGGCGTGTGGGGTTCACCGGGCAGAGAAAGCAGCGTACAGAGTCTATTTGGCCACAACGAGTTCGGTGATTATGACGGCGCCAGACGGCCCAGACGTTCGTTCGCCTAGGGCAACAGGATCTCATACAACGGCGAGGAGGCGCCTTCGCTGGTGAGTAGCCACGCCCTGCCATCCAGGCGATAGCAGATGGACTCGCCCTGCCGGGTGAACGGCAGAATGAGCCAGCGGGGCTTGCCGGCGAGGGCGCCAGCCACCGATTGGCCCGGAGCAATGGCCCATTCGTAGGCCCGCAGGTAGGTGCGGACGACCAGCCGGCTGCCATCCGGGGCGATGTCGCCGGCTGTGGCCAGCCTGTCGGCCAGGCCCAATGTGCCGGTAAAGGAGCTGGCGAACCGGAGGGTTCCGACCCTGCGCAGCGTGGTTTGTATGCCGGGTGTCAGGGGCATGAGAAACGCATAGACGCCGCTGACGCCGCTGGACTCCTTGGTGACAAGGAAGACCTCTCCGGTTTTCGGATGCACCATCAGCGTTTCGGCGTCATGGTACCCATCTGGATAGACGTAGGGCAACTTTTCGGCGGGCGCGGTGACGGCCTCCTGAGCGGTTTGGGAGGCATCCACCTTCGGCTCCGGGATGCGATAGACGGCCGTATCGTCGCGATGGTGGCTGTTATCGCCGATGTCGCCGATATAAAGCGCGGGCTTTCCGTCCGCGCCCGGCCCGATGGCGATATCCTCCCAGTCTACGTTGGTCGCGTTGGGCACGGTGTAGCGTGCCAGAGTGCGGCCCTTGCGATCCAGGGCATAGAGATAGGGACCGTCCCCCGAGTCGTTGTGAGTCCAGAGGACGCCGGGGGTTCGGCGGCTGGCCGTCAGGCCGGAGCTTTCGGCGATGCGCGTGTCGGTCAGGTTCCCCAGCAGCCGCATAATCGGCTCGTGATGCGCCCCGCCGGGACTTACGAACTGGTGCGGGGACGGCCCGGCAGGCATGCTGCGCGGCGCCATCGTCGCCCGCAGGGCAGGCAGGGTGAGGCCGCACGCCGCCATGAGGGCGGGTACAGAGAGCAAGGATAAAACCGATTTTCGCATGTTTCCTCTTTTCGAGAGACAGCAGCAAGCGGCAGGCTAAACCCGGCCGCTGTGGGGCGCAAAGCGCCCGTCGCCCACCTGCGTGGGCGAGACTTTCTTTGGCGGCAGGAGCTTCCGCGCTGGACGCGGTGGAGGCGTCACCCCCCTGCGTGAGCGAGACGTTCTGCCTGCGTAGGCAGGCAGCGGGCCTGGCTAGGCGGAGGTTCCCAACCGTTGAGGAACCGACCCTAGCAGAGCTCCACAGCGGCAGGGTTTAGCCTGCCGCTTTAAGGCCAAGGCATTATCTCTAATTATGGCCTGGTTTGAGGCTAACTCTGCAAAGGCTACAGAAAGAGCGGCCTGTAGTGGCGATACCAGTCGCTTTGGAAGCGTTCCTCGGGATCGTAGCGCTGCTTTAACTGGAGAAACCGGGCAAACTCCGGGTAGCACGCCTGCACCTGGTCGCGGGTGGCGTATTTATGATAGGTCAGGTAGTAGCTGCCCTCATAGCCAATAGCCAGGTCGATCAGGCGGCGGAAGGCGCTGGCGGCATGGTCCAGCCCCTGCGGCGTATGCGTCACGTGCAGATTAAAAATCACGCAGGCATAGGCTTCCTTTGCCCAGGCCAGAAAGCTCTCCTCATCACGCTCGATCAGCCGAATCGTCCCGTAGATCACGTTCACCTGAGGCTTGCGAAAATCCTCGCGCACCTCCCGCATAAAGCGGTATAGGGCCTGCCTGGGAACGAAGATTTCGCTGATCATCTCGGTGGCGGGGGCGCTGGCTCTCATCAGGCGATCCACACGGCGGTGGTAGTTCTCCAGATACGCGCCGAGTTGATGCGTATCCGACCAGTAGACCTGGCCGGAAGTAGACAGGTAATAGTCGGCGTAGAGCCGAAACGCCTGCGCCTTATCGGTATGCCCTAGATAGACCAGATGCTCCCAATCGCGTCGCGATACCTGCCTTTGCTCCTCAGGGATCGGCGTGCGCGGGTCCACCGGATGATAGCAGGAGAAGACGCCTTTGAACAGGAAGTCGTCGGAGGTCTCATCGGTGAGATACTGAAAGTCGCCGTAGACAAACCCCTCCGCGATGCGCTTTTCAAAGGCCGGCATCAACTCCTCAAGCGGGAGGACGCGCACGACGCGCTGCACCTTTTGCCGAGGAACAAGACGCAGCGTAATGGAGTAAACAACGCCAAACAGCCCGTAACCGCCGATGACTAGGCGAAACAGTTCGGGGTTCTCCAGGCGGCTGCAGGCATGAAGGTTGCCCTCGGCGTCCAGCAGCGTAAACGCCTCGATATCGCTGATCAGAGGCTTCATCCGTAAGCCGCGCCCATGCACATTGGCCGCCAGCGCCCCTCCCAGCGTCAGCCGATCCGCCCCGGTCTGCTTTTGCGCGATTCCCCACTGCGGCCAGCTATGCTTCTGGACTTTAAGAAGATACTGCACCAGGTCCGGCCAGCAGATGCCCGCCTCTGCCTCCACCAATCCCTTATCTGGCAGAAAGCGCAGCACGCGGTTCAGGCGGGTCATGTCCACCAGCAACGCATCCGTAGCAAATTGCTGCGCGCCCATGGCATGGCGTGTTCCAGCGATACAGACAGTTCTCTGCGTGCGTCGCGCCCTCTCCAGCAGGCTCCGCAAAGCCTGGAGCGAATCCGGACAGGCGATTTCACACACTCGCGTTGCGTTGAGCTGTGAGTGGATGTCGTTGACGATTACGGCGCCGCTACCGTCCGGTTGCCCATAGGTGCCACAGGAAAACCGGCTAGAGAGATTGAGGGCTTTCAGCAGCGAGGTTACGAGGGGTAGGCGAGTCCAGAGTTGCATTATGGAGAGCATCCTTCCTGAGATAGGCGTTACGGCTCCATTTTACGGGTAAGCTTGAGAACCGCGCATGAGCCAAAAGACCTATTTTCCATGCCATTAGATTGTATGCTCGCCCTTCCGGTTACCTGGCGGCTAAAGAAACTACAATGCCCCACCGGCGTATTCTTAGCTGCAGGCAGATCGCCTGCGGCCAGGTCTCATACGTCCGTCGCAGGCAGCGCCCCCGGACGACTCTCCTGGAGCACAAGCCCGATCAAGGAAAATTGAGGAGAAATAGGAGAATGTCGGAAGAGAAGGTTTGCGTAGAGAGAACCAGCCCATTATCCAGCCAGGAGCAGGCGCACGTCCATCGGCGTGAGCGCAAGCTTCAGGAGTTCGATACGGTGCTGCGTCAGGAAGCGGCGCAGCTTCGGGCTCTGGCCGACACCGCCGGAGCCACCGACGCCGATCTGGCAGGCAGGCTCCATCAGGTCGCCTTGCGCCTGGATGCTATCGCCTGGGAGATTCGCAGCTTCGATCCGCAGGACGCGCGCCAGAATTACCTCAACCTGCCCGGCCAGGCGGGCGCGGCAGCCCCTCCGGTCGAAATTCACCGCAGAGACGCCCAATCCGGCGAGGGAACGATCACCGACCTCGGCGAGGGGCCGGAGGGAACGGACACCATGGGCTGAGCCGCCCTGCCGGCGCTGCCGCCCGCGCCGCTCCAGGATAAGACGGGGTCCTTCCCTCTCGAAGTTGCCGGATTTTCCCCGCATCCATTCCGGTTTCTGGCTTTCCGGCCGCTTCTGGCACGGCGCTTGCCAATCAGTAGGGTAAGCGCCGCGCGGCTTCTGCTCCGCTTCCCGGCGTTTACTACCCAAGAAGGAAGCTTTATGCCGCGACCACGGATTGCCCCCGAAAGTTATCTGCTGGCGGCCCTCTGCCTGATCGATCTGCTGCTTACGGTCTATCTCGTCCAGGCGGGCGTCGCCGTCGAAGCCAATCCTATCCTCAATATCTACCTGCAGGCGGGGCTGTGGCCTTTCATCGGCGCCAAGCTTCTCCTGACTCTGGGTCCCCTGACGGCTCTGGAGCTGCTGCGCTCCCGTCGGCCCGGCTTCGTGCAAAGAGCGCTGCGGCTTGCCATCGGCCTCTATCTGCTGCTCTATACCGTGGGCCTGTGGCGGGTCAACCTGGGCTAACGTTGCCGGCTCTCCTCTCCCGCCGCAGGGTTCGAGGGTCCTAAGTACTTCGATCAATCTGGGCGGACTTCGCCTTCCCTCCTCTCCCCCGCAGGGCCGCCTTCCCTGGATTCTGGATAGCCTGGAACCGTAGCCGGGGTAATCGCGTCTGGTACGTAATGGGAACGGCCTTAATGGGCGCAGTCCCCAGGGCGAGAGGAGAGCGACCGTGCAAACCGTGGCGACAATCGGGCGGCAAAACCGCCCGTTAGATTTATCCGGGATCATACCGGATGCGGAATGGCCTCCCAACCGCGCGGCCCTGGAGAGCGTGCGCGCGCATGGCCTGCGCTTTGCCCTGGGCGGCGGATTGGCCTTCTCGGCTTACTCGGGCCGGTGGCGCAACACCAAAGATACCGACCTGTTCGTTCTGCCCGAGGATCGAGAGAGGGCCCGGCTGGCGCTGGAGGAAGCCGGGTTCACCGATTACTATGCCCAGGAGGCTTACGACCGAACGTGGATCTATCGGGGCTTCCGGGACGGCGTCATCATAGACATTATCTGGACGATGCCCAGCCATCGCATGGTGGTAGACGAGACCTGGTTGACGTGCGGGCAGGAGGTCACCCTGAACGGCATAGTGCTGCGCCTGCTGCCGCCAGAGGCGCTGATCTGGGCGAAGCTGTACGTGCTCCAGCACGATAGGACCGATTGGCCGGACCTGCTCAATATTCTCTACGCGCAGGCGCCGAAGTTAGATTGGGCGCGCGTGCTGCGGCAACTGGGAGAGGATGCCCTCCTGCTGGGCGGGCTGCTGAACGTATTCCGCTGGCTATGTCCTGGGCAGGCGCAGACGGTGCCGGACTGGGTCTGGGAAAGCGTGGGGCTCTGCCCGACGCCGCCCGCTGCCAGCAACGCGCCGGATGGCGCCCGCAACCATCTGCTGGATACCCGCGATTGGTTCGGGCCGTCCCTGGGGAGGAAGGAGCGATGCTAATCGGGGCGATGAATCACCCACAGGAAGATATTCTCCAAGAGATCCGCTGGATGGCGGAGATGCGGCTGGACTTTATTGACCTGACGCTGGAGCCGCCAGCAGCGGCGGCCTGGAACATCGATCCATCCCGGATCCGCCAGGCGCTCAAAGACCTGGGCCTGGGGGTTGTGGGCCACACGGCCTACTACCTGCCGCTGGGCAGTCCCTTTGAGTCGCTGCGACGCGCTACGGTGGCAGAGCTGCGTCGCTGCCTGGAGGTGTTTGCCGAGGTCGGCGCCAAATGGATGAATATCCATCCCGACAGATATGCGCCGATGCACACCCGCGCCTTTTTCATCGAGCGGGACCTGCAAAGCTTGCAGGAGCTGGGGGAGACCGCTCGCAAGCTCGGCGTCGGCCTCATGATCGAGAACCTGCCGGGCGACTTCAACACCGTAGGGCAGTTGGCGGAATTGTTAGACCCGCTGCCGGAGCTCGGGCTGCATCTGGACATCGGGCACGCTAACCTCCTGACCCCGCAGAATACGGCAGATTCTATCATCGCGGCCTATAGCCAGCGCATCAAGCATGTGCACCTGCACGACAACAAGGGAGGCAGCGCCGACCTGCATCTGCCGCTGGGAGCCGGCACGATGGAGTGGCGCAAGCATATCCAGGCATTGAAGGCTTCCGGGTACGACGCGACGATCACGCTGGAGGTATTCAGCCCGGACCGAACCTATCTCCAGTACAGTCGGGATGCGCTGCGACAAGCGTGGGATGACATGTAAGCAGCCTGCCAATGAAAAAGAAAATTTGCGAAAAATTTGTGGAACCTATACTTTGGGTGTTTCGTCTATCTGACGCACGTGCACGAAAACCTGACGATGTTCAGGCACCTTGTTCTGGAAAGGACGGTGGCCGGAATGAACACTCGAGGGTGCGAGACGTGCACCTAATTGACGGATAGGATTTCCTATCCAGTGAGTTGAGAAAAGCCTCGCGAATGTGGTCTGTGGCCACTGCGGGGCTTTTCTTTAGTTTGGCGCTTCCCAACAGCAGGGGAGAGATCTCACCCCGGCCCCCACTGCCAGGGTCGGCGCTACAACGGTTCGCGCCACTGCCAGGGTCGGGCCTGCAATGGACTGCAAGGCGGAGGCAGGGGCCGTAACCCTGCCTCCGCCTTGCCACAGCCCTCCGCCTTGCGACAGCTAGCGACCCTACAAGGGAAGGGAGGGACCCAACCTGGGATGGTTGCGGCCCTTACCTTACTATCTCCTCTCCTTTCTAGGGAAGAGCAGAAGCCGGGTCACCCCCTTCCCTCGTAGGGAAGGGGGCCGGGGGGTTAGGTCAGTAATGAAGGCTTTCAGCGGCGAGGCGTGAGTAAGAAACCGTGAAGATGTCCGCGGTAGCTTCCTACGCCCACGATCTGCCCCCGCGCATTGATGCCCGTTGCCTGGATCAGCCGCCACTCCGAGCCGGATGGCAACCGCGTGTTCAGATCGATCATCCTGCCCTGCTCCCAGAGGAAGGCGTGGATATCCCGGTTTCGCGTGTTTGCCCCGCCGACGACCTGCCCGGCCGCGTTGATGGCGGCGGCGAAACTGGCGGGGCCGCCCAGCGTGCCCAGGTCGGTTACTTTGCCATTTTGCCACAGGAAAGCGTGGATGGACTCCGGAGACTCAGAATTCACCTCAGAAGTGCCGACCACCTGACCGTCCTTATTGATGGCAGAGGCGATATTGTTCTGCCCGCCGAGCGTCGGAATGGGCTGCCATTTGCCGTTCCAGTACAGGAAGGCATTAAAATCCGCTCACCCATGCCCGGCAACGCCGGCTACCTGGCCGTTATCGTTGACGCTCGTCGCGGCGCTGTCATCCGTTCCAGGCGGCGCGCCCAGCGGCTTCATTTTGCCATCCTGGAATGCGAAAGCATAGAGGTCGTCGTTGCGCGTCAGGGCCGTGCCGACCACCTCTCCCCTGCTATTGATCCCTGTCCCCAGACTGTGGCTGCCTCCCAGCGTGCCTAGATCCCGCATCTTGCCCTCTTGCCAGAGGAAGGCGCGTCGGTCGTCCTTGCGCGTCGGGGCAAAGCCCACGACCTGTCCGGCGGCATTAATATGCAGGGGAACACTGTAGACGCAGTTGGGCGGCGTGCCTAGATCGATGACGGTGTACTCTGTCGCCGTAACGAGATGTTCAGGGGAAGAGAACGGCACGGAACGGGGATATCGCGCGATGAGCATCAGCGCGAGCGTCCCCAGCGCCGCCCCGGCAGCCAATAGCGCACGACGGCGCTGCCAGAGGGCATACAGCAGAAGGTAGCAGGCGACCAGGACAACGCCCACATCGCCGTACTTGCGGATGAGAGAACGTAACCGGGCGGTTTTCATGACCCTGCCTCCTTCTCCTGGTTCACCTAACCCCCCAGCCCCCTTCCCTACTCGCTCGTACCTCGCTAGGGAAGGGAGGGACCCGGCTTCTGCTCTCCCCTCCCCTGTTCTTGGGGGTCGCAAGGCGGAGGCAGGAGCCGTAACCCTGCCGCCCCTTGCAGTGGGAAGGGGTGGGGGCCAGGTTCAATCCGAGGTAATGGTGGTCGTGCCCTCCAGAGCCATCTGCCCGGAGATTGTCGTCCCTTCCTGTGCGCCGTTCATCGTGCCGGAGAGCTTCTGGTGCAGCGTACCCCGGCGCATCCAGCCTGTCGCCTCTGCGATCTCCATCGTGCCGTTCTGCTCCCCCGACAGATCGAGCTTGACCTTGACCGGACCAAATTCGAGCGGCTCCGCCTGCGGATTTGATTTGATGGCAGATTGCACGGCGACCTGCGCCAGGCCCTGGCTGCGTCCCGTCAGCTTATATTGGGTATCCATGACCAGGGGGAAGCCGCGCGTGAGAGCGACGTGCTGCATCCAGGTATCCCCGATATTTACCGGCTGGCTCGGATAGATGCCCACCATCTGCCCCATCATCTCCTTAAAGCCCTCTTCCCCGAACGTCTGCTTTAGCATCTTCTCCATAGACGCGCGCGCCGGGCCTTCCGGCACGCCGGACTTGTCAAGAACGCGCTGCACCAGGGCGTCCATGCCCTTAACCTCCAGCACGCGCCCTTCGGGGGTGATGAGCATCGTAAAACTCTGCCCCACCATAGCCGCAAAGCCCTGCATTCCGGGAGGGAGGGTGGCGGGTGGATGCTCTGAATCGTACTCCATTACCCCTTGCGGCCCCTCCATTCGGAACCGGACGGAGCGATAGGTGATCTTCATAGAGGCTGCACCGTCCGGGGTGACGTTGAGCACGTTAAAGCGAAACCCCATACCTATCGTCTGGTTCAGCTTGATCTCTTGCCCATTGATGGTCTGAGTAATTTGCTGGTTGGCGGTCATCCGCATGTTATGGACATCGTTGACATGCATGTGCAGCCGCAACAGCAGCGGACCCTGGGCTCCCTGCCCGACAGGCGCGGCGTGGCCGAGGGCGATGCTGGCCCATGCCAGCAGCCCAAACCCCAGTCCCAACAGTAGATTCATTCGTTTCATCGGGTTTCTCCAGTTTGGGTTTTGGCTTTTCCTCGGCCCCCTCCCAGGGAAGGAGCTGAGGGGTCAGGAGAACAGGAAAGACAAACGGCTCAGTCGTCGTCACGGTTGTGGCGGGCTGTGAGGCGCAGGCCGTGCCGGATGGGCGGCTCCGGCGTGCGCGCACCCTTGATGGCGTGCCAGAGAATATCGTTGAGCACGGCATCGGGAACGCGGTCCTCGCGGGAGAAGTCGAGCTTCTGGCTGTCGCGGGCGCGATAGGCCGTCTGCTGGCTGACCTCGGCGATAATGTCCCGTGCCGGGAGAATAGCCGCGTAGGGCTCGGCGTTATCCGGCGCGGGGCCGAAGACGTCCAGGATCGGCGCGGCGGCGTCATACTGGCACAGCGGCGGCAGGCCCAGCAGCGCCTCCATCGTGTGCAGCACGCTATCCGTGTTGTAGAAGCGATGGTCCACAGTGGCGCGCTTGATGTAGGGGCTGATGACGAAGCAGATGGAGCGGTGCGCGTCTACGTGGTCGTGGCCGCTCTGGGCATCGTCCTCGATGACGAAGATGGCCGTCTCTCTCCAATAGCGACTTTTGCTGACCGCCTCCACCAGCTGCCCGACGGCATAGTCATTGTCGGCGACCATCGCGCGCGGCGAGGAGAGGCCGGGCGCCGTGCCCTGCGTATGGTCGCGTGGGAGGCGCACCATCAGAAACGCCGGCAGGTTGCCCTTGCGCACATAGTCATCGAACTCACGCTTCCACTCCGCGAACCGGCTCGGCGCGCTGAACTTGCCGTAGGCTTTTTTCTGTTTGGGCGCGGGGGCCGTGTAGCGCAGCCAGGCGTTGCTGTCGGCATAGGCCATATCGAACTGGCGGAAGCTTTCATCCGTGCGCCCGACCAGCGCCTTCCTGGCCGGCATGTTATCCTCGGTCAGCGGCCTGCCATCGGGCCGTCTGGAGGCGCCGAAGGTGACGTAGAAGCCGTAGTTGCGGAAGGAGACGCCGCGCTTGAGGCATTGATCCCAGATATAGCCGCTAGGGGCGCGGGCCACGTCGGGCACGCCGAGCAGATCGACCGGCACGCCGTTGTTCTCGCCCTCAAAATCGTAGTCGCGCCCGCGCCCGCTGTAGTTAAAGGGCGCGTTGCGGGCTGTGTACTCTGAGATCATGCCGGAGGTAGACCAGCCCCAGCCGTCCGCCGAGACCTCCGCGCAGCAGTAGAAGTTATCCAGCAGCACGAACCGCTCGGCCAGCGCGTGCAGGTTGGGCGTCACGTCCCGCCCGAACAGAACCTGCCCCGGATCGCCGTTGCCCTGCGGCATGTCGCCCAGCACCTGATCGTAGGTGCGGTTCTCCTTGATGATGTAGATAACGTGCTTGATCCCGGCTGGCAGCGACACATTCTGATTGGCGCGGGCCGCGCTCGGCTGAATGCGGGCGTTGGCAACCGTCTGCGCGGTCAGCCGATTTAGCTCCTCGGCGGCGGGAAGAGTCAGGGTGGAGACGGTGCCCTCCAGGATGTTCTGGATATACTGCCCCCAGGCCCCATTCGGCCCGGCGGGACTGCTGTTGGGATTGCGCGGCTGCGCGCCTTTGGCATTGGCGACAAACAGGCGCGCGCCGTCCGCGCTGACGGCCACCGCCGTCGGATACCAGCCTGCCGGCAGGTAGCCCTCCACGCTGCCGCCATTCTCATTCAGGCGCACCGCCGCAACCGCGTTCATGTCGGCCAGGCTCACATAGAGATGCGACTCATCGGTGCTGAGGGCCAGGCCGGTCGGCGTCGCGCCGGGCAGGCCGCGCGCGCCCTCGGGCCGCAGCAGGATCGTGCCAAGGACCTTATCAGAGGCGGTGTCAATCACGGAGACGGTATCGCTGCCCGCGTTGGCCACGAACAGCCGCGCCTGCGCCTTATCCAGCCGCAGGGCCATCGGATGGTCGCCGGTGGAGATATTATGGACGAGTTTTGGGGAGGCCGGATCGGTCACATCCAGGACGGAGACCACGCCGTCGCGCTCACTGGTGACGTAGACTTTCTTATCGGCCTGCGCGCCCTGGGTGAGAGCGGCGATGGCGTAGGGGAAACCGGGCGTCTCCACCTTGCCCAGCACACGGTTGCCTGCCGTGTCCAGCACGCTCACCGCACCCTTCAGATGGGTCGCCAGGCTCGTCTCGTTATTGACCGCGTAGAGCCGCGCGCCATCCGAGCTGAGGGCAATGCCCGCGACAAAGTTCGGTCCCGACTCTTTGGGCCGTCCGGTCGGATCGTCGAGCGCGCGGCCCGTATCCGTCAGCTTACCTTCCGCGTCGAGCTTATAAATGGAGACGCGATCCTCCGGGCCGCGCGAGACATAGAGGGTCTGTCCACCGTCCGCCGCCGGGCCGAACGCCAGCCCAACATAGAGCGCCGTCTGGCTTTCCTTGTCGTCCGGGCGCGGGCTGTTGAAGGGAACCTGGGAGACGAGATGGCCGTCCTCAGTGCTCAGGACCGAGAGGAACTGCCGAAAGCCGGTATTGGTGACGACAAGCCATTTGCCGTCGGGGCTGAGGGCCAGGTTGGCGGGAAAACTGCCTACCGGCGTCTGCTGGCCCTGCGGTGTGATGGCTCTGCCGGTTGACAGCGGGGCGGCCTCCTCCCCGGTCTGGCGCATCCGCCCCCCGGCGGCTACTCCTCCGAGGGCGGCGATGCCAGTTGCGATCACCCAAAGCGCGATTCTTCTCCGCCTACCTGTCCTGCATTCCATGTTCAGCCTCCTTGTAGCAGGGCGCGGCCCCGGGTCACCGGCACGGCATGTCGTTGGGAAGCCGGTGCGGCAGGGGCTTCAGCCGGTATCGCCATCTTTTGCTCCGGCGGCAGACTGGCATAGATGGCGGGATAGCGCCTCTCTATCCATTCGCGCAGGTCGAGCCCGCCGCTGGTCCTGCCGTAGAGCGCAAAGAAATCGTCCATCGCGTGCGCCTCTCCCCAGGAGATATGGCCGTAGCGCCACGTCAATTGCCGGGCAACCGCCTCGGCCAAAGGCACCTTCTGGTAGAGGTTCAGATAGATTGCGCCGGTCATTCCAGAACGATCCGCCCCGCCCTGGCAGTGAATCAGCACGGGATAGGTCGCCTTGTCGAACGCGGCCAGCAGTTTTTGCAGCTGCTGTGGGGGCGGCAGCCGCACCGCGCTGAAGGTAATATCCAGATGCGCCACGCCCAGGCGCGCGCATTCGGCCCGTTCCGAGCGATACCAGCTATCCTCGGAGGAACCGCCGCGCAGATTGATGACCGTGTGGACGTCGTATAATTTCAGCACGGAATCCAGGGTATTCCCGGTCAACTGCGCGCTGCGGTAGACCTTGCCCGGTACGACTACCCGCACGTTCCCGCCGAAGACGCCCACATACCAGAGCAGCGCCAATATACAGGCCAGCAAAAGCGCCATCACGATCAGCGCCCACCGTGCGCGGCTCCGCAGATGCCCCGCGCGAGCAGGCGCGGCCATTGTCAATGCGTTCACTTCTTGTTTCACGTCGTCCGTAATATCCTTCTCAGCTACAAATATCGTTCCGGTTGCCTTAACAGATACGATCCCGGATAAGGATCCTTACGCAGTACCGACAGCCGTTTTCGTTATCTTCCCGGCAATCTCCTCCTCGAGTGTGGCTGCCGCGCCAGGCCGAGAGATATCCAGGCCCCGACGGCGGCATCCGTGGGCGCTGCCGATTCGGGCGAAGCGGAACGCTCAGTGCCATCGCACACAGCGCTTTTCCCTTCTCCTCGAATCAAAGTGCATACCTGCGCGGAGAGGAAGAGGCAATGGTCCTGGAGGAACGCTTTGGGATGCTTGACAGATAGAGCGGGGGGTGATTATACTATTAACTAGAATAGCGACCCCAAAATGGCAATGCGCACAAGGCTCGTCCAAGAGGCGTTTTTGCCCAAAATTTTGGAGCACTGGCCCGGCGGGCCGCGTCTATCCCATAATACCGCTAGTATCAGGAGACGCGCACTCAAGGCCCTCTCCAGGGAGGTACATATGGCAAAAAGTGCGGTGAGGTATTCCGACGTCCTGGAAACGGAGTGGAGCCAGGCGGTCACGATGGCGGTGCGGGGCATCGGGATTATTATTGTCTCCGCTATTATCCTCTATTTTGCCCGCATAATGCCGGCAGAGCCGGTAGGGCTCGTGATCCTAGGCTGGATCATGTATATCCTGGGCGGCGTGGGCCTGGCGGTGGGGGTTGTCTTTTGCGTGCTGGCGGCGAAACGGGGCGTAGAGGCGCGCAAAATGCCGACCGTTGCTTTCCCCTGCCCCTACTGCGGCGCGCAAAATACGTTCCTGGAGACGCCGACCACCGATTTCACCTGCGAAAACTGCGACCGGCAGGTCTACTTTGAGAACGGCGAGCCGGTGCCCGTGCGCACCATTGTCTGCCAGGCCTGTCGCGCCGAGCACAAGGTCGCGGTGACGGTGCAGCGCTATGTCTGCGACCGCTGCAACCGTCCCCTGCGGATCGTCGCGGAGAAGACCGACCTCCTGAAAGTATCCGCGGCAGCGGAGAGATCCGAACAGGAAGAGGCGCTGCTGCACAATTACGATGTGTTGCTGGTGGCGGTTGACAAACGCCGCGAGAACGAGCTGGCCTTCAAGCTACAGAACTTGCTGGTCGTCAATCTCAACGAGGCACGCCGCCTGATGCACACGGTCAGCTCGACGACGCCGCTGGTGGTGGCGGCCAACGTGCCGGAGCGCAAAGCCGAAGCGATTCGGCGCCAGCTACAGGAATTGGGCGCTACGGCGACTCAGCGCCCGACAACCGTCGTAACCCCGCGCGCGCGCTAAACCGAGTCTTATCAAGCCAGGTCGCACGTACTGCGTTCCGTAACCCCGCGCGCTAAACCGAAGGGAAAGGCCGGGAGTGAGGTTGTAAGGAAAGGAGCCGCAAAGCTTGCCCGTGACCATAACGGTTTATTCGACGAATTGGTGCCCGGATTGTATACGTTCACGGCGCGTATTGCAGCGGCTAGGAATCCCGTTTGAGGAGATTGATATTGAGAAGACGTCCGGCGCGGAGGAAGTCATGCGTGCCATCAATGGCGGCTCTGGTAAAGTGCCGACCATAGTCATTGAAAGCGCTGCTGGCCGCGTCACCCTCATCGAGCCGAGTGATCGGGAACTGGCTGAAGCGTTGCGCCCCTATGCGTAGCTAGCCCAGCGATTGGCTCTCGCCCGCTTCCCCTGCAAAAGCTGCAAACAAAGAGTCCGGGATTGCCGCAAACACCTCTTGCAGGTTTGCCTTGGCATTCCCGGACTCTTTTTGTCACGGCAACTATGCCACCATCCCCTGGGCTACACCTAACCCCCCGTCCCCCACTGCCAGGGTCGGGCCTGCAATAATTCGGCCCTCCGCCTTGCGACACCTTGCGACCCTAGCCGCTCGTCCCTCGCTAGGGAAGGGGGGACCCGGCTTCTCTTCCCCCTTCTCCCTTGGAGAGAGAAGGGCTGGGGATGAGGGGAGAACAAGGCTTCTGCTCTCCCTACACCCTAACCCCTACACCCTAACCCCTACACCAATGATGAGGGGAGAACAAGGCTTCTGCTCTCCCCTCTCCTTACGAAGGAGAGGAGAAGGGGGTGAGGTCTGGCCCTCTCCTGTTCGTGGGGAAGAGCCTACTGAGCAGAGGTTGGGGTCGGATCGGCAGGGGGCGCGGCGGGCGCCTTGGGTGCTGTGGTCAGCGTGGCGGGCCGAGCCGCATGGCGCGAGACGCGCCGGATCGGGCGGGACGCGGCACGGCCCGTGCCGACCAGAATAATGGCGGGGTACGGGCGGTAGCGGTCACGGGAGATGAGCTCCCGGCGAACCACTCTACCGTTTTCGCGCACGATCCGATACACGGTGACGCGGTGCCCGCGATGGCCTCTATCCTTGACGACGCGGCGACCGGCGGGCAATGTGGGGTCGGAACGAAGCTCGGTCGGCGCAGGCTGCACGCTGTGGTTGGCAAGCTCGATGCTAACCGAGCGGCCCGGCTGCTTCTTGCCGAAGATGCGGAAGCTCAGACGGCCCCCGCGCGCCGAGGCGGCGATGTAGATCGGCGCGTCCGTGTTGTTCTGGAATTGGAAATCCAGGGAGCCGTCTACTACCGTGGCATCGCGCCCTGCCGGCAGATAATGGACGGGGAAGGCATGGTGCGAGCGGCGCACGATCTTGAGGTCGGAGAGCAGGACGGCATTGTAGAGTGTACTGGAGACCTGGCAGACGCCGCCGCCAACGCCCGGCACCAGCTCCCCATGAATGATGACCGGCGCGTCCCTGAATCCGGCGCTGCCCACGCGCGGCCCGACGACCCGGTTGTAGGAGAAGACCTCGCCGGGGCCTAGCAGCGTGCCGTTGATATGACTGGCCGCCAGGGCGATGTTGTTGCCCCGGTTGGCTCCTGTCCCGCCGAACGTGGTCGTGTAGCCGCCGAGCACACCATCAATCTGTTTGAGGTCGGCGGCAGTGATCGCGGCCTGGATGGCTTTGGTGGCAAGCTCTACGCTCAGGGGCTGGGGTTGGGCCGACGGTGTGGAGGGCGGGGCATCCGACGCTTGCGGTTTGGCGTGCGGCGTGCCGGACTGCTCGGCTTGCGCGGCGGGCGCGTCAGTGGACGGCGTCAGAGCGCTATTCCATGCCTGGACGATGGCGGCGACAGACGCGGGGACGTCCACCGACAGGCCGGGCTTTTCGTGGTGGATGGCAAAACCGCCGTGCCGCAGCAGAACAAAGCGGGCATTCCGCGCCCTGCGGTTAATACGGCTGGCGATCCGCTGTAGATAGGTGCGCGTTGCGGCATCCTGGACGGCCGTATGCGGGGCAACCTGGATCGTTTTCTGGCCGGTAATCCAGCCCGAAACCCGGCCCAGGACGCCCTCCTGGCCGGCCCTGGCCGCCTCCTCCAGAGTCGCCTTCGCGTCAATGCCCAGCCCCAACTGCTTCGCCGTCGGCTTCCAGACGCGCCGAATTTTGGTCTCCGGCGCGAAATACAGGCGCAGCGTGGCGGCTTGCTGCTTCTGGACCCACTGATCCAGGACGGCGCGCGCCTCTTCCAGCGACTTTCCGCTCAGGTCGAGGTCGCCCACGTGCACGCCCGCCGCGATCTGGCCTTCCGGCGTGCGGGCCAGCGCGCCGATAAAGGCCGCGCCGACGGCGACGACAACGAAGGGGGCGATGGTGAACAGACGGCGGGCGGGAAGACGCCGGAAATTACGCAGCAGAGACCGCGATGCTTGCATAGGGGATTTCAAGCCTACTCTCTTTCATACGCAGACGGGCAGTGGCAGTCCACGTCTGGATACTCCTCATCATCGTCAATACAGGCGCTGCCGTGGGCATGGGAGCCGACCGGCTCGGAGCCGTCGGGAATGCTATGATACAGCCCCTCATGCTCCTCCAGGCGGCGGATGAGCCACTCCAGCTTTTCGTTATGCTGCTCCAGGAGCTCCAGCCGCTGGCGCAGCTCACGGATGGTGGCGTCCTGCGGGTCTACGCGGTTGATGATGTTGTCCATCACCTGACCGCCGGGCGCGGTAGAGTCATCGCCGATGCGCTGTCCGTCGCGCCGGACGATACGGCCCGGAATGCCAACGACCGTACAGTTGGCCGGAATGTCCTTGTTGACGACGGCGTTGGCCCCGATCCGGCAGTTGTCTCCGACGGTGATGGGGCCGAGGATTTTGGCGCCCATGCCGATCAGGACCCCATTGCCGATGGTGGGGTGGCGCTTGACTTTCTCCAGGCTGGTGCCTCCGAGCGTCACCTGATGGTACATCAGCACGTCGTCGCCGATCACCGACGTCTCTCCGATGACGACCCCCATCCCGTGATCAATGAAGAAGCGCCGTCCAATGGTCGCGCCCGGATGAATCTCGATGCCCGTAAAGAAGCGGCTGAGCTGCGAGATCCAGCGCGCCAGCAGCTTACAGCGATGCTGCCACAGCCAGTGGGCGAGCCGATGGGCCCAGAGGGCGTGCAGGCCGGGGTAGAGCAGCGCTTCCCAGGTGTTGCGCGCGGCCGGGTCTTTGGCCAGGACGGTATGTATATCTTCGCGTAGTCGGCGGAACACGTTCGGGTCTTTCCTGTTCATGGGCCTAAGACTGGCACCGCCGGCAAGGACGTTTCCTGGCGGTAGTATTGGGTTTTACTCTCGCACGCTGGCGAAAGTTCCACCACGTTAGCGCTCAGGCGGGAAATAGGCAGGAAAAGTGTAACATACATCGCCAAAAACTGCAATATCTACGTGGGGTTTTCTCGCGAAGAGGAGCACTAAATGAGCCTAGATGAGCAGCCTGCCCGTCCTTCCCCGTCCCCGAATTCACCGGAGGAGGCGCCTGCCGCGCGGATCGCCTCCGGGCAATGGCCCGCGCGCCTGCCGCCGGAGTTCTATGCGGCGCTCGACCAGTTGAACCGGGGAGAATACTTTGCCTGCCATGAGACTCTGGAAGCCCTCTGGATACCGGAAAAGCGGAGCGTGCGGGAGATCTACCAGGGCGTTTTGCAGATCGCGGTGGGCTGCTACCACCTGACGGCGCGGGCCAACTGGGTCGGAGCGGTCAATAAGCTGGAAGCGGGAGCGCGCCGCCTGGAGCGCGTCGGCCTGCTGCTTCCTCTGGCGTCGCCCGATGGCAAGGCAGGTCAATCAGGTTATGGTTTTTATGGGGTGGATTGGGCGGGGCTGATCGCCGCCGCCGACCGGCTGCAAACGCATCTGCGCGCGCTGGGCCGCGACAACGTCGTCGCCTTCGACCGCGCCCTGCTGCCAGAGGCACGCTGGATCGCGGACAGCAAGCTTTAACCTAACGTCACGTTTTTATTGCCGGAAAAAGGCTGCGCCTCCCTTGCGGGAAGCGCAGAGCGTGTGGTATAATGATGCAGTCAATTTTGCAAGGATGAGGACGGCAGAGCAGATGAGGCCCGCAAACGCCCAATTGCAGAGTGCTAAGGAGGCTTCGCCAGTGTCGGTTGATACCGTGGCGGGCGGCGTTTTGTTGCGTCACTCGGAACGTCCTGCTCGCCGGTAAAGCCCCTAATGGCCTCATCCTGATCGTTACCGATTGCGCAACCCGCGCCGCTTCCAATTTATCTGGAGGCGGCGCTTTTATTTTGTCTCCTACTTGCGCCAACCTGACGGAGCCACGCTCCCCGACGATTGGCGGCAGTAGAGCACTTTATTCTTTTGCCAACCTGGAGGAGAGAAGTCACCGTGAAAGAAGTAGCCAACGACGAACTGTACAAGCTGCGCCATAGCACGGCGCACCTGATGGCTCAGGCGGTCGGGGAGCTATTCCCCGGCGTCAAGTACGCCATCGGCCCGCCCATCGAGGACGGGTTCTATTACGATTTCGACCTGCCGGAGCCCATCCGGGAGGAAGACCTGCCGCGCATCGAGGCGAAGATGCACGAGATCGCCGCGCGCGACCTGCCCATTGTGCGTGAGGAGATGCCGCGCCAGCAGGCCCATGACTTTGAGGTCGCGCAGGACCAGCCCTATAAGGTCGAGTTGATTGAGGACATCCCGGAGAACGAGCCTATCTCCTTCTATCGTCAGGGAGACTGGATCGATCTGTGCCGGGGGCCGCATGTGCCCAGCACGGGCCATCTCAAGCATTTCAGGCTGCTGCACACGGCGGGCGCGTACTGGCGCGGCAATGAGAAGAACAAGATGCTCACGCGCATCTACGGCACGGCCTGGCCGACGCAGCAGGAACTGGAGGACTATCTGTGCCGTCTGGAGGAGGCCCGGCGGCGCGACCACCGCGTTCTGGGCCGGGAGTTGGGCCTGTTCATGTTCTCGCCGGAGGTGGGGCCGGGCCTGCCGCTCTGGCTGCCCAAGGGCGCGGTACTGCGCGACGTTCTCACGGACTTTATGAAGTCGGAGCAGCTCAAGCGCGGCTACCAGCCGGTCGTGACGCCCCACATCGGCAACACGCGCCTCTACGAGAAGAGCGGTCACATGCTGACGTTCCGGGATAAGATCTATCCGCTGATGGTCGGCGAGGAAGAGGGCGAGACCTATGTGCTCAAGCCCATGAACTGCCCGCACCATATCATGATCTACGCCAGCGAGCTGCGCTCCTACCGTGACCTGCCGCTGCGCCTGGCCGAGTTCGGCACGGTTTACCGCTACGAGCAGAGCGGGGAGCTGACGGGGATGCTGCGCGTGCGCGGCTTCACGCAGGACGATAGCCACCTGTTCGTGACGCCGGAGCAGTTGGGGCCGGAGTTCAAGGGCGTGGTGGATCTGACGCTCTACACGCTCCAGCGGCTCGGCCTCAGCGAGTACCGGGTGCGCATCGGCGTCCGCAATCCCAAGAGCGAAAAATACATCGGCTCGGATGAGAACTGGGAGGCGGCGGAGAAGGCGATCATTGAGGCGGTGCAGGAGTTGGGCCTGGAGTATGAGATCTCGGAGGGCGACGCCGCCTTCTACGGCCCGAAGCTCGACCTGCTGGTGCGCGACGCCCTACGCCGCGAGTGGCAGATGGGCACGGTGCAGGTGGACTATAACCTGCCGGAGCGCTTTGAACTGGAGTATGTGGGCGAAGACGGCAGGACGCACCGACCTATCATGATCCACCGTGCGCCGTTCGGCTCGCTGGAGCGCATGATCGGCCTGCTGATCGAGCATTACGCGGGCGCGTTCCCCTTCTGGATGGCCCCGCAGCAGATCGCCATCATTCCCATCGCCGACCGGCATCATCCTTACGCCGAGGAGGTGCGGGCCAGGCTCCAGGAGGCCGGTTTCCGTGCCGCTGTGGACGCTCGCAACGAGAAGATGGGCAAGCGCATCCGCGACAGCGAGCTACAGAAAGTGCCGGTGATGCTGGTCGTGGGCGACCGGGACGTAGAGAACCGGACGGTCAGCGTGCGCAAAAAGGGCGAGGGCGACCTGGGCGCTATGTCCCTGGAGGAGGCTATCGGCTACTTCCAGGGCCTGTGTGCCGCCTGAGCCAGCGTCGGTCTGCCGGAACCATAATCCGGGAGCGTGCGGGCATCCTCCGCACGCTCCTGTGTATGGAAGGACCCTGGGCGGAGGCGGGATTGGGCAGGAGAACCAGCAGGTTATAGAGAACCTAACGCCCGCCAGTTCCGATAGTCTTTTTCAGGACGAGAGGCAAACAATGAATACGATGACCAACCCGGTAAAAGAACAATTTGAGCGCGACGGCTACATGATATTCCGTAACGTGCTGGACCCTGCGTTGATCCAGGAGGCCAGCCGCCATGTCGCCTGGCTGCTGGAAAAGAATCCGGGCCTGCGCCCCGAGCAGCTACATCACTACCTGATGACCGACGATCCGTTCTGGGTGCGGCTTGTCGGCGACGACCGCCTGCTGGACATTGCCGAGCAGTTCATCGGGCCCAACATCGCCCTGTTCGCCTCGCACTACATCAGCAAGCCGCCGTTTGACGGGCAGCCGGTGCTGTGGCATCAGGACGGAAGCTACTGGCCCCTGGAGCCGATGGAGGTCGTCACCCTCTGGCTGGCCGTAGACGATAGCGACTGCGAGAACGGCTGTATGCGCGTCATCCCCGGCACGCATCGGCTGGACCTACAGCAGATGAAGCCGCGCACGGACGTAGAGAATGTGCTTCAGTCCGGCATAGATACGGCGCTGGTGGATGAGAGCAAGGCGGTGGATTTCATCCTCAAGGCCGGGGATGTCTCGGTACATCATCCCAACATTATTCACGGCTCAAACGCCAACAACTCGCCGCGCCGGCGCTGCGGCCTGACCATTCGCTATATCCCCACCAGTACCCGCATTCTGATCAAAGAGGGGACCAAACTAACCCCGGAGGGCCGCTGGCCGAGCGCGTTCCTGCTGCGCGGCAAAGCCGTCCCCGGCGTGAACGATTACAACCCGCGCCCCCGCTATGTGGCGGGCAAACACATGCCCTTTAGCGGCTGTGAGATGTGGACCTGAGAAGCAGGGAGAAAACAAGAACACCAACAAGGGAAGACAGGATGCCTATACTGACGCCTGAAGACCACGCTTTCTTTAAAGCCAACGGATATCTCCTCGTGCGCAATGTGGTGCCGAAGGAGAACTGCGACGCCGTAATTGCCATGATCTGGGACTATCTCGGCATGGACCCCAATGACCCGGAGGACTGGTATCGCCCGCCATTAAAGCCGGGCGGCATGATCGAGATCTACCAGCATCAGACCATGTGGAACAACCGGCAGTATCCGCGCCTGCATCAGGTCTTCGCGGAATTGATCGGCACGGAAAAGCTCTGGGTGACGATGGATCGGATCAACATGAAGCCGCCGCATCATCCGGCCCATCCCGAGTATGACCACAAGGGCTTTGTCCACTGGGATGTGGATACCTCCAACCGGGACATTCCGTTCTGGGTGCAGGGCGTCCTCTACCTGGCCGATACCGACGCGGAGATGGGCGGCTTTCAGTGCGTGCCCGGGTTCCACGGACGCACCCTCGAAGAGTGGATTAAGACTCAGCCAGCCGACCGCAACCCGCGCGTGCCCGACCTCAATAGCCTGCCTCCGGGCATGAAGCTAACGCCGGTGCCGGGCAAGGCGGGTGATCTGGTGATCTGGGACCGGCTGCTGGCGCACGGCAACGGCCATAATACATCCAACAAGCCGCGCTTTGCCCAGTATATCGCCATGTTTCCCGCGCGGGAAGAGAACGAGGAGGAACGGCAGGAGCGCATCGCCTGCTGGCGTGAGCGCCGCCCGCCCAAAGCGCCCTATTTCTACGGTGACCCGCGTGAGCCGGAGTTCAGCCGGCTTGCCGAGCTGACGCCGCTAGGCCGCAAGCTCCTCGGCCTGGACCGTTGGGAAGAGACAGCCTAGCGGCAGGCTTACCTAACCCCCGACCCCTTTTCCTTTTTGGCCCTCACCCCCTGCCCCCTCTCCCACGCTGCGGGAGAGGGGGCAGGGGGTGAGGGCCAAAAAGGGACGGGAAGTTAGGGCGCGGGTTTGGGCGGCGCGGGCTTTTCGGAGGCGTTTGCGTCCTGCGCGGGCTGCGGCTGTCTGGGAGTACGCGATGGGTTCAAGGGGCCGCGAACGACGACGAAGCCATACTTGCGCCACTCCCACTCAGTATCACGGAAAATCTCTGTCAGCCAATCCAGGGCTTCTCCGAGCGGCATCGGGGGAATGTTGATGTTGGCTTGCTGAGACATATATTGCTTCGGATCGGAGACAAACGCAAGGCCGTACTTCTCGTGAAGCCGTTGCAGCGCCTCCGGGAACGTCGCCTGCCACATCTGCAAGGTCACCACCCGCTTCAGAGCCGGAAGGCGCTTGGCATCCTCCGGCTTCACCTCGAACTTGACGGGCGCATAGATAGGGTCCGGCCCGCCGGCCACGCGCTGCTGCCGCGCCTGCTTCTGCGCCTCGTAGTCGTTGAGCCGCCATCCCGTAGACCCGATTTCGGGAATCCGGACCGTCATGAAGAGGCGATTAAACCCCGGCGCCGGCTTGCGCTCCAGGCGGAACATGGCGTCCGAAAGCCGGCTGGGGGGTACCGTATCACTCATGCCCTTCTCCCGATACTCCAGCGCCAGCGATTCGAGCATCCGGGACACGGCCTGCTGCATGGCCGCAGGCAGCGAGGTGAACGGGACAGACCTTCCCGAAAGAAGGCGGGCCTGCTCGGAGGCAGGCAGCGCGTTGAAGTCGCGGATAAACGCGGCCCCGATGGCAAATCGCTCTCGTTCCCGGTTGCTTTGAGGCAGATAGACATCATCAAGCTCCCGCTGGCTTACCAGGAGCCGATAGCCCTTCTCCGTGCGTTCCCACCGGGCCATAACACGCGCGGCCATAGCATCCATTAACGCTCTGGCCGATACATTCTTACCGGCGATGGCTATCGTGCTGCTATCAAGTTCGTTGGCCGCCTCTTCCCGGTCAATGGAGAGCCGCGTCTTACGGGCCAGTCGCGCCCAGAGCTGCCAATGCGGGCAGGAGCGCATCTCTATCGTCATCGGCACACTCAGGCGGGGGTCGCTGTCGAAGTCGCTCTGATACAGGGCTTTGCTCGCAGCCTCTGCGGGCGGCGTCTCCTGCTGGGGATAGGCGGGACTGGCGTTGTAGATCGCGGCCATGCCGATGACGAGGAGGATCAGGTGGGTCGTCCTGTGGCGCATAGTTATCTCCTGTTACTGTTCTGACGGGCAGCACCGCACTCTACCGTACTTACCTTTCAGATGCGGTGCTGCCGCTTTGATTATGGGATGAGGAATAACATCCCTATTCCCTCATACCAACCGGTTTTTCCTCAGTACAAATCGCCATCCGTTGCCACATCCCAGGCATATACGATCAGCGGGTTATTTGTGTCCTGTACCTGGACCTTGATCTTGTAGTAGTTCCCCGTGCCCTCCGACCGATTGGGATACGCTTTCTCTGAGCCAGAAACACTTGCAGGGCTTGTCGAGTGGATCGCGGACGATATGTGGGTATTGTAAATATCGTTCGCGTACCAGTCTATGGTGCGGTAACAATTCCTTCCCGCATCAGTCCATGAAGCGGTGTAAGTGTACTCAAGAAAGTCGTAGTACAATTCAGTTGGCGGATTGCCTTTGCGAGTGGCATTGAAGCTGGTGACATTCGCAGTGGCAGCGCTGGCGGGCGAGGCAGCGCCGAAGGCCAAAGGGAGAAGGGCCAGGGAGAAGAGGCTGAGCTTGGCGAGCATTGCATACCGAGTTGATTGAGCCATCATTGTTGGGTCGATCCTTTCTTGTTGTAGAGTTGATCTAGCAGTAAAGGAAACAAACGATGGTGTCCATCACAGGCGCAATACCAAAGCATCTACCGAACAAATTCATCAAAAGCTAGTTTCTTGGGAGCTATCACCTCCTCTGGTATCGCCGTCCTCTATTGTCGTTGGAGCGCCGCATTTCAAGATAAGGTCCAGCTACTTGCCTGAAACCGGGCCGGTATCTTGAACAGAGACGGCAGCAGGATTTCCGCAAAGCCTGGGAAACTTGAATTCGGTATAACTAGAAGCACAGCCAGCCTACAGGCCCTTAACGGCAATAGAAACCGGCACAGGCGCACCAGCTTTACCTTACTATGGCCTGTAGTTCTTCGCGCTATGGGTATAGGAAGACAAACCTGGCGATGGGGCGCGTTCCCTTGAAAAAGGGTTCGCTTAGCAAAAGGGGAATACGACTGGGTCGTTGGCAGCGGTATCCCCAAAATCTAGAATTCACCGTCACCAAAGGCCGTATTTGCTATTATAACAAGGAAATTGCCATTGTCAAGCAATTTTTACGAGGATAAGATAAATTTTTAGAACCTTAATTCTAAATTCTATCACTTTATTCTATCCCTTTGCGGTTGGCAGGCTGGCTCCAGGGTGAAGACGCTGACTTCGGGAGGGCAGAACAGGCGGATCGGATAGCCCACCTGCCCCAAGCCGCGATTGACGTAGACGCGCGCCTTGCCGATGGTATACCAGCCGGCGCGATAGCGCTTGGCCCCGATCCGCCGGATCTCGTTGGCTGTGAGGATGGGCAGGAGAATCTGCCCGCCGTGGGTGTGGCCGGAGAGAACAACGCAGGCGCGGTGGGCCAGCTTCTCCGCGTCCGCCGGGTTGTGGGTCAGAATCAGCAGCGGCTCTTCCGGGCCGATGTCTTCCAGAGCGCGCCGCACATCCGGCTTGCCCTTGCGGCTGTCGTCCAGGCCCGCCAGCCGCAGGCCGTGTCGCAGAGAGACGTTTCGGTTGACCAGCACCTCGACGCCGATGCGCGTGAGCGCCTGGGCCACGCCACGTCCGCTGGCATTGTAGTCGTGGTTGCCCAGGACGGCATAGATACCCATACGTGCGCGCAGCGGCTTGAGGAGGCGCATACAAGGCTCGATATCCGCCGTGTCCTGGGACACGTAGTCGCCGGTCAGCACGATCAGATCGGGACAGGCATCGTTCGCCATCTGCACGGCGGCGCGCAGCACCCGGTCGGAGGTAAGATGGCTGCGATGCAGGTCGGAAAGCTGGGCGATGCGCAGCCCGCGCAGCGCCTCCGGCAGATAGGGCACGGGCACGGTATGTTCGGTGCGCTCGATCATTGCGGCGGGCCACTCTCCGTGTTCTGGATAGCGGCCTGCTCCTGGGCGCGCTCCTGGCGAAAACGCCGCTGTTCCTCCGCCACGCTGGCGGCCTCCGCCGCCGTAGATGGCCCCTGCTTGCGCAGCGCCTCCTGCCATTGCGTCAGGACCTTATCGTAGAGGTCGAGGAGGGCCTGGCGCTTCTCCGGGGGCATCAGCGTATAGCGCTCCTCCGAACGTCCCTTCCAGAACTCGCGCAGCACGGTGGCGGCGCGGGCATCTTCGTCCGCTGCCTCCGCCCACCGGCCCGCGTCGTAGGCCAGATCGGCTAAGGCCGCGTGCGCATAAGCGAAATCTGTCTCCACGATCTCGGGCATGGCCCGCACCGTGCCGTAAGGACCGGCTTCCAGCCGCTCCATCTCCCGGTAAACCCGCGCCGCCGACTCGGCCTGCCCGGCCTGGCGCAGCGCGTCGCCCAGCGCGCGCAGGTTCTGCGTGTTGGGCTGTAGCTCCCGAGCGCGGCGGAAGGCGGCAATGGCCCGGTCCAGGTCACCGGTGCTGAGATAGAACTGGCCCAGGCGGTAGTAGGTCTTGCCGGTTTGGGCTAGGCGCGTGGCGATCTGAAGCTGCTGGAGCGCCTGCTCAGGGCGCTGGGAGTAGAGATAGATCTGGGCGAGCGACAGGTGCGGCTCAGGACTGAGCGGCTCCAGGGAAGCCTCCGCCTGGTACGCCTCTATGGCCGCCTGTGGATCGCGCCGGGCAAGCGCCTCCCGCGCGGCGAATTCCTGGACATTCCCGCCGCCGACCGCCACGGCCCGCCAGAGCAAGAACGCGGCGATCAGCCCGCCGACACCGATCATGGTCGGCGCAAACGGGCGCGGGATCTGGGTTGCCAGCGGCGCCAGATCCCGGCTCAACCCGACCAGCAGCGCCAGCGCCGCGCAGAGCGTGTAGGCCGTCGCCACGATGTACCAGTCCGAGTCGAGCAGATTGTGCAGCATGGAGGCCAGCACCGCCGCCAGCAGGCCCGCCAGCAGCAGGCGCGGCTCCTCCAGAGCCAACTGCGCCGCCAGCCCGGAAGCCGCGCGCTCCGGCGGGGGCATCTCGCTCTCGGCCTGCGTCCCGGCCAGGCGCGGCAGGAACAGCACGTGCGCGCCGAAGGCAGTGGCGGCGGCAAGCCCGGTCAGCAGAAGCAGGATGCCGGGGATGCCCGTTTCCCCGGCCCATTGAAGATATCCGTTGTGGGCGTGGGCGGTATAGGCCGTCACCGCATAGCGCGGATAGGCGATGTCAAAAGTGCCCAGGCCCGTGCCGAGCAGGGGATTGGCCGCTGCCATCTTGACCGTGCCGATCCAGGTCCAGCGGCGGAAAGCCGTCGAATGATCCTGTGCCTGCGCCACCGCCGTCTCCCCGGAGGAGGCCGACGCGCTGCCCTTGCCCTGCGCCGTGTTGCGCCCGCCGATGCGCAGCAGAAGCGGCGCGGAGCCTAGCAGGATGCACACGATACAGACCGCCACCCCCAGGCCAACACGCTTCCACCGTCCTGCGGCCGCTTGCGAGGCAGCAATCAGCGCCAGCCACACCAGCAACGCAACCAGCAGTATTCCAATGCCGGCCCGCGATCCCGTGACCATCAGGCCGAGGGTCTGCAAGCCCGTGCCGACGCCCAGGGCCAGCCGCGCCGTTCTCTCGGTGGTCGCGGCGAATGCCGACAGCGTAACAGGGAGCGTCAGCAGCAGGTAGCCCGCGAGGAAGTCTGGGTTGGCGAAGGTGGCGAAGACGCGGTGCACGATCCCTAGCTTCCAGTAGGCGAGGTATTCGTTGGCGCCGATTCCTGCGACGACACTCCCCGCGACGACAACGGCCAGCAGCAGCGCGGCAAAGCCGTTGCGGTCGCGGCAGAGACGCGCCACCAATCCGGCCATGAGCAACGCAGCTAGCAGCACGGCGAGCGCGTTGACGCTGAGATAGAGCGCCGGAGAGCGCGCGAGCGACAGCCCCGCCCAGCATGCCAGCAGGATCAGCGCTCCGGCCAATCCGCGCACGGCCCCAATGGCGACCGGGCGCTTCCCCTCTCGCCAGGCCACCACGCCGAACGCCGCCGCTGTCAGCGCCAGCAGCAGCGGCAGGACCATTACTTGCAGCCACTCAAACGGCCCCTCCGGCACATACTGCGCCGGGTAGGCGGGCGTGGAGAACAGTCCGGCTCCGAGGGGCGCCAGCACCAGCGCCAACGCAATCAGCAGGACAGCGGCCCAATCCAGCGGGGACAGCGCACGCGGATCGCGCGGAGCCTCTTCCGGATGTGGGGCAGTGGCAGTCGTCGCGGCGTAGCGCCTCTTGCCCGTGCCGTTGCCCGACTCGTTTTGGACGGGACGTCGGCTCACGACCTGCCTCCCCGTGGGGTCTGGCGTTTGGGCTTCTCCTGCCCGCGCAGGCGGCGCTGCCAGTAGCGAACACGGAAGCGAGTCATCTGGCCCACCGCCCGCAGTGCGATCCCGACCGGGATCAGCGGGCGCAGCAGCAGGGGCGTGGAGGCCGCGTAGTGCTTCTTATAGAAGAGGTACTGGCTGCGATGGAACTCATAGGTCATGCGCGTAGGCACTTTATCGGTGCTCTTGCCGATGAGATGGTAGATCACGGCGTCCGGGTAGTAGACGACGCGCCAGGTCCTACCTGGCTTATTCGGCAGGCTGAACCCTGCCGCTGTGGGGCCTGCGGCCCGCTGCCTGCCTGCGCAGGCAGGGGCAATGCTGGCTTCTGCTCCCCCTTCTCCCTTGGAGGGAGAAGGGCCGGGGAGGAGGGGAGAACAAGGCTTCTGCTCTTTCCCTCCTCCTTGAGAAGGAAAGGGGCCGGGGGTGAGGTCTGTTGGAGGAGGGCTTGTGGGCAAAGGCGTATGGGCCGTGCGCCAGCAGAGGTCCACATCCTCGCAGTACATGAAGAAGTCTTCGTCGAAGCCGCCGATCTGGTCGAGCAGGGTGCGTCGTAGCATCAGGGCCGCGCCGGAAACCCAGTCCACGTCGCGCGGAGTCGCATGATCCCAATTCTGGTAAAGATAGTCTAGGGCGAATCGGTTGTGGGGGAACAGGCGTCCGAGCGGCGTGTTGCGGAAGAAACCCGTGCCCAGATTGGGAAAGCGGCGGCAGGAGTATTGCAGCGTATCGTCGGCGTTGAGCAGCTTCGGGCCGAGGATGCCGATGTCCGGATGCGCGTCGGCGTAGCGCACCATCGCCGCCAGCGCGCCCTCCAGGACGACGGTATCGGAGTTAAGAAACAGCACGTAGCGGCCCGTCGCGTGCGGGATGGCCGTATTGTTGCCGGCGCTGAACCCGACGTTGGTGGGATTGACCAGCAGGCGGACGTTGGGGAACAGACGGCGCACCATCGCGCGGCTATCATCCTCGCTGGCGTTGTCCACGACGATAACCTCGTATTCCAGGCCGGGCTGCGAGCAGGCGAGCGAGCGCAGGCACTTCTCCAGAAGCCCGCAGGTATTCCAGCTTAAGATGATAACAGAGAGATCCACGCGACTTCCTCTTTCTCACTTTGCGCGACGGTGGGCCTGGAGCCAGGCATATGGCCAGGAGGCGGCGGCAATGAGCCAGCGCAGCGGCCAGAACCAGGGCGCGCGATAGTGCTTGGCATAGAAGCGCAGCAGGCTGCGCCGCGACTCCCAGGCCATCGCCGCTCCCACCTGCGCCGTGCTCGCCCCGCCGTAGTGAACGATCTCGACATCGGGCGTGAAGTAGATTTTCCAGCCTGCGCGCTTGCAGCGCAGGCACCAGTCCACCTCATTGAAGAAGATAGGAAAGTCCTCGTCCAGCAGGCCGACCTGCTCCATCACGGCCCGGCGCAGCAATAGGAACGTTCCCATCGGCTGATCGACTTCCGCCGTATGGGCGTAATCGAACCACGTCATCCGGTAGGCCCCAAAGACGCGGCTGCCCGGAAACAGGCGGCTCAGGCACGCCAGCTCCCACAGCACCGCCAGCGGCGACGGGAAGCCGCGCACCGACCGCTGCCATCGCCCGTCCGGGTGCACCTGCCGCACGCCCAACGCGCCCGCCTCCGGATGCTGTTCCATAAAGGCGACCGCTCTTTCCAACCCGCCGGGCGGCAGCAGCACGTCGGGGTTCAACAGCAGTATATACGTGCCGCGCGCGCGTTCCATCGCCTGATTGTTGCCCCGCGCGTAGCCCTCATTGCCGGAATTGGCGATCAGGCAGACCTGCGGGAACCGAGCGGCGACCGCCTCGGCGCTGCCATCGGAAGAGGCGTTGTCCACGACAATGACCTCAAACGGGAACGCAGGAGGCGCGTCGTAGATGCTGGCGAGCGCACCCAGCAGCAGGTCGCGCGTGTTCCAGTTGACGATGGCGATGGAGAGGACGACCTTATCCGACATGGCGTGAGGTTGGACACGCGGAGGCCGGCTCCGCGCCTTCTTCCTCCCGCCTTCCTGCTTCCTCAACCAGCCTCCATAGCTCGGCCATATCGCCGACGAGCAGATCGGGCGGGGCGGGCGCGAAGAAGTCGGCGGGGCGCTGGCGGCGCAAGCCAATAGTGCGCATTCCGGCGGCGCGTCCGGCGGCGACATCCATCCAGTGATCCCCCACCATAAGGCAGGCGGCGGGCGGGAAGTCGGGCCTGGCATTCTGCTGCGCCAGAGCATGCAGGGCGTCGTTGAGATGGTCAGGATGAGGTTTGGTGCGGGCGACATCTTCCCGCGCCAGCAGCACGTCACAGGCAAGACGGCCCTGCCGGATCAGCCGCTCGGCGACGGCGCGGCAGTTGCGCGTGACGATGGCGACGGGGACGGCGCGGGCGCGCAGGGCGGCCAGCAGCTCAGAGGCTCCCGGAAGCTCGACCGGCGCGGCGCAGTGTTCGATTTCAATCTCCTCCAGGCGGGCGAACGCTTCGGTACGGAACCGCGTGGAGTCAGCCTCGCGACCAGCCTCTTGCAGGCTCTCTCGCGCGGCCTCAACTATGCCGAGAATATCCCGCTCGGTCAGCGGCGCGGGATCCAGGCCGTACCGCGCGACGAGGGCCAGCATCTCGCGCTTCATCAGCGGAAAGTCTATATGCGTCTCGATAAGCGTATTATCCAGATCGAACAGGGCGGCGGCCAGGCCGGAGAAAAGGCGGTGCGCCTGTTCCTGCGGGCTGGGGACGGCAGGTTGTGTCGAGATAGTATTCACAGGGTCATTATATCTGCGGCAGAGCGCAGTGTCAATGCAGCATCAAAAGCGTGTAGCCGACGGCTTGGCCCGCTTCAAGCCACCGTAATAGCAGGCACGCCTGCGCGCTTTTGAGAAGCCGGGGAACATTTTGCTGGTCTCTTGCAGTCCTGTAGATAATTGCCCGCTCTGCCACCAGGCAGGAAAAGCGGAACAGAGGGAAAGGAGCAGAAACCATGCCACGCGGTGACAAATCCGCCTATACCGACAAGCAGAAACGGATGGCGGAGCACATTGAAGAGGGGTACGAGGAGCGCGGCGTCTCCGAAAAAGAAGCCGAGCGCCGCGCCTGGGCCACCGTGAACAAAGAAACAGGCGGCGGCAGAGCCACCAAAGAGGGACGCCGCCATGCCAATGAGCGCCTGGAGGAGCGCGCAGAGAAGGGCGAAAGCCGGGCCGAGCACGAGAGGCGCAGCGAAGCGGCGAAAAAAGGCTGGGAAACCCGCCGCCGGCGAGCCGCGCAGAGCAGATCGTGAGGGCGGCTGTTATGTGGAAGGGTCGGCCCTGCCCCTGTGCCTGTTAAGGTCTCGCACACCCTTTTGTGCGCCTTGCAGCGCGACAGGGGCAGGGCCGACTCGTGCTTGCTGGGGCGTTGGCTAGCCTTCGGAGTGGTCAGACGATTTTACGCACCACCGTTTCGCCGCCGTCATGATAAGGTTTTCTGGATTTAAGGCTGCCGGTTACACCCTCATGCACCGCCGTTTCCTCCCGCGTGGTGATGGCGTCCGGAGCGCCAAACCGGTGCAGCAGTTCCCGATACCCCGGAATATCGCGGCCCATCAGACGGAAAAACGGCTGGATAGCATCCTGCATTTCGCTTGCCGTAGCCTTCTCTTTCATCGCGTGCAGCAGGATACCCAGCATCAGCTCGGCGGAGCATGCGGAGTGAAATATCCAGGACAGATAGGCGCTGCCGCTCCAAACCGCCTGATGCACCCCCCTGCCATCCGGGGTCAGGAACGCCAGCAGCATCTCCTTACCATCCGTGATCAAAATGATCCACTGCCCCGGATAGCACTGCATTACCGACTCGCCCCTTGGGTTGACGGTCACATCCACACCGGCGAGTTTCACCGGCGTGAACGCCTTGAGGATCACGTCCACGCCGCGCGCCGCCGCCTCTTCGATGTCCGCGCGCAAGGCGTCCAACGGCTGCGGGAAAATATCCAGCAGGGCCATGCGCTGACACCGCTTCAGCATCGTCCGGCAGCGCCCAAGCACCTGATCCCAGGATTGCAGCTGGTAGACGCGCTCATCCTCCGGCGCGCGGTCCAGCTCGGCCAGCGCCGTCTCGGCCCGCTGCTTGCGCTCCTGGAAGCTGCGCTCCAACTGTCCCAGCAGTTCCTCGGCAGGAATCGCGCGGCACAGGCGGCTGGCACCCCGCTCCACGATCACGGCGCCCTTGTTCTGGAGCGTCTCAATCGCTTTGTACGTGTTGGCCGCCGGTTTGCCTATCGCCTGCGCCACCCGGTAGCCCGTCGCCGGGGATTCCTGGAGCAAAAAGGTGTAGACCTCGGCCTCTAACTCTGTGAAGCCCAGCGCAACAAGCGCCCCTATGCTTTCATCAGGTGTCATTGGCGTTCCCCTCCCCAGGGAAGACAACGAGAAAAATAGTAGCCAGCGCAATTATTCTAAGATGTCTGTTCGCAGAAGTCAAGCATTATCTTGGCAGAATGCAAGGCAACCTTTGGCAGAATGCAAGGCAACGCGCGAAAGGAGGCCTCTCTTCTGGTATCAGGCGACCGCAGTTGCAATTGAGTGGGAGAGGCATCTGCCCTATTGCGCAACGCAAAAAAACGGGGGCCGTCCTGAGACGGCCCCCGTGGAGGGTCGGTTTTCCAAATCAGGTGTTACCTTACTTTCCCTCTTCTTGCGCACTGCGCAGTATCTTCTCCATCTCCTCCGGGGCGTCGCGCGGGATGGAGGGCAGGCGGCGCGCGCTCTGGTAGTCCGGGTCTTTTGGGTCTTTAGCCTTTTCGGGGTCGAAAATACGCGGGTCTACCGCAACGTGGGTGTAGGGCCGGAAGTCCGGGGTCGTGGTGAAGCAGTCCGAGAAGTCGTTGGCCAGCGCGTCGAACATATTGAGCGGGGGCAGTCCGAAAATCTCGTAGAGCGTGCGGTGCATGCTGACGATGGTAGTATGCCGGTGCGAGACGTAGCCGTGCCTGGCCCATGGGCTGATGACCAGCAGCACGCTGCGCTGGGCGTCTACGTGGTCGGGCTCGCCGCCCGAATCGTCCTGCGTGACGAAGATCGCCATGTTCTTCCAGTAGGGCGTATGCGAAAGGAACTCGACGATGCGACCGAGCGCCAGGTCGTTATCGGCCATCCAGGAAGCCACGTAGGGATAGCCCTTGGCCGGATTGGGGTCGGCGCCGTGGTCGTTGCAGATGGCGATGTTGATAAAGCCGGGCATGGGAACCTTGCCGCTCAGGAAGCGCCTGGTGAAATCCTGCTCGAACCAGTAGGCCCGGTACTGGTCGGGGATGTTCATGTTAAAGATGGGGAACTCAAAGCAGGTGTTGTCGAAGAGGACTTTGGGCATCGGGATGTTCACGACCTCCCGCGCGCCCGTGCGATGCTCGTCCTCATCCTCCCCGACCCCGGCGAACTCAAAGCCCTCGCCGTAGTTGCGGAACGCGACGCCATGCCGGGCCAAATGCTCCCACATAGACCCGGCCTCCGGGTAGTCCTCCGGAGCCATCGAGCCGTTCGAGCCGAAGGAGGCGCGGCGCCCGGGCGCGGTGCTGTTGAGCTTGAAATCCCAGCCCAGCGTATAGGTCATCTGGCAGAAGTTATCGGGCTGGATGCCTACCAGCCAGCGGTGCCCCACGCCGGAGAATTCCGGCTCCATATAGAAGTTGTCGCTGACGGTGAACTGGCGCGCCAGGGCGTTGTGGTTGGTCATCACGGGCACGTCGGCGAGGGTCGGCTGGCCTTTGGTCTCGATCTTCTGATGGTAGCCCCAGCGCAGCAGGCTGGGATCATCGTTGGCGCCCGGAACGTGGTCGAAAATGGTGTCGTAGGTGTGGTTCTCCTTCGTGATGAAGACCACATACTTGATCTGCGGGGAGACCTGGCCCGGCGTCGTCGGGATGATCGGCGAGGAGAGCATCGGGCGGTCGTCGCTGTGGTCTATGATGCCGTTATTGGCGAGCGTGTCGGCGGTCATGAGGCTTAGCTGCTCGTCGGTGGGCACCGGCACGATGGAGAGCACGCCCTTCATGCCGAGGAAGGGGCTGTCGGGGATGTTCTTGCCGGCGCTGGGGCCGTTCCCGAAGCCCTTGAAGGAGATGCAGAAGAGCGTGCCGCCGTCCTTCGAGAGCGCGACGCGGTAGGGATACCAGGCGGTCGGGATGTGGCCCAGGACTTTGCCCGTCCTCGTGTCCAGCACGCCTATCGCGTTGAGGCCCGATTCGGCCACGTAGAGGCGGCTGCCGTCCTTCGAGACGACCATGCCCGACGGCCCGACGCCGCGCAATTTCGCCACCAGCGGCGAAGGCTGGATGCGAGTCTTCGCAATCTTATTGGTGGCTAGGTCAAGGCGCTCGATCATATCATTGTTGCCGTCGGAGACGTAGAGCGCCTGGCCGTTCACGGCCAGGAAGTTCGGCGCGCTGCCCCCCACCGTCTTGCCTCGCTCCGAGGGTGCACCGACCAGCAGCCCCGTCTTCATCTTGCTGATGACCGCCGGGCGGGCCGGGTCGGACACGTCAATCCCCCAGACCGAAAACGACTCCGGCACGTTCGGGTCGCCCAGGCCCGGTATGCGGCGTCCCTCAAACTCCACGCCCTCCTTGGCCTCCTTGCTGGGGAAGCCGTAGGCCGGGTGCGTCAGGCCGCGCTTATCAAACTGGCTGCTGGCAGGCCGCGGCACGGGACTATAGGCGAACATGCCGATGTTGGCGACATAGACGCGCGCCCCGACGACGGCCAACGCGTAAGGGTAGCGCCCCACGTCCACCGAGCCCACGACCCGCCTCTGCGCCACATCCACGACGGCGACGCGGAAGTTGGTCACGTCGGCGCAGTAGAGATAGGCCCCGTCCGGGCTGAGCTTGACATCCATCGCGAAGCTGTCTTCGTACTTGCGCCCGTTTACGTCCGTGTTCAGCGAGACCTCCGCGACCTTCTGCTTCGTATCCACGTCGAAGACGTAGATGGCCCCCGTTTCGCCGCTGCTCCAGTAGAGCGTTTTGCCGTCCGGGGAGAAATCCGCGCCGCCCGCGTTGACGCGCCGCTTCTTCTCGCTGCCCTCATAGGGCGCCAGCTCGGTCACGACCGGGTTCGGGCCGTCCCAGTGGGTGATAAGCTGCCCGACGCCTTCGCTGGCGACAAACAGCGTCGCGCCGTCCGGACTCAGTACCATGCCGTGCGGCCAGCGCGCCAGCGGCACCTGCCGCCCGACCGGCCGGATCAGGCGCCCGTTGGGCAGGATCGTCGTGCCGGTCGGGTCGTGGCGGGCGTACTCGTTGATGGCGGGCGCATGGAGATAGGGCGGCGCCTGCTGCGCCCTGGCAACGCCAACGCCGGCCAGCGCAGCCAGCGTCAGCAGGGTAAAAGCATGTCTTATCATCCCATCCTCTTTTCGGGAAAAGCTGGCAAACAGCCTTGGCAGCACCAAGCCGGGTCACTCCCTTCCTGAAACGGGAAGAGGGCCAGGTATCTATACCAGAATAAGCATCGGGTTCTCCAGCAGTTCCTTGACGCGCTGGAGGAACCGGGCGGCGGGCGCGCCGTCCAGAATGCGATGGTCAAAGGAAAGGCAGAGATTCATCATCGTTCGGACGACGATCTCCTTGTTGATCACCACCGGCTTATCGGCGATGCGGCCCACGCCCAGGATCGCCGCCTGCGGCGGCACGATGATTGGGTCAAACACATCAATGCCGAAGGTGCCGAGGTTGGTGAGGGTAAACGTCCCGCCCGCCAGGTCGTCGGGAGTGAACTTGCCAGATCGGGCGCGATCCACCAGTTGCTTGAGCTCCGCCGAGACCGTGCCGAGCGATTTCTTATCGGCATCCCGGACGACGGGGGCGATCAGGCCGTCCTCCAGCGCCACCGCGACGCCGATGTTCTTTTGGGCGTAGAGGCGTATCTCGTCGCCGATCAGGGCGGCGTTGAGTCGGGGATGCTCGCCGAGGGCGCGCGCAACGGCCTTGATGAGGATGTCCGTATAGGAGAGGCGCACGCCGTAGGCCTTCTCGACCTCCGGAATCAGGCGGCTGCGAAACTCCGCCGCCTCCGTCATGTCCACCTCTAGCGTCAGAGTGACGTGGGGCGCGGTGAAGGCCGATCTGGCGACGTTCTCGGCGATGCGCCGGCGCATTCCGGCAAACGGCTGTACGGTCACGCCCTCCGTCGAAGGTACGGCAGGGGCAGCGGCGGGAGCAGGCTCTGCGGTGGGACGTACCGCCTCTACATGCCGCAGGACGTCCGCGCTGCGCACGCGGCTGCCGGGAAGCCCGGTCGCCAGGTCTTCCAGGCTGATGCCCAGTTCGTCGGCCATGCGCGCGGCCAGCGGCGTGGCGCGCGGCGTGGGCCTGGCCGGCTCCGCCTCCATGGGCGCGGCGGGCGGCGTCTCTCGCGCCTGCTGCGCCTCCAGGTAGGCGCGAACGTCCCGCTCGATGATGCGCCCCTCCGGGCCGGTGCCGCGCCCGGCCAGAGCGGAGAGGGATACGCCATGCTCGTCGGCGATGCGGCTGGCGCGCGGCGAAATGAACACTTTGCCCTTGCTGTCCGCCGCCGTACCTGCGCCCGCACCGGCAAGCGGTGTGGCGGCTTCCGCCGTCGGAGCCGGGGAACTCACAGCGGCAGGCCGGGCCTCCTGCGCCACCGTGCTGCCATTGCCCGCGCCTACCTCCGCCAGCAGCCGCTCAATCGGCTCGTCTGCCGTTCCGAGGATGGCGATGGGCTGCCGGATGGGCACCAGCGCGCCCTCCGACGCGAGGATTTTCCGCAGCGCGCCGTCCGTCGGCGCCTCCACCTCCATGCTGGCCTTGTCCGTCTCGATCTCCAGCAGGATCTCGCCCTTTTTAACCGGATCGCCCTCCCGCTTGTGCCACCGAAGGATGGTGCCCTCCTCCATCGTTGAGCCAAGCTGGGGCATATTGAAAATTTGCGCCATGATGATCTCCACCTAACCCCCCGTCCCCCCCTGCAAGGGTCGGGGCTACAACGGTTCGCCCCTCCGCCTTGCGACCCTACGAGGGAAGGGAGGGTCGGAAGGCGGTACGTTTTTCTGTTAGCTTTGTCCTTCCTAATCACCGGGAAGGCAAGAGGAACCCCCGTCAGAGGCACACGCTTGTGTCACCCCCTTCCCTGCCGCGCAGCGGCGAATTAGGGAAGGGGGCCGGGGGGTTAGGTTACTCTTTCGACGGCGGCGAGTTTGTTTCCTTTGCGTTTTGCTTGTTTTCCTTGCGGTTTGGCGCGTGGACCTCGCAGGCAGCCGCGACTTCTTTGTTCTCGCGACCCACAAAGGCCACCGCAACGCCTTCCGGAGGCAGACGCAGCCCAAAGGGCACGTTGGCCTTCTGCCATGCCTCCGAGCGCGGCGCGTCCGTCTCGCTGACAATCAGGTACAGGGTATGCTCTGCGAACTCGATGCGCCGCCGGAGCGGTTCACCGAATTTTATGTCTCGTCGAAAAGCGCCCACCCGCATGTAGAAAAGGGATGGCCAATCCTCCGATAGCTCTAGCGGCAGCGGGCAGTAGTAAATTTGTCCCTGTCCGTGCGAAAGGACACGAAACGAAAGCGCGTCTCTATCCTCCAGGACGGCCTTATCCACCTTTTGCATCTTATCGCCGGCAAAGTGGACTGGGTACGAGGAATTATACACCTCCCGGAACAGATCATCATGCGTTACAGGGCGTGTTTGCGCTTCGATACCGAACGCCTTGAGGCGCGGAACGGGACGCCAGTACTCATCCCAATCTATAGGGCCGGTGACGAGCAGGGTCGCGCCAGCCTCGACTTTAGCCAGCAGGGCTTCCCAGCAGGCTTGCGTGAGCACGCGCGGCGACGGCAGCAGGATGAACTTCGGATCGCCGATGTCCTGGATGCGGTACTCGCTGACGGTGCGCGTCGGCACGCCCAGGTCGTACTCCAGCGTGCGGACGGCGCGGCGCGTGGCCGTATCGGCAAAGTTGCGGACGCTGAACATGTTGGAGTGCGGGATAACGATAACCGTCTCCTCCAACTGCCGCCCGACCATTCTGTGCCGGTTGTTCCAGAAAAACCTGGATAGTTCGCGGAAGACCTCAAGCTCCGGCTTCTCCGTGCCGTCAGCGCGCAGGAAGCCGATGCCGACCTCGTTATCGCTGTCCATGTAGATGTTGGTGTTCCAGAGCCACTGAATGGCGCCCGCGCACCCGGCGGCAAAAGCCAGCACCAGTTTACGGGAAAGCAGGTTGGCGCAGTCCTCTGGCGTGCGGCGATAGCTGCCGTCTACGTTCTCCACGAACATGATGCCCGTCTCCTGGATGAGATTGGGCTTGTTCGGGGTCTTGGTCATCACCGAATCCCAGAGCAGGTCATCGTTTTGCCACCAGGAGTGGTTGGTCGTGAAGTCCACCACGTCGGCGTAGAAGTGGGGATTGGGCCGCTCGCCCGTGCCGCCCTCATCCTGCCCGACCGTGATAAGCTGATGCGGATTGCCGTTACTGCGGATAACGGAGGTTAAGATTTGCACCCAACGATTGAACATATCCTGGGCGAACAGGCGGTAATCCAGGACGCGCAAGGGGTGGGTGCCCTGGAAGATATACTGGTCCTGGAAGTCGGCCAGGGCGGGCAGGTCGAGCGGGTCGTTGGGGGTCAGCCGCCAGCGCTCGCGCCACACATCGGTGGGGTCGGCGGCGCGCTTCTCTTCCGGCGAGAAGGAGGCGGCGCGCTCCTGAAGCCACTGCGCCCAGGCCGCGCGCTCAAAGGCGTCGTAATTAGGCCGGGTGGACCAGACGCGCGCGGGCGAGGAGAAGGAAGGCTCGTTGATGAAGTCCCACATAAGATCGTTGACGTGGGCAAAGCGGTGCGCGAAGGCCGCCACCAGTTCCTTCTGCGCCGATACGGCACGCGGATCGAGGTAGGGGTTGCTGCCGCCCCACTCCTCCGGCAGGAAGGCGAAGAAGGTGAAGATCACCGGAATGTCATGCTTGCGGGCCGTGAGCAGGAAGGCCGTGAAGGCGCGCAGCACGCCCTCATCCACCGCGCCGGGGTCGAGCATGACGCGCCGCCAGGCCGTCCAGAGTCCGGTACGCACCATATTCACCCCCGCCGCCTTCATCGCCGCGAAGTCCCGGTCCCAGACCGCCGGGTTCGGCTCAAAGAGGAACTTGCGGTGCGTGTCGCCCGCCATGTAGGTCGTGCCCATCACCGGGTACGGCTCGCCGTCGCGCTCGAAGTAGTCCCGGTTCAGGGTCAGCGGTCTGGCCGCGCGCAATAGCTCCTCGTCGTAGCCCCAGAAGCCGGTCTCCGCCTCCGCCACGACCTCGCCGCCGTCGGCCAGGCTCAGGCGCGCCTCCACGCGCACCAGGCCGGGCCGCGTGACCGCCAGGCCGTGCCATTCGATGCGCTGAAAAAGCGGGGCGTCCGTCAGGTTCACGGTGACCATGCTGGAGGTAAGCGGCGCCTCCTCGCCGTCGTAGCGGGCGGTCAGGCTCAACGCGGCCTGGCCGCGCAGCCGATGCGCCTTGATGCGTGCCGTTAAGGCAGGCTGCTCGCCGGGATAGTAGCAGGCGAAGGAGGGGCGAACCTCCAGCTCCACCGGCCCCTGCGCGGCAAGCTGCGCCAGAGAACGCAGCAGCGTCGGATCGAGCGGCTCCGTCAACTCTGCGTTGACCAGCACCCAGCGCCCGCCCGCAAACGGCCCGCGCAGCCGGTCTATGACGACGATGGGCGCGGCCAGCCGCCTACCTTCACATAGCGCGTAGCATTGCGACCTAAGCACGGCGTCGCGCGTGCCGCTGCTGCCGCCCTCGCGTGGGAAATCTTTGTTGTCCGTGAAGCGCACTTGCAGCGACCAGGCTCGCTTCATTTTGGGGAGGGATGGCGCGGGCGTCAGCCGGGCCAGCGCATCGGCCCATTCCCAGGGCTCCGGATCGCCCTCGTCCCTGTCTTCCGGGTTGAGCCAGATGCCGGACGCCTCCAGGTCTATGGGGAACGCCTGGTTGATGAATAGCGCCTTGCTGTAGGCGGTCTGAGGCGCCTCCCCCTGCCAGGTGCCGTCTCCGTTGCGGCGCACGGGCCGCGACAGGGGCGCACCGCCGAGATTGACCCAACTGCCGCCGCGATTCAGAAAAGCATACAGGTCCGGCCAGGTGTCCTTAGGAAAGGCAGAGCCGTAGGGCGTGACCAGCACCGCCTCCGGACCGCGCAGCGCCTCGCCCAACTCCGCAACGCTCACGAAGCGCAAGGCGTCCTCCCCCTGTGCCGCCGCACGCAGCGCCTCCTGCGTCCAGCCCGCCGAGTCCACGCAGGGAAACCCCGCTTCCCATAAAACGATAACCGTCGTCAATACACTCCTCCAACACGGATTTCCGGCGCTCAGATGGCTTTGCTGCGCCGCCGCCTATCCGCGATAGCCCCTTGCGGACTTCATCGAACGGCCCTGTCGGCAAAGGGATGCGCTATGCCTTATTTCCTTCCGACAGCCCGTTGTCCTTCCCGGATTGGAGGCGTTTCAGACTCCTTTCGTTTGCACGGTACCCGGCAGGGAAATAGCTCCGGGAGAGGGAACTATGCCCGGAAGCAACGGGATGCGCCGGAAAGTGTTGGCACTTACGCTTGCCGAGCCGCATCAGAGGAGAGAGCCTATGTCGCCGGAGCAGGGGAATACGGGGTCGTTTGAGGAGATCGTTACCGGGCTGCGCGCTGCCCTGGAAGCTACCAACAGCGCGCGCGAGGAGGCGCTGCGGGCCTCCCGCGAGATCATCCAATACGCCTCACGGACGATTCGAGCCGTGCATCGGGGCGAGATGGAAATGGCGCATACGCTGGTCAACGAAGCCCGCACGCGGGTGGAGACGGTCAGGAAGATACTGGCCGGCCATCCGGAGGTCTATTTCGCCGGGTACGTTCTCGACTCGCAGAAGGAGTATGTGGAGGCACAGACGATGATCGCCATCGTGGGCGAGGAGCCGCTGCCCGCGCCGGAAGCGCTTGGCGTGGAGCCTGCCGCCTATCTGAACGGCATCGCCGAGGCGGCCAGCGAGAGCCGCCGCTACGTCCTGGATCGGCTCCGCGCAGGCGAGATCAAGCGCGCCGATGCCGTGCTCAAGGTGATGGACGACATCTATTACGAGCTCATTACCTTCGACTTTCCCGATGCTATTACCGGCGGGCTGCGGCGCACCACGGACGCCCTGCGCGCCGTCCTGGAGCGCACGCGAGGCGACCTCACCCTGACGTTGGCGCAAAAGCGGCTGGAGACGGCCCTAATGCGCGCCAACGCCGCCGTGCAGCCAACTGCCGCCGAGGAGGCACAACCATAAGCTTCTCCCCCTCTCCCGCAGCGTGGGAGAGGGGGATAGGGGGTGAGGGCAATAGGGACGGTTAGAGGGTGTATGCCCTTTTTTGCCTGCTTCGAGAGAAGACCTTGAGGCTGATGACCGCTTTGGGCTCGCTAAAAGGGAGTGGCTAACCTCTTGCAGG
>Ga0209810_1000555_pt1 | contig 79838 bp, 58 predicted proteins | sample Coa_R1_7_FD_187159 | JGI IMG/M metagenome (GOLD analysis project Ga0209810, IMG submission 187159) | Surface soil microbial communities from Centralia Pennsylvania, which are recovering from an underground coalmine fire - Coalmine... | ecosystem: Environmental > Terrestrial > Soil > Unclassified...
CCCCCATGTCAAGTAGACGCACGTATTATGGTAACTGTTTTTCTTCCATTTTTATGCTGAATAATTAAATACTGATGAGGCAGGAGAGATATTGCAGGAATAACGAGGTTCGATGCGCCCAGCCCTAAAGGACAGGGCTGCCAGCAGGTATCATAGAGGCTCTAAGAGCTTCTCCCAATGGCAGGCTTGCGAGATGGCAACAGTGCCCTGATGGGAGAGGCTCCAGGCAAGGGGACAGGCCCGCTCAGACGTGCTCCAGCGTCTTGTCCTGCGCGCTGGGCATGACAGTGAAGCTAAGGGTATCTTCGCTTATTTCCCAAGCCGCGCCTTGTTCTAGGGTGCGCTCGTTCTGCGCTGTTGTATCTCTGCGGCCAATGCCTGCACATCGCCCTGTGGCAGCCAGTTATGCCGCTCTCTCGAATAATCACCGGCTCCCATCTCAAATTGCTGTAGGAAGCGGATCAGGCCGACTGGCCCTAGCGCACGCGCAAGAGCCTCAAGTCCCGTCTGACGAATTTGATCCAATGTCAGAGCTTGTGTACTTATCATGGCCTCTTCTTACACCGCTCCTGCTGTCTGACGGTCGGCAGTGCTGGGCGTGACGCGGTCTATGAGCTTATTCAGGGCGTGCATGTAGGCTTTGGCGCTGGCGACGACAATATCGGTGTGCGCGCCGCGCCCCGTATAGATGTCGTTGCCGCGTCGGATGCGGATGGTCACATCGGCCAGGGCGTCAATGCCTTCCGTCACCGCCTGAATGCTGAACTCGATTAGATCGTTCTCGACGTTGACGATCCGGTTGATGGCCCGGTAGACCGCATCCACCGGCCCCGTCCCGTGGCACGAGTCAATCAATTCCCGCCCCTGCGCGTCGCGGATGCCGACGGTCGCCGTCGGGATGAGCTTGTCGCCGCAGGACACCTGGACGTGCAGCAGCTCATAGGTCTGCTTGACCGCGCTCGTCTCGTCGGCGACGATGATCTCCAGGTCTTCGTCGTAGACCTGCTTCTTGCGGTCGGCCACATCCAGGAAGCGGGCGTAGATTTTATCTATCTGCTCCTCGCTGAAATTGAAGCCCAATTCATGCAGGCGGTGCTGCAAGGCGTGCCGCCCGGAGCGCGCCGTCAGGATGATCTTGCTCTCCAGGATGCCCACGTCCTTCGGGTCTATAATCTCGTAGGTCGTGCGCTCCTTGAGCACCCCGTCCTGATGGATGCCGCTGGAGTGGGCGAAGGCGTTGGCGCCGACGATGGCCTTGTTCGGCTGCACCAGGATGCCCGTCGCCGTGCTGACCATGCGGCTGGTCTTGTAGAGTTCCTGGGTGACGATGCCGGTCTCGCATTCGAAGAGGTCTTTGCGCACCTTCATCGCCATTACGACCTCTTCCAGCGACGTGTTGCCCGCGCGCTCCCCGATGCCGTTGATGGTGCACTCAACCTGCCGCGCGCCGTGGCGCACGCCCGCCAGGGAGTTGGCGACGGCCAGGCCCAGGTCGTCATGGCAGTGAACGCTGACGACGGCCTTCTCTATGTTGGGCACATGCTCCATGACGTAGCCGATCAGCGCGCCGTACTCTTCGGGCGTGGAGTAGCCGGTGGTGTCGGGGATATTGATCACGGTCGCGCCGGCCTTGATGACCTCTTCAATGACCTTGCAGAGATAATCTTTATCCGCCCGCCCGGAGTCCTCCAGGAAATACTCGACGTCATCCACGAACTTGCGCGCGTATTTGACCGCCTCGACGCCGCGCTCCATCGCCTGCTCGCGGGTCAGTTTGAGCTTGTACTGCAAATGGTTGTCGGAGACGCCCAGGCCGGTATGGATGCGGGGGCGCACGGCGTCTTTGAGCGCCTCACCCGCGACCTCGATATCTTTCCTGACGGCGCGCGTCAGGCCGCAGACCGTGCAGTTTTTGATCACGCGGCTGATGGACTGCACGGCCTGGAAGTCGCCGGGGGAAGAGATGGGGAAACCCGCCTCGATCACGTCCACGCCAAGCCGCTCCAACTGGCGGGCGATCTCCAGCTTCTCCTCGACGTTGAGGGAGGCCCCCGGCGACTGCTCCCCATCGCGCAGGGTAGTGTCGAAAATGTAGATGCGGGTTGCCATGCTTCGTGTTCTCCTCACCTTGAATGCCTTGTGGGCATTATGTTTTTACGCCGACCCTCTCTTTTTGAGAAAGAGTCAGCCACTCAAGCCGTGCAGCAGCTTCTCAGCAATGCGCTGCACTTCCGCCATCGAAATACCCTGCCGCTGCTGTACGGCCAGAGGGTGTTCCGTCACGCTGCCTGTGATGCAGCGAGGGCGCTATCCAGGTCGGCCTTTAAGTCCTCGATATGCTCCAGGCCGACGCTGAGACGCAGGAAGTTATCTGCGATGCCGATGGAGGCGCGCACCTCCGGATCTACCGGCGAATGGGTGGTCGAAGCTGGATGAATGATGAGCGATTTGCAGTCGCCCATGTTGGCGGCATGGCTGAAGAGCCGGGTGCGCGTCACCATGTTCTTGGCCACCTCGTAGCCGCCGTTGACATAGAGGCCGAGCATCCCGCCGCTCCGCTTGAGATAGCATTTCGCATTGTGCGCGGTCGGATGGTCGGCCCGGCCCGGATAGAGAACGCGCTCCACGCCGGGATGCCGCGCCAGCCAGCTAGCCAGGGCGGCGGCGTTGGCGCAGTGGCGCTCCATGCGAAGCGGCAGCGTCTCCAATCCCTGCACCAGATTCCAGGCCGTCATCGGAGCCATGCACGCGCCCACGTCGCGCAGCCAGTGCGCCCGCATCTTGGTCAGATAGGCCAGCGGCCCGAACTGTTGGGCGAACACCATGCCGTTATAGAGGGCGTCCGGCGCGGTGAACTGCGGGAAGCGGCCCGCGCCCCAATCGAACTTGCCGCTGTCGATCACGACGCCGCCGATGGTCGTGCCGTGCCCGCCCAGGTACTTGGTCGCGCTGTAGACCACGACATCGGCCCCGTAGTCGAAAGGACGACACAGGCAGGGCGTCGCCAGGGTGTTATCTATAATCAGCGGGATGCCGCGCCGGTGCGCCAGTTCCGCCAGCGTCTCCAGGTTCGGCGTATCCAGCAGCGGGTTGCCGATGGTCTCCGCGTAGAGGCAGGTCGTGCGCTCGCTTATGGCGGCTTCCCACGCGGCCAGGTCATCCACCGGCACGAACGTCGCGCCGATGCCGAAGCGCGAGAGCACGTTCTTCAGGAGCGAGTAGATGCCGCCGTAGAGCGAGCTCGACGCGACGATGTTCTCTCCCGCGTCTGTGAGCGTAGCGACCGCATAGAAGGTCGCCGCCTGCCCGCTCGCCGTCGCCAGCGCCCCGACGCCGCCCTCCAGCGCCGCCACCCGCCGCTCAAACGCCTCTATCGTCGGGTTGCCGATCCGGGTATAGACCGCCCCCTCTTCTTCCAGGGCGAACCGCGCTGCCGCCTCTTCCGCCGTCGGGAAATCAAACGCGGCGGTCTGATAGATCGGCAGGGCCTGCGCGCCCGCCACCGGACCGAGCGCCGGGTCGCCATGCAGGGCCAGCGTCTCCAGCCGCCACTGCGGGGACTTATCGCGAGGGTTCATTACTTCATTCCTTCCAGGCATTCGGAGAGCGCGCCAGCACAGCGCATAGCGCCTCCCTATCAGCGAACTTTCCCTACTTATCGGTAGATTCCGCTCTCTGCCCAATAAGTAATACGGGAAAATCTCTCTCGAATGCCTGCTATCCCTCGCGGGTTGGCCCGCCTCTATTGGCCCACCCCGGAAGCGGCAGGCTAAACCCTGCCGCGTCTCACGACTTCTCGCGCCACTCCACGCGCGCCACGCGCTCGTTAGGCTGGGTGGCCGTTTCGGTGGTCACGGCCTGCGCCGTCTGCTGGGCGACGTTGCTCTTGACCCAGCTCATCATGGCGCGCAACTCGCGGCCCACCTTCTCGATAACGTGGTTGCGGTCGCGCTGATCCAGGGCGCGGAACACCGGACGCCCGGCGCGGTTCTCCAGAATCCACTCCTTAGCGAACTGGCCGCTCTGAATCTCTTGCAGCATCTCCTTCATCGTCTGGCGCACATGCTCATCAATGACCCTCGGCCCGCGCGTCATATCGCCGTACTGGGCCGTATCGGAGATGGAGTAGCGCATCCCGGCGATGCCCGCCTCATACATCAAGTCCACGATGAGCTTGAGCTCGTGCAGGCATTCGAAGTAGGCGATCTCCGGCTGATAGCCCGCCTCCACCAGCGTCTCGAACGCCGCCTTGACCAGCGCCGTCGTGCCGCCGCAGAGCACGGCCTGCTCGCCGAACAGGTCGGTCTCGGTCTCCTCCTGGAAGGTCGTCTCCAGCACGCCCGCGCGCGTGCCGCCGATGCCCTTCGCGTAGGCCAGCGCAATGTTCCTGGCGTCGCCCGTGTGATTTTGATGGATGGCGATCAGGCACGGAACGCCTTTGCCCTCCGTGTAGACGCGGCGCACCAGATGGCCCGGCCCCTTCGGCGCGACCATGAACACGTCCACGTTCTCCGGCGGCATGATCTGGCCGAAATGGATATTGAAGCCGTGCCCGAATGCAATGGCGTTGCCCGGCTTGAGGTTCGGCTCGATCTGCTCCTTATAGAGCGCCGCCTGGTACTCGTCGTTGACCAGGATCATGATGATGTCGGCCTGCTGCGCGGCATCGGCCACCGTCAGTACCGTATGCCCGTCGTTCTCGGCGGCGGCCCAGGACTTGCCCGGCCTCAGCCCTACGACGACATCCATTCCCGAATCTTTGAGGTTGAGCGCGTGGGCATGGCCCTGGCTCCCGTACCCGATGATGGCGATCCTCTTGCCGCGCAGGGCAGCCAGGTCGGCATCGGCGTCATAATATATCTTCGCTGGCATATTGGCAGTGCTCCCCTTTTGGAAAATCTTCAACAGGATGAACAGGATGAGACAGGATTTACAGGATTAAGACAAAGACAAAGATACAGGGCTTGTATGGGTTGTAGAGACAGAAACAGGAATGGGGTTGGTTTTAGAAATCCTGTTTAATCCTGTCTTATCCTGTTCATCCTGTTGGAATTGGTTTTTCGGTTTGTATCCGGCCAGAACGGCAAGCTCGTAGTATTTCCAGTAGCAATCCACGTCGGTGTAGCCGATGGCGCGCAGCCATTCCAGTTGCGTCTCCACCGGCGTAAGGCGGTTGGCGGACTTATCCAGCCGGTTGACGATCTCGTCCAGAACTTCCTCGAATGTCGCCTCCTGGCCCTGAGCGCGGCGCGAGCGGGCCAGGTTCAGGGCGTAGGCGCGCTCAAAGAGGGCCGCGCCAAGCGGCGAGGCGCTGGCGACATGCTCCACGTTGATGAAGACGCCGCCGGGCCGCAGCAGATCAAAAAGCTGCGCATAGAGGGCGCGCTTGCGGTCGTCCTCGCTATGATGGATGGCGAACCCAGACACGATGGCATCGAAGGAGAGATACGGCAGCTTCTCCACCCACTGCGGCGCGTTAAAGTCGGCTAGGACATAGGAGACGGCGGCGCCGAAGGCAGCCAGCCGTTCCGCCGCGCGCTTGAGCATCAGAACGGAGCCGTCCAGCGCGACGCCCTGTGCATCGGGCCACCGTTGCAGGACTGTCTCCAGCAGGATGCCGTCGCCGCAGCCCAGGTCGAGCACTCGCGCCGTCGCGCCGCCGGTAGGAAGCGCCGGAAGAAGCTGGCACAGCACCTCCAACTGCTCCACGCCGCCCAGGATACCGCTGCGTCGATCTCCGGCGAACTTCGCCACGACCTCCGCGTCCTGCCAGACCGTCCAGTCCGTCGCCGGGGCCGAGCGCCCATTCCGGCGTCCCTCTGCCTGCGGTTCTCTCGCTTGGCCGTCCTGTGTCTCCATCGCCTTTCCTGAACAAGAGTGAAAACCAGGCGCACAGCGGACTACGCGGGCGGTTCCGGCTGCGACTGCTCTTCCGATGCCTGCGCGGCCTCCCGCCGCAGCGCCCATCCGACCCCAACGCCGATGACCGCGCCGACCACGATAAACAGCCCCAGATTGATAAACAGGTTGCGCACCGTATCCAGGCCGTTCCGGTCGGTCAGGGCATTATAGACGCGCCAGAGCAGCCAGTTCAGTGGGCCGAACAACCCTATCAAAAACCCCAACAGCGTGCCGCGCCGCACGTTCTGCCGCCGCACTCCCACCGCCGCGCCGATCAGCGCGCCCGCAATCGGCCCGATCAGCGCCAGCAGCGCGAACAGCCGGTCTACCGCCGCTACCTCCACGATCTCGCGCAACTCGCCCATCCACCACTCCAAAAGGCGATTCCAACAGGATTAAGACAAGAGATAGAAGCCCAAAGTTAAGAGAAATAAGCACTCGGTTGGTTGGGTTTTAGAAATCCTGTTTAATCCTGTCTCATCCTGTTCATCCTGTTGAAATTTTTTTACTCTACGCTCTCGCGTCCGGTGCGGCTGGCGGTCTTGGCGCCGCGCGCCATCGCGATAATGCCTGTGCGCACCAGTTCCCGGATGCCGTAGGACGAGAGCAGGTCGGTAATCTTGTCGAGCTTGTCCGTGCTGCCGGTCACCTCGACGATGAACGTCTTCTCGCTCATATCAATGATGCGGCCCCGGAAGATTTCGACGATCTGCATGATCTCGCCCCGGTCTTTCGGCTCGGCATTGACCTTGATCAGGGCCAGTTCCCGCTCAACTGCCGCCGTCTCGGTATAGTCCACCACCTTGATCACTTCGACCAGCTTGTTAAGCTGCTTGGTGATCTGCTCCAGAACGCGGTGGTCGCCGCCGACCACGATGGTCATGCGGGAGACGTCGGGCTTGTCGGTGACCGAGACCGCCAGCGACTCGATATTGAACCCGCGCCGCGCGAACAGCCCGGCGACCCGCGCCAGCACGCCGGGGTGGTTCTCGACCAGAACTGTAATCGTATGCTGCTGTTGTAGCTGTGCCATAATCGCATTGCTCATCGAAACTGCCATCCTCTTCCCATCCTCCAGAGTCAGAGTGCTACTTGAATACAGTCATCAGAGCGGGCCGGATCGCCGCCAGGGAGGGAATCGCCTGTACCACGCGCAGCCGCTCCCGCACGAACGCCTTCGCCTCCGCGCGCCGTCCCGCCGAAACCAGAGCTTCGGCCAGTTCCAGCCAGGCATCGCACTGGAACGGCGACTCGGCTAGGCTGGCCCGATAGGCATTTATCGCCTCACCTCTATTCCCAAGCCGGGCCGCGATGCGCGCCAGTCGCAACTGCGCCTCCGCCTCCATCGGCCAGGCGCGCACCGCCGCCTCCGCCTGCCGGTACGCCTCTGCCTGCCGCCCGTTCGCCAGCAGCAGATCGCTCACCAGCGAGCGGCAGCGCCAGGCGATGGCGGCGCGCATCTCGCGTGCCCAGCGTTCCTCCTCCATCCGGTGCTGCATCCAGAGACGCCCGATGTGTGCGTCCCACAGGTCACTCCGGCGCGGGTAGCCGAAGCCATCCACCTCCGCCGTTCCCGCTTCGCATTGTTCTGCGGCGACCACGAGATGAGCCGCTGCCTCGGAAATATCGTTCGGCGCAGTCGGAGGCGCCCCGCCGGTCGCCTCGGCGCGATCCAGCAGCAGAAAGCCCAATCCCATGCGCGCCAGAGCATTCTCCGGCAGCCGCTCTACCGCCTGCCGTGCCTGCCGGATGGCTCCGGTGAAGTACTTTGCTTTGTGTTCTGGCGGCAGGCAATAGGCCATCCAGCCGTAGAGGGCCGCACGCGCCTCTGCCAGCCGACCGGGATCGTATCCGCTCCGTTCCGCCTCGTTGAGCAGCAGCAGCGCCGTCATCGCCGCCCCTGGCTCCGCACTGCCGTAGATCTGAAACGCCTTGCGAATCTGACGCTCGGTGGGAGGCAACTGGGCGCTCGGACGGTAGCCCGCTTTGTCAAGGTTGGCCTCGATCAGGGCAAACAAGGCGGCGTTATGCTGCTCGTGCGTATGCTCGCCGACGGCCCTCTGCCGTCCCGCCTCGGCAATGCGCGCGCGCTCCTCCGCGTGGGCCAGGTAATAATCCAGCAGCGCCTCGAAGTTATCGGCGCTGTAATAGACGCAATGGACGCGGTCGACGAATATCTCCTGAGCCTCGGCGTTCTCGACCTCGTTAAAGACCAGCGCACCGCAGGCCGCCGCCTCATACGCCCGCTGGTTGGTTTCGCCCCGATTGCTGCGGTTGAAGACGATTTTGGCGCGGTTGAGCAGGCGGACGTAATCCTCGCCGTGATGCCCGGACGCGATCACGATCCAGTACTTATCCGACAGCCGGGCCAGTCTATCCAGCCAACGGTTGCGCTCCCCCCACACTCCCGGGTTGAGCGCGCCAACGAACAGAACGTCAATATCCTTCTGCACGTCGGGTAGAACGCGGTGGAGGTCGGCGCCCACGCCCCAGAAACGGGCAAACAGCGCGTTCTCGTGGCCGGCAGCCTGCAATAGCGCGCAGGCGTTCTGTTCGGAGACGATGAGATCAAAAAAACCCGCGCCATTCCAGATCGCCCTGCCGCCCCGATCCCAATCGGAGACGCCCGCCACCGTCAGCCCATCAAAGGTTTCGATGTCGGTCGGGATGGGGAAATAGCCCAGGCTTGCATGGTAATAGACATCGGGCTTCCATCCGGGCGGACACAGCGCCTGCATTTCGGCAATGGTGGTCGGCGGCCCGCCGTTGCGGCCATAGCGCACGCAGCAGACCTCGTAGCGCGCCGCGTCCAGACCGGCGGGAACGGCGTCCTGGAACCCCATAAGCACACGCATGTACAACTCCTTGCCCTCACCCCGGCCCTTCTCTCGGCAGGCTAAACCCTGCCGCTATGGGGCCTGCGGCCCGCTGCCCACCTACGTGGGCAGAGGCAAACCCCGACTTCTGCTCTCCCCTCTCCTTCGCAAGGAGAGGGGCCGGGGGTGAGGTTTATGGGGGCTATTAAGCCGGGAAGAGTCAGGCTAACGCCGCTGTGAGCGCCGGGCGGATCGCCGCAAAGGAGGGGATGGCCCGCACCACACGCAGCCGCTCCTGCACAAACGCCTCCGCTTCCGCGCGCCGCCCCAGCGCCACCAGGACGGTCGCCAACTCCGGCCAGGCCTCATAGGCCAGGGGCATCACCGCCAGTCCTTCGCGATAGCAGAGGACGGCCTCCTCCAGACGGCCCGTCATCGCCGTGCAGCGCGCCAGCCGCAGCAACGCCTCGCCGTTCTGCGGCAAATCTTGCGCGGCGGCGAGAGCCTGCCGATACGCTTCCTCGCGCTGATCGTTGGCCAGAGCCAGATCGCTCAGCATGGAACGGCAGCGCCAGGCGATCCCTGCCCGCTTTCCCCGCGCCCACTCCTCCGTATCCACCCCGCGCGCCAAATAGACCCCCTCGATATAGCTGTCAAAGCTATCGCTCCAGCGCGGATAGCCGAACCCCTCGATAGCCGTAAAGGAGGCCGTTCCGCCCTCCTGCGCCAACGATTTCTCGCAGCGCTCCGCAGCCGCTACCAGCGCTAGCGCCGCCTCCGCGATGTCGTTTCTGCCGACCGGGGGCTTGCCCTGCGCGGCCTCGGCCCGCTCCAGGAGCAGAAAGGCCAGCGTCATCTGCGCCACCGCGTTGTCCGGCGCGGCCTGCACCGCCTGCCGCGCATGGCGCAGCGCCTCGGTAAACATAGGGATTTTCTGCCCGGCGGGAAGGTAGTGCGCCACCCATCCGCAGAGCGCCGCGCGCGCCTCCTCCAGCCGCGCCCGGTCGTAGCCCTCCCGCTCCGCCTCCTCCAACAGCGCCAGCGCGGAGGAAGCCGACGCCGGCAGCGCGCAGGAGAACATCTGCAGCGCCTTGCGGACATGGCGCTCGGCGCGCGGCAGGCGGGCGCTCGGACGGTAGCCCGCTTTGTCAAGGTTGGCCTCGATCAGGGCGAACAGGGAGTTGGCGTGCGCCTCCTCCGTATGCTGCGCCAGAATACGCTCTCGCGCCGCCTCCACGATGCGCCGCCGCTCCTCCTCGTGAGTCAGGTAATACTCTAGCAGCGCCTCGAAGTTGTCGGCGTTGTAGTAGACGCAGTGAACGCGGTCCTCAAAAATCTCCCGCGTCTCCTCGCCCTCTTCCTCGTTAAACACCAGCGCCCCACAGGCCGAGCCATCGTAGGCGCGCTGGTTAGTGCAGCCGTTGACGCTGCGGTTGAAGACGATTTTGGCCCGGTTGGTCAGGCGGACGTAGTCCTCGCCGTAGTGCCCCATGGCGACAACGACCCGGTACTTGTCCGACAGCCGCGCCAGCCGGTCCACCCACCGGTTGCGCTCGCCCCATACCGCCGCGTTGAGCGAGCCGATGAAGAGGACATCAATATCCTTCTCTACCTCCGGCAGAATACGATGTAGCTGCGGGTTGGCGCCCCAGAACCGGGCAAACTTCGCGTTGGCGTAGCCGCTAGCCTCCAGCAGCGCGCAGGCGTTGCGCTCGGTGGTGATGAGGTCGAAGAAGCCGGCGCCCGCCCAGACCGCACGCCCGCCGCGATGCCAGTCCTGGATATTGGTGGCCGTCAGCCCCTCAAACTCCTTGATGTCGGTTGGGATGGGAAAGTGGACGAGGCTGGCGTGGTAATAGACATCCGGCTTCCATCCCGGCGGGCACTGCTCCAGCATCTCGGCGATGGTGGCGGGAGGTCCCTGTCCGTCCTTGCGGTAGCGCACGACGCGCACATCATACCGGCGTGTGTCGTAGGCGGAAAGCTCGTAATCTTGGTGTCCGACGAGAATACGCATGACGCTCCTGCCTAGAGGTCAAAGGGGGGAGTGGGATCTTCCTCCTCGTCCTCTTCTCCCTCTTCCTCCAACTCCTCCTCCAGGTCGGCGTATTCCTCGGCAACCCCCGGGGGTTCCCCTGCGCCCCCAATATCCACGGCGATGAAAAGCGCGTGGCTGATGTTCGGCCCCGGCCATTCCAGGACAGGCGCCACCGTGGGCGTCAGGCCCTCGCTCTGCGCTTCGGCGTAGCCCAGACAGATGGCATAATCCAGATGCAGCAGATCGCGCGGCGTCAGCGGGCAGGCTTCCATCTGTTCGCCAAAGCTCGCCGGCAGGTCGCCGTCGCCGTGGTTGGCGCGGGCATACTCCACCAGCAGCGGGAGGGCACGACGGAAATAGACATGCGAGAGCGCCGGACGCAGCACCTGTCGGAAATACCGGCCGCTGCGCACCAGGCAATTATAGCCGCGTTGATAGTAACGCCAGAGCAGATCGGGTTCCAGTTCTTCTAAATGCATTGCCATTCTATGCTCGCCCTCACCCCGGAAGACCCCACCCCCGGCCCACTGCCAGGGTCGGGCCTGAAGCGGCAGGCTAAACCCTGCCGCTCGGGGGCGCAAAGCGCCCGTCGCCCACCTACGTGGGCGAGACTTTCTGCCTGCGTAGGCAGCGCCCATAGAGAGGGATGGCGACGAGCCTGGTATCTCACCGGCTCTTCTGCCCACGCAGGTGGGCAAGGCTCTCTGCCTGCGTAGGCAGGCAGCGGGCCGTAGGCTCCACAGCGGCAGGGTTTAGCCTGCCGCCAGGGGATTAGGTCCAGACGGGCCAGGCTAAGACAGGGGTTCGGCTTCCTTGGCCGTCGCCACCTCAACGTACTGAGCCAGCACCTTCTCCTCGTCGGCAAACGACCATGCCTCGCCGTCCTCATGAATGCTGGCCTTAAGCTCTTCCAGATCCTTGCGGATCATCATCTCCTGGATGGACTGGCCGGACGGGATCATCGGATAGACGTTCTCCTCGGTCGGGATCACGCAGTCAATCACGACTGGGCGATCCGTGACGGCTTTCGCCTTCTCCAGCACCGCGCGCAGCTCCTGCGGGTTCTGGACGCGGAACCCGACGCCGCCATATGCCTCGGCCAGCTTAACAAAGTCCGGCGAGGCTTGCAGGTCCACCGAGCTGTAGCGCTCCTTGAAGAACATCTCCTGCCACTGGCGCACCATGCCCAGCGACTTGTTGTTGATGATCACCGTGACGACGGGCAGGCCGTAGACGGTTGCGGTCATCAGCTCCTGGGTCATCATCTGGAAAGAGCCGTCGCCGGAGAGGCAGATTACGCGCTTATCGGGATGGGCGAATTGGGCGCCAATGGCGGCGGGCAGGCCGTAGCCCATTGTGCCCAGGCCCCCGGAGGTGATCCACTGGCGCGGGCGGCGGCACTTGAAGTACTGCGCGGCCCACATCTGATGCTGTCCCACATCGGTGGTCATGATGCAATCGTGGTCAAAGATCTCGCTCACCTGCTCGATGGCATACTCGGCGTAGAGCTTGCCATCCTTGGGATAGACCAGCGGGAAGCGGCGCTTCCACTCCATAATCTGCTCGTTCCAGGCCGACCAGGGACGCGGCGGAACGTGCTTGAGCAGTTCCGTCAGGATGACCTTCACATCCCCGACAATCGGCACCTCCGGCGCGCGGACCTTGCCGATCTCCGCCGGATCAATGTCAATGTGGATGACTCTGGCGCCGACAGCAAACTTGTCCGGGTTGCCGGTCACGCGGTCGTCGAAGCGGGCGCCGACGGCGATGAGCAGGTCGGCCTGATTGACGGCGTGGTTGGCGTAGGCGGTGCCGTGCATCCCTAACATGCCGATGCTGAGCGGGTGCGTCTCGTCAATCGCGCCCTTGCCCAACAGCGTCGTCGTCACCAGGATATTGGTCTTCTCGGCCAGGGCGGTCACCTCCGCCTGCGCGTCGGAGAGGATGGCCCCGCCGCCCACGTAGAGGACGGGCCGCTCCGCCTCGGCGATAAGCTGCGCCGCCTTGCGGATCTGCAAGTCGGGAATGCGTCCCTGCGGCCCCGCAGGCCGGTAGGAAGGAATGGCGACCTGTTTCGGATAGTCCGTCTCCGCGTTGAACTCGATCTTATTGTCGCCCACGTCGCGTGGGATGTCCACCAGCACCGGGCCGGGACGGCCTGTGCGGGCGATATAGAACGCCTCGGCTATCGTCTCGGCCAGGTCTTCCACGCGCTTGACCAGGAAGTTGTGCTTGGTGATGGGCATGGTGATGCCGGTGATGTCGGCTTCCTGGAACGCATCCTTGCCGATGGCGGCGGTTTTGACCTGCCCGGTGATGGCGACGATGGGAATGGAGTCCATATAGGCGGTGGCGATGCCGGTGACCAGGTTGGTCGCGCCCGGCCCGCTGGTAGCCAGGCAGACGCCGACCTTGCCGGTGGCGCGGGCGAACCCATCGGCCATGTGCGCCGCGCCCTGCTCATGCCGGACGAGGATATGCTTGATGTCGTGGCAGTCGAACAGGGCGTCGTAGATAGGAAGGACCGCCCCGCCGGGATAGCCGAAGATATGGGTGACTCCCTCTTGCCGCAAACACTCCAGCAGAATTTGCGCTCCAGATAATTTCATCCGTCCCTAGCCTCCTGGGAAAATCTCAACAGGATTAAGCCAAAACCCTTTTAGACAGGATTAACGGGATGAGCCGGATTTCCACCCCACCACCACACAGTAACACAGGGCTTCTCTGTCTTTGTCTAATCCTGTAAATCCTGTCTCATTCTGTTCATCCTGTTGGAAAAATCAAACAGCCTCTCATCCGCAAGGGACGAGAGGCTGTTGCTCACGTGGTACCACCCTTGTAATCGGCGCGCGTTAACGCAACGCGAACGACGGCTGCCATCCGGCAGCCCGCCGACCACTCCTGGCGCGATATCGGGCGCCAACCGGGGAACCTAATAGAAGACAAGCCTCCCGAACACCGGAGTCCTGCTTCGTTCAGCATCCTGCTCCGAGGGGAGATTCGGCGCCGTTCCTTGCCGCCTCGCACCCCACGGCGGCTCTCTGGAAAGGAGGCCAGCGCCTACTAGCCTCATCACAGCGTTGCCAAAATTGTTGTGCCCAGTATTATAGCACGGATGGCGCACGCCTGTCAATGCGCCGGGCGATTTTTCTCCTCTCGGAAGCGGTAGGCGGCGGCTTAACGCGCCTCCTGGAATATCTCCACGGCGCCCTTGGGCGGCGCAAAGACAAAGGCCGTATCGACAATGGGGGCGTTGAGCACCGTGCCGCGATGCGTCTCTTCCAGCACATACCCGGTTCGGAACACCTGCGCGCGCGTCTTGCCGCGCCCCGGAATCGTCGCCCGCCAGACCAATACCGCTTTGACTTTCACCAGCAAGTTCGTTCTGGGATCAATAAAGAAGGTGACTTCGCTTTTATCGGGCCTGAGATACGCAGCGGGCGCCGCTTTTTGCATCAGGTCCGGGGTGGCCCGGCCGATGACCTTGTAGGTCTTGCGCCCGTCCACGACGGCCATGCCGCTATAGCGGAACGATTGTGCCTCCACCGGCATTCCTTTTGCCAGCAGAAAGCTCAACGGAGTGAATATCTGAAGAATCGGCACCCGCACCTCCGCCGAAGTCTTCTCGATGAGGGGTATCAGCCTGGCATAGCTTTTCGGCGCCGTGCGCTTGGTAAAAATATTCTGCTTGCCGCTGTAGACGGTGAGCGTCCGGGTATTAGCATAGCAGACAATCGAGCCCGTGACAGGATCCGAGGTCTCCAAAACCAGCAGGTTAGGCCGCTTGTATTTGATGGAGCTGGTCTGTAGATACTCGCCGCGTTCCGGCGTGCGGATGACGGCCTCGGCAGTCTCCTGGATGGTGCTGGCCGCATGATAAGCCGCCACCATCTTGCGCACGAGCGCGTTGGCATCCGGGCCTGAGGCGGAACCGGCCCCGGAGCGCACGGGCGCAAGCAGCGACAGCGCGCCAATCAGCAGCGCGCCGCCCACACAGCGTCTACGTCTCTCTGCCCTCTCTATGCCGCGCGGACGATCCGCAGACAGCGCGAGCCCGGTGGACTCGCTTCTCTCGATCCCTGCCCTTCGGCTCTGGGCGCAAGCCAACGGCGCGCGGAATAGGATATATCTCTCAGCCTGCACAGGCGCTGCTCCTTCCTTAGACCTCACATCTTCCCTGAAATTATCGGCGCAAACGGCGCACGGGCATAGCCCCATAAGCCGTCGGCTGCCAGATGGACACGCTAGCGATCCTCATCTCGCCGGAGCGAACTGCCGGCAATTTTAGTGATTTAGCCTGCCATATCCTCCTTAAGTCAAGGGCTTCCAGGGCCTTTCGTCGTTGGCTGCAGACAGTTATACCCCGGTTGGTCCGCTTTTCCGCGTTGTATCCTGTTGAAACTTCTTGACACAACTTTGGATTTATGCGAAAATGGGGCCGAGGAGGGGCAAACGTTATGAACCGAGCGGCCCAGCAGCGCGCCGCCATTCGCCGTCTCACGGAAGCGCTCGCCACACCGCTGCCGGCCGGCACCGTGCAGCAGATCGTCGTCGAAGAGGCCCGCCGCCTGACCAATGCCGCCAGCGCTGCGCTCTGCCTGCTGGCGGGCGGTCGGGAGTACCTGGATTTTGTCGCCGCCGCCGGCGAAAACGCCGAGGAGATCGTGGGCCTGCGCATCCGAGTCGCCGATTCGCTTTCCGAGTCGGTGGTTGCCACCGGCCAGCCGGCCCTGCTGGATGGGCGCACGCCCATCGAAACCGGCGACTTGTTTGCAGCCGTAGACGCAGAGGGCACGCCGCCCGCCATGACGCCCCCCACGCCGGCGGCCCTCTCCCCTGCCGAGCGCCTGGCCGGAGCGCGTTCCGCCGCCATCGTCCCGGTGCGCAGAGAGGGACGTCTGATCGGCACGCTCTCCGCCCTCAACAAAGAGGGCGATGCCTCCGAGGAAGCCCCGGTTCCCGCCTTCGACGCCGACGACCTGGACACTCTGGCGATGCTGGCCGAGTTCGCCGCGCTGGCCCAGACCGTCGAGCGCACCGCCTGCACCGCCCACGAACAGGCCCGCGAACTGGCCGTCCTCTACGATGCCGCCCGCACCGTCGCCGGCAGCCTAAACGTGCAGGAGGTCATGGATAGCGTCCTCAACGCCATCTGCACGCACCTGGAGTACCATACCGCCATCCTCTTCCTCCTCAACGACGAGCGCACGCATCTGTTTATCGCCGCCGAGCGTGGGCTGACCGAGGAGGAGCGGGAGGTTCAGCTTTCGGTGGAGACGGGCATCCCCGCGCGCGTGCTCGATAGCGGCATCCCGCGCCTGATCGCCGACACCGACCAGGAGCCCGAGTTTGAGGATATTTCCGAGCGGGCGCGCGCCCTCTCAGCCCTGATCGCGCCTATCCGCAGCCGCGACGAGACCCACGGTATTATCCTGGTCACCAGCTTGCAGCGGCACGCCTACCGTGAGGACGATCTGAAGCTGCTGGCCGCCGTCGCCCTGCAGGCCGGCATCGCCATCGAGAACGCCTGGCTCTACGAGGATGCCCAGCGGCAGGCGGAAGAGGCCGCCGCCCTCTACGACCTCTCCCAGCACGTCAACGCCACCCTCCACCTCGACCGCGTGCTCAATTTCGTGGCCGATAGCGTGCTCAATCTGCTCAAGGTAGATAAGTTTGCGCTGATGCTCTACGACAGCCGCGAGGATCGGCTGGTGACGCGCCTGGCCCGCAACGTGGACCCGGAGGTGTTCGGAGCCGTCAAGCCGCGCATGGGCCAGGGGATTGCGGGCTGGGTCTATGAGTGGCAGACGCCGCAGGCCGTCTCTGATGTCGCCGCCGACGCCCGCAACCGCAGCGCGCCCATTGACCAGGCCGGAGTCGCCTCCACGCTCTGCGTGCCCATGCACGTCGGCGAGGACGTCATCGGCGTCATTCACGCCATGAGCAGCAAGCGCCGCCTGTTCACGGTGGCCGAGATGGAACTGCTCTATACGATTGCCAATCAGGCCGCCGTCGCCATCGTCAATGCTATGCTCTACCGGGACGCACGCTCCAAGTCGCACGAGATGCGCCGCTACTTCCGCCGCATCGCCCACGCGCTCGGCTCGGCGCTGGACGAACAGGACATGCCGCGCCTGCTGGCCGATCTGGCCGTGGAAATCATGCGCGCGGACCGCTGCGCCGTCTATCGCGTCGAAGGAGAGGAGTTGCGCCTACAGGCGGCCAGCCACTTCCGCGCCGCCGTCCCGCCCGACCCCTCCGTTCCTATCGGCCAGGGGCTGTGCGGCTGGGTCGCCAAGCGCGGCCAATCGCTGGCCCTGCCCAGCTTGGAGGCGGACCCGCGCAGCCGCGCCCATGCCTGGCTCAATCGAGACCGACTGGCCTCCTACCTAGCCGTGCCGCTCAAGGCCGGGCGGCGCACCGTCGGCGTCGTCGAAATCTACACGCAGGAGCCGCGCGAGTTTAGCCAGGAGGAAGTCCAACTGCTCTCCACCTTCGCCCGCCGCGCCCGCGTCGCCGAAAAGATCGCCCTCGAAGCCGTCTGATCTCTATCGGTCTCTCATTCCCTCCTCTACTGGTCTTTCCCCCACTTATAGGTTCCAGGGATCAGGTTTTACTCTTATTCCCTCATCTATTGGACCTACCCTTCTTGCCGCCTTTTGATGGCCTTACAAGCGACAGGGACTACACCCTACGCCCTATACCCTACACCCTCGCCCTTACTTGCTGCCTTCTGATGGCTTGACAAGCGGCGTGCGAAACCGCTACACTTAACCATTCCCTGTGTTTCGGCTCCTGCCGGGAAGGACACGCGCCCGCCATGCCCAGGATGCAAACGCTATTGACCGGATTTGGCCCGTTCGGGAACGTGGTCAGCAATCCGACCGAGCGGCTGATCGCCCACTTCGCGCAGGCCGAAGTCGCCGACCACGACCTGACGACCTGCCTGCTGCCCGTCTCGTTTGCCCGCGTCCCGGCGCTGCTGCGTGCGGCGCTGGAGGCTGGCGGGCGCGGCGGCAGGCCATTTGAGAACGTGCTGATGCTGGGCGTGGCGACCGGCAGCAAGGTCTGGCGCGTGGAGCGGTTTGGCCGCAACTGGTTCGGCGACACGCTGCCGGATAGCGATGGTTTCCAGACCTCTCTCTGTAAGATCGAGGTGGACGGCCCGGAGATGCTGTCCTCCACGCTGCCGGTGGAGGCCCTGGTCGCAGCGCTGGAGCGCGCCGGTTTCCCCGTCATCGGCTCGGATTCGGCGGGCGCCTTTCTGTGCAATCTGGGACTGTTCGTGACGCTGCGCCATCTGGAGCGGACGGGCCACCCGGCACGGGCTGGATTTCTGCACGTTCCCGCCGACGATCAGACATTTAAGCCCGGCCTAGCCAGCGCGCCGATGTTCCCCTTCCCTCAGCATGTGGAGGCCGTGCGCGTCGTCCTTTCCGCTCTGGCGGGATAGCCGTTGGCCGAACCGACCTTCGCCCCGGCCCAACCTCTCGGAGACCAAGTTGACTTTTGACCTGAGCGCCTATCTGAATGAGAAACGCCAGCGCATCGAGGCTGCGCTGGATCACTATCTGCCTCCCACCGATGCCGTCCCGCAGACGCTGCACGAATCCATCCGCTACAGCATGCTGGCTCCAGGCAAGCGCCTGCGCCCTACGCTGGTGATCGCGGCGGCGGAGGCGGTCGGCGGCAGTGCGGAAGCGGTGATGCCCACCGCCTGCGCGCTGGAGTGCATCCACGTCTTCAGCCTGATCCACGACGACCTGCCCTGCATGGATAACGACGACTACCGGCGCGGACGCCTGACCAACCACAAGGTCTACGGCGAGGCGATGGCGCTGCTGGCAGGCGATGCGCTGTTGGCGCTGGCCTTTCAACTGATCGCCGACAACGCCGCCCCCGCCCCCGCCGACCGCGTGCTGCAGACGCTGCGGCTGATCGCGGAAGCCTCCGGGACGTGGGGCATGGTCGGCGGGCAGGTGGTGGATATGCAATCGCAGGGGCAGGCGGTGACTCCGGAAACGCTGCGCTATATCCACGCCCATAAGACCGGCGCGCTGCTGACGGCCTCCGTCCTAGCGGGCGCGCTGCTGGCGGAGGCGAGCGCGGCCCAGATCGAAGCCCTCCGCGCCTATGGAGAGCACATCGGCCTGGCGTTCCAGATCGCCGACGACATCCTGGACGTGGCCGGCGACGAGGCCAAGATCGGCAAGCCGGTTGGCAGCGACCAGAAGCAGGACAAGGCGACTTATGTGAAGCTGTTCGGCCTGGAGGAGTCGCGGCGGCGCGCGCACGCCGAAGTGGAGGCCGCCCTGCAGGCGCTGGCTCCCTTCGACGCGAAGGCCGACCCGCTGCGTGGCATCGCGCGCTACATCGTGGAACGCGAGCTTTAGTCCCTCGCCTTCCTCTCCCGAACTGTGAGGAGGCAAGAAAGGAAGTTATCGTGCGTGTTGTAATCGTCGGGGCAGGGGGCGTGGGAGCGATGGCGGCCTGGCGTCTGGCAAAGGCCGGGCACGAGGTCATCGCGCTGGAGCAGTTCCGGCTCGACCATGACAAAGGCAGTTCCTATGGCGATAGCCGTATCGTGCGGCGCGTCTATCCTGATGCGCTCTACACGGCCCTGATGGCCGACGCCTACCCGCTCTGGGATGAGCTGCAGGCGCAGTTTCCGGGAGAGGAGCTTTGTGTTCGCTCCGGCGGCCTCTTCTTCGGCCCGGAGACGCACCCATTGGTGCAGTCGGCGGCGCAGGCCCTGGCGGAGAACGACGTAGACCATGAGATACTGAGCGCGGAGGCTTGCGCCCGTCGCTTTCCCGCCTTCGCGCTGCGCCCGGAGGAGATCGCCCTCTACGAGCCGAGCATGGGCTATGCCCGCGCCTCCCGCTGCGTGCGCGCCGCCGCTCAACTTGCCCGCCAGCACGGCGCGCAGATTCTGGAGGAGCGCCGAGTCGAGAGCATCGAAGCCGCGCCGGAGGGGCTGCGCGTGAGGACGCAGGCCGGCGAAACCTTCACCACCGACCGCCTGCTGCTGACCGCCGGGCCGTGGACAGGCCCGCAACTGGCAAAGCTAGGCGTGCAGGCGCCGCTCGTTGTCACCCGCCAGCCGTATATCCACCTTCAGCCGGCCCGCAACGCCGCCGACTTCGAGCCGGAACGGTTCCCACCCTGGATTGATGCAACGGCGCCCATCACCTACGGCCTCCCGCGCCTGGGCGATCTGCCAGGGGTCAAGATCGGCCTCCACGACGGGGGCCAGATCACCACGCCCGAAACCGTGGACCGCCGGGTTCGCGAGGAAGACCGCGCCGCCGTCCGCCGCTACGCTGCCGCCCGCTTCCCCTGGCTCAGCCCGGAGGTCGTCTATGAGAAGGTCTGCCTGTATACCAATACGCCCGATGAGGATTTCATCGTAGATGCCGTGCCCGGCCTGCCGGGCGCGTTCGTCATCAGCGGCTGTTCCGGGCACGGGTTCAAGTTCACGCCGCTGCTGGGCCAGATAGCCGCCGACCTGGCCACCGGAACGCCCGTTCCTTATGAGCTCTCGCGTTTCCGCCTGGCCCGTTTCGATAGCGGCGCATAGGCAGGGCGTGAGATTGCCTTCCTATTGATCCTGCCCATGTCTGTCTGCTCTATTTCTCGTTGCCTCGGCGCGGCTATCGTGCTGCTGTCTTGTATAATCTTGTCGGAGCGCGCAAGCGGTCAGGCTGCGCGCGCGCCGACGGATGCTGCGCCGCGCCTGCCGGCCTCCTGCCTGCCCGATTTCACCGCGACACTGGAAGCGCCGGCGGGCAAGCACGGCTTTCTGACGGTCGGTAAGGATGGGCGCTTTCGCTGGCCCGACGGCGCGCGTGCCCGCTTCTGGGGCATCAACGTCTCCAGCACGCGCCTCGATATTCCCCATGAGCAGATCGAGCAGGTCGTCCAGGGCTTCGCCCGCGCTGGGCTGAATCTCGTGCGCCTGGAGGCCATTGACAACCGCAACTGCCTCCTCGGCAGTACGGACGCCCCCGACTCGCGCCACTTCGACCCGGAATATCTGGATCGCCTCGACTACTGGATGGATGCGCTCCGGCGCCACGGCCTCTACTACTATCTTGATCTGCTGGACTTCCGCACCTTCAAGGATGGCGATGGCGTGCTCAACGCCGACAAACTGGATCGCGGCGCCCGCCCTTATGCCCTCTTTGATCGCTACCTGATTGCGCTGCAGAAGGAATATGCCACCCAACTGCTGACGCATCAGAATCCCTACTCCGGGCTGCGCCCGGTGGACGACCCGGCCCTGGCGCTGGTCGAAATATGCAACGAGCACGGCTTCTTTCTCTACCCGGAGAAGCTGGAGAGTCTGGCCGAGCCGTACCGCAGCGACCTGCGCGCCCGCTGGAACGCCTGGCTGCGTGGCCGCTACGGCACGCGCGAGAGCCTGGCGGCGGCCTGGGGAACGATCGGGACGTTTTCCATGCTGCGCCCGGACGAAGACCCGGCCCAGCAGTCGGTGGACCTGCCGCTGCTGACGCCCGCCTCCATCCCTAACAGCCCGGCCCAGGGCGACGTGCGCCGCGCTCCGGCGCGCTTGCGAGACGGCGTGGAGTTCCTGGTCGGGTTGCAGCGGGCCTATTTTCGGGAGATGCGCGCCCATCTGCGCGCCCTCGGCCTACGCGTGCCCGTCGCCGCCGTCGTCTCCAACGACATCCTCCCGGATGTGGCCGCGGCGGCGCAGGAGGGTGACTTCACCGCCGAAAACTGGTATGGCGAAGGCATTGACGGCGATCCGCGCTGGCCCGATCTGCATTTCTACTCCAACCGCAACAGCCTGCGCGGGGACGGACGGGGCGGGTTCGCGCCCTATACCGCCGCGCTGCGCTGGAACCACAAGCCCGTCGTCGTGCGGGAGTGGGCGATCACCTGGCCCAACCGCTTCCGCGCCGCCTCCGTGCCGGAAGCGCTGGCCTATTCCGCGCTGCAAGATTACGACGCGGTGCTGCTGTTCGGCTACCAGACCAACCGCGCCCCCAACGGCGCCGAAGCCGACGCCCTCAACGATTTCGCCTTCCAGTGCGACCCGACGGTGTGGGGCCTCTACGCGCTGGCCGGCCAGGCGTTCCTGCGCGGCGCCATCCGGCCCGCCGAGCGCACGGTCACGCTGACCTACCCGGATTCCCGCCTCTTTACCTGGCCGAATCTTACCGGCGACCTGTACCGCGCGGCCTGGTGCGTGCGCCTGCAAAGCCTCACCGAAGATGTTCCCCCACAGGATTCCGATGGCTTCCAATACACGCCAAACGGCAATGGGCGCGACCTGAGCGCCCTGCGCGCTCTGCTCGGCGACCTCATGCCCCCAAATGGGGACGTCCCGCAGCGTGGGAAAGGCAACAGGCGAAGGAGATCGGGGGCAGCGGGCGGGGTATGGCGCAGCGATACCGGCCAGATTGTGCGCTACAGCCGCGAGGGACGCCTGGAGGTGCGGACGCCGACGCTGCGCCTGCTGGCCGGAGAGCTCACGCCGGGCCATGTCTATTTCCTCGGCGCAGGAGTTCGCTTCGCCACGCCCACCACTTATGGGGCGCTGCTCGCCTTTGCGCTGGATGGCCGGCCCCTGGAGCGCAGCCGCCATCTGGTCGTCAAAATGGTCTCGCTGGCGGAGAACACGGGCCAGGTTTTCGAGAAAGCGCCCAGCGGTGCGCCGGAAGCCTGGGCGCTGCGGGCGCGCGGGGCCGCTCCGGTGGTGACGCTGGGTCGGCCTTCGGCGCAGCCCACCCGCCTCTGGCTGACCTCCACCGCCGCATCCTCTCCTGCGCTCGCCCTGTGGATGGTCAACGGCACCTGGGAGCTGGAAATTCAGGACGGATGCGCCAGATTGGCCTGCGACACTCCCGGCATTCAAAGCCGGCTGAGCCTGCCCGGAGGCGAGCTCGTCTCCCCTAGCAGGAGGCCGGCAGCGGAGAGCCGCCGCCCCTAAATGGCACCTCAGGCCCATTCCCTGCCTTTTCATGGCGGCGCCTTTTCCGCCCACGCAGGTGGGCGGAAGGTTCTGCCCGCGCAGGCGGGCATCAGGCCGTCGGCCCCACAGCGGCAGGGTTCTAGCCTGCCGCCAAAAGGACGACGGGCTTGCCGGAGGCGGCACTAGAAACGCAAATAAAAGTTTACCGACGCCTGCAATTGCAAAAAATGCTTGTTTGTGCTACTCTATACAACCTGTGGACACTTGGGAAAACCACCAATCTGCTGTTGGGTTGTGATACCACCTATGGGTTCAAAAGAGGGCCAAACAATTTCGCAGTTCCGCTTTGCCAAGATGCAGGGCGTCGGCAACGATTTCGTCGTAATAGATGGACGCAAGAACGGCGATTTCGACTGGTCGGGCCTGGCGATAGAGATCTGCGACCGCCACAGCGGCGTGGGCGCGGACGGTCTGCTGGTGCTGGACGATACCCGCCTGGCCGACGTGATGATGCGCATGTATAACCCGGACGGCACGCCGGATGTCTGCGGGAACGGTCTGCGCTGCGTGGCGCGCTATGCGGTCGAGCGGGGCCTCGTGGCGGGGGATACGCTGCGCGTGGGCACGCTGGCGGGCGTGCGCCCCGCGCAGGTACATCGCGACGGCTGCGGGCGGATCGTGGCAGTGACGGTCGGCATGGGGCTGCCGCGCTTTGACCCGCCGAGCATCCCCATGCGCGCCCCGGGGCCGCGCGTCATAGACTATCCTCTGAAGGTTAATGTCAATACGATTCTGCCCATTACCGTCCTCTCCACCGGCTCCACGCACGCCATCACCTTTGTAGAGGAGCTGCCGGAGGATGCCCGCTTCTTCTCCCTCAGTCCACAGGTGGAACACCACCCGCTGTTTCCCGACCGCACTAGCCTCATGTGGTGCCAGGTGGAAGGGCCGTCGCGGCTGCGGATGCGTATCTGGGAGCGGGGCGCAGGCGAGACGTGGGGCTGTGGCACGGGCGCCTGTGCAGCGGCAGTGGCGGCCATTCTCCACGGCTACGCGGCAGAGGGCGAGCCGGTGGCGGTTTCCAGTCGCGGCGGCGAGCTCGTTATCCGGTGGCGGGAGGGCGAGCCTATCGAGATGACCGGCCCCGCCGAATTCGTCTTTGATGGCATCTACCGGCTCGATCCCTCCCGCCCGATTGGCACCCAACTCCTCCACGACTCTTACTGATCCGAACGTTGATTTCTAAAGGCAACCCGCCTCCTGGAAGCAGGTTCGGCGCGCACACTGTAGATTCTAAGGCTCGGGATCAGTAAATGCTTCGTTCCTCACGGGAGATGAGGGCTATTGCAGGCCAACCCTGGCAGCAACGGGATGGGGGCGAGGGCTGCTTTCCATCCCATTGCGCGCAACGGACGGCGCAGCCTCCTTGCGATGGCTGTCATGCACCAGGCCGAAGTGGATCATCACCAGCAGCGCGATGCCGAGCAGGATGCGATAGACGATAAAGATGCCCGTGTTGTGCTCCTTCATATAGCCCAGGAACCAGCGCACGACCACGTAGGCGAACAGCCCCGCCACAAGCGCGCCCAGCAGATACGGCCCGGCTTCCGGCCCCAGGTGCGTCTTGTGCAGCACCTTGAACAGCTTGTAGAATCCCGCCGCCGTAATGAACGGGATGCTCAGGAGGAAGCTAAACCGCGCTGCGCTCTCCCGATCTAACCCCTCAAACAGGCCGGCAGTAATCGTCACTCCAGACCGTGAGGTGCCGGGAATCAGCGAGAGCACTTGCGCCCACCCGATGGCCTGGCTCTGCGGAAACGTCATCTGGCGGAGGGAGCGGGTGCGCTTGCCTATCTTCTCGGCCAGCCAGAGCACTAGGGCCAGCGCGATCAGGCTGAACGCGATCACATCCAGCCGACGGAACTCGTTATCAATCCTGCGCTCCAACAGCAGGCCAAATACGGCGCCCGGAATGGTGGCGAGCAGCGTATACCAGCCGAGCCGCGCGTCCACATCGCCGGGGCGGAGGTTAGCGGGCGTGCGCGTGCGCAGGATGCCCTGCACGTAACGCGCCAGGTCGTTGCGGAAATAGGCGACAATGGCGATGATGGGCCCCAACTGCACCACCGCCGAGAAGGCTGCGCCCGGATCCTCCAGGCCAAAAAGAAGCTGCGGCGCAATCGCCATGTGCGCCGTGCTGCTGACCGGCAAGAACTCGGTCAGCCCCTGCAACAGACCCAATAAAACGGCCTGTAACCAACTGATGTGAACGACATCGCCAGCCACTGTTTACCCTCTTTCTCCTTGTATAGCGCGCTTGCAGCACTTGCCTGCAAGAAGTATACCGCGTTTGCGGGCGAACGCAGTATTATCGCGGGAAATCGGTCAGAATTGTGGGATTGCAAGCAAAGCGGGGAAAAATGGGGAACATGCGAGCGATTCGTACCTTCCACTATACACTAGGATACGTCGGCAGATTGCTCTCCCGTCAAGCAGTCCGCCGCGCCTCTATCTCAAGCTTCCAGGGCGTTGTGGCGCCAGGCGTCGCGCTTCGGAGGAACGCACAGAGACGGCGGGCGGCTCGGTGGCAGGTTTTTTGGCTAACCAATTGACACCGGCCTTGCATTTCTGTATACTTTAGCAGGTCTTTTGGAATGTAATCCAGCGCTGCGCTTACTTATTGGCAGCCACTGACGAAACCGGAGCAGGAAGGGTGGCACGCTTTTGGACAAAATCTCTATTCGAGGCGGATTGCCATTACAGGGTACCGTCGCCATCGGAGGCAGCAAAAACGACTCCGTAGCGATCATGGCAGGCGCGCTCCTGGTGCCAGGCAAAACCGTATTGCACCGGGTACCGCGCATCCGTGACGTATTCACTCTCTTAGAAATTTTCGGTCATCTGGGCGTCGTTTCCCGCTTTCGAGACGACGATGCATTAGAAATTGATGCCACGCATCTAACCACATCCGAAACGCCCCACGACCTGGTGCGGCAGATGCGCGCTTCCTTCAACGTCCTCGGCGCACTGCTCTCACGGTTCGGCCATGCCTCGGTCGCCATGCCCGGCGGCTGTGACATCGGGGCCCGTCCCGTCAATTTCCACGTCAAGGGACTGGAACAGCTCGGCTGCAAACTGCGCCTGGAGCATGGCATCTATACCGGCAAGGTCAAGCGGTTTGTCGGCGCTAACCTCTACCTGGAGTTTCCCAGCGCCGGCGCCACCCAGCATCTGATGATCGCCGCCTGCCGTGCCAGAGGACGTACCATCATCGGAAACTGCGCCGCCGAACCCGAAATCGTCAACCTGGCGGACTTCCTCAACGCCTGCGGCGCCAGAATTCAGGGAGCCGGCACCACTACCATTACCATTGATGGCGTGGAGGAACTCCATCCCACCGAGTTCTCCGTCATTCCCGATCGCCTGCAGGCCGGCACCTACGCGCTGGCCGCGGCCATCACCGGCGGCGACGTGGTCATCCAGAATGCCGTGATGGATCACTGCCGTCCCGTCATCTCCAAGCTGACGGAAGTGGGTGTTGAGGTCACGCCCACGCCGGACGGCTTCCGTGTGCGGCGCGTCGGCACAATCTACCCGACCGACATCAAAACCATGCCGCATCCCGGCTTCCCCACCGATATGCAGCAGCCGTTCGCGGCCCTGCTCACCCTGGCGGACGGCGTCTCGGTCATCACCGAAACCGTCTACGAGAGCCGCTTCCGCTATACGACAGAACTGGTACGGATGGGCGCCAATATCCATGTCGAGGGGCGGAACGCCATCATCACGGGCGTGGAGCGCTTAACCGGCGCTCCCGTGACCTGCACCGATCTGCGCGGCGGAGCGGCGCTGGTCGTGGCGGGATTGGCCGCCGAAGGCGAAACCGAGATCGCAGGATTGGAGCATCTGGACCGGGGCTACGAGGATATCGTCCCGAAATTGCGCGCGCTCGGCGCGCACGTAACACGCAGCAACGAGACAGCCGCGTCAGGAGGAGTGCAAGTGTGTTCAGCCTAGTGCCGGAACTGGGCGTGGATCTAGGAACGGCTAATATACTCGTCTATATGCGCGGCAAGGGCATCGTCTTGCGGGAGCCCTCGGTCGTGGCCATCTCCAGCCAGACGAAGGCGATCAAGGCCGTCGGCGAAGAGGCGCGCTTGATGCTGGGGCGCACGCCCGGCAATATCATCGCCATTCGCCCGATGAGCGATGGCGTCATCGCCGACTACACCACCACCCAGAAGATGTTGGAGTATCTGTTCAGCAAGGTGGTGGGCCGGAAGCGACTTTTCAAGCCGCGCGTGCTCGTCTGTGTGCCCTCCCAGGTCACCAGCGTAGAGCGGCGTGCCGTCCTGCAGGCGGCCCAGGAGGCGGGCGCGGGCGAAGCCTACACTATCGAGGAGCCGATGGCCGCTGCCATCGGCGCGGGCCTGCCCATCTCCACGCCGGGCGGCAACATGGTCGTGGACATCGGCGGCGGCACCACCGATATCGCCGTCATCTCGCTGGGCGGCATCGTCAACAGCGAAAGCCTGCGCGTGGCGGGCAACCGCATGGACGAGGTCATCATCCGGCACGTTAAATCGGTCTATAACCTGATGATCGGCGACCGAACCGCCGAAGAGATCAAGATGAAAATCGGCTCCGCCTATCCGCTGGAGCAGGAGCTGGTCATGCCGGTGCGCGGGCGCGACCTGGTGGCCGGGCTGCCCAAGACGGTGGAGGTGACCTCCGTGGAGATACGCGAGGCGCTTTCCGAGCCGGTGATGGCCATTGTCGAGAAGGTCAAGCGCGTGCTGGAGCAGACCCCGCCGGAACTGGCCGCCGATATTATCGAGCGCGGAATCGTACTAACCGGTGGCGGCGCTCTGCTGCGGGGCTTTGATAGGCTGCTTTCAGCGGCGACGAGCATTCCGGTCTATGTGGCCGAAGACCCGCTCTCCTGTGTCGCCATCGGCACCGGCCGCGCCCTGGAGGAGCTGCCCGCCATCCGCGAAAGCGCAATTGTGGCACGCTGAAATGCAAAGGAAGGAAGGATGAAAGAAACGAGGGCTCTTCATCCTTCACCCTTGCGAAGGATATCTCGTATGCGAAAGCCTGTCATCATAGCCTGGCTTGGCATGGGGCTGTTCGGAGGAATGGTGGGCCTGCCGGCAGGCGCTCCGGCGCGGCCCGCTCCGCCTGCGCCGCTCCCGGCTGGGAACCGCAGAGCGGCCCCGCAGCCGGTGGATGTGCCTCCCAATCACTGGGCACGCCAGGCGGTGCTGCAAGTCCTGCAAGACGGCGTGATGGCCCTGCCCGACGGACGCGCCTTTCATGGCGAGGCGAAGGTGACGCATACGCAGGCGGTGATCGCGCTGGCAAAGCTGGCGCAGGCATTGGAGGCGGGCACATGGCGTGCCGTATCGAGCCGACCCGTTCCGGACAGGCTCATGGCCGGTTCCCACGCCACATCCTGGCAGCAGCAGCCGGTGACGCGCTATGTGCTGGCCGAGACGCTGGCGCGTCTTGGCAACTATATCGCCAACGGCCTGCCCCGCCCCGGCAAAGACAGCAAAGATCTCGGCCAGTCTGTCGTCCTTCCCGGCGGCGCGGCCATCGGCGTCCCCCGCACTCACCCGGCTTATGCGTCTCTGGCCTACCTGACGCACAACCGGATGATCTGGCCCCACTCGCCGCTGCTCAAGCCGGATAACAAGCCGATCCTGGGCGCAGAACTGAGTACCGCTCTGGCTCAGATGACGGCCGGCCTCACCGACCGTCTGACCAGCCTGGGCCATGACGCCAACGGCGATACGATTGATATTAACTCTCCCGGCATAAAAAAGCCGCGCCGCTGAGTCCGAGCTCCTCCCTTCTTGAGAATGAGAGAGTTTGGTGGTGAGGTCTGGCCCCTCTCCTTTTAGCGGCAAAACGAACTACAGGAAGCGACGCACTCCCATGTCCTCTACGCCTCTTCGCTGTCAGTGCCGCCGCCAGGCCCCGACCCATCTGCGCTGCGCCCGCTGCGATGTTCCTATCTGCCCGGACTGCTCCGTTTCCACGCCCACCGGAATGATCTGCCGCGAGTGCGGCAGTCCCAAACGACATGCGCTCTTCCAGGTCAGTGCCGGCAGCCTGGCCCTGGCCGTTCTGGTAAGCCTGGCTGTGGCCGTTCTTGGCGGCTGGCTGCTGATCAGCGTCGGACTGGGCTTCGGGTTCTTCGCCCTCTGGGGCGCGTTGCTTTACGGGGGCGCTGTGGCGGAGGTGGCGCTGCGGGTGACAGGGCGCAAGCGCGGCACGGCGATGGAGGTCGTGGCCGGTGTCTGTGCGGCCCTGGGCCTTCTCGTCGGATGGTTTCTTGCCGCTTCGAGCCGGGGGGCCGGGCTCGCATTCGCCGTGCCGCATTCGCCCCGGCTGTACCTGGTGGCGATCCTAGGCGTAGCAGCGGCCATCAGCCGCATCCGCTATGTATGAGGGCTCTCTGCCCAAGAGGCAAGGAGACTTATTGGGGAGCCGTCATAGGATAACCAGCGCCAGGGCGCGCACCTCGCCGAATTCGTGGCGGCACTTCTCCCAGGTCGCGCCGCCGTCTTCGCTGCGGTAAAGATAGCCGCTGACAGAGGCGGCAAAGATCAGGTCGGGCGCGGCGGGGTTGGTTGCGAACGTCCAGATCGTGCTGTTGGGCGGCACAGGCAGGGCGGCTTGCTGCCAGGTGAGGCCGCCGTCATGGGAGATCTGAATGGCCCCGGCGGTGCCGGGAGGCCCGTTGCCGTTGCCCAGAAACAGCGTGCGCGGATCGTCCGCTTTCTGGGCGATCCCCCGGCAGTAGGCCCAGGGAAAGGTTGCCTTCACGTTCTGCGGCTGCCAGGTCGCCCCGTTATCCACGCTGCGGTTGAGGTCGTTGTTAGTCGCGGCCAGCAGCGTTTTCGGGCTGCCGGGCACGACCGCCAGCGCATGGATGTCCAGGGAGCTCAGGCCCTGGTCGCACCGCTGCCAGGTCTGGCCGCCGTCGGCGCTGCGGCGCACGCCATCTATCTCGACCCCGGCCCAGAGGGTGTCTGCGTCGGTGGGATCGGCCAGCAGGCAGGTGACCCGCGAATAGCGGATCGGCCCGCACTCCGGGACCAACTCCACGTTCAGCTTCTCCCAGGTCGCGCCCTCATCCTCCGAGCGGTAGATGGCGGAGGGGCAGGCGCCGACCAAAAGCGTCCCCGGCTTCTGCGGAGGGATGAGCAGTGACCAGATCACCGTGCCGGCCTGCCAGCCCTGGCCGGGATCGAACGGCGCCTCCAGCCGCTGCCAGCGCTCGCCGCCGTCCTGCGTGCGATAAAGCCCGGCATCCGTGCCCGCATAGAGCGTGCCTGGGTTCTGTGGATGGACGGCCAGCGCGCGCACCTCCGCTTCCATGAACATGCCCGCGCACGCCCGCGCAAAGGTCTCCCCGCCATCGTCGCTGCGCCAGACCCCCTGACCGACGGTGCCGGCATAGAGAACATAGTTCGGTGTCATTGTTCGGTTCTCCGAAAGGCGACAGGATTGCGCCTGCCGTAACCATCAAAGCAGCTTTAGATACTTAGCACCCTAGCACCATAGCAACTTAACGCGATAGGATTCCGCGTGCTGCCACCGCCACAGCCGCTACCCCTGCCCGATCCACTCCGGCCCGGCGACGGCGTTCCACCGCACGCGGATAGCCTCGTACTGCTCTTGTGGCAGCGGGCCTTGCGCCACGATGGCCGCGTTGCGCTGCCAGCGATCCGGCTTGGTCGTGCCGACGATAGCCGTGCCAACGCCCGGCACGCTCAAGGTAAAGCGCAGCGCGATTGCGGCCCCTTGCTCGATGTCTCCCTTCAGGAAATCGTAATCGAGCGTCTGGAGCCGCTCCCAATAGGTTTGAACGTAGGTGTTATCCGGCTTGCGGTCGCCGGTGCGCCAGGCGACGTTGGCAATGGGACGCTTGGCGATGACGCCGACGCCGCGCCGAACGGCCTCCGGCAGCGTCAGCGCGATGGCCTCCTGGTCGGCGATGCTAACCGAGGTCTGGAGCGTGTCGAAGGCCCCGCACTGCACGGCGTAGAGCGCTGCCGTGTGGTCGCCACTATAGCCGATATAGCGCGTCTTCCCTGCAGCGCGCGCCTTCTGGAGAACGGCGATCACGTCGCCTTGCCGCAGCATCTGCTCCGGGCAGGTATGCAGCTGCACCAGGTCCAGGTAGTCGGTGCGCAGCCGCCGGAGGCTGCGATCAAGGCTCTGCTCCAGCAGGCGCGGGTCCCAGTCCGGCAGGTCAATTCCGGCAGCGTGGCCGCATTTGGTGAACAGATAGTAATCGCCGCGTCGTTGGGAGACGGCCTTGCCGATCAGCTCCTCGCTGGCACCATAACACTCCCCCGTATCAATCACGTTCAGGCCGGCGTCGAGGGCGCTGTTGAGCAGCCGCGCGACCGTCTCTTCGGCAACGCCTTCATAGCCGATCTCGGACCCGCCAAATCCAAGCGCAGAAACCTGCATATCCGTCTTGCCTAAGGTTCGCTTTTCCATGCTATCTCTCCGAATAGAGGCCGGTTCGCCGGCAGCGCATTTTACTCAGGCCAGCCCTTGCGCGCAGCGCTCGCAGATCAGGGCGGCGCGCTGATGGGTCTCGGTGGGAATAAGCGTCTGGGTGTCAAAGTCCACAGGAACATCGGTGGCGCCGCAAAAATCGCACTTGCCGCGCTGCTTGACAACCGAGCGTCCTGCCAGCCAGTCGGAAGCCGTGTTGGTGCCTGGCAGGGGGCCAATCGCCTTGCGGAAAACCCACTCGGCGAACTTGCGCACTTTCGGATCGGTCTCGGCCAGGAGAATACGCTCCAGCGCGGCCACCGCCTCCGGGTCTTTGGGCTTGCCGCCGTCCTCCAGCGTATGCCAGGCCGCCCGGCGCACGCGCGCATCGGCGTCTTCCATCATGCGGAACAGGGCCTCCCAGACCGCCGGAATGCGCGTGCGAACGTGGCAGGGACAGAGGTACTGCGCCGCCACCAGCCGCTCCTCCGGGTCCGCGCTGCACGACATCGCCAGCAGCTCCTCGACTTGCTCCCTGCCGACGTGCCGCTCGCCGGCTTTATGCGCCGCTTTCTGGTGCTTGTTCATGCCAAATGTCTTGCGCATGGCTCAGGTCTCCTCGGTTAAGCTACCTCCTATGACCTGCTGGGTGGCGGAAAGGTTGCGGCCTGGCTTATCCGGCAGGCTGCGCCCTGCCGCTGTGTGGCCTCCGGCCCAGAAGCCCAACCCTACTCCCTATACCCTATACCCTACACCCTGATTTACGGCGTGCAGCAATCTATGGCGGAGCGGAGGGCAGGCAGCAATTCCGGGAGGTCATCCGGCGCCGGCGCCTCCTGGCCATAGGCGCGCTCCAATAGGGGCCACCAGTTATACTCGTCGAGATAGGATAGGTCGAAAATCATCCAGCCCTGCGCCTGCCGTCCTCCGGATTTGAGGGCGCGCAGGAAGCGCTCGGGGTCGTCGGCATAGTCGGGCACATAGACGCCGGCGTAGACAAAGGCGCCGCTGGCGACGGCCATGTTGGAGAGCTCGGCGGCGTACTCCACTGTGCCCTTCTCACTCGCGCCCTCGCGACGGGCCTCCTCGCGCGTCGCTGTCGGATAGTAGCAACCCGTGGCGATCCAATCGAAGAATTCGGCATAGCCGGTGAGCGGGTAGTTCGGCGTGAACCAGGGATAGCGCAGGTGCGTCTTGTCGCTGCCCCAGTTGACGCCGACCTCGTAGTAATTGGGATACCAGGAGCCGACGTAGGTTCCGAGCTTGATTCCGGGCCGCGCGCTGCGGGCCGTCTGGGCGACATCGCTCACAAAGTCCCGGATGACCTGAGCGCGAAACTCCAGCCACAAGTTGAAGAGCGGGCCGCGAATCGGCTTCCCGCCCGGCGTCGGGGAGAAGGCAAAGACATCCTCCGGCCAGCGGGCGACGGGATGGCCGAGCCAGCGCTCAAAGGCGGCGCGCGTGCGGTCGCTAAAGTCGTTGTTGATATTGGCGTAGCGGCAGCGGTCGAGGACAAGGCCGTCTATGGCGTAGTTGGAGGCCAGCTCCCGCACCATATCCAGCTCATGGCGGCGCGCGTCGGGATGGAGCGGGTTGACGAAGCAGGAGACCTTCTCGCTGGGGGCCTGCGTGACGGGGAGGCGCTCGGTGCGCAGATCAAAGCGTATGTAGCCGCCGGGCCGCACATGCTGGGTGATCCAGGCGCGGTCGGCGTCGCGGGTGGCCGTGAGGATATGCCCATCCTCGGGCGCGATCAGCGGGTCATCGCCCAGGAGCGCGCTGTCCACCACGCCGATAGCGCGGTTGTTTGCGTCCAGCACCAGGTTCAGCTGCTGTCCCAACTTCGTGTTGCCGCTGCTGTTGACGAGGCCGTTGGCGCTCTCCGTGCTCTCCAGCCCGACCATGCCGCTGGTCGGTTCTCCGCCCAGCACCACGTCTTCATCCATCAGCAGGGCCGGCTTGGTCGGATCGTCTGGCTCGCCGGGAACGCGCACGGACAACCGCGCCCCGTCCGCCGCCACCATCCCACGATTGACCGTGTAGACTACGCTCTGCCAGTCGGGATGCTCATAGGCCGGCCCGACGCTGTAGTATTTGTGGCCTTCGCTGAGCACATTGATGCAGGCATCCACCTGCAAGCCGGCCTTATGGCCCTCCTCCACGAACGCGGCGAGCACGTCGAAGTCGGGCAGGGGATGGCCCTTCCACTCCCGCATCCGGGGCGCGACCTTGCTCTTGTAGAGCACCTGCCCGCTCAGCGGCTTGACATCCACGACCAGGGTGTTGATGTGGGCGGCCTTACAGCGGCGCACGATCTCGGCGACGCCGGCGCGCGTGGTCGTGTAGTCTACCAGCGTCGTGCCGTTCTTATCCTTGCGGGCGCGCGTGAGGTTGGCCGTGCCGTCTATCCAGAGCAGGCGGCCCTGCGCGCCCAGCATGGCGCTCATGCTGCGGGCCAGGTCCGGCGGGCGCTGCGCCTGCGCAGGCAGCCCGCTAACGGCGCAGAGGAGCAGGCTCAGAACAGGCAGCAGCCCCCCGGCCCACTCTCTCCCCGAGAGAGAGGAAGCAGGGGCCTTGCGTCTTCTTTTGAAGGCAAAAAGAAATCTCATCGAATGATTACCGTCGCGGGATAGGTCGAGCCGCCGAGCGGCACGGTCTGAATGGTGACGATGCGCGTCTCGTGCGGACGCAGCGTAAAGTGGGCCAATGGGCGCTGTTCGGGCGGGCGCACCTCGTTGACCTCCAGGTAGCGGCCTGCGATGGCAAACACCGCCATGACCGGGCCGCCGCCCGCCCCGAACGCTACCTCTACCGTCTGCGGCGTGGGCAGCGGATTCTGGAGGGTGACTTTAATATTGTAGAGGACGCCATAGTCGCCGGCATTGTTCCGGTCCTCTTCGGCGCTGGCAGGCGCGGCGTGCGCGTCGGGCCGTCCGACGGGCACAAAGGCCCAGTGCTGCCCGCAGATATACTCCGTCTCGACGCGGCGCAGGGCGCCGTAGAGAGGGAACGGATCGGCGGGGCCGTCCAGGGCGGCCAGTTCGGCGGCGGTCAGGGGGCGCGGTGGGGCATAGCGCCAGGCGTCCAATCGGCGCAGTATCGAGCTGGGAAAGCCGGTGGCCCCCATCGGCTCCGCAGAGACCCGTAACACGCATCGGGCCGCCTCATCAGAAGAATCCACCAGGGCGACCTGCGCAATGCCGCTGGCGGTCTGGTGGCGCTCCAACCGCTGGACCAGAAGCGGCAGCACGCTGCCGGGGGGCACCGTGCAGATTTCGCCGCGCGCCTTGAGCCAGTTGCGCAGGAACACCTTTCCGGCACGATACCCGACGCTGCCCGGGTCACGGCCAGGCGGCACAAAGCCGGGGATGAGATGCACGCGCACGGCATGGCGGGTCGGATTAGCCAGGGTGACGGCCAGCGCGATGGGGCGGCGCATCTGGTTGTCGTGGTGGAACATCAGGCGGGCGGGCGCATCGGCGGACAGGGGCCCGGCGGTGAGCGTCTGGTAACTGCGGATGTGTTCGGGGTTGTTGCTATAGACCAGACGGGCGGCGGGGTGGAGGGGCAGCGCGCGGTTGAAGACGCGCACGCGGGCCGTGCCGGTAACGGGCAGGTAGTCCGGCCCCGCGAGCCGCACGCGCGCCGTAACGGTCTGGCTCTGGCCGGGTCGCGGGCTGCGCCGGACGCGCAACGGCTCCAGGAACCGCAGGAACGCGCCAGGTTCGCAGGGAATGCGGCGCAGGGCGGCGGCAGCGGCGTTGATCACCAGGTCGGTCGGCGCGCTCGGCGTTGCCGTGATTTCGGCGCTCAGATCAGTGGGCACACGCCCGGCCCATCGCCTGACCAGGATGACGCAGGTGGCGGCATCGGCTCCACTGTGCACCCTCACGACCGCTTTGCCTGGCCTCTCTCCCCGCACGATAAGACGCCGCCCCGGGCTGTCGCAATCGATGGTAACGCAGCCCTCGCCCTGCGGCGTGTGCGTGACGAAAGGAGCCTCGGCATAGCCGCCGATGGCCAGCGTGCGCGTTTCCCCGACCGGCACGACGATGCGGCCCGGCTTTAGGAGAAGGGCTGGCTGTGCTACTGCCTCTCGGAGCAGCTTGACCCAGCGGAGCGCCAGCGCTTTGGGTGTGGTATGGCCGGCGCGGGCCTCGGCGCGGGTAGCAACTGCCAGCAGGCCGCGCCCGGCGATCACGAGCCGCCATTCCTGTCCCGCCGGTCGGGCCTGTATCGCTGAAGGCGAGAGGCCGAGGAGGGCGTGTTCCCGCAGGCGCTCTGCGACGACGCGCGCCCGCTGACTCGGCGGGCCTCCGCCCGGGAGGGCCTGGAAACGCAGGGCCGCGCGCTTATTGACGAGAACGGCATTGCCTTGCGCCTCGACGCGCGGGTGAAGCTTTCCCGGCGCCGCATGCGCCGACAGCGCCAAGAGGACGCACAAAACAAACCAAAATCCACGCAATGGGCGAAAAAAGTGAGATGAAGGTAGGTGGAACGCTAAAACAGGCCGAAGGTGGGGCATGATGTCGGCTCCCTTGTGAGTGACGATAGATTCTACCGAAATCGTCGGGAACCTGTCAATGATACTGGAGGCGAATTTCACCTAACCCCCCGGCCCCCTTCCCTGATACGTTCGCTCCGCTCACAGGGAAGGGGGTAACCCGGCTTCTCGGTTCCCCCTCTCCCGCAGCGCCGGAAGAGGGGTCGGGGGTAAGGGCCATTAAGACTAGACCTAAGAGCCTGGCCAGGCAAAAACACGTTCCGGTAGGGCCGGAATAGGTTGATTAAAATCTAGGCCGGAGATCTGCTGAGCCTGATCTTTAAACCAGCGGTCGAACGGATCCTGGGAACGCGCCCAGCCCTCAAAAGTCTGGCGCGGATCATCGGATTCCAGAGTTACCAGAACCATATCGCCTTGCGGGCTCGTCTGCAGGAACCACTCTTCGCGGCGAACGCCCAGACGGGCAAACGATTCGGCTGCCTCACTGGAACGGGCCTGTACCTGGTGGGCAAACTGCCGTGCTTGCTCCATTTTGCCGGGCAGGATAGGAAAGGCAATTGTCATTGTAGCCATGCTAGGTATCCTCCATCATGCTTTGCTCTGACCTCACTGGGTCAGGCCATCTATAGCATAAGCGACCCAGGTTACAGGAAGATAACAGCCAAGTGAAGCCAGGATTAAAATTTCACGGTATGTCTTGTGCGCCGGAGTAGAAGGTTCCGGCTGCTTTTGCGCGGTGCACTGATGCAATGTCCTTGCGGGCCGCGCGGCGGAAGCCCCGCCGTTCAGCGTGGAACGCCGTCATGGGGTCAGCGCCTCCGCCAGACGCTCCAGCACAATCGTTTCCTCGCCGGGCTCCAGCGTCATCGGGTTAAGATAGAGCGCCTCTGCGCCGGCAGAGGCGACGGCGATGCTCGGGCTGTCGGCGGCTAACCGGGCCACAACCTGATCGCGGCTCACGCCGGCGACGGCGGCATCAATGACGACCAGGCTCCGGGGGAGCGGCTGTCCCGCTTCGTTGGGGTAATCGCGCCGGGCCGAGACGCCCGGCAGGCGGTTCAACGCGGCGTTCCATTCCACCACGACCTGCTCGCAGTACCGGGCGCGCGCCTCGTGATCCAGACGTAGATAGCGCCGGACAGCCGCCAGCAGGCCGACCATCTCTTCTTTGCCTACCTTCATGGGACGTCCGATGCTGTGGTTGGGATTGCCGTTGCGCGCGCAGGCCTCGATCAGAGCGCGCCGCCCCAAGATCAGGCCGCTCGACTGTGGGCCGCGCAGGTCTTTGCCGCCGCTAAAGATAGCCAGGTCGGCTCCCATCTCGGTGAAGCGCCATAAGTTCTCCACCGGCGGCAGCTGCGCCGCCGCGTCCACGATGACCGGCACGCCGTGCGCTCTGGCGACCTCGATCACAGCCGGCAGGGGCAGGTCGCCCCGGCCCGTCATCGCCCCCTGGAACCAGAAGATCGCCGCCGTCCGCGCAGAGAGCGCGCTTTCCAGCTCCCAGTGTGCCGTGCCGGTGCTGTAGCCAATCTCCACCACCCGCACGCCGACCTGCCGCACTGCATGGTCGTAGCCGTTCCGGTGGGCGCGGTGAATGATGACCTCGTCCTTCAAGCCGGTCAGGTCGGGCAACTGGCGGATGGCGGCGGGGTCCGTGCCGGCGATGCAGGCGGCGGTGGCCAGCACCAGCCCGGCGGCAGCCCCGGCGCAGACATAGGCGGCCTCATTATGGGTGAGCTCTGCGATGCGCTCTCCCACCCGCCGCTGCAATTCCTCCAGGTCCACAAAGGAGCGGCTGGCCTCGGCCATGGCAGCCACCACTTCGGGCGGCATGCGCGAGCCGCCCAGCCGGGTGAGAGTGGCAAAGGCGTTAATAACCGGGCGTACCCCCAGTTCCTCGTAAATATCCATGGCTCGTCCTTATCGCAGCGTCCAGTATTCGGGAGGCGCCTCGGCCCATTCCGGCACGCTCAGCCCACCCGGATCGTAGACGACCTTGCCTGCCCGCAGGGTCAGGGCGCACTCCAGCTTGCGGCTGCCTGTCAGCCTGGCCCGTCCGCAATCTACAAAGCCAAAGCGTCCCTCCCGAAGCTGCAAAACCGCCACGTCGGCCTCGGCTCCTACAGTCAGTGTTCCCAGTTCTGGCCTGCCGATCTCGCGCGCCGGGGTGACAGTGGATCGGAAAACGACCTCTTGCAGCGGCATCCCCAGGTTGAGCAGCTTGGACATTGTGGTTAGCATGTCCACCACAGGCCCGTTGACGTTGCCGTTGTGGAGGTCCGTGCTGATGGAGTCCGGGGCGAAGCCGTGTTCCATCGCCGGCGCCGCCTGTCGGAACCAGAAACTGGCCGCGCCGTGGCCGACATCAAAGACGATGCCGCGCTCGCGCGCTTCCCACAGAAACGCTTGCGGCCTGTTCCGCTCGTCCAGGAGGGGAAACTGCTGGGCGTAAACGTGGGTGTGGATGTCGCCGGGCCGCATCTTTTTGAGCAGCAGATCTGGGTAGGTCCGCTCCGGGCGCGGCCAGAAGTCCACCATGACCGGCTTGCCGCAGATCTCCCCGGCGGCGACCGCCCGCTCCACGGCAGCCCAGGGAGGGTGCTGTTCATCCCAGGGCTTATGAGTCCAGTAGTGGGCGGTCTTGATGCCCACGCAAACCTCCGGGTAAGCCAGCACAATGGAGGCGGCCAGTTCTGGGTCCATCTCGCTGATTTCCTGCTCAAACGGGCCCTGCATCCCGGATTTGACGATATTGATGAAGGCCAGCACGCGCGTCTTAGCCCGATCTATCACCGTCCGCTTGAAATGCAGGAAGTGCTTGGCTCCCGCCGTGCCGGTATATACGACGGTCGTCACCCCCGACCGGAAGGAATGATGGTCGGCCACAACGCTTAGCCCCTCCGGCTCGCGGGTATGGTAGGCGTGCATGTGAATATCAATCAGGCCGGGGGTCACATAATGGCCGGTCACGTTTGCCACGACCGCCGCCGCGTGGGAAGGAAGATCGCGAGCCACCTGCGCGATCTTGCCGTCCAGGATGGCGACATCTGCCGGGCCGTGAATGTCATTGGCAGGGTCAACCACCTGCCCGCCTTTGAGCAGCAGATCGTAACGGGGTTGAGTTTCCATGCTTTGCTCCTTCGGCCAGAAATCGGCCCATGATTGCCTTACTCTGCGCTAAAGTTCGGGTAATCCCTCCCAACGGTGTGGACGTATCTCCTCAGCAGCAGGCTGCGTGAGATTGATCCACACGGCTGGGAGTGTCTACCAAAGTTCGATAGGGCCGCAGAAATACCTGCTGTGCCCGGCCCATGCAGGCGGCGAAATCGAGCAGGAATAACCGCGCTCAGGCGGTAATTGGCCTGCATCTAAGTCCCCATTGCAATCCCGCATAGTTCTTCGAGATGAGCACTCTACGCAATCACTCTGCGCGGGCGCTTGGGTGGGTGGCAGCAGATAGAGGAGGGAGAGCGCGATGGCGTTTAACGTGAAGAAGCGCGGCAAGCTAACCTATTACTATTCCGGTGAACGTCCGGTTCTGTCGTGCCTGGTAACGGAAGAGTTGCCCGATGGCGACCTCAAGATCTACTTTGCCGGCCTAACGGGCGGGCACTCGGCTACAGGCGTCCTGGGGCTGGACACGGTGACGCGCATGGACCCGGAGCGCGAGATCCCTCTGGTCTTCGCTTCCTGGGAGAGGTGGCTGCAAGAGGCCGGCATCTGCCAATCCCTCCAGGAGATAGATTTCCTGGAGATGCACGCCTTTGGCTGCCAGCCCAAATCCCCCAGCCCGATAACCGATCCGGTGGGCTACGCGGAGGAGATCAAGCGCTTGCGGGAAGCCTATGCGCGCGGATACAGCGCCTATTTTGCCGAGCATCTGCCCGATCACGGCCTTCCGGCGCGGTTCACCGTCCACGTCGTAGATGTTCCGGACCAGGCCGCCTCTTATGAGTTTTACAGCGTGGGCTTGCTGCAAAGGCGCTAGCCTGACGCCCGACCTAACCCCCCGTAAAGGGGGTGACCCGGCTTCTGCCTGCAAAGGTATCGCTAGGCGGTGGCCCGACCCTCTCGCGGCAGGGTTTAGCCTGCCGGAACAGGATCAGGCTTAGCCGCCCGTATAGAAAAAGGCTCCTGGAAAGGAATACAGATGCACCGCACGCTTTTTGCTTTCGCTCTTCTGTGCCTGTTACTTCTCTCGGCGAGTAGCGGCTACGGCGCGACCGTGGCGACCGAAGACGGCCTGGTGCTTGCGTTCCGCGATTCCGATGCCGCCATAACCGAAGTGGGGGTGGATGGCAGGCCCGTGAAGCTCAACGGCTCGCCAGGCGGCTTCTACGTCGTAGATATGGTGGCCGAGAAGCGGCTGGGCCAGATGGACTACCGGAGCGCCGCCTATCCCGGCACACGCCTGCAAGCGACGGCGCGGCCCTCGCCGACGGGCGTGGTCATCCAGGGAAAAGCCAACGACCTCTGGGTGCGGGCGCGCGTGGAGAGCCGGGGCGACTACTTGGCCGTGACGGGCGACCTGGTCAATCTGCGCCCGCAGGAGGATCGCGCGGTCATCCTCTATTTCCGCCTGCCGGTGGAGGGTAGCGGCGCGCGCTGGGGCCGGAACCTGGGCGTGGAGGAGCCCATCCAGCCCGGACAGCGCTACCTGAACGCAACGGAATTTCACCAGGCCTACCGGCCCGCGATGTCCCGCCTGCCTATTGCCACGCTCTCGGGCGCGGGGTGGGGCCTCTCCCTGGCGCAGCCGATGGACGTGCCCCGCTTCTTCCGCATCGCCTATCAGGAGCCTTACGGCTTGCAGATGGAGTATGAGTTCGGTCTCTCGGCCATCACCTGGAAGTTCCGCAACCGCGCGCCCTTCCGATTCCTCCTCTATCGCCACGATCCAGCCTGGGGCCTGCGGTCCGCCTTCGAGCGCTACTACCGGTTTTTCCCCGAGCTGTTCCGCAAGATCGTCCGCGATGGCATGTGGATTGACGATTGGGAAGGCAAGCGTGCCCAACTGGGCGATCCCACCGATTACGGCATCGTCTTCAACGAGACGGGCAACTGGGCCGATGAGGAGCAGCGGTCGCAGGATGTGCTTTCCATGATGTACATCGAGCCCTGGTGCGACCATATCGAGGGCACGCCCGACCAGATCCCGGCCATGGCCAAGGATACGCCGGAGAACCGGCAGGAGGCGCGCTTCGGGCGAGGGGCCGACCTGCGCACCAACGCCCTGCAACTGCTCAACTCGGCCGTCTACGGCCCGGATGGCAAGATCCTGGACCCGCGCACGGCCGCCGTCGGGGGATTCTATGTGGAAGGCACGCCCGACAATCCCTACTACCGCTACCTCACCAATCCCGATCCCGAGCTGCCCACCCCCTTCGGCGGCTACAACCGGGCGCAGAAGATCATCCGCTACGACCTCTACACCTCCTGGGGACGGCAGACCGATCAGCCCCAGTACGAGAAGGACGGCATCTATTACGACTCCATCGGGGCCGCATGGGCCGGCAGCCACCTCCAGAACTTCCGGCGCGACCACATGCCCTACGTGGATTTCCCGCTCACCTTCGACCACAAGACCGGCAGGGTGACGATCACGCACGGCTTCTCGGCCATCGAGTTCCTGCGCTGGTGTACGACCCAGGCCCACAATGACGGCAGGCCCACGATGGGCAACGCCAGCCCCGGCTATTTCCTGCCCTTCGTGGCTCCTTACCTCGATATGGGCGGCGCCAACGAGAACTACGAATACGAGGCCGACTTCGCCGGCCTCAAGGAAGAGCGCGCGCTGATGTACCAGAAGCCGCTCTCCTACCTCAACAACCGGGAGCTTGCCGATCCGGCCAGAGCCGAGGCCGTCCTGGATCGCCTGCTGCTCTACGCCTGCTATCCCGGCGCCGACAGCGTCCAGCAGATGGTGGCGCAGCGCGCGCTCTACCGCGCCTACATCCCCCTCTACAACGCGCTAGGCGCTGCCGGGTGGGAGCCGGTTCCCTATGCGCGCGTCTCGCCGCCCGATGCCTGGTGCGAGCGGTTCGGCAACGCCAAACGCGGCTACTTCTTCGCCCTCCGCAATCCCGGCAAGGCCCGTGAGCTAACCCTGACATTGGACCGAAAAGCGCTGGGGATAGAGAGGGCTGCGTTCCAGGCCGTCGCCGGCTGCCAGATCCAGAGCGCTGGTGCCGACAGCGTGCGGCTGGCCGTGCCGGCGCAATGGACCGCGATCATCGCCGTGAACCGTCCCGATGCCGGTGCGCTGGCGGCTCTACATCGGCGTGAGCGGATACGATTTAGAGCCCTAACAAAACTTGGCCGTCAGGCTCTCCCCTCACCCCGGCCCTCTCCCTGCAAGGCAGAGGGAGAACGGGTTTTGTTTGGCACTCTTAAGCTGTCCCCATAAATTGGTCCAATTTTGTTGCGACCTTAATCCGAAGGGATTGGACATCCCCGGCCGTCAACGACCGGGGGTTATTCTTTGGCTCCAACAGGTAAGGAAGTCATAGCCTGGCTGCTCTACTCACTGTGGCACATTTCATAGTTAGCGTGTGCTGCCCTTAATAGCGCGCCATGCGACGGCAGTTTACAATAACGACAGCCTGTACGCAACACACTCCCGCGCCTCGCCAAGCTCTTACGGTTCTCAAAAGCCGGGCGCACATCTTCTGCGCAATGGACTCTTGCCGGTCTCGGCGTGAGCATCCAGGAAGGAGCCAAGAAATGACCAATCCAGAGGGGCCCATCTATGTGGCCACCGCCTTTCCCGTCCGGATTGACGACGGGAAAAACGTCTACAACCTTGTCTATTTCCCGGACAAGAACAACCAGCAGCTACAGCGTGAAGGCCAATCCCCCCACTACTACTATCTGCCCCACGATATTCGCATCGCCAAAGACATGAGCACGGGCGACTACAAGTTTCACCTGCTCCACTTTGAGGGCGTGCGCTCCGGGGATACCAATGTCGGGGTGACCGGCACGCAGGAGATCGCGGGCGGACTGCTGACCCTCTCGGCGACCTGCGCTATTCCCGGCGAGGTGCTTCTGGCGGCCCACGACCAGTTCCTGGGCAACTGGCGCGGCAACGACGACGCCTTCTTCGGCTGGCGCAACGGAGTGCAGCCAAAGTTCGGTCCCGTTCCCATCCGGTCGAACATGGTCTCGATCTCCAACATCTCCCCAACGCAAAACCGCAGCGTGCCCACGATGGAGGACAGCGGCACCGCAGGTCGCGGTCCCGGAAGCCGCAACCGGCCGCCCGTGATCACCACCTCCACGCGCCCGCGCATCGCCCCCTCGCCGCGCTCCATTCCGGTGCAGATGGCCTTCCGCGATGGCGGGAACCTGGACCTATGGTACGCTAACCTGACCGGGCAGGGGCCGGGCGCGATTGATCTGCAGGCCGAAAACGCCCTGGCCGGGCTGCTGGGCAGCATGCCGACGCTGCTACTCTGGAGTTCTTTCCACGGCGCGGAGGGCGGCATCGTCATGTCCCAGGCGCTGCAAATACCCATGTGGACGCCCTCCGGCCACCTGAGCATTCACGGCCATTGGGACCGCATCTTCGAGCATTTCTCCGCTGCCGGCCACTATGGCGGTTTCTTCTGGTCGGCCGATATACAGGCGGAGTTCAACAACCTGGTCATCAACGGCGACATCCAGGTGGATCTCTCGATAGACGATACGCTGCCCGGCTCAGACAAGATCCGCGAGATGCTGCAGAAGCAGAGCGACCTCGTCTACCAGTCGTTCCTCGATGAGGCCAAAAAGGTCATCTTCGACCCGGCCCCGCCCAACGTGCAGCCGGCGCAGGCCTCCGGCGGCTTCCTGGGGCTGGGGGGCGGCTTCGCCCTCAAGGCCCGCGTGGACAGCCAGAGCCTCGACCTCAAGTTCGAGGAGACCCTCAACACCCGTTACTTGCAGACAGACGTCATCAGCAGCCCGCTCACCGGCTTCTACGAGGAGATCAAGAAAGACCCGAACGCCGAGAAGAAGTACTTTACGACCGCCTATGTCGGCGACTGGGAGCGCAAGGTCGCGCGCTTTGTCAAGCCGGTCGTCAACTGGCCCGATCCCTCCAAGAAGTGGATCGGCGAACCGGTCGCTTTCCTCTCAGCCCAGATCGGCTACCCGAACACAGCCGGCGAGATCCAGTGGGTCGGCCACGTCTTCCAGAGCACGGACGCCCCCGATACTACCTGGCCGCCCGCCATGGAGATGAAGGCCGCCGCCGACGTCGTCAACCCGCCCGCCGGGTGGACCCCGGATAAGACCTTTATCAAGCGGCAGGTCCACTTCACCGAGCCGCCCGACGAGACGCTCTATCCGTTCTCCCGCGTCTTCATCGAGAAGAACATCGTAGACCTCGATCCGGGCGATAACGGCACGCTCACCAACGACACCACCATCGAAGTCCGCGCCGACAGCGCCGGAAAGCTGGATGTCGGCCCCATTTCGCTTAACATAGACCTGGACAACGCCAAGCAGGAGGTGGAAGTCGCCTTCCAGTGCGAGGGGAAGACCGCCGACGGCCAGGACCGCCCGATCACCAAGTTCCTCTGGAAATATGAGGACCAGGGGGAAGACCGTTACTGGGCCATCTATACCGGGCAGCTGGACTTTGTGCCCCGGTATAAGTACCAGGTGCGCGTCATCGTCAAGGGCAGCCTGTTCACCAAAGGCATGGAGTGGACAGGCCCCTGGGTCGAAGCGGCGGGCAACGGGCCGCTGATCGTCACGGTGCCCCAGTCCGATGATCCGGGCGTGCAATCGCGCAGCCTGATCCCGGGAGCGGCTCCGATGGCAGCGACGCCGGCCCATCCGATGCCGCCGCCGCCCATAACCGGGGTTACCGCTCCGGCGTCCGGAGGAGCCGCCCGACGGCCCACCGGCCCGCCGCCGACCACGCGCACGACGCCGCCCGCTACCGCCGTCACCTCCACCCGGCCGCCTAGCACGCGCCGTGGGATGCCTGCCGAGGCGAACGGCGAGAATGGCGCGGGCGATGAGGGCCTGGTGCTGGTCCCCTGGAGCGCCACGCCGCCAACCACCGCCGAGCGCAGCCAGCCGATGGTCGGCACAAGGGCGGATCGCAGCATGGAGGAGAGCGGCGCCTACAAGGGGACCGATGTGAGCGGCTACCGCCTGAAAGGGTAGCTGGGAGTCTGCCATGCGTTACCCGAATCCCGCCGGACCCTCCGGCCAACAAAGCTGGCAGACACGAGAGGTCGGGGTCGGAGACATCCGACCCCGAACCCTTCAGATGCTCCCGGATGCCGCCCACACGGGGCAGCCGGACGTCGGCCAGATCGTTTACTATCTTCCCGTTGCCCCGCAGCTGGGGCGCACGGAGAATGGGGAGCCGGCCTTCTCCCTGACGCTCATCCTCCGCCGCCAGCCCACGCCGGAAGAGGAAACCCTCGATGGGCTGATACAGCAAGGGCGGCTAACCCTGGGCCTGACCCTGGATGTGCCGTCGGAGGCCGTGGAGGCGCTGGGAACCTCCCCTGACATCGCCTACCGCCCGCTCTTTGCGCGGCAGGTACGTTTCGCGCTCGCAAAAGACGGCCAGGCGCTTGAGGGCGGCGAAGCCGTCGCCACCGGCGCGAACGCGCATGCCGGACTCAGCCTGGACCTGGATCGGGAGAACACGCTGGCCGTTCTGGACGCGCTGGAGCGCGTGCCGTCTGCGATCACTGTTTGCGCCGAGGTCGCCTACCGCACCGTGATGCAAGCCCAGAAACTTCACTGGAAGGGCAACTGGGCCGATATCTACGACTTCCTGAAGCCCTCCTTCGGCGCGGACAACACGATCCCGTATCCGGCGCTCCAGCAGCAGTTCCTCGATCTGTTCCAGGCAGACCTGCTTGCTGCCGGCTATGTCTCCGCTTCCGGGCAGGAGACGCCGGTGGCCGAGACGGAGCGCGCCGGGCTGTTTAGCGCGTTTCTCCGGCTGGCCAACCGGCAGATTTTGCAGGCCAACACGCGCCTGCTGCTCGACGATCCCGGCCAGACCTACGCGCTCCTGGACCGGCCCAGCCCCTATTACGCGCTGGATGTTTCGCAGACGTCTGCCGGTTTGGCTGCCGGCGAGCAGACCCTTATGCTCACGGCGCCTCTGGAACAACTGATCGGCGGCTTGCTGGATGGACGGGACGCCAACGCCTATATCCATCCCGTCTGCCCGGACCCCGCCGGCAGCGGCGCGCTGGTTCCCGTGCCGCCGCGGGTCACGACGCCCTCCTCCAGCCGACAAAGCCGCGACGTGAGCGCCGCACCTATGTGCCTGGCGGCGACGGGCGGCCCGGTCAAGTCCATGGCGCTGGCCATGCGGCCGGATACCTCCCAGCCGGTTCCCGCTAAGGCGCTGGCCGCGAGCGACCTGGCGCGTCCCATTCTCACCGACGGCGGCAAACACCGGTGGATCTACGACGACCTGATCCTGGATCGCCCGGACATCCCGATTCTGTTGAGCCTGCCGGTGATTAACGACGCTCAGCCCTCCGTCGTCTGGCGCGACCGGGCCACGCCCTCGAAATACTGGTATGCGCCGGCCTTTGAGGTCGTTCAGCCCACGCCCAACCAGACGGCGGACGCCAGCCCGTTCCTGTTTACCTACAAGTCCTCGGGCGCGACCGCGGACGGACAGCCCGGCCTGGAGGCGACGATCCGGTTTACGCTGCGCCCGATCATGGCCCAGGAGGTCCAGGCCGCCCTGCAGGCGCTCGGCAACCCGGAGGCGCATCCGGTGCCCACCAATAACCTGGCCGTCGCGCTCTCGCTGCCCTATCTGGATCAGAACCACGCGACCCAGACGCAGCGGCTTGCCGCCACCGTGGAGCCGACGGGAGACACGCTGCTGGTCACGGTGTCGCTGTTAGATGCCACCGTGCGCATCTGTTACGGCGCGCTGGCCTATCCCAACTTCCAGAGCATTCCGGCCAAGCTGATCGTCACCTACGCCTTCAGGGCCTACGTTCCCATCCCGGATGACGATAGACTGCAACTGGTCTACGGCGGTAAGATCGCGGTGACGCCAGTAGTGCGCCCGGAAGTTATGGAAAAGCCCATCGCGAGTAGGGCCTATCTGGACGCATCGGAACTGGCCTACAAGATGCCCATCGGCGAGATGCGCTTTCAGCGCGAGGCCCCGCAAGCGGCGAGTTATGCGGCCGTGGTACGGGACTATGCGCCGAACGCGGCGCTCGCGCCGTCGCCATCCGCGAGCATGGGGCGGGGTGGGGCCGTCGCGTTGATGGAGCGTGCGGCAGCAAGCGCGGTGGCGCTCGCTCCCGCTCCGGCAGCCACGGCGACCGCTGTTGTCACCACGCGGCCTGCCGCCGCCGCCATCGCTCCCGCCGCACAGGCTGTCGCCCTGAAACCGGGGGTCGTCGTGCGGCCCGATATCGAGGTCGCCGGCATCCTCGACAAGCTGCGCCTGCAGGTCCACTTCGCGATCCAGACCCAGTTTCACCAGGAGGAGCCCGTCGCGCTCTTCCCCTGCGCGACGCTGGGCGCGTTCTACCTACGGGAGGCGGATGGGGAGAAGGCGCCCATCGGCTGCCAGGATACCTTCCAGCTTGGCCAGATGGTTTTGAAGCTCTATGAGGAGATTCCAGAGCTCAAGAACGAGAGCTTCTACCGCGTCTTTCGGTCGCTTCAGCAGCCGGGCCGCTTCCTAGTGCTGCCTAACGTCTACCGGATCACCCGCTACGCGGCCACGGAGGGCAGCCAGGCCTACCATCCCGTGATCGTCGTCCACTCTGCCCACGACGCGACGACCGCCTCCAATAACCGCTATTTCTTCGAGGCGACGCTGGAGCCGGACCTGCCCCCCTATGTCCGCAGGGAACTCCAGAGCAGACTGAAAGCCTATGCCGCCTCCCCGGTCGTCGAGTACCCGACCGAGATTGAAAGCGATACGGCCTATGCCTGGGTTCTCGGCGTGACGGACACGCAGCATATCGAGCTCAAGGCGGGCAACGCCTTCTGGGTCAGTTTCGGCACCGACGCGGCCAATGCGCTGATCCTGGAGTCCCTGCTGAAAAACTCCGGCATCAGCGGGGTCGCCACCTTCACCCTGCCGGATGGGATGGCGCTGCAATCCCAGCTAGAACTCAACCTGAGCCGCATCGTCGGCCCCTGGAGCAGCGGCCCGCTTGCCGTGCAGGTCCAACCTGGCAGCGCCACCCTGACCAACCGCATCGAGACCCCCGTCAACGTGACGCAGCTACGGCTCTACGACGCCACCGGCGCGATGCAGGCGGTTCCGGCGGAGCGCACGCTGGCTCCCGGCGAGTCGCAGCAGGTAACGCTGCCGGGGCCTGCTGGGGAGGTGCAGGCGGTCTACCAGGTGCCGCCGGGCAGCCCGGCCAGCATAGAAGAGATCGCGACCTATCTGGAGGACATCCGTACCAACGTGATCTTCGTCAACCTGGTCAACTACGCCAACCACGATCTGACGCAACTGGCCGTGCAGGCCCGCATCAAAGACGTGGATCAGACCTATAATCTGGCCTTTTCGGAAGACCAGCGCATCAGCGATGTGGCGATCCAGTTGCCGCTGACGACCTATCTGGACAAGCACATTCTCCAGTTTCAGGTTACCAAGACGCTTAGCGCGGGCCAATCGGTCGCTACATCCTGGCTGGAATGGGACCTGGCGGCCCAGGGCAACGTCATCAGCGTGACCTGGGACATGATCCAATAGAACGGGAGGGGCACTCAGTTTGCTCATGCGGCCCTCAGCCTGGCAGACCTCACCCCCTAACCCCCTCTCCTTTGTAAGAAGAGGGGGAACGGTGAAGCCAGGTTCTACCCTCATCCCCGGCCCTTCTCCCTGATAGGGAGAAGGGAGACGAGAAGCCAGGTTCTCCCCTCTCTCGCAGCGTGGATCGCTAGGCGGAGGGCTGTCGCGAGGTGTCGCAAGGCGGAGCCGGAGGCCGTAACTCCGGCGACCCTTGCAGTGGGCCGCACCATGGTAGGCCCGACCCTGGCAGTAGGGGCTAGAGGTGAGGGCTTCTGCTCCCCCCTCCTTGAGAAGGAGAGGGGCCGGGGGTGAGGTCTATTGAGGATAGGTGCGAGAACTGAATGACCCTGAGGAAGCGGAAGAGCAGACAAGGAGCGGTGGCAATGAGCGATCAAAAATCCCGCTCACCGCTGCTCACGACCCACTGTCTACAATAAGGAGTTGTGACAATGAGCGATGAGACCACAAACCAGGGCAGCTACTACTACGCCAACGGCCAGCGGATTCCGCTGGTTCAGGAGCCGGGCGTCTATGCGGTGCGGTTCAAGACCGGCGAGCGCGCCGACTCCCCGGGGCTGTCTCTGATGGCCCGCCGCATACTCCGAGATCAATCGGAGAGCGTCAACTTTATCCCCAACTATGGGCTGCAAGTCTATCGGACCAATACCGCCGTGGACACGCCCATCCAGGTCTTAAATCGGGAAGAGAGCGTAGAGTTCGCCACGCCCGCGTACCGGCGGCGGATTGAGGGCCAGACAAGCGATGTCCTCTACGTCACCAACCAGATCCTGGTGCAGTTCAAGCCCGACGTAGACCGCCAGACGATAGACGCGCTCAACCAGAAATACCAGACGCGCATCGTCGAGCCCCTCAAATACGCGCCCAACGGCTACCTGCTGGAGCTGGAGAGCGGGCCGAACGCCAATCGCGCCGTCGAAATCGCCAACGCCTACTACGAGTCGGGGCGGGTGATCTTCGCGATGCCTAACCTGATCAAGAAGCGCTATATCCGCTCCACTGCGGCCGTCGAGCCAATGATGGCGACCGCCGTGGCGACCGCTCGGCGGGATGTTTCCGAGGGCGGGGAGTATCTGGAGCAGCAGTGGCATCTAAGAACGGCTAAGGTGGTGGACGCCTGGGAGCTTCCGGGCCTGATGTGCCCGCAGGGAGACCCCAACATCACCATCGCCATTCTCGATGACGGCGTAGATGTGGCCCACCCGGAGTTTAACAAGACGCTCTCCAATGGCAGCGCGAAAGTGGCCATACAGCACGATTTCGCCGCCAACTCCGACGACGGCTCTCCCAAAGGCGCCGACGATAACCACGGCACGTCATGCGCGGGCGTGGTGACGGCGGGCGGCGTCAAAGCCTATGGGGCCGCGCCCAACTGCCGCCTGATGGTCGGCATCACCCCGCTCTATCTCGGCGCGGTCGAAGAAGGCCAGATGTTCCAGTGGGCAGCGGACAATGGGGCCGACATCATCAGCTGTAGCTGGGGCGGGCGCGACGGCATCGGCCTGGTCGAGCCGCTCGCTGACAGCACCCGCACGGCCATCCATTACTGCGTGACCCAGGGCCGCGGCGGCAAGGGCATCCCGATCTTCTGGGCGGCGGGCAACGGCAACGAGTCGCTCGACCTGCCCGGCAAGCCCTGGCAGGCACGCGACGGCTACGCCGCCAACTATCCCGATGTCATGGCTATCGCCGCCTCCACCAGCAACGAGACCCGCGCCTACTATAGCGATTTCGGGCCGGAGGTCTGCGTCTGCGCGCCCTCCAGCGGCAACCTGGCCGCCGGCGAGAAGGGCATCTTTACCACCGACCGGGCCGGCGCGGACGGCTATAATCCGGGCACAACGGCCAAAGGCGACGCCGAAGGCAACTACACCAACAGCTTCGGCGGGACCTCCTCCGCTGCACCGCTCGTCGCCGGGATCGCCGCCCTGATGCTCTCGGCCAATCCTGACCTCAAGCCCAGCGATGTGCGCGATATTCTGGGCAAGACGGCGGACAAGATCGGCAGTGCCTCGGAGTACGATTCCAACGGGCACAGCGAGAACTACGGGTACGGGCGCGTGAACGCCAAAGCCGCCGTCCAGATGGCCAGCAGCTACCGCGGCAGCCCGGCGCCTGCCTCCGGCAAGCCGACGATCCAGGGGCCTGGGAGCATCTCACGCTCCAGCAATGACCCGCCCGAGTTCCAGGTGGACCCCAGCCCGAACCCTTACTACATCGTGGAGGTCGCCACCCAGGCTCAGCTCTTCGACACGACCAACCACGAGGGTGAGCGCACCGACGCTAACTTCTACGGCTCCTGGCAGGATGAGCAGCGCTTCTCCTCGGCTACTTACACCCTACCCTCGGCTGTCTGGCAGCGGCTCAAGAGCGCCGACCGTCTCTTCTACCGCGTGGGCTCGATGGCCAACCAGCAGACCTGGGACAACTACCTGACCGACACCTCCGATGACGACTACGCCAACGCCAAGTCTATAACGATTACCGGGGCTGCCGGCCCGGCGGACCGCAGCTTCCGCGATGTGCCCGAGGGCGCTCCGACATCCGGCGAGGGAGGCGCAGCTTCCGGGGCGGACGGCGGCGCCACGTACAGCGCCGGCGACAGCACCATCGGCGATATGGGCGCAAGCGATGCGGGAAGCGCCGGGGATGGCGGTGAGGGCGATGTCGCAGTCGCGCCGACCGGCGACGATACGGAGGGCACAGCTTCCTACGGCTCCGGCTATGGCGGCGCGTCGGACTCCGGCGAGACCGTGCCGGCTGCCTCGACAAGCAGCGTGCCTGGCGAGGATACCGTGCGCGGCATTGATGTCTCCGTCTATCAGAAGACGATTGATTGGCAGGCGGTAGCGCAGGAGGGCGTCGCGTTCGCCTTTGCGCGGGCGACCTACGGCCTGAATGTAGATAAGAACTTCGCCGCCAACTGGGCCGACATGAAGGCGGCGGGGCTGGCGCGCGGCGCGTATCACTATTTCAAGCCCGCCAAAGATGCCGACCAGCAGGCCGATAACTTCATCCAGACGGTCGGGAGCCTGGAGGAGGGCGACCTGCCGCCGGTGATTGATGTCGAGGAGACAGGAGGCAAAACGGCGCAGGAGGTGCTCGACGGCGTGGGGGTGTGGATAGATAGGGTCTGGAACGCGCTCGGACGCAAACCCATGATCTATACCGGGCCTTCCTTCTGGAAAGACCAACTGGGCAACTCCTCCCGCTTCTCCGATCACCCGCTCTGGATTGCCCACTACACCCAGGCCAGCAATCCCATGGTCCCGGGCGACTGGGCGCTGTGGACGTTCTGGCAGTACTCCGATAAAGGCCGGGTTCAGGGAATCGGCACGAACGTGGATCTGGATCGCTTCAACGGCACACGCGAAGAGCTCGATGCTCTGGCTGGCTATACCTCGGCGATTGCGTCCAACGATCCCCGCAGCGTCCGCGACGAAATGCCGGGACAGCCAGGCATCATAGGGCCGCCAACCTACGCGCGCTCCAACCATGCGCCCACGTTCCTGATCACGCCGGGCGTCAACCGCTTCTATGCGGTGGAGGTAGCGAGCGAGCCGGCTCTGTTCAACCCCCAGGGCACGGGCCCCAAGGCGATGCAACGAAACGCGCGCAACTTCTATGCCTCCTGGCAGGAAGGCATGCGGGAGGCGCAGACCCATACGACCTATACGCTGCCCGAGAGGGTCTGGGCCGTTCTGTCGCAGGCGCCCAAGATGTACTACCGCGTGCTGACCTCGGCAGCGCCGGATATGTGGGTGAACTACCAGACCTCCACGCCGGACGAGAGGGCCCTGGAAGCGCCCGCCATCGAGTTGACGGGAAGCGCAGGGGCGCGCGCCGCCGAGACGCCGCACCATCCCGAGGAGGAGCTATGGAACGACACCCTGGCGAGCGGGTAGAGCGCGTGCGCCCGTCCCGTTCGCGGCGCCGCTAGCGCGAAAATTGGCCCTCACTCCAAGAGACCTCACCCCTTCCCCTCTCCTTCGCAAGGAGAGGGGAGTGGCCCTCACCCCCGACCCTAGCAGACCCCACAGCGGCAGGGCTTAGCCTGCCGGGGGAGCAGAAGCCGGGTCACCCCCTTCCCTGGTGCGCTCACCACGCTCACAGGGAAGGGGGCCGGGGGGTTAGGTAAGTTCGCGCAGGAAGGGCGAGCGTGAAAGGAAGATGTCTATGAGCGAATGTCGCAACTGGATCGCCTGGTACAACCGGATGCCAGGATCGGGGTCGGTTCTGCATGTGACCGGCGAGTGCGAGTTTGGGGCTGTAGGGTACACCGTGGAGTTACGCCGCTATGAGGCGCAGGGGCAGAGCGGATCCGGGCCATCCATCATTGGCCCTCCGGCAACCTCGCCCTTCGGCGATCCGCCCACCTTTCGGGTCCATCCCGAGCCCAATAAATTCTACGCGGTCGAGGTCGCCCGGCAGCCCCAGCTTTTTGACTTTGCCAATCACGAACAGGATCGCACGTCCAGCAACTTCTATGCTTCCTGGGCGGACGAGGGATTACGGCAGACGCCCACCTACACCCTGCCTAAGCCCGTCTGGGACAGGCTGAGGGACACGACGCTGCTCTACTATCGGGCGGTGACCTCGGCGCAGCAGGATGCCTGGGAGAACGTCATCTGCACGACTCCAGATGCCGATTATGCCAGCGCTCACTTTATCTTTGTGAGCGAGGAGATGCCCCCCGGCCTTGACGACGCCAAAAACCTGGTGCTGGTGCGCGTTGTGACCGAACCGCAGGGCGCGACGGAGCGCGTATTGACGGTCGTTCCCGTGCATTATCGGGAGACAACCGGTGTAAACTACGAGACGGTCACCATACTGCCCGACGGGATCACGATCCCCGTCCAGGAAGTATTTTAGGCCAAACAGCCCACCTGTTATGCCCGCGGCAGGCTAAACCCTGCCGCTTTAGGGCCGGGCGGAGACCGAGTTCTCCTTAAACCAGGCCACCGTGCGCTTTAAGCCCTCGTTAAAACCAACGCAGGGCGTATAGCCCAATCTCGCCTGGGCCTTCGCGATGTCCGCCAACGAATGGGGCACATCTCCCGGGCGCGAGGGAAGGGAGCGGATTTCAGGCTGCACGTCCAGGATCGCGCTAAGCTGGTGGATCAGGGTATTGAGATCATAGCGCTGCCCGCAGCCGATGTTGAACACTTCGCCGGAAACGTCCTGGGCTTCCAGCGCGCGCATATTGGCCTGGACCACGTTGTCTATATAAGTAAAATCGCGCGACTGCGTGCCGTCTCCATTCAGGGTGACCGGCTGCTGATGAAGCAAGGCCTGAATAAACTTGGGAATAACCGCCGCATATTGGGAGTTCGGATCCTGCCTCGGCCCAAATACGTTGAAATAGCGCAGGCAGATTGTTTCAACAAACCCCAATCGGGCAAAGACCTGGCAGTACTGTTCTGCCGCCAGTTTGCCAACCGCATACGGGCTTAGCGGCGCAGGACACATGGTTTCCACCTTGGGCAGCGTAGCGGAGTTGCCGTAGATCGAGGAGGAGCTGGCAAAGACCACCCTGCGGACTCCGGCCTCGCGGCAGGCTTGCAGCAACAGGATCGTCCCGTTGACATTGGCCGCGTTACTGGCTACCGGATTGGCCACCGATCGGGCAACGGAGGGGATAGCGGCTTGATGCAGGACGGCATCCACTCCCTGGACGGCGCGAGCCACCGCTTCCGGATCACAGACATCGGCTTCCATCCACTCCAGATCCTTGAGCCAGGGCTCAATCCGCCAAAACTGGCCGGTAGACAGGTTATCCAGAGCGCGCACGGTATACCCGGCCTTGAGAAGGGCGGATACTAAATGGGAGCCGATAAAGCCTGCGGCTCCCGTAATTAAAATCTTGCCTCCCTTATTCATCTCGATGGTTCATCCCTCCTGAGCTGGATTTTACTCCGTTGATCGGCTCCCGACCTCCCGCGGCGAGATAGCGGGGAGTCAGCCCGGGGATCGCCTCCTACGCCCGGGGCTCATGCCTCGAAACGCTCCAGAAGAGACTGCCGACCCTGAGAGTGCCAAACAAAGCCGCCCTTGTTCCTCTCGAACGAAAGGGCTATAGGGGGTTCTGGTAGGAGTTCTGAGAGACGCCGGAGCGTACGCCGCCTGCTGGCCGTATGCGCTCCACCGTAGCGACGACGGCACGCGCGTGTTCCTGGGGCGTATCCCACCGCGTTTTGTCCGGTTGAAACTCCGGCACGAGCTTTTGCAGGCAACCCACCACGCCCGCTTGATCGTCTTTGGCCAGGGCTTGCTCCATAGCCGCTAACGTCGCATCCAGATCCACCGGCACAAAGGCGCTCGCATTGGCGGCGATGCGAATCTTTTCGTGATGCGTCGGCTGGTAATCCTCGCCGGAGACAAACAGCTCCTCATAGAGCTTTTCGCCGGGGCGGATCCCGGTGTAGACGATATCAATGTCGCTGCCCAACTCCAGCCCGGAAAGCTCGATGAGGTCACGGGCCAGGTCAATAATCTTAACGGGGTCGCCCATGTCCAGCATTAGAATCTCGCCGCCGCGCCCTAAGACCGCCGCCTGCAGCACGAGCTGGACCGCCTCGGGAATCGTCATAAAGTAGCGGGTCATTTCCGGGTGGCTAACCGTAACCGGCCCGCCGGCGGCGATCTGGCGCTTAAACGTGGGCACGACGCTGCCGCGACTGCCAAGCACGTTGCCAAATCGAACGGCGACATAGGCTTTGCCGCTTTGCCGCGCGGCCCGCAGCACAAGCAGCTCTGCGCCCCGTTTGCTCGCTCCCATCACGCTGGTCGGATTGACGGCCTTATCCGTCGAGATCAGAACAAAATGGTCCACGCCCACTTCCAGCGCGGCCTCCAGGACGTTCCTGGTACCGAAGATGTTATTGGAGACGGCTTCCGTCGGATTAAGCTCCATCAGAGGAACGTGCTTATGAGCCGCCGCATGGAACACGATTTCCGGCTTAAAGTCGCGCAGAACGCTGCGGATACGCTCCGGCATACGAATATCCGCAATGAAGGTCTGCAGCCTGGGCAAGCTGGGCGGAGTGCAGCCATTGGAGGCACTCTCGGAGGATTGGCGCAGCAGGGCTTGCAGCTCGTTGTGAACCTCAAATACAGAGTTCTCCCCGTGTCCTAGCAGCGCAAATTCGCTGGGAGCGCACTGGAGCACCTGGCGGCAGAGCTCGCTGCCTATCGAGCCGCCTCCCCCGGTGATGAGCACCCGTTTGCCGGCCAGCAGATGCCGGACCGCCGCGATGTCGGTCTGAATGGGCTCACGGCGCAATAAGTCCTCTATTTCGACGCTGCGCAACTGGTTGATCCGAATCTTGCCGCCGAGGATAGCAGACATGCCGGGGATAGTCTTCGTGGGCACTCCAGCGGCCTCGCAGAGCGTCAGGAAGGCGCGGATAGTTTTGCCGGGCGCGCTGGGCATGGCGATAATGACCTGATCGATGCTGTGGCGGCGCACCATCTCCGGCAGGCAGTCACGCTTGCCCAGCACGGGTAGATTGGCTATCCGTACCCGCTGCTTTTGCGGGTCATCATCCACAAAACCGATGGGCTTGAGGCCCAGGAGAGGATTGGCCTGCAGTTCCTTGGCGATGCGCTGCCCGGCGCCGCCAGCTCCGATGATCAACACCCGCTGTGCATCCTTGCGGTGAGGCTGACGCATAGAGCCATGAGCCAGGCGGATACAGAAGCGCGTACCGCCAACGAAGATCAAGACCAGCACGCCATCCAGAAAGGGTAAGGAGAACGGCAGAGCCGTACTTGGCCTGCCCCATCCCTGCCAGCCAAAGAAGAACAGGCAGACCAGCAGATTCGAGGTAAGCACGGCAAGAACGGTCTGCGCCAGTTCATCTACGGTAGCATAGCGCCAGTAGCGATGATAGAGGCCGAAGGGATAAAAGAGGCCGATGCGAACAACGAGGGCTATCAGTGTGTACGTGAGCAGAGCGGCCCAATAAGGCCGCAGCGAATACCACCCGTCAAGACGGATGCCCAACGCCAGCATGGGCACCAGGCAGAGGATAAATATATCCATCAGCAAAAGGTGACGATTGCGCAGCGCCGATAGCCGGGAGAGCAGCCGGCGCAGACGAAGCCAATCTTGCTTAGCAGGTGGCATAAGATATTACTCCGTTGGTTTGGCGCCTCGGTTCGCGAATACTCCGCTTGCCCTCCGCCGCGGCAGGGCAGCAGAAATTGCCAGGCGGCTTCGGAGAGAGCGCCTGCAGCCCCGGTTGGAAACGAAGCGGGTGCCTTCGCTGGTAAGCCTGCAAATATCATGCCATCTGGCTACATCTGCGGACAAAGAGGCGGATTTTTACCGGCTTTATTTGGGGAGCCTCCTTTTTTCCGGACAAAGCAGGCTGCCGGGTAGAACGCCGCGGCCTTAGCATACCTTGTCGCTGAGCCTGGCATGGCAACGCGGGGGAGCGGGAACACGACAGTGAGGCTTGGAAAAGGGCAGTGTGCCTTGTCTCTGTAGCTGGCATTGGACACAGAGGAGCGGGAACGCTACGGTGTGGTCCGGAAAGGGGCAGTATGCCTTACCGCTGAGTCCGGCATTTCAACGGGGAAAGGCGCGGTCCAGGGAGATGTGGGGAGGGAGCTAGTTTTTACCGTAAGAGAGCAAGAACGGTGCGCAGCAGAAGACGCAGGTCGCCTGCGAGGGTGCGCTCGCGGATATAACAGAGATCCAATTGCAGCTTTGCCGGCAGGAGAGTGCCCAGATAAAACGCCTCCACATCCGCCCGGCCTGCAAGCAGCGCTTCCTCATTGCGAAATTCAACCTGCGTCAATCCGGTGATGCCGGGGCGGACCGTCAGAACCTGCCGCTGCTCCTCGGTATAGTGGCGAACGTATTCGGGCACCTCCGGGCGCGGCCCGACCAGGCTCATCTCTCCGCGCAGAACGTTCAGCAGTTGAGGAAGCTCATCCAGCTTCCATTGGCGAAGCCGCCGGCCAACCGGCGTGATGCGGCCATCGCCGCGTGCGGTGATGGCCGGGCCGCTATTGGCCACGCGCATCGTACGGAACTTATATAACCAAAAGAGGCGGCCTCCCCGCCCCACGCGCTGCTGGCGGAAGAAAATGGGACCGGGCGAGGAGAGCCGAACAAGCGCTGCCAGCAGGAGCAGCAAGGGCAACAGGCACAAAAGCGCCAGGCTGGCCCCGATAACATCGAGAACGCGCTTGCCCCACTCCTCGCGCCCATCCTGGCAGAGGAGGCCAGGAACCGTCCCGTCGCTCATCAGCGACCCTCCAGGATCTCCCAGACGGCGCGGATGACGCGGCTCTGATCCGCTTCGGTCATCTTGGTATACAAGGGCAGGCTGACCGCGCGCTCATAGGCAGCCAACGCACAGGGAAAATCCTCTGGCTCCAGTCCGTAGGTATCCCGCCAATAGGCATGAAGATGCAGAGGAATAAAATGGACGCTGGTGCCGATCCCTTTGCACGCTAATCGCGCGATGAATTCATCACGGCCAATGGGCGCCGTTGCCTTCAGCCGAATAACGTAAAGATGCCAGGCGTGCAGCTCGCCAAGGGGCGCCTGCGGTGGCAGGATCAGGGGCAGGTCCCGGAAGGCCACATGATAGCGCTGAGCCATTTCCTGGCGTTTCCGTTGGAAGGCCCTGGCTTTCCTTAACTGGTGGATCCCCAGGGAGGCGGCCAGATCGGTCATATTATACTTGTACCCCGGGGCAATGACGATATACTGCCAGGCCGGCTTGGTTGCTCTGTACCGATTGAAGACATCCCGGTCTATGCCATGCAGCCGCATGACACGGCAGCGCGCCGCAAGGGCGGAGTTGCGCGTGACGATCATACCGCCCTCGCCCGTCGTCAGCGTCTTGGTCGCGTAGAAGCTGTAGACGGTCGCATCGCTCTCCAGCGTGCCGATCAGCGCTCCGTTATAGGTCGTGGGGAGGGCGTGCGCGGCGTCTTCGATGACCCGCAAACCGTGTTTGCGCGCGATCTCCAGGATGGCCCGCATGTCGCAGGCCAGGCCCCCAAAGTGGACGGGCAGAATAGCCTTAGTGCGTGGGGTGATCGCCGCTTCGATGCGGGCCGGATCGATATTGAGCGTAACCGGGTCAACATCCACAAAAACGGGATGCGCGCCCAGATAGCAGATGACCTCTGCGCAGGCCGTGAAGGTATAAGGCGTGGTGATCACCTCATCGCCAGCGGAAACCCCGATTGCCTCCAGGGCTAGGTGCAGACCGGCGGTTGCCGAATTCACCGCGATTGCCTCTATCCCCGGGCCGATAAACTCCGCAAAATCCTGCTCAAAGCGGCGCGTCTTCGGACCGGTGGTGAGCCATCCCGAACAGAGGGTATCGATTACTTCTGCAATCTCTTCATCGCCGATATCCGGTTGGGCGAAAGGGAGAAAAGGTACTGCCTCCGAGGTGCTCGCATATTGGGGCTGAGTCGCCATGGACTTCGACCTTTCTTTAACCTTGGTAACGCCGATAATGCGATAACATCTAGGCGGGCTGCTGCGAACAACATAGGCACAGGGTAGCTGGCATTGGCCGGATAGGAAGACAAATTCCTGAGCAGCGCTCGGAGCAGTTTCCTAAATTCCATATCTCGGAAAACTACAAACGTACAGCATACAGGCTATTTGGCTGATGATTGTCAGCTAGGCGCGTCTCGATACCAGGATAAGGCTGAAACCGAGCTTGGCATGCTCAGGTGCTGTGAGCTCAAGCAGGAATTGTTCCGTAACTGTATGCCGGTTGCCGCCAGGAGAGACAACCAACTAAGTCTGCTTGCACAAAGTATGCCAACAGGGATAATTCCAATGGAATGGATTGCGCAGAATTAGGTCCTGGGGGCTTCTCTGCGTGCCTACGAAACCTCTTTGTGGATCCAGCACAGAACATGGGTCCGTAGAAAGGGCAAGGCGTTACAGAGCGCATACAGGGAGGGGTGCAGCGAGGTGACATATCGGCTGATTGGCGGGGCTAGCGTCAAGCGCCAGGTACGCAGCTTGCCCTCTGGGAACAGCTCTTGTATCCGCCGAATCGGCACGCCACGCACATCGGGGTTGCGGGGATTGTTGTAGAGAAAGTCATACCAGAGGATGCCTCCGCCGGGCTTGGCCAGGGCCCACATGCGGCGGGCCAGTTTGTGCTGGAAGGCCCCATCCAGGAGCGAGGTGAATACGGTGGACTGGTAGACGATGTCGAAGGTAGCATCCTGGCAGACCAGTTGGGAGGCATCGCCTACGAGCACCTGGGTTGCCGCTGGCAGGCGATGTCTGGCCAGGGCCGCGCGCTCCTCCAGAAGCTCATTCCCCACCAGATGCTCGGGACGGAACCCCAGGGCGATAAGCTCCAGTAAGTTACTGCCATCGCCGCAGCCAATCTCCAGCACGCGTCTGTTCTGGACAGGAGCGATCCCGCACGTTCGTATCCAGCGGATGAGCGCTCGCTCCCTCTCTTGCAAAAGCGGATAGACGGAGGGCAGCAAGGGGTTATAGAGAGAGGCTTCATCTATCTGCTTGCGGCGCGCGTAACGTTGGCGGACCAGTTCCGTTTCATCCATCCGATAGGCTCCCCTTACGATCCCGACGCTCCCCTGCTTTAGGCCATAATTTCCAGAAATTGCCGTGCCAGCACTCGGTAGTCACTGTTAGCCAGGACATATGCCTTGCCTCTTTGCCCCATAGCCTCCCTCTCCTCAGCAGGCAGATGCATCATCTGTAAGATGGCTTCTGCGATGGCCTCTGGGTCTTCTGGTGGGATAGTGATGCCGCAACAACTCTCAGCGACCAAATCATTTCCGGCCTCTATCGCGTGGATAACGGGCTTGCCGGCCATCATGTAATCTAGGAGCTTATTGGGGCTAACGCCAAAGCGGTAAAGGGGTGTTCTTTGCCAACAGATAACGAGAACGTCCATGGAGGCCAGTAAAGCGGGAACGGCGGCCTTGGCAATAGGCGGCAAGAAGAGAACGTTCGTCAGCCCCAACCTCTGTGCCTGCTGTTGGAGCGCTTTCTTCTCGGAGCCTTGCCCAACCAGCACAAACGCAATCGGTTGGGACTGCAACAATTTGGCTGCATCCAGCAGGGTATGCAGGGCATTGGGTATGCCATGGGCTCCCGCATATCCCACCAGGAAGCGACCCTCCCGGGCTAAGGCGGCTACTGTCTCTTGATGCTCTGTTGGCAGTGGCTCTGCGCTATTCTCCCACTCTTCCACATGGATTCCGTTGGGAATGTAGGCGAACTTGTGATCGGCCATGCCGTGCGCTTGCATATGACTCTTCGCGCACGGCAACATCGAGGCCACACGGTCGGCCTTGCGGTAGGCGAAGTTTTCTGCCCATTGCATAAGAAGGATAAACGGATTCCTCGGCGATAAACCTCCCAGCTCGATGGGTGTCAACGGCCAGAGATCATGCACCTCATAGATGAGTTTTGCGTTGCTTTTCCTTGCAATGCGATAGGCGGGGACGATATCGAGCGGATAGGTTGAGGAGGCAATCACGACATCCGGCCGCCTTCTGCGTACTAGCCCGCCATGGCGAGAGAGCAATCGGCCAACAAAAGTCAGTATATTCCGCACGCGGCCTATTCCATTACCGGTATATCGGGGCGTCTTCAGCCAGATGTAACGAATACCCTGGATGGTTTCTTCGGCTATGTTTGCCTTAACATCCGGATTCTGCATACGCAAATGCGACCAAGTGGCCGCTACGATGGTCACTTGATGTCCAAGACGAACCCATTCCCGGGCGAAATAAAACGGCCGATACTCCATGCCGTGTTGGGTAGAGCCCGCATAGTGATCAATGATGAGAATGTTCATCTGGTTAGGCTCACTAGGCTTTATCGAGTACGGTCCGCCAGCCAAAGGAGCGATGTCGCTTCGCAGAACGCGGTAGGGCGCTGCTGCAACCCTTGATCCGAAAACTGGGTATCCGGGGATGTGCCGGCGGCTAGCCAGGGTTTGATCTTTGCCTCGCGCATCCTGAGCGCCTCCCGTATGGCGGCGCCGAGACCTTGCTCGATCCAGGCGTTTTGCCGGACATCAAACCCGCGCTTATAGCGCGCCCGACGAATGGCGTTCGGAACTTTGCCTTTGACTACCTCGCGCACTATCCATTTCCCAAAGCCGCCGCGCAGCTTGACAGAGGTAGGCAGGGCTAAGGCAAACTCCACCAGCCGGTAGTCCATGAACGGCAGGCGACTCTCTACGCTGTGCGCCATGGAGTTGCGATCTTCATAGCGCAGGAGGGTAGGAAGGCTCGTAAGCAGCACGTCCTGCGCCTGGCGCTTCCAGAGCGGCTCGTTGGGATCGCTGCCCAGGGGCATCGGCTCGGCGGGCGGCAGCGTGAGCGGCGTCCCGACGCCGGGGGCGGTGGTGTATCGGTGACGCTCGCGCCAGTAGATGCCTGCCTGCGGTAGCTCGGCCAACACCATCGGCACAAGGCTCAAGCAGAAGGCAAGCGCTTGGCCGTATTGGCGCTGACGAACAAGGCTGCGCAGGCGGAAAACCTGATACTTTCGGTAGCCCATGAAGAGCTCATCACCGCCCTGCCCGCCCAGCAGCACACGCACGCCACAGTTGTGTACCTCTTTGTATACCAGGTATTGGGCCATTACGCTCCCGCCTGGGAAGGGAGCATCCTGGGCTTCTAGCGCTTCTAAAAACGAGGCAATAATCTCCTGGATGTCAGGATAAATATAGTGAATGCGGATACCCGTGCGCTTGCTTAGCTGCTCCGTTAGCGGCCCTTCTGTCCGCGCGTCTTCCGGGTGCCCAAACGTATAACCGGCGACGTCTCCGCGGTCACGCAACACGGATAAAGCCGCTACCGAGGAGGAGTCCAATCCGCCGCTCAGCGATATAGCGACCGGAACGTCCGCGCGAAACCGCACATCCACGGCGTTTTCCAGCAAGTCAGCGGTTTCACTGGCAAGCAAGCTTATCGGTCTTGAGGCCAGACGATCCACCATTCCCTGCACGCGGGACGCCAGGTTATAATAGGGGATGAGATTCGCTGCCAGCCTATCCGTGCTGGATAGCGCCACATCCAGGCAGTGGCCCGGCTTAAGCGCCTTCAGTCCTGTGTAGGGAGCGATGTCCTCAGCATCATGGATACCGTACCGCAGACCGCGCGCGACATAGCTAAGATTCGGCTCCAGGCCCATTCGCTCTGCGATGACCCGACCCGTCGAGGCGAATACCAGCCTGTCCCGGTCTAAATAGTAGTAGAGCGGTTTCACGCCAAAACGATCCCGCGCCAGCAAAAGCCGATGGGAGGTCGCATCGTAGAGGGCCAGGGCAAACATGCCGTTAAATCGCTCGATGGCGCACGTTCCCCACTCCTTGAAGGCTTCGAGAATAACTTCCGTATCACTGGCGGTTACGAACTCGTGCCCCAGCGCGCTAAGCTCTGCCTTCAGCTCAATATAGTTATAAATTTCTCCATTAAAGACAATGCAGCATAAACGTTCCCTATCCCACATCGGCTGGTTGGCATGGGCAGAGAGGTCTATGATGCACAAGCGATTATGCCCCAGAATTACCTGCGCGCGTGTACCAGGGATCGTCTCGACCGCCTGGAAGTCCGGCCCACGGTGATACTGGCTTGCGACGATCTGCTCTACCAGCCGTCTATTTTGCTCGCTATGGTGGATGGAAAAAATTCCGGCTATACCGCACATGGTGTACCTCGCCCCCGTGCCTAGCGGCCTGCCCGCACTCCCTCAACACCGGTGCAAGCTGTGAAGGAGATCGGAACGAAGTCAGGCTTTGCGCGCTGGCTTACGCATTGCAAATCACTGTAACCAGCCTCACAGAACCACTGGCATACCTCCTCGTTACTGTGCCGATGGACATAACGGGGCGTGAACCGATCTCGGGCAGCGTGGAGGGCTTCATTAAAGCCATACCGCACCGCACCTGCCTGTGCATGTCTCCCAACCGTGTTCTGGTGGAGCATGTAGAGGGGAACAAGGGGCAGCAGCGCTGCTGTCTGTAGCCTCTCCGGCAGCCGCCAGCAGATAGGCCGTATGAGCGTCTCAAGCAGCATCAGGCCCCTGCGGATCAGGTTGCGCCGCTCGTCTTCCGGACTATAGACCCAGATATACAAACGCCCGCCTATTCTCGGCAGCTTGCTAAGCTTGTCGAAAGCCGTCCTGGTCGAGAAGGTATGGTGAATCACGCCCTGGCTATAGACGAAATCAAAGGCGTCCTCGCCAAACGGCAGCGCGAAGACGGAGGCTTGAACGATATGGAAAAAGGGGTTGCCGCCAAAGTGCTTCTGGGCCGCATCTACGGCGTAACTGAGGTCCACCCCTACCAGCTCGCATTCGCCCTGGCGCGCTACATGGTCGGCGATGCCGCCGATGCCGATACCTACCTCAAGAACCCGTTTATGGCGGACGGGCTTGCGCGCGAGGTCAAGCATAAAATCCATGGACGCGTACATCTGCTCTGGAGGCAAATTCCAGTAGGACCGCCCATCCCATTCATAAGCCAGCCATTCCCTCGAAAAGGTGCGCAACACGTCCTCTTCACCGGGCATCGCTTCCTGCTGTGGCAGCGCAAAACCCGGCAGCTCCCGTCGCAGACACTCCCCATGCTCTTCCAGAAAACGCATGCCGATGCCCGTGCGGAAGACGAGCATCCGCGGAACGCCGCAGACAATAGGATAGAAAAGCTTCCTGGAGCGGTTTAACAAAACACCTGTCTCGATCCGCGTGGACAATTTGTTCGGATCGATCCCCAGGCGTTCGGCGCGTTCCTGTTCCGAGCGCGAGAGGGGCACATTGTGGGTCTCCCAGGCTACCAGTTCGAGGGGCGTCTTATCTATTGGGCAGACAAGTAGATCCAACAGACGCAAGTTCATAGCGTTCTCTTCCTTACTATCACGGAGATCGATCTCAACAGGCTATTGCCGATGAGAGGCAGCCTCACGGTTCAGAGGGATACCGCAAACTCAACCTGTGCTGTCCTGGGACTTGGCGCGCTCGGGAGCGAGAGCTTTTGCCCAGAGAGGTAGGATATTTTGCCAGGAGAAGGTCTCGGCATAACGCCTGCCAGCGCAGGATAGGCGCTCACCAAGCGCAGGCTCCTCTACCAGGCGCACAATGGCTGCGGCACAGGCCTCGGCGTCATCGTCGCCTACAAGCAGTCCGGTTTCCCCGTGACGCAGCAGATAAGGGATCCCGCCGACGGAGGTAGAGACGACAGGCAACCCGCAAAGCAGCGCCTCGATTACAGTAATCGGCATATTATCAATATGCGGGGTATTCAGATAGATATCATGGGCATCCATCACGGCAGGGATCTCTTCCTTCGGTATGAAGCCAGGGAACGCAACGGGAAGCCCCATGGCCGCTGCGGCTTGACGGACCTCCTGTTCCATACCGCTATCAAAGCCCGCCATGGTCAATCGCGCCTCCGGGTAGCGCCGGTGGACGCTAGCAAACGCGCGCAGAGCGAGCATGGGGTTATAGTAGGGATAGAATGTGCGCATCCATAACAGGCGTGGCCGGATATGCGACCGTACGCGATACAGATAGTCCCTCGGTTCCAGAGCGTTTGGAATCACCGCAAAGGCAAGCTGGTGCGGTGCCAACGCCTGCCTTAGAAACTCGGAGGGACAAACCGCCAACTGCGCCCGGCGATAGAACCAGCGATACAATCGCGGGGATTGGGCCATAGAGTCAGGCAGGTCGCCGCCGCGAAGGCAGAGCACAACACGGCGGCGCCAGGCCCGCGCGAGCAAGATCGCGACGGCTTCCAGAATTAGCGCCTTACGCCCGAAGGTCTGGATGCAGATGCTGTCATATCGGGCGGCAAAGAGCAAGAGACGGCAGAAAACTTCCAGCAGGCGTAGGGGCCGAGAGGGGGACCGCGAGATGAGATCCACGCGGCCACATATCTCTTGCAAGTGGCGGGCGAGCTCCTCGCCCTGTGTAGGCAGTCCCTGAACAGAGAATTGGCCTACCACGCAGATACGCAGCCTGGCAGCCACATCCTGCATGTCCCCCTTGTTCTCGGCTACGCACGCCCCACCAGGTTCCTTACTTTTCGTGCCGGGCATCGGTTCTTTCTTCCAGTGCGTCCTGGCCTTCATCGCTCGTTCCCTACGTCTGGTCGGAGTTTTTCTCTTGCGCTGCCAGGAGTCTATTTTCTCAGATGCAAACTAAAAGGTAGACACTCCCAGCCGTGTGGATCAATCTTACGCAGCCTGCTGCTGAGGAGATACGTCAACACCGTTGGGAGGGATTACCAACTAAAAAGGCTGCGGAGCTCTTGGCGTGCGCGACGGCGATAGCAATCGTGCATTGACAGGAGACGATTTTCTCAGATGCAAATCTAAAGAGAGCAACATGATGGCGCGCTGGTAGAGGCCCTGACGCGAGATGCCCGGAAACTGATTACCCTCACAGAACGCTTCAACCATCGGGCGGTATACCTCCGGGCGCAAGTAGTCCGGCAATTTACTCGACGAATCGAGCAACTCCTCTTTTAGGCGCGTTTTAAATTGCTGTGTTACCCATCTATCTACGGGTATGCCGAAGCCGTGCTTAGGTTTTAGCGCGACTTCTCTTGGTAGTTTGCGTACGGCGACCTGGCGTAATACCCATTTGCACATGCCTTCCTGGACCTTGAGCCTGTGCGGGAGCGAAAGTCCAAAAGCGAACAGATCCTCATCTAACATCGGCACGCGCACCTCCAGGCTCTCCCGCATACTGGCAATATCTACCTTACTGAGGTAATCGTTGGACAAGGTTAACCGAGTATTTGCCTCTGTTGTGTGTGCGGATAAGCGTTCCAGGCGCGATGCTTTGGGAGGCAAACAATGTGTCCATTGCCGCTCGAACAGCCGGACAACAGGCAGTAAGTTTGTGTCCTGGCACAGCCGTTGGTGCTCGGCATCTCGCATCCAACAGAACAGATACTTAATGATTTCTGCATCCCCGGCACGCGCTAATCCTGCAAGCCATTGGGACAGCCTAGCCGGGGCAAGGCCGCAGCGTTCCAGAGTCGGCGCAGCCAGTCTGATCCCGCTACGGACTGGCGTCGGCATCATTTGCCAGCGGAGAATAGGGGTCAAATGCTGGTAGAAGCTATATCCTCCAAAGCCTTCATCGCCTCCATCTCCGGAGAGGGCAGCCGTTACATGCTGACGCATGCGCCGACAGATCGCGTTAACAGCAAAAAGGGAAGTATCGGCGAAGGGCTGTCCCGCATGAAGCAACAGGTCGGTTATCTGATCCCAGGTTCCCGGGGCGCTGTCTATATCCAGCGTAAGATGGCATGTGCCTGCGTGCTTGGCTACCGCGATTGCGGCCCAGGTTTCATCAAAATCTCGATCCGCAAAGCGTACATTGAACGTGTGAAGGCTGCCTTCCAGGGCTTGTTGGGCTTCCAGGCTCACCAGGGAGGAATCAATACCCCCGCTGAGCAGAGCGCCGAGCGGAACATCGCTTTCCAGTTGGCGACCAACGGCAGCCGCGATCAGGGCCTCGGCTTGCTCCGTAGCCTGCGCAGGGGATAGGCCCAGATTGGGAGCCACGGCCCATTGGTGATAGAGGCGCGAACGCCATGTAATGCGGCCCCCTTCTAAGCGACATTCCAGCAGCTCACCGGGCTCTAGCGCCCGAATGCCTTTATAAAAGGTCTCCGGGGCAGGAATGTAGAAGAGCGCGGTAAAATCGTAGATTGCCTGACGGTCTGGCTGCCTATCCACGTCAGGCAGCCGGAGCAGTGCTGGTATCTCGCTGGCAAAAGCAAGCCGATCCGTGCCGGGCGCATAGAAGAGAGGCTTGATGCCGAAGCGGTCCCGCGCCAGAAGCAGAGTGCGCGTGCGCGTATCATAGATAGCCAGCGCGAACATCCCGCGCAATCTCTGAATGCAGGCAGAGCCTTTTTCCTCATAGAGGTGAGGCAGTATCTCCGTATCTGAGCTACCCCGAAACACATGGCCCCGCGCTTCGAGAGCACGGCGAAGTTGACGATGATTATAGATTTCGCCGTTGAAGACGGTCCACACGGTTCCGTCCTCATTGCCCATCGGTTGTGCCCCTGTCGGAGACAGGTCCAGTATGCTCAGGCGCGTATGGACAAGGGCAGCCTCCGGCCATATCCGGGCATCCTGTGCATCCGGTCCGCGATGGTGCAGCACCTGGGCCATAGAGGCCGCATGGCCCTTACTCGCCGGTACCATGCCCAGCCAGCCTGCGATCCCACACATACTTCCCTCCTTCTCCAAACTAAGCGTCTGGATGAACTGAACCGGTTGGGTTCAGAGGTGCCCGAAATCCTCCGCCGACGATTCATCACCAGCGTGGTTACAAATCGCGACGTAGGGACTCCAAGGCATCTTTCTCCAGGGTCGTTTGAAAACTGCTTTTTCGTCCCTGGGGTCGTGGAGGGACTGCAAATGTGAGCTCGATTGCCTGCCGGTCTTTTAGGCGCAGGGAGCGTTTGTCGCTCTCGGCCTGCTTTTAAAGGTTCCCCCGGCAAGTTCATCGCACGTTTTCAGGTCGCTCGCTGAACTCGCAATTGAGAAATGTTGTCTTTTCCTTTCTCCTTCATTTTCCGAGCAGAGATAAGAGGGCGGCTCGATTCTGTTTCAAGGCCATAGCCCGGTAGCTGGCAAGTAAGCGGTCTGCCAGATCCTCAAAGCTATAACATTGTTCTACGCGCGCGCGTCCGGCCACGCCAAACTGCCGCCGTAGCGCAGGCGCGTGCGCCAGTTCGACCATACGCCGGGCCATGGCGCCCGTATCATTGAAGGGCACGACATAGCCGGTAGCTTCATTCTGCACGATGGCTCCTACATCCCCTGCGGGGGTGGCAATGATAGGCAAGCGCGCCGCCATGGCCTCCAGTATCACGTTAGGAAAGCCTTCATGATCGGAGGTCAGCAGCAGCATCGCGGCCTGACGGAGCAATGCAGGTATCTCGTTGCGCCGCCCTAAAAAGGTCAGGCCATCCGGGATAAGGCCGAGCGCACAGGCCCTCTCCTGCAAGGCGGACATTTCTGGCCCATCGCCAATCAAGACTCCCTTTAACTGCGCACATTCCCTCCGGGCCAGGGCCAGGGCGGAGAGGAACAGATCGAATCTCTTGACGGGTAGCAGCGTGCCGGCGGCAACGACGATAATCTCTCCTGGGGCGCTCAGGCTGGGAACGGATTGCGCTGCGCGCCGATCAAAATCGGCGATATCTATTGCATTGGCAACGATGAAAATTTTATCTGGCGCTTTGGAGCTTCCTGCGGCGTTTCGTTTTGCGGCCTCCGCGTTGGCAAGGATGACCGAAGGGAGGCGCAGCAGCACCGGCCCCCAAGCGCCTAGAATTTCGAACTCATGTACCAGATCGCTGCGCAAGCTGCCGATATCCAGCGCGCCATGGAGGCGGCCTGCCAGACTGGAATAGAGATTCATAAAGAAATGGGACGCCTGCAGGATATGCGGGTGAAAGGCCCGAAGCTGTCGCGATAGCGCCCCCAGGCGAACAACCGGGCTGCCGATCCTGCCGAACCAACAGATCGGTATTCCCTCAGCCCGCAGTGCCGACTCATAGTGTTCTCCTTGCGTCAGGCTATATATGCGTACTTCTACGCCAGCCCGGTGCAGCGCCTGCGCCATATAAACCAGTTGCTTTTCCGCTCCCCCCTGGCGCAGCGTCCCAACAATGAAGGCAACACGCAGGCGGCTATGCGCTTTTTCCATTGTTCATATTCTCTACGCTTGTCCTGGCTTGGATCGGCTCTCACCATGCGGTCCCTCGCAAGCGTTGATGGAGCAGTTCCCACCCCGATAGAGCAAGGCTGTTGTCGCTGCTGCCAGAAACCAAAGGGCCTTGGATTGAAACTCCGTTGAGATGAAGGCCACGCCCAGGCACAGGGTCGTCATGAGGCCCAGCAGGAGCACCCCCTGCTGTCTCCTCCGCCAACCAGCAATAGCAAAGGATAGCACGTACCCACCAAGGAGCAGAGCTCCTAAAAAGCCATTCTCCGCCAAAACCTTAATCCAGCCGGCGTGCGCATTCATCTCGTGACCGCGCTTCCAGCCAGATAGCCCGGCTTTTTGATAGGCGCTTATGTCGGCCCATTCAGGCGCAAATCCGCCTGTTCCGATGCCAAACGGATGATCGAGGAAGATATTCCAACCGGCAATTGCCAGATCGGAGCGACCGCTGGTACGTTCCACGAGAGAGGCATCGTCGTTGAGGAGATTGTTGATGCGATGCAAGGTGTAAGCCTGCCTATCCTGGAAGTTCGCCACTATCCCTAACCCGATCACAAGGAGAACGGAAATAAGGAGGAGACGGCGCGATAGTCCTGGCATACTGAGTATCAAAAACAGAATGCAGAGAATAGCAAGCAACAGGCCGCCCCGGCTGCCTGACAAGAAAACCCATACGAAATTGATCACGGCCAGCAGTCCCAGGATCAGCTCGGCGCGGCGTTGGCCGGCAACAACACGGAACCCTAAGCAGATGGAAAATAGGGCCATGTTCGGAAAAAAGCTCCAGGCATTGGCATTCATGAAAGTTATGCCAGGCTGCCTTTGCAAGGATAAGGATATGGAGGGATCCATAAAAAAGGCCAATCCACCCGCCGCTGCCAGAGTACCGTTGACCAGGCCCAGCCAGTACCAGGCCTCGTTATCCCGGCTGGCCCGCAAACAATAGATAAGCAGGCCGAACGAGCTGATAAAATTGAGCGCCTCTTGCATGCCTGACTCTAGCTCTGGGCTAATTGCAATCTGAGCGGTCAACAGCGCGATGAGGCTTAGCAAGAGCCAGCTATGAGCGTCGCGCAGCCTGAACAGATAGGGCATGAACAGGACGAGGATCAGCAGCAGCCAATAATTGAGCGTATTCCATGGCAACAATCCATTGCTCATCAGAAGGGTACGCATGGGCGCATCTAAACAGCATAGCATGCCAATACCTAACAACCCCAGCACCTTGTATTGCACGCCAAGGATGGCAGCCACAAAGCCTGCCAGAGAGATCAATCCAAGTGCTGAGGTGAACCCGATCAGATAACTCGTCGCCCACACACCCAGAATATAGCATATAAAACAGCGTCCCCAGTGTTCCGCCGGGGATCGGGTAGCCTGGGAAAGCCTCGCTTTCTGATAGGTAAGCAGAGAGGTTGAAGGAGCATGGTTCATGGTCTTAGCTTGCCTTTCACGAGCGAGAGGTTCCACTGACGTGCGCATATTTGCCCGATCTCTTCTGCCCAGGCCTCTAACGTACGTCCCTCAACATAGGCCCTGCATCGGCGTCGTATTGCCGGCCAGTCAAGTTGAGCGGTCAGGATATAGCGGAGTTGGCAGGCTAACCGCCTCACATCGCCCGGGGGCACCAACCAGCCGCGCTGCCCCTCCTCCCCCATCACGCTCCGTGCGGCGCCTACGTCGCTGGCGATGATTGGCAATCCCTGGGCAAAAGCATCCAGCCACGCCTTGCTGAAGCCCTCCGTGAGGGAAGGCTGAACGCACAGGTCGGCCTGAGAGAGAACGGAACAGAGCGCATCCCGATCAAGTTGACCGGTGAAGCGGATCACAGTCTGGTACCCCAAAGCGCGCACCCTGCTTGTCAGAGCGTCTCGCTCCACTCCATCCCCTATCAACGTCACTTGCGGCAGGGGCCGAAAACCCTCCCGATCAAGGTAGGCGATGGCTTCAATAAGATTGGCTACTCCCTTCTCTGGAGAAAGCCGACCGATATAGACCAACCGGGGCGGAGCGCTCAGTCCTCGTTCCCTGACAGGCTCGATAGGGCTCAGCTCCTTCCTGGAAAGGGCCGTAGCGAAGATCCAGTGCATCCTGGGGGCGGGCGCCTCTTCTCCCTCACCGGTGGCCAGCATGACGTTGCGGCCGCCCGCAGAGTGGCGCATGAGAGCCTGTGTGATGCGATTCATCCTGGTGGTTTGCTCATTAACGGCCCAGGAGCCGCCATAGCGAACGATCAGCTTCTTCCGCAACATCAGGGCCACCAGCATCCCCAGAAGAGGGATATCCCCGGGCAAAGGGACATGCACCACGTCCGCAGTGCGCACATGCCGTGTGATAGTTGCCAGGTAAATAGGCAGGTGCAGGAGAACCGATAACTTGCGCCGCAGATCGCCTCCTGCGGGACGTGGCAGAACCACGATCTCGGCTTTTGGGGGAAGCCTTAAGCCTCCCTGGCCGGGCGTCGGACGGCGGGTGATAAGAAGCGTCATCGAGTCGAACAGGGAGGCGATGGCGCCCATCTGGAGCGGAAATCCGCCATCTGAGTACCAGTCTCCGTTCTCCGCTTGCCAGCTTAATTTATATGAGATAGCGCATAATCGCATGGGGCACCGTCTCCTATGGAGCGCCACTCTGTTTTAGAAACAGCCTATCCTCCCTTGCCAAACTAGCCCCCGACCGCAGGTATTGATCGCTACTCTGCTTTAGAAATAAGCCCACTTGCGACCACTTCAGGCGCTTGTCAAGGTATTCAGGCAGCCGATTATGGTTAAGTAGCCGCAAGCAAAGCCGCTGAAAATGATACAATGCCCGTGGCGGCAAGGGGGGAAATAAGCTCCAGCCATTGAAACAGACGAATAGATGGGGCCAGGAGTACATACGGCCTAGGTGCAGGGCGAGAAAGCCTGCCTGAGAGAGCATCGCCTCCAGATGACGGTTGCAGATATAGGCGTCTTTCTCCTGCTGCGGCTTTCCCAACAGCCTCCGTAGGGACCGCCAGAGCGCCGTTTCCACGCGCAGAGCCAAGCACTCCGGGTTCGGGGTTGTTAGGAATAATCTGCCGGAGGGGCGCAATACTCTCCGGATCTCCGACAGCAGAGCTTCTTTTTCCACCACATGTTCGATGACCTCAACCAGGACCACGAGATCAAAGCGCTCGTCCGCGTAGGGCAGCCTGGATCCATCGTAGGTACGGAAGTTACAATTGGCCAAATGCAGCTCGGTTGCCTGCCTGATGGCCTCAGACGATATATCTACCCCTTCCACCAGGGTTGTCTGGGCCCGCGCAGGATAGAGCCGCTGGAAGAGCGCTTCAATGGACCCGCGATTACAGCCAACATCCAGTACGTTGGTCACGCCCTCTTCCGCCATCAAGGAAGCGGCCTGGTGGTACTTCAGGTAGGTTCCGAGCCCTGATACTGTATTCGGATCGGCCAGGAGGCGCCGACCCGCCCGCGCTTCGGCATCGAAGTGCGCCTGTATGGTTGCTAGGGTGATTTCAGCCATCCACATTCTCTCCGCAGATAAGCTCGCGCGGCAGTGCGCAGCGTATCTTGCCGCGGCGCTTCCATTCGCTGACAAGCCTGAGAGTTTGTTCTAGAGACGTGAGGCCCTGCGGGCTATCTTCATCGCATAGCGAGTGAGGATGACCGTAGAGCACCCAGAGGCCCCCATGTTCGAGATGATGCGCAATCTGCTGCCTTGTCTTCTCGCTAAATCCACCAGGCGTATTGAGCCGCGCGCACGTGATTCCGGCGATCCGCTCAAGACGACCCGGTTGGTTGAGCTGGCGTCCTAACAATCGCTCCGCTACGCGTAGGTGCACCGGACGATAGCAAACGCGGCAAAAGCGATAACCGGTCTCCTTAAGCCCGTCACAAAGGCGATGCAGATCGGTACGCTGCCGGCCTGCCTCCCGCCTTTCCGCCAGGCTAAATGATCCGCCTTGCGGATAATCGAACGGCTGATTGAACGGAGGCACAAACGATACAACCGAGGTGCCAATGCAATGTTCGAGAGCCTCCTTACTGCAGCGCAGAGTCTCCAGCAAAGCCCGGCGATCCAGGCCTGGCAGCCACTCATGGCCAAAGGAGTGACTGGCGATCTCATGGCCGGCGGCGTGAATTCGCCGTATCTGGGCCGGATCATGGTAGGGGCGCTCGCCGGGAAGCGCTGCTTTGCCCACGACAGCAAAACAGGCGGGAATTTCGTAGTGCGCGTGCACCTCCAGCAATCGCTCCGTGCTCTCAAATTCCAGGTAGCCCCAGCTTTTCTTGCCGCCTGGGCTACGGGAGCGATCCGCGCCCCATTGGGTATCATAGTCCCAGAAGAAAAGCAGCGTTGCTCGGTTCTGCCGGCTCATCGGTCTGTTTGCCGCCTTTCTGTATCGCGGTGCGACCTGTTATCTACTGAGGAAGCGCGGCTGACGGCAAAAAGCATAGGCCCGGCGGTAACCAGCCGCCCATACAGGCTGCCTGACTCCTGTAACCCCGTCCACACAATCTCTTTGAGGTTTCGCGTTCTCAAGATTGCCATCCACCGTCTCCAGGAGTGGAGGGGCAAATGGAAGGAGCCGGAAGCCTCTGGAGTGAGACCAGCTTGTAAGAGCAGGCGGCACAAGGCATCGTTAGTAAACAGGAAAATATGGGCATGCGGGGCCAACTCTGGCGTCCAACGCCGGCCCAGCAATCGAAAATGCCCCGACTCCATATTCGGAGTAATAATGACCAGTCGGCCCCCAGGACGCAGATAGGGGCGGAGCTTACAGACCATCGTTAGGGGAGTCGGCAGATGCTCAATCACATTGTCCATAACGATCAAATCCAGCGTGCCGGGAGCGATATCGGTTTCTTCCAGGGACCGATCATAAAACAATAGTTGCGGATACAACTGCCGAGCGCGTGCGATTCGCGCGCTCGAAACATCTATGCCTATTACCTGGGGCCAGCCGTGCGCCCGAAGCTCCGCGCATAAATGTCCATCGCCGCACCCAATATCGACCGCGCTTTGCCCAGTCTGCTCCAATGCGCTTACTTTGCTGGCGGCTCGCCAAAAGCGGGAGGTGCGCCCCGGAGCGATAGGGACAGGCGCGTGCTCTACTATCGTCCGCTGATAATATTCACTATAAAAAGCGGCGCTCGCACTCTCTTGCCGCAAGGGAGGCGGATCGATTCGATAGCACCCGCACGCCGAGCAGCGCAGTAAACCAAAACGCGCGGTGCGAAAGCATAGCCTCCATGTCCCTTGCCCGCACCAGCACGGCATACTATCCGGATCAGCCAAATGAGGCAATTGAGGTTCCATCTATCTTCTCTCGGTGGGACCTCTAGGGATGTGCAGAAAGTGCGATGCAGCATCGATGAGGTTCCATCTGTTCTCTTGGTGGCCCTACAAAGCGTGCTTGCCCCTCAAAGGCTCCCTCTCAAGCCACGGTTCCGTCGGGGGGGGCTACCTCTTCTCTCCGCTGTGCCATCAGAAGCCACATGAGCGTGGAGCGCTCACTAGGCAAACGGACATGAGCATCGATCAAGCTGAGTGCCCACTGAAAGGGATACAGGGCTATCGCCAGCGGACGGCGGGAACCGGTGCAGGTCCAGCTAAGTTGCTTGGCTAGAGTGCCGAGGCGGCCAATTCGGCCATCTAGCCCCTCCACGACAAGCTCATTGGCTGAGCACAGGTAGAAGAACTCGTCCCGAGAGAATACGGGGTGCCAGGGCGGATGCGCCAGCCAAGGGACAAAAGGAGCCTCGCACACGCGCCGTGGGCCCAGTAAGAGCAAGCTACCTTGCGGCTTAAGCCAGCTGCGAAAACATCGGAAAAGCTCTGTTCCTTTGCCTGCCTCGACGAGATAGTGAGCAGAGGCAACCGACAGAACAACATCAAATCTCTCCTCCGGCCGATAATCCAGAAAATCGGAGTGGATGAAGGAGACGTTGCTTAGCCCCAACTTCTGACGCGCTGTTTCCGCCCTCTGGACATGGCTCTGTTCCAGGTCAACGCCAACCACACGCCAGCCTGGCCTCCGCGCAGCCAATTCTAGCGTCCAGCGACCTGCGCCGCACCCGGCATCCACTAAGCTCACACCAGTCTTGGGCAGGCGGGCCAGATGCGGCCATACCGCCACCCATTGCTGCCGGGCATGGATCTCTGCGTAGCCCCAGAGATACTGTAGCCAGCGCCGTGGAACACCTTCCAGGGATGCCGTAGCTCGGCCCAACATTGCTTTCACCTCGATACCGGCTTAGAGTGTGTGATGCACTTGGGTCCTCTTGAGGAGATAGGCCAGCCGCTCATTAGAGGCTTTGGGCTCGCTTTCTAGCGAGCACCAAGCGGTCATCAGCCTCCAAGTCCTCTCTCGAAGCAGGCAAAAAAGGGCATAACACCCTCTAGATTGAACGGCTCAGTTTGGCCGTATTGCGCACCGGAGCACGCTATCCATCGCGCTGGCTAAATTGGTCCATGCGTACATGTCCGGTTTCTTGGGTCTTGGAAGCCGGCCACATATTGCGTCGGCAATAAAGGAGGCCATACCTTCCACATCGCTGCCGGTGAATCGGCGAGCGGCCTCGCTCGTCTCCATGATCGCTCCGACATCCGAGTCGGGGGGGGCGATCAAGAGAGTAGGGGTTCCCAGGCCCAGTGCTTCGAATACCTTGCCTGGGACGATACCCCTATCCACCAGCGCGCTGGTCGCCTCAACACTGGTTATCACGACGGTGATGCCCGCGCCCCGGACGGCCGAGAGCGCTTCTTTGCGGGGAACATGACCGTGGCATACCACTCTGTCCTGCACCCCGAAGCGCTGGGCTGCTTCGCATACATGCTGCTCCTCGCTGCCATAAAAGTGGAATCGCCACTCTGCCCCTGCCGTGGAGCCTGTTGCTTTGAGGCGCTGGAGCGCGGCCATCACGGGCGTGATGACCCGTTTGGGCGGATAGAAAATACCGGTATAGACAATGGCAAAATGACCGAAAGGATAGGGCTCGACCTTATCCAGATGCTCAGGGTCATAACCGTTGGTGATGACGTGCAACTTAGAGCCGAGGCGAAAGCGCTCGTCTAAGGCGGCGGCTAAGCAGTCAGAGACAATGGTGACCCCCGCACAGTCACGGAGCAGTCTCTCTTCCTCGGCGACTATAGACGCTCGGTCGGGACGATCCCGGTGTGGATTCCCCGTCCAGGGATCGCGGTAGTCCAGCACATAGGGGCGTCCGAGCCTATCCGCGAGCCGCTTTGCCAGGCGAAAAGCAACAAAAGGCGGGCCGGACGCCAGTATCACGTCTACATCCTCCGGCGTAAGCCCATCGCAAGCCTTGGCTGCTTCGCCGATCCAACCAATCTCATTTTCAATGCTGAGGTTCCATGCAACCCGGCGGAAGGCCCGGCCAATCAACCTGCCGATCCCTGCGGCCGCAAAGCTGTTGAGTCCGGGCGACAAACAGCGCCATGCAAACCCCGTCTCGATACGCCGCACGCCCTCTTGTTCCAGGATTGCCCTGAATTCGGCATCGCTTCCGGCTTGGCGCCACACGGAAGGGTGAGGCGTAACGACGGTAACCTCCCAACCTCTGCGGGCGAGGTATTTGGCGATGTTCCACGTGCGCACGGCCGAGCTGGCGTTACAAGGCGGGAATCCATAGGCCAGAAACAGTAGTTTGGGACCTCTTTTTGGTGCGCCTTCTCTTAAGGCGCCAATCGGTTCGCTGCTGTCACTTTGATTTCGGCCGGCACTCTGGCTTATCGTATCTTCAATTGGCACGTTCTATCCCCTCCGTCGAGCACGTATTGTAGAGAGGCGTCCGAGAGAAACAACCGCGCCCGTGCCGAGCGGGAGAGGATATTCGATCCGCTCCCAGCTAGGAAGATCGCCTCAAGAGCACAAAGGCGGCAAATTCGCCGGATACCGGAACGTTTAGCGGCTCTCCGTTATACGTGCCGGTAAGCACCGGTTGGCCGTAGAAGTTAGTAGGGTCCATTAGACGGTATCGGTCCCCGGCCTTCAGGAAGGCGCTCGCGTCCACGGAAACAGTAGGCCGCTTATCCCAGTTTAAGATGGCCAGGTTGGCGCGGTCAGGATCGTATTTATTGGCCCGCAGGATCGTCTGGGTGCCGGTAGGGCGCGGCGCATTACTGGCCAGAACCTGATTATTTTCCTGGACCACCCGGTCATAGCCGACTATCTTCAGGTTAGAGTTAACGATGATATTGTTGCGTAACTTTAGATCCTCGTTATTTGAGGTTTCTCCAATCTTTATGCTTTTGATTCCGTAGAACACGTTGTTGACCAGGCTGATGTTATGGCTGGGCAAAACGCCCCCAATCAGTACGGGCCCTGCATTGTAGATAATGTTGCCATCAAAGATATAGTTATCTACATGAGCCCTTTTGGCGCTATACGCGTGGATGGTATAGTCATAACCGCCGGTCATAATGCAATCGGCGATGACCTTGGTGCCTGTCTCATTTTGGGTATAGATGTCGTGGCCGCGGGGAGGGGTCACTCCGGCTTGGCGGAGCTCCTCATAATAGCGATTGCCATTGTTGTAGAACACGCAGCCATACACTTCGCTATCTTTTGCCCCGCTCCAAAAGCCCATGCCCTGGCTGTTATTGTGGATGACCAGGTCAATATACTTGCAGCCGGTTCCCGAATAGATGCTCACCCCACCCCAGGGCCGGCCCAGGATGTCTTGTGCCAGGCGGCTCTGGGGAGGCGTCCTCGGGTAGGGGGCGGAGACGGTTACTTCCAGGTCCCAGATCCAAACGTAGGTCGCTGGCGGTTGGATACTCAGGCCCCCATCAATGGTAACGTGCTCACCTGGGTAGGCGCGAACGATAATCGGGGCATCGGCCGTGCCAGCCAGGTGCACCAAAAAGCCCACCCCTGCTTTCTGGAAAGGGTGTACATACGTTCCATGGCGGAGCCAGAGGGTGTCGCCTGGGGCGATCCGTTGCTTTCCGCTTAGCGCGGACACGATATCCCACGGCGAGTCCTTGGTGCCCTGGCCCGTGGGGGTTCCATTGACTGCGACATACCTATCGGTTGCCCTGGAGGCGCCTGCGGCCACCAGCATCCCGATCCCGAAAAGCAATATCCAGACGGTTCTCAAGTAACTGCTGCGTACCATGGTATCCTGCATCTCCTTCAGAAATTGTTGTGTTAGCGCTATTGCGTAATGCCGTCGGGGCGGTACACCCCTACAAGCGTTTTTCAACGGCGCCTAGTTCCCGGCTTCTTGCAACCGATAACCAACCACTTCGCGGGAGCAGGTACCTGGATCTATAGTGGTGGCCTAACAGATAACAGGTTGGCCGCCTTCTTGGTAGCATCGCTACCACAGGCGCTGCGTCGGTCAGGAGATGTCACAGCGTAAGCAGGTCAGTCCAGCATCGTGGGTTTGCTCTATAGAGTCTGACCCAGGCTAGGCGGGCGCGCACATCATGTTCTTTGTCACTCATCAAGCTATTCTTTCTCTACCCATTTTACCTGCTTGAAAAGCGAACGGATATTGAAAGCATATCACTGTTTTTCACGTGGTGAGAAGGATCATGATAACGGTTTTTGAAACAACATACAAGTCAATTGGTGACGTTCATCCGGCTTTACCTGGCGTGGCGGGTTGAGCTTCTCCCCGAAGGTCCATAATTCTCCGCTGAATACCTGCCACCATTCCTGATCTACTAACCGCCCCTTATTTTCTTGTAGCCAACGGTTTACTTGCATGCGAGAATACATTTGGCAGATATATGGATTATTCCAACCATAGCCTGCACCCTCCATCTTATAAACGTTTTCAATATAGCGGTGCTCGTTATAAGGGCAGGTTATAATCAGATGCCCACCAGGGCGTAACAGCTTGAATAACGACTTAACAGCAGCGTCATACTCCCGAATATGCTCAAGGACACTCACGCAGGTGATGAAATCGAACTCTGATCGAAGATTTGTATTGGTGATGTCATCATGAATTATATGAAAGTGCCGGTTGAACATTCCCTTCGGCCAATAATCATAAATATTGTCAATAGCAGTTACTGTGCAGCCACAATTTGCCATGAGGTGGGGTAAAGCGGTTGTTCCTGTCCCCACATCTAATACGGTGATAGGACACAATTGGGCCATGTGGCGAAAAACGAAAGCCAATTCAATGGGCCGCTCATTGTGTCGCCGGAATTCTTGCGCCTGATATTCTAACTTGCAAAGCGTCTGAACGAATGGCCTGCTTAATCTGCGTGTAATAGCATTGACGATTCTTCGCCGATTAAGGGGACTGCCCATTTCGGTTCTCCTTTGATTTCTACTAAGGGGAAATCCAAAATTAAATGGTTCCCTCGCTCACAGATCAGGGCGATTAACCGGCAATTGTGCGCACATTTGCTAGCCTTTTATTCCAGCGCCGCCGGGACCATACGACCGGCTCAATCAGCAATCCACGAACGAACGCGGTCGGCGATGCTTTGCTTAGACGCACATAAAGAATAAAAAGAGTAGCCGCGGCGAGCCAATAGGCAAGTGAGGATGCCCAGGCGGCGCCAATAATGCCAAAGTGAGGTATCAGCAAGAAATCCAGTACCGTCGTTCCCAGGAGACCAACGAGAATTATTGGCG
>Ga0209810_1000556_pt1 | contig 79426 bp, 74 predicted proteins | sample Coa_R1_7_FD_187159 | JGI IMG/M metagenome (GOLD analysis project Ga0209810, IMG submission 187159) | Surface soil microbial communities from Centralia Pennsylvania, which are recovering from an underground coalmine fire - Coalmine... | ecosystem: Environmental > Terrestrial > Soil > Unclassified...
TAGATGTAGAGAATCTCTTCCTTTGAAAGGTTCTTTTCCATTCTGTATGCGAGAATTGCCTCCTTGATCTTTCTCGATATGCTCCTCTCAGGTGAGAGGACGAGGTTTTTTACAACCTGCTGGGTTATTGTACTCCCACCCTGCACTATCCCTCCCTCTTCGACATCCTTTAGAAGCGCGCCCAGTATGCGCTTGATATCAACCCCCTTATGTTCAAAAAAGCGCTTGTCTTCCGCAGATATAAAGGCGTTTCTTACATGGGGAGGAATTTCCCTATAGGGGATCAGTTCCCGCTGCTCCGATCCAAATTCTCCTATGAGTTTACCGTCAGACGAGTAAACCTCAGTTGTAAGAAGTGGTTTGTAACCCGTGACTTTTGTAAGGTCCGGAAGGTCGTGAGCAAAGTACCAATAAATACCGCAAAGGAGTGATAAAACGGCAATGATTGTAATAGAGATAATCAAAGCAACAGCTAATGGTTTGTTGACCCTTTCTCGCTTATACAAATTTATTTCCCGCTCCAATAGGCTTCTGAGCCACGACTTCTCCTTCTTATCCAATTTGTATACCTACATACATTGTGTTCTCTCCTCTTTTTACAAGAAAAAGGGTTGATTTCCCCTTTACTACTCCGCCTATTGCCCTTTTATAGTCGTCTATATTGTGTATAGGTCTTCCGCTTATCTCAAGAATTACATCCCCCGGTTGAAGACCTGCCTCATCGGCTATACTTCCAGGATCAACTTCTGTAATAACAACGCCCTTTTTCTCTTCGAGATTAAAACGGTCTGCAATCTGTGGGGTTATATTTTGAACAGTAAGTCCTAGCTTCCCCTCGGTCTCTTTCTCAGTTTTTACTGCTGTCTTCTCCGGAAGTTCCCCAAGCTTAACTGTAATATCTTTCTCCCGCCCATCTCTTATTACTTTAAGCTGCACCTGTGTACCGGGAGGGGTGACTACAACCATGCTTGTAAGGTCAACGACCTTTTCAACCTTATGCCCATTAAACTCAACTATAATATCTCCTCTTTTTATTCCCGCCTTCTCCGCGGGTCCACCCGGAGTCACACTTGAAACTAATGCGCCTTTAGTCTGCTTAATATTCATACCCTCAGCAATCTCAGGCGTAATATTTTGTATCAAAACCCCCAACCATCCACGAACCACCCTTCCCTTGTCTTTAATCTGCTCCACCACGTTCTGTGCCATATTAATCGGAATGGCAAATCCAATCCCCTGCCCACCAGCAACTATGGCAGTGTTGACGCCGACAACCTGCCCCTGAAGGTTAAAAAGAGGCCCACCGCTGTTTCCAGGATTGATCGGCGCATCCGTCTGAATAAAGTCATCGTAGTTGCCCAGACCAAGAACCCGCCCCTTAGCACTCACTATTCCCGCTGTAACTGTATGACCCAGTCCGAATGGGTTTCCCACTGCTATAACCCAATCTCCAATCCGGAGTTTATCCGAGTCTCCAAAGGTCACAGCTTGGAGTTTCTCCTTAGGCTTAATCTTAAGGAGGGCAAGATCGGTTTTTGAGTCCTTACCTATAACCTTGGCTTTGTATTTCTCACCGTCTGCAAGGATAACCTGAATGTCCTGAGCTTTATCAATCACGTGGTTGTTTGTTACTATGTATCCATCTCCACTTATTATGAAACCAGAACCAAGCCCGTGTTGCCTGAACTCCTGCTGAGGAGCCTCACCAAAAAACCTTTTAAAAAACTCCTCAAATGGGTCTTCTTCACCAAATGGAGATGAGGAAAAAGGAGAAAAACCCCTTGTACGAACAACGCTTGTCGTACTTATGTTTACAACAGATGGCTTTAGCTTTTCAACAAGACCCGCAAATGATGGAAGTTCCTCTACCCTGTTTATCTTCGTTTCTGTGCTGCTTTCTTCTGCTGTGCTTTCTTTATCATCATGCTGCTTCCCACAAGATACCAATGCCGCTGAGAAAGTGAGTATAACTAAAATTAGTAATGTTAAAGACCATTTCATAATTATCTCCTTGTTATGTTAATACAAACTCAGGAGAAGAACCATTTAGGCAAACCCTTCGGGATTTTCAAGGGATGGAGAATGGCTCTCCATCCCTTGAGGCTCAATAATTGAGGCTGCTATCCTCGCCTATGCGTTAGACTGGTATGGCTCTTCGCTGTTCCTTTTCCAGTCCGGTTAATAGAAGCCGCCCAGCCATTTACATCTTTTACAGCGACCTCCTCACCTACGTGTACCCCTCTAAGCTTGTCGCTTTTTGCTGCAACCCTAAAGATTTGACCGTTAGGTTCTCTCAGACTGAGAATGCCGTCTTCAACCGCTGCGACTTTACCGGATACCCATGCTGTTTCTTTTGAGCCCATCTTTGTCGCTGCAAGACCAAGACCGGCAGTTGAGATAAAACCCAGGACAGTGACGAAAGTGATTATTCTTCTCATTTTTCTCACCTCCTTTTTCCTGAGAATTTAAGGAATCCCATAGATAATCTCTTCCTTTCAAAAAAAACAGTCCTAAGTGGCTTCCCCATCATACTTTTGGTATAAACCAGGGCTAGTGGTAAACCGAGCCAAAGAAGTCCCATAGCCGATCCCTATACCTTCTGACATCCCAAATATAGCTCTTTGGGGCATCCTGCCATCCAACAAATTTGTCGAATACAGTCTTCATTTTTATCTTTACCTCCTGTGAATTAAAATCCCACCTGCAATTTTCCCCACGCGGAAAGAAGAGGTTAAAGAAAATCATCTGCTTTATTACATGCTGGTCTTCTATGCCATTTGAATCAAACCAGCCTGTTCTAACCCAGCTATATCCCCTGCCAAAGCTCTGAGCCATTCTACCTATAAGCCCAAGCCTCTCTGCGGCACTGGATGCAAGGGTGGAGAAAACATGAGCCGCTTCTTCTGTAAAATACCCATAAGTCGGAAGCTTATTATCCATCTCTATGAGACTCCTAAACAGCGTTGAACCCTCGGGTACAAGAATAGCCCTGCTATTCACACAGTTTTTAAAGTCGAATTCTTCTATATCACCGCACATTTCGAGTGAGGTCCTGATATTTCTCCACTCCCTTCTTGCTATTCGAAATGCCCTTGGTATTTCCATTTTATTTCCCTCCTTTTTAAAGAGCCTTTCCCCATTGGCTTTATATCCCAAAATGAAACAGCCAATGTGGGAACGACCCCAGTTTAATTTTGATTGGATTCTCTACCAGCTAAGACACGAAGCCCAAATCAGAACCTGTGCACAAGCCGGAATAAATAGTTAAATCAGGAAAATAAGGGAGGGGACCTTAGGGGAAGTGATGAAAAGAAGGAAATATAAAAAAAGGACTTTATCTCACCAAAGAAGGTTTCCCACCATTGTAAATTAATGGAAGGAAGAATTAAAAGCCCAATCGCTACCACAAGTAGCCTAGAAAACGTTTGAGAGTCTTTTACACTGAAATCATTATCTTCACCATTCTCAAGGAGAGCATACTTCTGTTTAGGCGAATCATTTATACCCAGCGAATGTGAATAGAGAGTGAAGGAGCTTAAAGTAAATAGCTGAGAGTTCTTTTGGACTCCTTTAGATAGGAGAATCGGTCCTAATGCTCCGAGTATGGAGATTACGACCAAAAGATAGAAATATTTTTTGATTGTATCCCAATTCCCCATCCCGCTAAGTCTAGGAAGCATCTGAGTTAAGCAAATCTATTAATTTTAATTATGATAATAAAGCAATTTACTTAAATGTCAAGAGTAAATCTTTTTCCGCAAAATCGAGGAATTATTCCGTAGAGAATCTTAAAACGGTGTTAGCTTTTAAGAAGGGTTCTCGCCTTCATAGCCCGCTTTAAAAATCCCCTTCCCCGGCGAAAACGGGTTCAACTAGCCCAGGCCCTTTAATCTCGGCATGACCTCTTTTGCAAGAAGCGTCATGGAGCGAATCCATTGGTCTTTGGGATGCCACTCGTGGCCCATTACAAGTAGGACACCGAAGCCACCAACGTAATCATATAGTTCTTTAATTCGCTCGACGACGTGATCTGGACTCCCAACAATCCAGAGGTTATCCATCATGTAATCGGGAGTTACATCCGAATCGGGCACGGTTTTATCAATCTTAAATATGTCCAGGTTTCCCCTGATTTTTGGAACCATTTTAAAGAAATAATCCGTGAAATCCCTTGCCAGGGTTCCTTCCTTAACATCCCGGCGGGCCTCCTCCGTTGTCTCAGCAATATACAAGTCTCGGGCTATTCTCCACTTTGAGCGGTCTGCAATCTTTCCAGCCCTCTCGGCTCCTTCATCAACTGAAGCCCAATGGGTTCTTAAAACGTCTTTCGTTACAAAATTGATGCTCATGGGTATCCATCCCCTCTCGCCTGCTATTCTCAGGGTTCCCGAACTTTCGGTAATTCCGGCAACCGCTATTGGAGGATGGGGTTTTTGATATGGTTTAACATGAACCCCAAGCCCTACGTCACTTTGCGGTTTTGGAACGCAGAATTTCCATCTCCTATTCCCGTAGGTTCCGGGTTCGGGGTTATTCCACAGGTTGAGAATAAAATCCAGCGACTCATTTGTTAAATCCCTTTGCTCTCCTGTTTTGGGATTGATTCCAAACGCCTCGAAATCGCCTATAAAACTCCCCGCTCCCACTCCCCAGTAGAACCGCCCCTTCGCAAGATGGTCAAGAACAGCTATCCTGTGGGCAAGCACAAAAGGGTCGTGGTTCGGCAGGCATGAGACGCCGGTGCCAAGTATTATATCTTTAGTTAAAGGAATGGCTTTTGCGATTAAAAGGTCGGGGGCGGGAATATTTTCCCATCCGGCTGTGAAGTGCTCACCAATCCAGGCCTCCTGGTAGCCCAGCCTATCGAGCACCACAATCTGCTCCAGGTCTTCGTCAAGACCCTGCGTGTAATCGGAGCCAGGTGGATGCAAAGGCATCGTAAAGTAGCCGTATTCCATGTGCGCCTCTTTCTATCAAGTTATAATCATCTTATGCTATTTTTATATTTTCATCAATGTCAAAAATCGAGGCTTGACTTCTCAGGAGGAAGAGAACCCTAAGACTATTTTCCCCGATTAGCCCTTCAGATGACGGTTGAAAAAAGCCAGTGTCTCAATGAAGAACCTGTTTATGTTTTCCTTCCTGCTGAATCCGTGCCCCTCGCCATCAAACTCGATAAAGGTCGCCTCGATGTGCGCTTTGTGTAATTCATTATAGAACCGCTGCGACTGAACTATCGGCACGAACGGGTCGGCCGTGCCGTGAAAGATCAGAAACGGCACGGTCTTCTTATTGATATGGAAGAGAGGGGAGGCATCGCGATATGCCCCGGGGGCTATTACATGAGCCTTGCCTATCAAATTGACTACGAAGCCCTCAATGTCTGCTCCTGGTAGAACCGGAAAGCGCACAGTCAGATCCACAGGACCAAACATATCCACGACGCATGTGACACGGCTGGAGTATCGAGCGAGTGCCGGATCACTATTAATGCGCGTGTCCATAGTGCCGAGAAGAGAAACGAGGTGTCCTCCCGCCGACGCACCCAAGGCTCCAATATGGTTCGGATCAACCCCATACTTATCAGCATTAGCCCTTATCCAGCGCACGGCGCGCTGCACATCATCCAACTGGGCCGGATATTTATTGCCGGCATTGGTGACAAGCCGGTAGTTAACGGAAAAGCAAACGTAGCCAGATTCAGATAGAGTCATGGCAACGTCGTGAAAGTCCCTTTTATCACCGCCCGACCACCCGCCGCCATGAACGAGGACAATAGCAGGCAGAACCTTCTTTGATTCCGCCGGACGGTATACATCGAGGAGCAACCTTTGACCATCCGCCTCGCCGTATACCACATCGCTCTCAACCTGCACGTTGTTGCTCTGTTCCGAGACAGCAGGTGAGGACAAAGCCATGAGCACCAAGAATAAAAGCCACAACAATCCCGAAATTATAGAGCGACACATGCTTGTACCCTTACCTTTAAAACTTATTGTTCGAGATTTAACGGTAATTATAACGGAACGACCCCCATGGAGAAAAGATTTTTACTCGGAGAGGCTGAGTAGAACAGTTATTTTCCATGCTATAATTTTTGATATGTGGTGAGTCAACAATGAGCGGGAAGGGAGGTTTCATGGAACGGGAAGTCATTACACAGCATCCGACGGCACCCCCACAGGAGTCCATCGTCGTTGAAACCAATGGAGCACACGAGGTGAAGGAAGACATTGTAACAATCGCTGGGAGGGATTCTTTTCCTGCAAGCGATCCTCCGGCGTGGACATTAGGACGGGAATCGCAAGCTGATTAGGGATCCATATCTCATAGGTTTTTCCATTCTAAAGGGGAGTGCTTTAAAAGAGCAAGAACTAATTTCCCTATTCATCAAACACATCCCTCCCATTCAAGCAACGGTAGGGATACCACCAATGCCTTAACCTATCCTAATGGAACTTATACTAACTCAATTCAAACTTTGATACAATGAACTAAAAATTCTACCGCTTTATCGCATACCCCGCCTTCTCCCTGTCCCACGTATCAGCGGTTATGCCCTCTTCACGGAGTTTGTTCTTCTGCACCCTTTCCGTTCCGGTTTTGGGAAGGGAATCGGCGAAGCGAATGAAGCGGGGAACCATGAAGTGGGGCATTTGGGGTTCGAGGAATCTTATGAGTTCTTCGGGGGAGACATCCATACCTGGCTTTTTTACAACCACAACCATAACCTCGTCCTCCGCGTACCTGCCCGCTTCGGCTTTTATTCCAACCGCTGCCGACTCCGCCACACAGAGATGTGAGGATACAATCCTCTCGACCTCAAATGAGCTTATATTTTCGCCCCTTCTCCTTATGTAGTCTTTCACCCTGTCAACAAAATATATGTAGCCCTTTCTATCCATTCTTCCTGCATCCCCCGTATGAAACCAGAAGTTTCTAAAATCACTTACCGTTTTTTCGGGCATCTTGTGATAATAATGGAGCATTATGTTTGGAATTCTGGGGCGGACGACTATCTCTCCAACCTGACCCCTTGGGAGTTCTTCATCCGTTTCGGGGTCTACAATCTTGATTTCGTATCCCGGCGCCTCTTTTCCACACGAGCCTACTCGGAACGGCTCCCCGGGGCGCATATATGTAACCTGACCTATCTCCGTAAGCCCATAGCCCTCCATAAACCTTATATTAAACCTCTCCATGAAAGGCTCGATAATGTCATGTGGGGCTGGAGAACCCATAACTAACCTTACGTTATGCTCTTTCTCCTCCGACACAGACGGGGTATTCCACATAAAATAAGACATCGTGCCCACCATATTAAACTTTGTAACGCCATAATCCTTCATCCATTTCCAGAACTGACCGGAGCTATACTTTTCCTGCACAATCACCCTTGCCCCCTTGATAAGAGCCGGATATACGGTAAGCACCATTGCATTTGAATGAAAAAGGGGAAGGCAGGTAAAACAAATATCATCATCTCCTATGTCCATAATCTCGGCGTAGTTTCTTGCGCTCTGATAGTCCGCCTGACACGGCCTTACAACACCTTTTGACCTTCCGGTCGTACCGGATGTGTACATGAGCCTTGCGTGATCGAGATTGGTAATTTGCACATCAGGCTCGTCTTCATTGTGCTCATTTAAAAATGCGCTAAACGGAATCATGGGTCTTGAATGGAACCCCTGAGGATCAAACTCCTCACTTCCGGTTCTTGTCCATACAATAACATGCTCAATTTGATGGATTCTATCGGCAATCGGCGGAATCCTGTCGAGATATTCCTCAGCAATGAAAAGCACCTTGGAATCGGATGTGTCTATTATGTACTGAAGGAAATCCATTTTGTATGCCGTATTTATTGGAACCATGACCCCGCCCATCTTTAAGATTCCGAACCATGTAAGAACGTAGTCAGAGGAGTTTGGCATATAGACCGAAACCTTTTCCCCCTTTTTAACCCCAAGGTGAATGAGTCCATTGGCAATTCTATTGGCAAGGAGGTTTATCTGAGAGAAGCTGTATGGAGGATTATATCCAAATTGCAAAAACGGTTTGTCGCTCAGTTCTTCAGCTCTTTGCCTCAGGATATGGGGCAGCACCCACTTTGTTCTATCCTCTTTCTTATACCACTCAACGTCAAAAGGACGACGCCTTTTGAGATTTACCGTGTATTTCAGGTCTTTGGGCCTTTTGGTAGCCATTGGCTTTTTCCTTTTATCGAAATGAAATATTAAACCTCTAACCGCAGAGTACACCGAGTCTTTATCTTTAAAACTCTCCTCTCAGTGCACTCTGTGATCTCCGTGGTTATTAATTCTTTTTACTTAAATGCCTTCCCCGTAGGCACGGCCAGCACCTGATCAAGCGTAAGCACCTTGAGGAACCTGTTTCCGCCCTCTTCGTATATCTGATCAATCCCTCCAAACTTTGCGGCTTCAAGCGCTTTCAGTCCCCCCTCGGTTACGTATTTCTCGCCGGTGAGCCTTATCGTTATGATTCCCATATCATCCCTTCCACCAACTGTGTCTTTATCCACTATCTCAATCCTCGCCCTTATTTTTTCATGTGCCCCCTCCCTCCCATCAGCAAATATCACCTGGACTATATCTCCAGGATACGTCGGAGCGTCATGCGACCCACTATTCATTCCAATGTGGTATGCAAGAGGGAAATGACCGCTCACTTCTCCTTCTGCTCTTCCCTTTACCGCGCCGCCATATCCGATGAAATTCGATGAGGGATTGTGGTGCACCGCCGCATCATTTAGCGTTGCAATCTGAAGCCAACTAAAAGTCACAAGGTCAATTGCCTCTTCAAACAGGCCATGAAACACATCTCCCACATTAAAGCTCTCAAATATCTTTCCATCCCTTCCAAGAAGCTCCTCCGGCAGATCGTGGTAGGGCTTTGGAAGAACTACTTTATGAGTGTCAATCCTGCCGGGCTGTGGTTTTATTGTGCTCTCTTTGAGATAGGTTTTTTTACCCTCAGCCCTTACGAGCACCTGCCTTACATACTCAAGCACAGACTCCCCCCTCTGATTGTAAATCGTGGTCTTCACCTGAACAGAGCCGTTTGTCGCTCCGTCCTTTCTAAACTCCCTTCCCACAACCTGAGATTTTCCGTATATGACATCGCCCTCAAACACAGGCACGCCAAATCTCAGATCGCTGTAAGACAGGTTTGCAATGGCATTGAATGATATGTCATGGACGCTAAGTCCGAAACCCGCATTAAAAACAAAGCCCTGGCTCACAAGAGCGGGCTTTTCTATCCCATATCTTTCCCTTTTTTGCTTATAATCAGGGTCTTCATATCCGAGATGTAAACTCAGTTCGGGATTCGCTCCGAGAATCAAGCCGTCTCTGTATTTGTTTATATACTCCCTGTTCCTCATAGGCGTGATTTGGATTGCGCCGTGATGGTAGACATCCCCTTCATTGAAATCACCTACATACCTTGAAGAAATGAGATTTGTCCTCTGCAAGAAAATAATCCTCCTTATAGCTTTTTTGAATCAGCCGCGAACTGCGTATCCTGCATCCTGCTTATTTCATCCGCGCTAATTCGTGGTTGAATATAAGATTCTTAAATATTACACAATACCAGGCAGGGGGCAACTTTACCTTCCTCCGTACTCCATCCAGCAGCCTCAGATACAATCAGGGGTTTATTGTAAGGGCAATTAAAATTTGGGCAACTTTGTCATTGCTCTGATTAATTTTTGTACACAGTATGTCCAATTTATAGGCATTCATTTGAGAACTCGCCTAATTTTCCTGAAAAGAGCCTGATTTTCTTGAGAAAATGGATGGCACAATTTTTGTATCTCTATGAGTTTGACTTTTTTCATTAAATTCGAGGGAGGGTTAGAGATGAAGAAGTTAAGAAAAGCCGCAGGCTTTGTATGTCCGGTTTTAACTCCGGTTGTATTCCTGTTAATCCTGTTTACGAGTTTATCCTTTGCTCAGGAGGCCGCGCCACCAAAGATAGACACGGGTGACACTGCCTGGATGCTCACATCCGCCGCTCTGGTATTGATGATGACCATACCGGGTCTATTCCTCTTCTACGGCGGTCTGGTCAGGTCAAAAAATGTCCTTAGCGTCATAATGCACAGCTTCATAATAGTAGGTCTGGTTACTATCCAGTGGGTGCTGTGGGGATATAGCCTCGCATTTGGTCCCGACAAAGGGCACATCATAGGGAGCCTCGCCTGGTTCGGATTAAAGGGAGTTGGACTCGAACCCAATCCAGACTACGCGAGTACTATACCGCATCAGTTGTATATGGTCTACCAGTTGATGTTTGCCATAATTACACCCGCCCTTATCACAGGGACATTTGTAGAGCGAGCGAAGTTCAGCACGTTTTTGATATTTATACTGCTCTGGGCAACGTTCATTTATGACCCACTGGCGCACTGGGTCTGGGGCAAGGGCGGCTGGATAGGTACGAATGGCGGCATGGGGGCTTTGGACTTTGCCGGTGGAACTGTGGTTCACATAAGCTCCGGTATATCCGCCCTCGTGGCCTCTATCATGTTCGGCAAGAGGATCGGGTATGGACGCGAATTAATAGCGCCACACAATCTGCCGTTTAGTGTAATTGGCGCATCTCTTCTATGGGTAGGGTGGTTTGGTTTTAATGCGGGAAGCGCGCTGTCATCAGGCGGGCTGGCTACAAGCGCATTCGTCGTTACACACATTGCGACAGCCACTGCCGCGCTTTCGTGGATGCTGATGGACTGGATATTTAGAGGGAAGCCCACGTGCTTAGGGGCGGCAAGCGGCGCCGTAGCCGGGCTTGTGGCAATCACCCCAGCGTCTGGTTTTGTAGGCCCAATGTCTTCTATCATTATCGGACTCGGCGCCGGGATTATATGCTCTACCGCCTGCACGGTGAAAGTGAGATTGGGCTACGACGATTCGCTCGATGTGGTTGGTGTGCACGGAATCGGGGGGACATGGGGTGCTCTTGCAACGGGTCTGTTTGCATCCAAAGCCATAAATCCAGCCGGAAACAACGGTCTGTTCTTCGGCAACCCGCATCAGCTTGTGGTCCAGTTAATTGCCGTAGCGGTTACATGGGTGCTCGCCATTGTGGGCACGTTTATTATCCTCTCCATCCTCAAGGCCATTATGGGTCTCAGGGTATCAGAGGAAGAAGAGCAGATAGGAATTGATTTGAGCCAGCACAACGAAACAGGTTATACGGTTTAAAACAATGATAAAACGGAGGGGCAGGCATCCGTGTGCCTGTCCCTGCACATCCGCAATCAGCCAGTAAGGTTGGTAGATTTTGTCCACTCATACTACCTTAGCGCTCGACCCATCATGTAGAGAATATCATCAAGTGTGATTATTCCGGTGAGCCTTCCCTTTTTGTCAACTATCGGCACCCTTCGGATCCCGTGTTCATGCATGATTCTTGCAAGCTCCGCAATCCTCTGACCCTCTTTTCCGGTTATAATCCTTTTAGTCATTACGCTCTTTACGAGGGTTGAGTTTATATCGGCTTTCCTGGCCACAACCCTGATTGTTATGTCTCTATCCGTAAGAATTCCCACAGGTTTTTTATTTTCAACTACAACGATGCTTCCCACGTTTCTCTCACCCATAAGCCTTGCCGCCTTTACTACAGTGTCATCAGGACTCACTGTAACCACTTTTTTCTTGGCTATCTTCCTTACAGACACCTCTATTACCTCCTTTCCCCACCCTCTAGTCTAACCTTTACTATCCAGATCAATAATGACCTTAGATACCGTGTTTGCAGTGATTATTGCCTCTTCAACCTGTTCCAAATGGTAAATGTGAGAAATAAGAGAGCGGACGGGAATTTCCCAGGTGCTTAGCATCTCAATCGCTTTATCAAAAGGACCGCAACGCGAGCCTTGAATCCGGATTTCATCCACCACTGCCCTTGTATAATTAATGCCCTCGTTAGCCAAACCGCACGTGGTTTTAAGTGTCACAGTGCCACGAGGGCGGACGAGTTCAAGAGCCACATTTAGTCCCTGAGGCGTTCCGCTGGATTCAACGATAACATCCGCTCCCATTCCATCCGTCATATCTCTGATTCTTTTAACCGGATCCTCGACCGAGGAATTTATAACCCCGGACGCCCCGAATTTTTCAGCCCTCTCCAGCTTCCAATTTGACCGGGATACGGCGATTACCCGTGCCCCAAGCGTTTTTGCAACGGCGCAGACGAGGGTTCCGAGGCGACCAGCACCCACAACCGCTACTGTATCGCCCTTATTTACCGGAGCAAGTTCAAACGCTTGAATTGCGGCGGCAAGGGGTTCAATAAAAACGGCTTCTTCCATCGAAATCTCTGGGGGTAGGATGTGAACGCTTCCGGCAGGAATCCTGATCAATTCCGAGAATGCACCATCATAGGAGATTATTCCTAACACAGTTCTCTTTGAACAGTGGTTTGAGAGCCCCCTTTTACAGAATTCGCACAACTCCTCCTTTCTATAAGCCAGGCATGTGTTATTAATCTCCCCCACAACACGCTTTCCTACGAGTTCTTCTTCTACCTCTGTTCCGACCTCTATAACCTCGCCGCTAAACTCATGCCCAATGACAATCGGAAGCGGCACCTTATATTCGCCAGAAAACAGGGAAACATCGGTTCCGCAGACCCCCGCGAATTTAACTCTAATTAAAACCTCGCTCTTACCAACCCTGGGTTCTTCGCGCTTCTCTATACTTATTCTCTGAGGTGAGACCAGCGCCGCCGCTTTATACATATCTACTTTAGATACGAAGACACCAAGGCACTAAGGGTGGCTCAGTGCCTTGGTGGTTAAATATTTACCTATTCTTAAAGTAAGGAATTATCTCTTTTGCATAGGTCTTAAGGGCCTTATTGGGGTCCGGGCTAAAGCGGTAAAAAAGAACAAAGTGCCTTACGCCATTGTCAATGAATTTCTCTATCTTTTCTATGCAGTCCTTCTTTGATCCCGTTATTGTAAAATCGAGTACTGCCTCTCTGGGGAAGAGTTCCCCTATCTTTCTGAATTTCTGTCTCCCAGCCTCATCCTGTGGGATCACGTTAAAGTAGTTAAGACCCTTATACTCCTCTGGAATCTCAATACCATATCCGGCTTTTTTAAGCTGTTCCTGCATTATTAGAACATATCGCCAGGGTTTAAGGGATTCATAAGCTTGATCCTCATTCTTTCCCAGAGAAGTGAATACCCAAAGAGCAGGATCAAAGGAATCACCCAGGGTGCGTCCCGCCCCATTTGCACCTTCTTCAACTATCTTTAGATACTCGGCATAAAGCTTGGGGTTGAGATCAATTGGAAGCCACCCATCGGCAAGCTCCCCCGTAAGCCGCAGCCCTTTAGGGGTATGAGTTGAGATATATATGGGAATTCTGTCCCTGTTGTAAGGTTTTACTTGAAGAAAGGCGTCAGAGAGGTTGTAGAACTCTCCATTAAAATTAACCCGGCCCTCGCCTTTCCATAGCTTTTGCATGACCTTCATGGCCTCCCGCAGTCTGGCAAGCGGGCGATCCCACTTAATACCATAGGCATCAAGGTTCATTGATTCTCCAACCCCAAGCGATACTTTAACCCTGCCCTTTGAAATATGGTCTATGGTTGCAAGACGCTGAGCAAAAACAGCGGGATGCATTCTGTGTGGGTCGGAAACCGTGCCGAGGCTTATATTATTTGTTTTCATCGCAGCCGCGGTTGCAATTGTCCAGGCCTCATGGGCCTCCGTAGGCGATACAAATACAACATGGTCCGGGTACCATACACTGTCGAAACCAAGCTTATCGGCTTTGGCCGAAAATTTTAAGAGTCCATCCAAATCCGCTCCCGGCATAGGAGCCGATAGTCCAAATCTTATATCTTTTCCCATTTTTTCACCTCGCAAGAAATTTCCCTCTCATTATAAACAGAATAAAAGACAAAATGCAATACTTATAGCCGTTTAATACAAAGTGAGGGTTAATAATGATGTATTATAAGAAGGAGATCGAGATTAAATGTATAATTTCGCCAAACGAGATGAACACTCCAAGAATTTTTAAAATGGCATATGTGAGGAAGAGACCCAAGATGAAGAAAATATTGATTCTTCTTATCATTCCCGCCCTCATTTCGTGCGCCAATGTGCGGGGCGCATCCACTGTAATCTCCCCGCGAAAAATAGATAGGGAAGGTCTAAAAAGCCTCAAGGAATCAATCACCCCGGCGTATGGTTTTAGGGTGAGCGTTGTTCCTCCATTATCGGATGAAAAGGGGAAAATCATCACTAATGTGGACACCCAGTTTAGAGAATTCAGCAAATGCATGGGTATAACGGATAATGGTGCGAGGGTGAGGCCATATTTAATATCGGTTGTGGGCGGAACGTTTGAGTGTAAATACCACGGGGGCAGATGTAACGGCGAGTACGACGCAGACAATAACCTGATAATAGTTACGTACAGGTCCTTCAATAGAGAAGGAATCCTACCACTCCTTAAACACGAATGGTCACACGCTTATGGATTCCTAAAAAGCGATGATTCAAACCTGGATGAGATAAGACGATGTACCAGGTATTGATTAGAGAATCATGGTTGGTAGCGGTCCTTGTAGTCCGTGGGCATGCTGTAGTTCCCATCTTTAAACATCTGATCGGCGGGGCTGGGCCGTTCGCCTTCCAGTGCCTTTTTGTATTCCTCGTCCCTCATGGTTTCGTTAATTGGCTTATAGCTATACTCAACCCTCGTTATGGCACTGTCCGGGTCTACAGTGAGAATTACCGACATATCGGGGGCATGCCACGTCCATGTAGTAAAATAGAGCACCTCTTCTCTCCCTTTAGGCTCTCCATAGAGACTGGTCAGGAACTTAGAAAGCTCGTCCTTTAGCTTTGCCTGCTCTGACGCGTTGCCCGATTTGAAAACGAGCGAAGAATCCATAAGCTCATTATCATAGAATTCGAGATTTGTCTTTACATCGGAGTTATTGACATCCGCCGGAAGGTCTATAAACGCCCCCTCCACAACGATTGTTCTGATATTCTTAGAATCAACTGTGTCTTCCAAGACTTTTCTATTCTGAGACCTTATAATCTCAAGCGCCCGCTTCTTTGAAATCCCAAAATCGAATCCGAGGGCGGAGGCGGTTTTAATATCCTTCTCTTTTGAGAAGCCGGGAGCGGTAAGAAGGGCTAATATCAATACGGCTAGAAGAACTCTACCAGTATTCATCTTTTCATCCTCCCAAAATTGAAGAACGCTCTATCCTTAAATTTATACCCTATTCGGCCCTCTTCTACAAGGATTACTCTTTTAATATGAATCAACGCGAGTTCCATACAAAAACCCCCCACCTTAGCCCCATCCTTGAGGGGAGGAAATCTCAGCACACTTTCCCTCGATCTCACGTTAAACCATTCATCTACAGGATCAAACCTAAAATTATGTATGCTACAAAGCCGTCTCGAATTACACTTTCGGTTTATAGGTTAGAAGGCCGCGCATATACTGAGCGCGTTCGAAAGCAGAAGGGTCTTCGCAATTTCTCTGGCTCATACTTCCCTGCATTTGTTTTACGGATTCATACTCGTGCTCTTCCATCCACTTACGCACCCCTTGCTCTATAACACGAATATGTTTAATACCGTTTCGTAGAAGTATAGAACAAAGCATGGTGATATTGGCACCGACCATAAGCATCTTTATTACATCTTGAGCCGTATGAATACCGCTTGTTGCAGCCAAATCGGCCTTAATATGACCGTGGAGGATGGCAATCCATGTTAACGGGAGTCGCAAGGCCTGCGGTGTACTCAGAATAATATTGGGCCGGATCTCCAATGTTTCAAGGTCAATATCCGGCTGATAAAAACGGTTAAATAGCACCAAAGCGTCAGCCCCCGCTTTGTCAAGGCGCTTGGCCATATAGGCTATATTGCTGAAGAACGGGGTCAGCTTAAGTGCTACCGGGATTTTGACCTCGGATTTTACCGTTTTAAGAATATCAATATAGGTCTGTTCAACCCGCTCAGATATGAGTTCCATGTCGGTGGGTATATAGTATATATTGAGTTCTAAAGCATCCGCTCCGGCTTGCTCTATACTCTTTGAATAATCTATCCACCCTCCAACGGAGGTACAGTTGAGGCTAGCAATGATGGGAATATCCACCGCTTCTTTAGCCTCTCGAATATGGTCCAAGTAGGTCTCCGGCCCGACATGGAACTCATCTGGCTCTGGGAAAAAGGTGAGTGCCTCAGCAAAGCTATCGGTATGATGGGTGAGGTGATGATGTAACTCGTAGCGTTCGAGTCTCAGTTGCTCCTCGAACAATGAATGGAGTACGATGGCCGAAGCCCCCGCATCCTCCATTCTCTTTATGTTGTCTATCTCTTCGGAAAGGGGCGAAGCCGAGGGAACCAGCGGTGTGCGTAACTTCATGCCCAAATACACTGTGCTGAGGTCCATTAATTGATCCTCCTTAATTGATTGCGGAATTATGTTTCTCTAAACGACTCGTAGTTTATGCTATTGACTACCATCTTCATTGCTTTTTTCAGTCTTATGTTCCTGTGCCGCCAAGTATTCATAAAACCTCCATCGGGAATTTATGCCCCGTTGTACCTCTTTGAATAGGCGTTTGGCCTCTGCCGGCCGGCTCTTAAGAAGCATCTTAAATCGGTTCTCCATATAGAGATAATTCTGAACCGGTATCTTGGGTGCATGTGAGTCGAGGTGAAGTGGATTCTCCCCATCCGTTGCTTATCCCCTCGTATATCGCGGTAACACAGTCCAGGTATAAGGGTTCGCCCGCGCTCCCAGGCTCCTTTGTGCGGTCAAGAACAGCGATTTCTCGTGTAGTAGAGGGAAGGGATTCGATAAAATGCCTCGCATCGAACGGGCGGTATAAACGTACCTTAACTAAGCCAACCCTTTCGCCCTGTTTATTGAGGTAGTCAACGGCTTCCTGAACTACCTCACTCCCAGAACCCATAATCACAATAACACGCTCTGCGTCAGAGGCCCCGTAGTATTCAAAGAGCCTGTAGTTCCGACCAACGAGCTTGCCAAACCTGTCCATAACCCTTTGAGTTATATCCGTGCAATTGATATAGTATGGATTTGCCCTCTCCCTTGATTGGAAAAAAACATCCGGGTTCTGTGTAGTGCCACGGATCACCGGGTGATCCGGCGAGAGTGCGCGAGCACGATGCTCAAGAATCAGATTCTCATCAATCATTACACGCAGGTCATCATCGGATAGTAATTCGACCTTCGAGATCTCATGTGATGTGCGAAAGCCGTCGAAGAAGTGCAGGAACGGAATACGTGACTCAAGGGTTGCAGCCTGAGCAATAAGGGCAAAATCCATTGCCTCCTGAACAGATGCAGAGCAAAGGAGGGCAAAGCCCGTGGCGCGAGTGGCCATAACATCACTGTGGTCACAAAAGATAGAAAGTGCGTGTGTGGCCACCGAGCGTGCAGCCACATGAAACACGGCAGGATTAAGCTCTCCCGCTATCTTGTACATATTGGGAACCATAAGCAAAAGCCCCTGCGAGGCGGTAAAGGTCGTTGTAAGCGAACCGGTCTGCAAGGCACCGTGCACCGTCCCGGCTGCACCTGCCTCGCTCTGCATCTCCACTACCAACGGGATAGTACCCCAGATATTGGGCTTCCCTTCAGAAGACCATGAGTCAGACCACTCACCCATGGTGGATGCCGGCGTAATAGGATAGATGGCAATAACCTCATTTAATCGGTATGCAACAGAAGCTACCGCTTCATTACCATCTATGATTGCAAAAACTCTATTTCTCATCTACTTATCCTTTTTATCGTGTTCTCACTTCTAGAGAGGACTCTTTAAAATCACTCCCCTCTATATTTCTTCTATTTTCTTTCTAATCGCAAATCTCATGCCACCAACCCAAGGGGCATAATCCACTGGAATGCCTAAGAAATTTAGAATGAGGCAGTCCCAATTAGAAGATATATTTGTCAGAATTTAAGACATCAGACACCTTTTTTAAATTCAGTCTCCACAAAATAAAAGAGATTTTGCTGGCATCTTTCTTGCACGAAGGGAGTTTATCAAAACTAAAAATGAGAGGTGGGAAAAATGCTTATAAAAGACTGTATGACACTCAGTCCTCTTAACGTGCCGCCAGAAGCTGATGCCAAGGTCACATTTAATTTATTAAAAGAGCGTGGCTTTCGTCAATTTCCAGTGGTCAAGGATGGGAGGCTAGTAGGTATAGTTACGGATAGAGATTTACGGGCTGCCATTGTGCAGGAGAATCACATTATCGTAGCGGATGTTATGAGCCCCAGCCCGGTTACTATCTCAGAGGACAAAACAGTGGAGGAGGCCGCTCAAATAATTCACGATCGCAAGTTCAATGCGCTCCCCGTTGTTTCTACACAAGGTGAGCTGGTAGGAATTATAACAGTCACCGATATCCTCAATGGTTTACTCAACCTCCTCGGATTCCACAGAAAGCCCATGAGGGTAAAGGTTAATATACCAAAAGGTACAGATGTATACGAGATACTTAGGCTGATTAGTATGTGCTCAGAAAAGGTTTTGTCTTTCAGTTCATCCGGAGAGAGTGAGGATACATTTTACTGCTGGCTCATAGACTGCGATTTTGAAGAACTAGATAGGAGATTAAAGAAAGAGAATTTAAATGTTGGCCTTACTTATTCTTGAGATAGCGGTCTTCAAAGTCTTTCAGATTAACATAGAGGGGAAATTAAACAATCAGAAACCTGGATACCGTAATTCTAAGAGGATTACACATTTGATGCACATATCATAGGTGTTCATCTGATTCTTATACCCTACTTGCGCCAGCGCGCCATACCTGGCAGAGTAAAGATAATGCTATGGATCTGATTCTCCCATAGACTCTAAGAGGTCTTTAACTATTTCTATAAGTTGCTGGTGGGAAAATGGTTTTGATAAGAATCTATTGCCCGTTGACCTTATAAAATCGGTTATATCACCTGAGATAAATATTATTCTTCTTGCCAAATCTTTGCTTAATTTCTGCACTTCTAGGTAGAGCTGATCTCCTTTCATTCGAGGCATTTGTTGGTTGGAAATTATGACATCATACTCATTCTGTTTTATCTTTTCCAAGCCTTCCACACCGTCTCTTGCAACGTCTGTTTGGAATCCTTCTCCTTGGAGGATTTCCTCCACTAACTGGACTACTATCTCGTCATCATCTATAATCACGATTCTTTTCTTATTCTTTTTCATAATTAATTTTGTTTGATAGCCTAAGGTGCCATGCTATAAATGAAACCTCCTTGATGATAAAAATAAATTAGACCTCAGTCAGATTCCCCAGTTAAAAGGACTAATTCCCTGGGGAATGCAATGCTTAAGTTATAGTCAGTATATCGCTGAATGTGGTAAAAAGGAGTATGAAAGACTCAGGGTTATCCCTCCAGCGAAATCACCGCACATCCCCGCGTATAACCGAGTAATCCAAAACCACTTGTATATATTTACACAGCTTTTACAGTGTATCAATACACATCAAGCGCAGTTTATATTCTTTTTAATCCCGTCCTATTTATTATAACTTACCATAAAAATTAGAGATTAGGGCTTTAGAGCCGCTGGCATAGAGATTGCAACGTAATAAACATAAACCTGTTACACCTTGATAAGAAGGAGGCAAAACAAATGAGAAGGATAATCACTTTTGCTACCATCTTAGGATTTATTGCAACACTCAGCCTGAATCTTGCAACAACAGCAAAAGCGGATGAGGATGAATTCAATGTATCGGGCAGAGTAATGGCGATTGAGAATCATATAGTCACATTACAAGAGCCTAATGGTCGAACCTTTACCGTTGTGGCAAAAGATGATGATCAGATTGAAAGAATAAGAGTGGGTGACATTGTTAGGGTAAAGTATGAACATGGCCGAGTAGACTCCATTAAGAGAATTGGAGAGAGTGAATATGTACCCGGAAATGTACCTCCCCCTCCTGTAGAACCAGGCCCCTAATTAGATAGAGACTTTCAGTAGAATTTAAGATAGGGCCGGGCTGTTATGCCCGGTCTACTCATTTGAGAGGCTATTCAAGAAAGATGTATTGTAACCCACTTAAAGGATTGGTGGAGCCGAGGAGAGTCGAACTCCCGACCTCTTGAATGCCATTCAAGCGCTCTCCCAACTGAGCTACGGCCCCACTTTGTTCATACTAATTTAGCGCACTTTCGTTTATTGTCAAATCCTAAAATAATGTATAATTTCCCACTAAAACTTAGCCATCATTGTTCTATAATCAGAGGGTTTATATTAATGGCCGAAATAAAATGGGAATCGTTTGCCAAAACCAGTCCCGACCGAGAATATCTTGCACTAATCTCGTATCTTTCACTCAAACAGTTTTGGACAATCCCCAAGTTCTTAGTCTATACGCGTGCAATTCAGAACCAGTTGAGGAAGTCCAGAGGTCTTATTGGATACTCTCTCTTGGCGCATTTTCTGCACCGAAGATTCTGGACGCTGTCTGTGTGGGAGGATGAAAAGGCCCTGATGGAGTTTGTTAGAAATCTGCCGCATAGTCAAATGATGTTAGCCTTAAGGCCACACATGGATAAAACAAAGTTCGTGCAGTGGAAGATAAAGGGTTCGGCAGTTCCAGTAACTTGGGAAGAAGGCTTCAGACAATTGCAAATATGATAGGGGTACGATGACGAATATGAACAAGGAGATTCTCTAAATGAACGTGATAAACGTTGGATTAATCGGGGCGGGAACTGTGGGATGCGGGGTCATCAAGGTCCTGGACGAGAACAGAGACATCATCGAAAAGAGAGCGGGCATAAGGCTAGAAATAAAGAAGATCGCAGACATTGATCCTGAGAGGAAAAGACCCATTGAAATTTCTAGAAATCTATTCACAACCAACGCGTGGGAGATAATAGAGGATAAATCAATTCCCATAGTGATAGAGCTTGTGGGTGGAACCGGCATAGCAAGGGATTTTATTCTGGGAGCGATAAGGAACCGGAAGCATATCGTTACGGCAAATAAGGCTCTCTTAGGCCACTATGGGAGGGAGATATTCTCAGCCGCTTCCGTAAATGGAGTAGATGTTGGATTTGAGGCAAGCGTGGGCGGCGGAATCCCCATAATAAGGGCAATTAGGGATGGGTATGTGGCAAACAGAATCCTCTCCATTTATGGGATCATAAATGGAACGTCCAACTACATACTCTCAAAAATGACAGAAGAAGGCAGAGAATTTAACGATGTGCTCAGGCAGGCACAGGACAAGGGCTATGCTGAGGCCGACCCATCGCTTGACATTGACGGGATTGATGCCGCACACAAGCTCTCTATACTCATAATGCTCTCATTCGGGACTTTCCTTGACTTTGAAAAGATACACGTAGAGGGAATACGCGGGATTACCCCGCTTGATATTTCGTTTGCAGACGAATTCGGATACAAGATAAAACTCCTCGCAATAGCAAAATCCGAAAGGGACGGGATAGAGGCAAGGGTTCATCCGACACTGGTAGAAAAAGGTACTCCCATAGCCGATGTCTCAGGGGCATTTAACGCCATACACATAGTTGGAGACGCAGTAGGGCCCAATATGCTCTACGGGATGGGAGCGGGGATGATGCCCACAGCAAGCGCAGTTGTAAGCGACATTGTCCAGATTGCAAAAGGTGTCACACTCGGTAACTCTCATTCATCCCTGCCCAGGTTCTATCAAGAGAGGGCTTCGCTGCCTTTAATCCCTATAAGCGAGATAACGGCAAAATACTATCTGAGGTTTCAGGCTGAAGACAGGCCCGGAGTTCTGGGTCAGATTGCGGGAAGCCTGGGTAAAAACAACATAAGCATTGAATCCGTAATACAGAAAGGAAGGCAGCTCGGAGGAGAGGTGCCAGTGGTAATTATGACACACGAGGCAAAAGAAAGGGATTTAATATCCGCCCTTGAGGAGATAGATAGATTCCCTGCTATTAAAGGGAAGAGCGTTTTTATAAGGATAGAGGAATTGTGATAATGTAATGAATTACGATCCGGAAAAACACCATCGCCACTCTACTCACCTGATTGTAGGGGCGCAATTCATTGCGCCCTAATTTATTGCTTTTGCGGGGTCTTTTCAGCAATCTCCTCTATGAGTTCCACCTGGATCTGCTGGATTTGAAGCAGCCTGTTCCATTGATGAGTAAGGAGCTGGTCCATTTTCGCATGGAGATGCCGAATCTCCAGTTCGGCTTTCAGGTTCACCCTGTAATCGTGTTCAGACCGCAGGCGATCCTTTGCCTCCTGCCGGTTCTGACTCATCATGATGATGGGAGCTTGGATGGCAGCAAGGCATGAAAGGATCAGGTTGAGAAGAATAAAAGGATATGGGTCAAATGGCCGCCGGAGTAGCACGATGGAGTTTATAATCATCCACATCACGAGAAAAACGCCAAAGCTGATTATAAACCGCCAGCTCCCCCCAAATTTGGCAACATTGTCGGCTATTCGCTCTCCGAGCGTTAGCTTACTTTCAAACTCGGTATTGAGATTCTCGGATAGCAACTCCTGATCCCTCAGGCTTTTAACCACTTCTTCTTCGAGTGCTGAAAGCTCCCCCTTCTCGGTTTCTAGAACGTCCTGGACATAGTCGGCTCTTATATGGTTGAGACAGGGGAGGCATATAAAACCCCCCGAGGTCCATTCGGGATATTTCTTTTTTATTGTCTCAACTACAGAGGGGCGTATCAACTCCCCAAACATAACTTCATAGAGCATCTTTTGCTCTTTGCAAATCTGACATTGAACAATCTCCTCTTGTTTTGTTGACATATTATGGGTACTCCTTTTAAATAACCGGCTGAGAGATGCCAGATATTCTACCAATCAGGACAAAGAATTAAAAGCCAACCCTTCACCTCGTTTGAATCTCCACGATATTCTAAGTAACATTTATTTCCGTATACCAACCCATAGAAATGAAAGGAACTACAAAAACTAGAGAGAATTTCTTCCAGAATCTCTTTGATGCCCTCCCCGACGGAATCATTGTCCTAGATGAATCCTTTTCTATTCTAACCATGAACTACACGGCAGAGATGGTTTTTAAAATCTCAAGAGGAAAAGCCCAAGGCAGACCGTCTTCAGAGATACTGCCCGAAGAGATAGAAGATGTCGCGGGAAAAGCCCTCCGAGAAGAGCGCACCATATTTGGGGATGAGATTAACCCGGTTTTAAAGGGAGGAGAGAGAATCTCAATTCAAACCGTAGCTTCCCCCCTATTTTCTGACAAAGGCGGTATATCCGGTGTGATTCTTCAGATAAAAGACCTTGCAGGGGCAAAATTCTTGAGTGAGAAAAACCTCCAGCAGAATTCAGCCTCTACACTGGAAGAGCTGATTCTGGGACTTGCACACGAATTAAAGAATCCACTGAGTGGAATAAAAGGAGCGGCACAGATACTCTTTGAAGAGAAAAAAAACGAAGCGGCCGTAAAATGCGCGGGCATAATTATAAAGGAGGCAGATAGGCTCTGTGCCCTTCTTGATAAGCTCAAACAGCTTGAGCCTTTCGCTAAAGAGGTGTTTGAGCCTGTAAATATACACGAAATCCTCTCAGAGATTCTATTTCTCGAATCAAGGTCGAGCAGGGGCAAAGAGATCAAATTCGTTGAGAACTATGATCTGGCACTGCCTCCGGTCATGGGAGACAGAAACTCTCTTAAACAGGCGTTCTTAAACCTCATCAAGAACTCACATGAATCAATCCCACAGAAGGGAACTGTACAAATTTCAACGAGATGGATTACGGACTACAAGCTCAGGGGTGAAAACGCCATATCCGTGTATATAAAGGACAGCGGAGTGGGAATCTCAAAGGAGGCTTTGGAGAGGATTTTTTCCCCTTTTTACACGACGAAAAAAGAGGGTTCGGGACTTGGCCTGTTTCTTGCATATCAAATTATAGCGAAACACGGAGGCGCCATTTTTGTAGAGAGCGAATTGGAAAAGGGAACGGTGTTTAAGGTGTATCTGCCAGTATATAAATAGTCGGCATAGGTTAAGATGAAAAAGAAAATTTTAGTAGTAGACGATGAAGAGAGCATAAGGTGGGTTTTAGGGACATACCTGGAGAAGACGGGCTATTCAATTGACTATGGAGAGAACGGCTTCGAGGCCCTTGAGAAAGCAAATTCAGAGAAATTCTCTTTAATTATACTCGATATAAAAATGCCTGACCTCAGCGGGCTTGAAGTCCTTGAGAAGCTCAGGATAAATGGGATTGACATTCCCGTAATTATAATCACTGCCCAAAACACGGTAAAAAACGCAATTGAGGCAATGAAGCGAGGGGCTTATGACTACATCGCGAAGCCATTTGATTTAGATGAGGTAGAACTCACTGTCCAGAGAGCAATAGAGGGCTATGAGAACTCAAAAAAGCTAGAACTCCTCAACACCAAACTCGAGGAGGTCACAGAGCAGGAACCGCATGGCGGGATGGTCGGAAAATCCCCTGCTATGCTAAAAATCTATAAAACCATCGGGCGCGTTGCTGAAAAGGATTTAACTATTCTCATCACGGGGGAGAGCGGAACGGGCAAAGAACTCGTAGCCCGCCGGATTCACTTTGACAGTCGTAGGAGAAATGAAAAATTCGTAGCGGTAAACATCGCAGCGATTCCGAAAGAGCTTCTCGAAAGCGAGCTTTTTGGATACGAAAAGGGTGCCTTTACAGGAGCCGCAATTAGAAAGCAGGGGAGATTTGAAGACGCACATAGAGGAACGCTTCTTTTAGACGAGATAGGGGATATGCCGATTGAGCTTCAGACCAAGCTCCTTAGAGTCCTCGAAGAAAAGCAGTTCTATCGCCTGGGCGGCGAAAAACCAGTCGAGGTAGACGTAAGGGTCATTGCATCCACGAATAAAGATTTGGGAAAAGAGGTGGAAAAAGGAACGTTTAGAAAAGACCTTTATTATAGAATCAACACCATAACAATCGAGCTGCCACCCCTTAGAGAGAGAAAGGAAGACATTCCGCTTCTTGTAGAGTATTTTGTTCAAAAATACGCAGAGCGACTAGACGCCGGGAAGAGAATGGTTATACTTTCGGATGAAGCAACCCAGATGCTTCTCGAGTACAACTGGCCCGGAAACATAAGGGAGCTTGAAAATACGATAAAGCGCCTTCTTGTCCTTTCCTCTCACACTGTGATTACACGTGGCGTGCTCCTTGATGCTGCTCCATATATAGAAGAGACAAAGAGGAAGAGGGAAAATTCATTTGATGATTTAGTATTGGCAGAGATCCTAAACTTGATTAACTCAAACCAAGAATCTCCCAACGGAATCTATGACATGGTTATAAAACGGGTTGAAAAGCCACTGATAGAAGCAATTCTCAAGGTTACCAAAGGAAATAAAAAGAAAGCCGCAGCGATTCTCGGAATAAACAGGAACACACTTTCCAAAAAGATAGAGGAACTCGGAATCTATGGGGAGGATTTCAACTGATCGAGCGCACCGAGATTCTCTAACCCTTTTTTAGCAGCAGATTGCTCCGCCTCCTTTTTGTTCTTTCCTGACCCCTTACCCAAAACCCTTCTCCCGATCTTTACTTCGATATGGAAGCACTTGCTGTGTGCGGGGCCTTCTTCGAGAATGACTTTATACTTGGGTCTGCTTCCGTATCGTTTTTGAACCAATTCCTGAAGCCTGGTCTTGTAGTCTATAAATATCTCTTTATTCTCAAGGCAGTCTTTTAAAAGACGTGAGATTATTTGAGATGCCTTCCTATACCCAGCGTCTAGATAAACCGCCCCGATGACGGCCTCAAACGTACCTGCAAGGTTCGATTCCCTCTCTCTTCCCCCCGTGAGTTCTTCGCCCTTTCCGAGAAGGATTTCATTATTAATCCCCAGCTCTCGCGCAAACCGTGCAAAGTTCATTCTACTTACAAGAGCGCTTCTCATTCTGGAGAGCACTCCCTCAGAGGCTTCGGGAAAGCGATCATAGAGGAACCGCGCAACAACACAACCGAGAACTGCATCTCCAAGGAACTCGAGCCTCTCGTTGCTCTCAACGGAGGCCTCATTGGCAAACGAACTGTGCGTGAGGGATGTTTTAAGCAGGCTCGGATTTTTAAACTTGTGTCCGAGCTTTTTATCTATCATGGACGTAAAAAAGTAACACAAGGGTATGTAAAAATCAACCTATCTACACTACCAATTGAACCCAATCGTAATATACTGACTCCTAATCGGTCCCAGATTCACTTTATTATCCCCACGGAAAAATATCTTTGAGGGGTTTATTACATAGCTTACGGCTCTTAGAAAACCATTCTGCCTATTTTCAAGCCAATTCGATGTTTCTTCGAGAACTATCCCTAGAGGAATCCCCGCCGCCGGGGTCACGACAAGGTCATGGAGCGAGGGCGGGCGGTCTATACCCTCTACAGCGTATTCAAAGAGCGTGCTTTGAACAAAAGCGCCAACCGCTGAGGCAGAGCGGTTATATCCACGTGCCCTGTAATAGAGATAAACAGATGCTCCAAAAACGGGGTGTTTGACCCAGTTTGTTACAAACGCATCTCCGTCATTCCATGTAATAGAGCCAGGATGCTCATGGTTTTGAAAATGTGTTAAATTCTTCCACCATGTTACAGGGTTTATTATGAGCTGATCCTTTTGCCTGATGTAGGCAATGCGAAACGCCCAGATTCCGGCGTAGGCGTTTTCCGTGTCACGGAGAAAATCACCAAAGTCAGAGAGTGATTTAGGTTCAGCCTCCTCTTGAAGGAGTATATCCGGTTTTTTATGGTCCATTACGTCAATGAAGGCAGATTTACTGTATGGTTTCGCGAGAATTGGAATCCCTTGATCAAACAGCGGCTGAGCTTTTATACCGCTCAAAGAAATGACAGACATTATAGGAACTATAAATAGTAAACACAACTGATTGGCCATTTTAGTTCCCCTCCACACCCTTCCTCAAAAATGCAGAGGAATTTTCTATCAAAATTCAATTTACGGGTCCCAAGACCCTCTAAATATCTAAATCTGTCATACTAAGTCTCCCGAAAAGACGATAAAAATCAATCTCTGAGGGTATTGATTTTGATAATTATGTTGTAGCTAAACTTTTACAGTGATATTATGGCAGTGATATTATGGTGGCCGCCGCTATTGGATAGGTTTAAAACTGAATCTTGTTCATCACCCGATTTAGATCACCAAGAAATACATTATAAGCTTCTCCCCAGTGACCGCGCAGGCGTGATGATCGAACGTAGGTCGCAAAAAGCGAAAGATAAGACTCCAGTATACTAAACATCCCCCTGCAAATCTGGATAAATAAATCTTGACGATCCCTCAGATCACCCGCCCAGCCATTAAAGAGGTTCGCAGCCGTTTGAACCGACAGACGATTCTTCTGAGTATGTAGCAGTTGCAACATTGGATATGTGTCGCGTCCCCTCGCCAGAGCTTTTACAAGGTGAACCGCCTCGGTATCGGCTCTCTGCAATGTCTCGGAAAACTCGACGACCTGGTTTATAATCTCCGATAAAAGTTGGATGGCCAAGATGGGTTGTTTATAAGCATTTTCTATTTGAACCATTAGCTGCTCAAGCTTAGAGAGAACAAGAATAAGGCTATCCTGCAAAACAAGGTCTACCTCTATCTCAGACTCGGAAAGGACCCCTTCATCTTGAGTGAGCAATTCGCTTTTTCTCCTTTGCTCATCGCCCATATTCATCTCCGTTACTAAGAACGGGACACTTTTCGTGTGCAGTTGTTTCGCTCCCCTTTCGCCACAGTGCTTTTCTACGGTCTGGAGAAGGGTAGCCGGTTGAAACGGCTTGGTTATATAATCTGTTGCTCCGGCCATGCGTCCGCGCACCTTATCAAAAAACCCGTCTCTTCCAGAGAACATGATGACAGGAATATCTCTGGTAAGGCCGTTCCCCTTTATAATCTTGCACACTTGATAACCATCCAAGTGAGGCAAATCAATGTCGAGAAAGATCAAATGGGGCACCGTTTCGTTGAGTTTTGCCATTGCCTGCATTCCATCGGAAGCAATAAGGACGTGGTATCCCCGCTGTTCAAGAATAATGGAGATAATCTTTTGAATTGTGGGACTGCCATCTATTACCAAAATGGTCCTCTGGTCAGATGGCATCCTTTCCTCTCCAGGCTTAGCAAACTGGGGAAAAGCATTCTCCTTATGTATTACAATGGTCTCCGGTATAGAATGCTCCTCAATTAATGGATGCGGAGCAACACCCCCTTGAGGGAGATGATCACCCGGATTGAACGGTTCCTTCCACTCAGGCTCATTCGAATCTAATTCCGAAGAGGACTCACATCCTAAGGGGTTGAAACCGCCAGGCTCAGAAGCCCTCTTCTCCTCCGCCCCGGAGATTACTCCCTCTTGTTCCCGGACATGTTCACCTTTATTAGGTGTATATAATCCAATACCATCCTCTTGTGGTGCTCCGGAACCTGCCTCTTTCCCTATTTTAAGTGGATCAAACTCTTGAGAAGGAGCAACGGTTAGCTTCAAGAGATCTTCCCCTTTTTTTCCCTCTGAACCGATCTCTTCTTCCCGTTCTTGGACATTGACTCCATAAAAAGAAAAGCCATATGGCTTAAAGCCCTCTTCTTTGTCCGACATCTTGGAACTTACCCATTCTCTTGCGGTTGAATCAGTCTCTTGAGAAATATCGGCACCAGCCTCTATGGTCTCCCCTTTTTGCTCTGTCAAGGGACTTATATTCTCTTTTTCCTCTTGCAGCACCAGAGTCGGTCTTGTCTCAACGCTCGCGTTTCCTATTTCCTTTATGGACTCCTCCCATTTAGGGGGAGTGGTGCTCAATTTACGAATTTCCCCTTCGGATTCGAGCCTCCTTACCGGGTTCTCTTCGGATTTCTGCTCACTTAGCCCATCTTCCGTACCGTAATACTTCTCAATTGCCTTTTTGATTGCCCGTTCAGAAGCAAGAACTGGTTTGATGTCATATCCGGTTGCGAATCTAAGGTCATCAACAGTAACTATATCAGAAGGGTCAGACATTGCCACAAACAGGGTTGACCCCGAGTGATTTATCGGAACAAGGCTATGTTTAAGAACGGTCCTCTTAGGAATGAGTTTAAGAACAACGGGGTCTATTTCAAATCCATCAAGATTAACAATAGGAAAGCCATACTCCTTACTTAGAAAATCAACAAGCTGACACTCACTGGTATATCCTAGATCAATGAGCACCTCCCCTAATCCCCTGCCGGTTTGCTTCTGCTCTCTAATAGCAACCTCAAGCTGGCTGAGATTTATAATACCCTCCCTAATCAGGATATGCCCGAGATAAGTGCTCATCGCTTTTTTCCTATTTTATTGAATCGCAAAAACCATACCACTTGCAGCCTCCTGTATTTTCCCGTTAACTTGCTCAAATTATTAGTAAATTAGCCTAATGGGAATTTCAGTAGAGCTTTTGGATAACAAAAAACGTCATAAATCTATCCCAAATTTGTCAGTTTCAATTACACTTATTGCTGTATATAGTAAGGGTTGAAAAAAGAATCAATTCATTATATATTAAAAATTATCAAGCTTCTTGAAGCTAATTCAGCAAAAGGGGGAGAAGAACAATGCTCTTGCTATTCAGACCACGAGACCCAAAGTATGTCGGCGAAGGGACATTGCCTTTTGGCTCATTTGATGACACCTCAAAATGGCTGCCAATTACGAGGTGTTTAGAAATGGGTGCAGAAAAGTTCCCAAATAAAACGATGTTTCGAGTTGGTGATAAGGATGGCAATCTCGCCGAAAGCTACTCTTACAAGGAAACGAATGAATGGGCTAATAGAGTGGCCAATGGCCTCAGGCAAAAATTTGGTATTAAAAAGGGCGACAAGGTTGGCATGTATATGCTAAACTGCGCCGAGTATGTTGCCTCTATTATTGCGATTCATAAAGCCGGGGGCGTTCAAGTGCCAATAAATAAAGACGAGAAAGGCGAGCGTCTGGCCTACGTGATTAACTATTCCGACATGGTGGCTTTAATAATTGACCCAGATAGTCTTCCCTTTGTCCAGGATATAGGCAAGGATTTAAAGAATCTGAAAACCATATTCGTCACCGGCGATCCAAAGAACGTCCCTTCAGATATTAACGGGATTAAGACTCTGCCTTTCAACGTGTTCAACGACTTTTCAAGTGATAATCCGGGCGTGGATGTAACGGTCAATGATATGGAGCGGTGCATGTTCACATCAGGAACAACGGGAATGCCAAAGGGCGTTGCAAGAGACCATGGAGGAGTGGTCATGACCGTAAGGAGTTACCTCCAGCAACAGGGTGTGAGAAGCGGAGATGTTTTAATGAGCATTCTCTCTCTTGGACACGCTAATGCCCAAGTGATGTGCCTTTTCAGTGCCATGGCCGCCGGCGCTACCGCGGTTTTCCATCCCCGTTTTTCAGCCTCTAGCTTCTGGAAATGGGCGGCAGAATGCGGTGCCACGTGCGCCAATATGCTGGGAGCGGTAGCGGAGTATCTCTGGGCGGCACCCCCCAGCGAATGGGATAGGAAGCACAACATCCGCATCATGCTTGGGTCGCCCGCCCCTCGCAATCTCACAGAGTTTCAGGAAAGGTTCGGGGTTCGTGTCATTGATGGTTACGGATCAACAGAGATGGGAATGGTTCTCTGGAAAGACCCCGAAGACCACCGCCCCGGCTCATCCGGCTTTCCGATGGATGGATATTATGTGGAGCTAAGAGACCCGCAGGATGCGAACAAGGTACTGAGGCCATTCTGGGACCCGTATGAGAATCCAACACCGCCAGAGGAAGCAAAGGGATTGCTGTACATTAAACCGCTCATACCTCACACAACGCTAAACGAGTATTTCAAGGACGCAAGGCGAACAAGAGAGGCATTTGATGACGATGGATTTTTTAATTCAGACGACCTGTTTGCGAGGGGGATTGACGGAAGGTACTACTTTGTAGGAAGGTTCAGCAGAATACGCGTGTCGGGGGAGAATGTTGATCCTATAGCGGTACAGGATACAGCCCTGCGTTATCCCGCGATACAAGAGGCAATTGCTGTAGGAATCAGGCTTCCAAACGTTTCAGATGACGAGATAAAGCTCAACATCACATTAAAGCCCGGCGCGTCATTCGACCCTATAGAGTTCTCCAAGTGGATGGCAGAGCTCGTTATGGTCGCGATGGTTCCCAGGTTCATTGAGGTCTATCCTGAAGGGTTTCCAGTAACCGCAACTCAGAAGATTAAGATGGCGGAGCTTAAAGAAATCACAGATAAAACATGGGATCGGGCAAAGACGGGACTCAAGTTCAGCGCGCGGAAGTAATCTACGCAATAAGAGGACACACATAGGGACAGAACTATAGTTCTGTCCCTATTTAGTTTCTTAATTTCCCTTCCCTCTTACTCTGTAAGTTCCGTAACTGAGAAGGTTATGTTTGCAACCAGGAGAATGCCTATTTTCTAATACTCTGTGCTTAATGTTTAAGCACAATTTAAATACAAAATCCGCGAAGCGGGCTTATTTTGGCAATTGAAGGGGATTTTGAAAAATGGTATGTTCTTTGCCTAACAGGACCTGAGGAGGTGCACTTTATGAAAAAATTAGAAGCCATCATAAAGCCGTTTAAACTCGATGACGTTAAGGAGTCCCTAAAAGAGATAGGGGTCCAGGGACTCACAGTTACAGAAGTCAAGGGATTTGGGAGGCAAAAGGGACATACGGAGCTTTATAGAGGAGCAGAGTACGTCGTAGACTTCTTGCCTAAGATAAAACTTGAAATTATAATTCCCGACGACATGGTATCAAAGGTAGTTGATGCAATAATGGATAGTGCCAAGACCGGCAAGATTGGAGATGGGAAAATCTTCATTCTTCCTATGGAAGAGGTGATAAGGATTAGAACTGGCGAGCGTGGCGAGGACGCTTTATAAAAGAAAATAACTCAATTAGCCGAGGAGGGCATCATTAAATGGCTGTAAAGAAGAACAACTCAACCAAAAGAAAGGGAGGTACAAACAGTATGTTTCCTAAGAGTGTGGGAGATGTATTAAGATTGATGAAAGAAAAAAACGTCGAGGTCGTGGATTTGAGATTCCTCGATTTTCTCGGAACGTGGCAGCACTTCAGTGCTCCTCCGCATGAGCTTGAAGAAGATACGTTTGAAGAGGGTCTTGGCTTTGATGGTTCAAGCATTCGCGGATGGCAGTCAATCCATGCAAGCGACATGCTCGTCGTTCCAGACCCAATCACGGCAAGAATTGATCCGTTTACGTCTGCTCCTACTTTAGCCGTAATATGTGACGTAGTTGACCCCATAACCCGTGAGCCCTATACGCGCGACCCAAGGAATATCGCAAAAAAGGCCATAGCCCACATGAAAAACATAGGCATTGCCGACACCGCGTATTTCGGGCCTGAACTCGAGTTCTTTATATTTGACGACATCAGATACGACCAAACATCAAACTCAGGATATTACTACATAGATTCGGTAGAGGGACTCTGGAACTCGGGAAGAGATGAGAAACCAAACCTGGGATACAAACCGAGATACAAAGAGGGATACTTCCCCGCGCCGCCCACAGACAGCTTTCAGGATATAAGATCAGAGATGGTCAAAGTCCTCGAGGAACTTGGGGTTATGGTTGAGAAACATCACCATGAGGTTTCCACAGCTGGTCAGGCCGAGATTGATATGCGCTTTGCCCCACTCGTTGAGATGGGCGATAGAATGATGTGGTACAAATACGCGTGCAGGTGCGTTGCCAAAAAGCACGGAAGAACCGTTTCATTTATGCCAAAACCCATATTCGGAGACAACGGTTCTGGAATGCACACACATCAGTCCCTCTGGAAGGATGGTGAGCCGCTTTTTGCCGGAAATGGCTATGCCGGTCTAAGTGACCTTGCCATGCACTATATTGGTGGAATTCTAAAACACGCTGCGGCACTGTGCGCCTTTGTCGCACCCACCACAAATTCATACAGGAGACTCGTTCCTGGATTTGAGGCTCCTGTGAACCTCGCATATTCCGCAAGAAATAGAAGCGCAGCCGTGAGGATCCCAATGTATTCTCCGAGTCCAAAGTCAAAGAGGATTGAGGTAAGATTCCCGGACCCCTCATGCAACGGCTATCTTGCCTTTGCGGCAATGCTTATGGCGGGGCTTGATGGGATTGAGAAGAGAATCAACCCCGGTGAGCCGCTTGACAAGGACATATATGCGCTGGGGCCTGAAGAGCTTGCCGGAATTCCATCTGTTCCGGGCTCACTCGAAGAGGCTCTCAAAGCCCTTGAGAAGGATCACGAGTTTCTCCTAAAAGGGGATGTGTTTACAGACGACGTGATTGAGACATGGATAAGCTATAAGACGGAGAAGGAAATAAATCCGATAAAGCTAAGGCCCGTGCCTTACGAGTTCATGCTCTACTTCGACGCTTAGAGAAGCAAAACCTTCAAGGGGAAAACGAAAAATCTTAGAAGGCGGCAATCGTTATTGCCGCCTTTTTTTAGGTCTGAATTTATTATATTTCTTCTAGTACCAATTAAGGTTAATAGTCATTCGTAAAAGAAATGCCATTGCAAGCGTCAGCAAAGCAATCCCTCCGCGTTTGTCATTGCGAACGACCTACCGACAGGCAGGAAGTGAAGTAATCCCTCTTTTAGATTGCTTCGTCGCTACTGCTCCTCGCAATGACAGATACCATTATGCATCATTAGTGAAGCTTTTGTATCAAACTCACGTTAATCTTAGAAAAGGAATGCGCTTTGAATACCATTGAATTCACCATACTTATTTGGGTAGGCTCACTTGCTGCGGGTTTTTTGGGATCGCTGACAGGGCTAGGCGGTGGAGTCGTGATTATACCGCTCCTGACTCTGGTGTTTGGAGTGGATATTCGGTACGCGATTGGAGCATCGCTTGTTTCCGTAATTGCAACCTCCTCAGGAGCCGCTGCCGCTTATGTCAAAGAAGGCTACAGTAACATACGAATCGGGATGTTTCTTGAAATTGCTACCACATTCGGGGCATTGGTTGGGGCTTTTATAGCGGCAATTATACCTACTACTGCAATTGCGGTGATTTTTGGAATCGTTCTGATCTACTCGGCATATCTATCGAGTCGGCCTCGGCGTGAACCGCTAGGAAACGATGACCCTGACCCCATAGCCACTCGCCTGAAGATGGATGGAAGCTATCCCACCCCTCAAGGTTCGCAGTCATACCATGTACACGGTATCCCAGCCGGATTTAGCTTGATGTTCATAGCCGGTACGCTTTCTGGATTGCTTGGGATCGGATCGGGAGCCGTTAAAGTGCTTGCTATGGATCAGTTCATGCGAATCCCATTTAAGGTCTCCACAACCACCAGTAACTTCATGATTGGAGTAACCGCCGCCGCCAGCGCCGGAGTATACCTAAACCGAGGATACATTGACCCAGGTCTGGCCATGCCGGTAATGCTGGGGGTACTGCTCGGTTCGCTGTTAGGTACACATGTACTGGTAAGTGCCAAAACTCAGCTTCTACGCATTATCTTTAGCATTGTAATTGTAGTGCTGGCAATCGAGATGATATATAACGGCTTAACCGGGAGACTCTAATATGTCACAAACTAGGAGTCCGTATACCGATGAGCAAATGGAAAAGATAATAGGCAATCTATTAAGGATCGGGGTCATCATTGCTGCGGCGATGGTATTTATAGGAGGGGTCTTGTATCTGATCCATTACGGCACCATCTCGCCCGATTATCGGGTATTTCGTGGAGAACCGTCGGATTTACGTAGGCTCTCAGGGATTGTAACAGACACATTCTCATTGCGTAGCCGCGGCATAATCCAGCTAGGGCTCCTATTACTCATTGCCACTCCGGTGGCGCGGGTTGTGTTTTCGGTTTTTGGCTTTGCGCTCCAGCGTGATTACACATACGTCATTGTGACTCTAATCGTCCTCGGAGTGCTCATATATAGCCTTGCCGGAGGACATCTGTGATAGTGTGTAAAGAGAAACTAAAGGGATGTGTTACAGACGATATGGTTGAGGCATGGATAAGCTATAAGACTGAGAAAGAGGTAAAGCCAAGGCTGGTGCCCTATAATTTCATGCTCTATTTCGTTGAAAGAGAAAAAAGGCGACAATGATTATTGCCGCTTCTTTATTTATAACCCTTTTTCAACTCACCTCAGTGAAATATATAATTGAAATAACGTAAGTTCGATGCAAAACTTTAAGAGCGAAAAGCCAATCAGTTTGGAGATTTTTTGGCTCGGACCTGATTAAAATGTCCGAATATGATGACTCTGATTTTGAAGGTTTTACTGACCGTATTCTCGATCCTCGCGAAATCAGTGCACGAGAAACCCTCGAAGCTTTCTTTAATGAGCGCCCAGAAAAAGTGTTCTTTTCACGGCAGATTGAGGTAATGCATGAGAAAGACTATATCCACTGGATAACAAATCGAGCTCTTCGAGACCTTGTAGAAAGAGGAGTGATTAAATCGGAAACACGTTCACTAAAGACTGGCGGTTCAATTAGGCTTCTTTGGCATAAGGGCTATCGCTACTATAAGCGGGATGCAACACATGTAATTGAGCTTGTAGAGGAATACGCCGATCCTAATATTGGAGGTGCTTTAGGGTTGCACGGCGAGGCAATGGTGCTCGAAGGATTTGCTCGATCAGAGTTTGTCATGAGAGGCCGTGGAGTTAGAGAATTCCGTGGCAAAAAATGGGATAAGAGTGAGCATGACATTGACTTTATTTTCGAACGTGATTCGGTACCGTATGGGATCGAGGTTAAGAACACACTAGGCTATATTCAGCGAAAGGAATTCGAGATAAAAATTCAGTTATGTAAAACTTTAGGTATTCGCCCTGTGTTTGCAGTTCGAATGATTCCTAAGCCTTGGATAAATGAACTAAACAAACGAGGTGGATTTGCTTTAGTATTCAAGTATCAGCTTTATCCATGGACTCATCGAGAATTAGCTAAACGAGTAGCTACCGAGCTTGGGTTGCCTGTAGATGCACCGAGAGCTTTAGAGGATGGAACTATGGAGAGATTTCTAAAATGGCATATAAAAAATTGGTGATTTTTGAGATTGATTCACATCGATATCGGGTTTTGGTACGCTAAGCTATTGGTATGTAATAATATTTTGTATTCACTGAACACCTCTATGAATACGTAGTATCTATTTGATCCCACTTTAAATCGCTACCTTGCCGACAGCACAATGTATATAAGAATCGCCAAGGCTCCGATTGCCATGATAGCGGCGTAGAATCTCAAGATCCCCGCCTGTGCCGTGCGCACAATACCAGCCGCTCCCTTTGCAATATCCGCAACCCCGTTTACAATGCCGTCAATTATCATCACGTCAAACACAGCCCAGAGGATACTTCTCGATAAATACACAAACGTTTTTACAAAAGCCGCATCATATATTTCATCCACAAACCACTTCCCATAAGACCCTCTATAGAGAGAAGATATGACCGGATTTTTTGCAATCTCTTCGGGAAGAGACGGTCTTACAACATAAATATAAACCGCGATTCCAATTCCCAAGAAGGCGGCGGCGGTTGAAAGCCCGACAAGAGTCCAATCTCCGATTATGTGATGCGTCACTTGACCCACCTCTTTTATAAAAATCGAAGGGGCAAGAAATCCCTGGAATACGCCTGAGGGAATCCCAAAAACCTTTCCCATGAATTCAGGAAGACCTATGTATCCGCCTATAATGGAAAGGACCGCAAGAATTAAAAGGGGAATAATCATTGAAGAGGGAGATTCATGGATGTGATGCTTTGTTTCCTCCCCCATCCGTGTTTCACCCTCAAATGTGAGAATGTAAAGGCGCATCATGTAAAGAGCCGTGAGCACTGCTGTAATGAGTGCAATAATCCAATGGACTATGTAGCCTCTTTCATAAAGGGCACCCATAACAGCGTCTTTACTGAAAAAACCTGAAAAGAGCGGAACACCAGAGATTGCAAGGGTCCCCGCGAGAAACGTGTATGATGTTATTGGAAGAAATCTTCTCAAGCCTCCCATCTTCCTTATATCCTGCTCGCCACTTAATGCATGTATTACACTTCCCGAACCCAAAAATAGAAGCGCCTTAAAGAAGGCATGTGTCACGAGATGAAACATCCCGGCGGCATAAGCCCCGGTTCCTACACCCATGAACATATATCCAAGCTGGCTTACGGTTGAATATGCAAGAACCTTTTTAATGTCGTTTTGTGTGACGGCAATCGTTGCGGCAAGAAAAGCCGTAAATGCCGCAACTGATACAACAACCATCTGAGCCGTATGGGACTCAGAATAAAAAACGTTGCACCTTGCTATCATGTAAATCCCAGCCGTAACCATTGTCGCGGCATGGATTAGCGCGCTCACAGGGGTTGGTCCTGCCATCGCATCAGGAAGCCATACATAGAGTGGAAACTGAGCGGATTTTCCGACCGCACCTACAAACAAGAGGAGAGCCACCGCTGTAACAGCAACTCCGGGAATAGTGCTCATGAATCCAGCATCTAAAGCCCTCTTAAAAACCTCCTGATAGTTCACAGAGCCGAATACGAAAAATATAAGGAATATTCCCAGTATGAAACCAAAGTCGCCGATTCTATTTACGATAAACGCCTTTCTCCCAGCGGTCGCCTTTGCGGGGTCATCGTACCAGAACCCGATAAGGAGATATGATGCAAGACCGACCCCTTCCCAGCCGACAAACATAAGAGGGAAATTATCTCCAAGAACAAGAACGAGCATAAAGAAAACAAACATATTTAGGTAGGTGAAATACCGTGAATATGCGGAGTCTTCGTGCATATAACCGATTGAATAGACGTGTATAAGAAAGCTTATCCATGTAACGACAAGCGCCATAACACACGAAAGTGGATCAAAAAGGAATTCAAACCTCGCCGTAAAATCCCCGGAAGGAATCCAGACAAAGAGTTCCTCAATAGTCTGCCTTTGCGCCGAGTCAAGCAGACGGAGTTTAAGAAACATGATTGATGAGATTAGTGCCGAGATTAGAACTACTCCGCATCCCAGAACGCTTACAATCCGCCTTTCTGTATGCTCATCCCCGCCCAGAACCTTTCTCCAGAGACCAGAACCAAATACGAGCCCATTTATAAGGGCGCCGATTAACGGAAAAAATATTATCCACGCAATCATTTTTATCCTTTAAGCAATTTTAAAACATCAATATCGAGGGTTCCGTGATAAATATAGGTTGTAACGACAAATGCAAGCCCGACTGCCGTCTCAGCTGCAGCAACGGTGATTGCCATTATCATAAATACTTGTCCCGTCATATCGCCGAATTGCCTTGAGAACGCCACAAAAGCGATGTTCGCGGCATTGAGCATAAGCTCCAAAGACATAAGAATGACAATCAGGTTCTTTCTTGTGATGACTCCATAGGCACCTATGATAAAAAGAATGACGCTGAGAACCAGGTAATGACCTATAGAAATACTCATCAATTCAATCAAGCCTCCTTTTGGCTATTGCGACAACGCCGAGTATAGCCACAACGATAAGTATAGAGGTAAGCTCAAACGGCAAAAGATAATCCCTAAAGAGAACTTCTCCAACCCCCTGCACGGTGCCGAAGATTTCGGGATGTGATAACGGAGCGCCGATAAAGGCCTTTTTAAAACCCACTTTCGCAAAATAGCCGGAGACGATTAGGATCAATATAAGGATGCCCATTTTAATAGGAATATTCCGGGCATCAAACCTGAGCGCTTCCTCCCTCAGGTTGAGAAACATGACCGTAAATAGAAATAAAACCATTATCGCCCCGGCATAGACAAGAACCTGTATGACGGCAATGAATTGAGCAAGGAGGAGAATAAAAAGAACCGCCGTTGAAAAAAACGTAAGCACAAGGGCAAGAGCGCTCGATACCGGGTTTTTACATGAGACTACAAGAAGGGCACCAGCAACTGTTAATGCGGCAAACACGTAGAAAGCTATAGATTCCATTGAGAGTTCCCTTTAACTATCGCCTTTAGGCTTCTTCATATTAAGCTTTAGTGTCACGCCGCCGGGAGGCGGGGTAAGCGTGCCGGGAAGTTCCCCAATCCATTTCTTCGCAGCCTCAAACCCGGCAAAGAAATGACCCATAAATTCCGCCGCTTCGTCCTTTGAGAAGAACAATCGCCAGAGAAATTTCTTGTCATTCTGTGGAACATACCAGTGGAAATACTGCCAGCCATTTACCATGAGGTCCTCGGAAAACCCCTTCTCGCAATCAACACCAAGACACACAGCCCCTATTGCATCAGAGCTATGGGCAAGGACAAAGGCCTTTATGTTTTCCTCATAGGGCGCGCATTCAACAGTAGATGGATCTGCATAGAAAAATCTCACGCTTTGGGAGTCTATTTCCTCAATCAAATCATACTCAACGTTTTTCTCATCAAAAATCCTTTTATTTGCCTCATCCATAAAAAACTCTCCCGTTACCTGGCTCATGTAGACCGCAACAAACACAGGTTCCGGGATACTCCTTATAGTATCGTACATCTCCTCAATGTTCCTTGGGCTGAATTTGTAAATCATTTTCGTCTCCTTGAATCCAGCACTTTCACGTCTGAACGTTTACCCCTACTGCATCCCATCCCCAAAAACTGCAAACTTGTAATATTCCTTCAATAATTCAATTATATGTGGAAAGAGGGTATAGTCAAACTCCCAGATGAGCTTTCCGGTTCTTTCCAAGGAGGAGACAGGAACAGCTTGAAAGTCGCGCTCCTTTGTCTGACCGTATTGATCACTGGGCAACGCACCCACGAGATCAAAATCCCCGGTTTGAACAACCACACAGTAGTCGAACTTTTCAAATCCGGAAGGCTTTTGTCCATCTTTGAATTTCATGATCTCGCCTTTGACTAACCTCATAGAGTCCCTCTCCTTTTCATCGGCTCTTTTCTACTCCCACTTTATCACAATAATTCTCGATGGGACACATACTGCACTTAGGGGAAATAGGACGGCAGAGATGCTGCCCGAAGGCTACAAGGATGTCATTATACTCTATCCAGTATTTTTTAGGAAGCTTCTCTCTGAGTGCCATTTCCGTTTCATAAGGTGTCTTAGTTTTTATGTAACCCAACCTGTTTGATATTCTGTGGACATGGGTATCAACACAAATTCCAGGCCCTCCATAGCCCAATGTAACAACCAGGTTTGCCGTTTTTCTCCCTACGCCCTTGAGCTTGAAGAGTTCATCGAGGCCATCAGGCACTCTTGAACCGTATTTTTCTACAAGCTCCCGACAGATATGGAGGATGGTTCTGGCCTTTGTTTTATAAAATCCGACCGGATATATCGCTTTTTCAACCTCTTTTACGTCGAGTTTAAGCATATCATGGGGATTATCCGCAATCTCAAATAATCTCTTTGATACCTTGGCAGTGGTCGTGTCGAGGGTACGGAGGCTGAGTATGGTTGATATTAGTATTTTGAAAGGGTCGTGAGATGTCTCGGCCGTAAGTGTAACGATAGGTGCATTCCACCCGCGGCTTTCTTTTCTGAGTATCTGAATGACCTTGTGAATGTTGCTATCTTTCAAACTCTATAACCTTGGTTTGTCATTAATTAACGACCCGGATAGTCTCTTCCCCTCACGTGTGCCCTAACCAGGGTATACTTGGCAACCCCCTTAGGCGACTGCTGTTCATGGTATATAATCCCTACTCCTCTCGCATACACATCCTTGAACCAGAATTTATCGGTCTTTGGAATAGTTACAACCATAAGATCATTAAATTTCCCCGCCGGTGTCGAAAATTCAACTCTTCTGAAACTCTTTTGAACCTCCGGAGTGTAGAAAACCCCGATTCCCTTCTCAGACGAAACATAAATATCACCTAAAGGATCAATCCGCATGGCGATCCGTTTTTGACCGAAGAAGCTATCAAACATTGACCATCCGTCCTGAGATATAGAGCGAACCGAATACGTCTCCTCACGGGTATTCCCCTGAGATTCAATCCTGTATGTCCATATGCTCCCTTTATCGAGAGGAAGGAACTGGGAGATGGCTGTGTCTCCATATTCATTGAGCATGTTTGTATAATCTGAGACTTGGCCGATTCCGCTGTTTGTGGGAACGGCGGGCTTTGGAATGTCTTCAAAGAATCTCACGTCCGCCTTTTCTACATCTAACGGATAGAGTTTTACCGCGATGTACGGGGTCAGTTGCGTGATCTGTGTCTTTGAGGCTGCGGAAGAGGGTCTCGATACGAACCTGACATTAATGTTGTTTCCTTTTCTCTCCACGCTTGAGATTTGCACCGAGCCTCCTCCCCTTTTACTCGGCACCAGAATAACTACCAACTCTCTCTTGAAGTCAACTGTGGGAATTTCACCTGCAATCCCCAACTTGCCCCATGCCTTTTTGAGTTCCTCTTTATCCTTAAAAACTGCGCTCTGAAAGTGGGCCCTTGTAAGCCCCTGAGAAAGTGTGGAAAGCTCTATACCAGAAGGCACAACAAACAGGCTAAAAAGCATAAACATGCCTTTTATAATCATGTTCTCCGGCTCCTTTTTTTCTTTAATTATATGCCCGACGCCAGTTCAAAAAAAGATTTAGAGAAATAGTACCAGTCGAGCTGCTCTACCCCTCAATCCGCCATTAGTTTTCTAAAACAGATAAACCCTGAGGATAGGGAATTCTTTTAAGGGAGTGAACCGATTCAGGAATTCCCATTCTAAAATTTATCTACTACACTCATTAAGCAGGTTCTTGAGTTCCTCTCCAGGATCAGATGCCCTCATGAATGTTTCGCCTATAAGAAATGTGTAAATTCCCTCGTCTCTTAGCCTTCTTATATCTTCACTTGAGCCAATGCCGCTTTCGCTGACCACTATTTTCCCCTTCGGAACCAATTTTATAAGCCTTGCCGATACCTCAAGACTAACGTTAAATGTTCTTAAGTCCCGATTGTTTATCCCTATAATCCTGCTCTCGGCAATGAGCGCTTTTTCCAACTCATCCTCGCTGTGTACCTCTACAATGGCACTCATGCCCATAGAGTGAGTGAGACCCAGGAGTTCGGTTAGGGCTTTAGCATCGAGCGCCCCGGCAATTAAAAGAATCGCATCGGCTCCATAGAGTCGCGCCTCATAAACCTGGTATGGGTCTATGATAAAATCCTTTCTTAAAAGTGGTACTGAAACCACATCTCTTACATCGCGAAGGTGGGTTAAGTTGCCTTTAAAGAACCTTTCATCCGTGAGTATGGAGATCGCAGAGGCTCCGTTGTGTGCGTAGCTCTTTGCAATCTCGGGAGGATTGAATTTCTCCCTCAAAATCCCCTTTGAAGGTGAGGCACATTTAATCTCGGCTATAATCTTTACTCCCCCATCCGACTTTATAGATTTATGGAAGTCCCTGGGAGGTCGAATATCCTCAATCTGAGAAGAAATGAGGTTCAGCGAGCAAGACCTCTTTGCCTTCTCGACTTCAATCCTTTTATTTTCGAGAATCTCATCGAGAATCATCTTCTAGGGTCAGCAATAGCATTTTAAGGAAACAGATTACTTAAGAAGATTGAGAACTTATCCTTGTTCCCTGGTCTCCTGCTAAATAGATTATCGCATCCATTGCGCTAAGGAGGATATAATGAAAGAAATGTCTTAGATTGACCATTATGTACAGGTTGCTGGAAATCCTATTCTTCCTCACCATCTTCATCCCATTCCTCATCCAAATCCTCGTCCTCCTCGTCCCATTCCTCCTCATCTAAATCCTCGTCCTCCTCGTCCCACTCATCATCTTTTAAGGTTACTATTAACTCAAGTTCCATATATTTTATCTCCTGGTTAATATCTATCTGAAACCATACATCCTGGTATTGAAAAGTCAAGCTTCATATTCTTGCTTGACCCAGAGTTGGCTTTTGGACTATTTTAAGTTTAAAATATCACATCAAATTCGGGTTATCTACTTGTGTCATGCGGAACACATCCGTTTCACAAAGAGATTCTTCGTGGGGTTTATCGTGAAATAAATCAATGACTCAGGATGACACAACCACAGGGGCATTAACAATGGATGCACTCAAGGATGCAGCAATGGTTGCAGTAAGAGATTGCATGGCGGTAAAATCGGGTGAAAAGGTTCTCGTCATAACCGATGAGCCGCTTAGAAAAATAGGCTATGTCCTCTGGGAGGCAGCAAGGGAAATCGGGGCCGAGACAGTAATTACTGAAATAATCCCCAGGAAAACGCACGGGGAAGAGCCGCCGGAGCCTATTCGAGAACTCATGAAGCTTGTGGATGTGATACTTATTCCAACCTCAAAATCCCTTAGCCACACTGACTCGCGGCGCGAGGCGAGCAAAAAGGGGGTAAGGATTGCTACTCTGCCCGGAATTACCGAGGACATGATAGTCAGAACCTTGAGAGCCGACTATTATGGGATTGCGAGGAGAAGCGAAAAGATCGCGGAAATCCTAACGCACGGCTCGAATGTCAGAATTACAACGCCGAAGGGAATGGATGTCGCCTTAGATATAAGCGGAAGAGAAGGACACGCGGATACAGGGCTTAATCATAAACCTGGGAACTTCAGTAATCTTCCGGCGGGCGAGGGATACATCGCCCCGGTTGAGGGGAAATCAGGAGGCGTGATTGTTATTGATGGCTCAATGGCAGGGATTGGGAAACTCGAAGACGAGGTGATAAGAGCGGTTATAAAAGACGGATTCGCTACGGAAATATCGGGAGGCGAGGCCGCAAAGAAGCTACTCTCCTTCTTGAAGCCTTTCGGAAAGCTCGCATTCAATGTAGCCGAACTGGGAATCGGAACAAACGAAAAAGCACAGGTTACGGGAAATGTCCTTGAGGATGAAAAAATCATGGGTACCATCCATATTGCCTTTGGGGATAACAAGAGTATGGGCGGGGAAATAAGGGTTGCAAGTCATTTAGACGGCGTTATTATGCGACCTACAGTTTATGTAGACAGCAATCTCATAATGAGAGAGGGAGAACTGGTTATTCCTTAATATAATCCATATCAATCACCGCCCGCCCCGTTGTCGCCGTTGAGAACCTTGTACAGAGTCGTTAAAAGATTATACGCCTTGTAAGGCTTCGATAAAAAAGCCTCCACCTCAATGCCAGTAATTTCAGCGAGTTTGTCTCTTTCCATAAGTCCGCTCGCGGCAATAATTTTAACCTCCGGGTTAATTTTATGTAGCGCCTTAATGCTTGCCGGACCGTCCATAATCGGCATTACCATGTCCATAATGACAGCTTTGATCTCCGCTCCGTTCTGTACATACGATGCTATCGCTTCCGCTCCATCACTGGCCGTGATTACCCTGTAGCCATTTCTTTCTAATATTACTTTCATAACTTCACGAAGCGAGGCTTCATCATCAACAACAAGGATCGACTCCCCCCGCCCCGAAGGCGGTTCAGGCTCCCTCGCTTCTGATTTTCTTCTTTCATTCGTTTCAATAGCCGGCAAGTAAACCTTAAATTGCGTTCCTTTTCCAATATCGCTATGCACATTTATAAATCCACCATGCCCCTTTACAATTCCAAAAGCCGCCGAAAGACCAAGCCCTGTGCCCTTACCAGGCTCCTTCGTTGTAAAGAAAGGCTCAAATATCCTGCCCATTATTTCGGGAGGAATGCCCGTCCCGGTATCCGAAACGGTGATAACCACGTATGGACCGATATTAGCGTCAATATTCGTCCGTGTACCCTCTTCGTCCATAAAGATATTTTCAGCGGATATACTCAATCTACCGCTACTAGAAATTGCATCACGGGCGTTCACGCAGAGGTTCATGAAAACCTGATGGAGTTGCGTGGGGTCTCCAGATATAGCCCATAGGTCTTTGGGTATATCGGTATCAATTTCGATTGATCTTGGGAATGTCTCTCTTAGAATCCTTTCGATTTCCGAGATAATATACCTAAGTTGAAGGATTGTACGACTCCCTTCAGGCCCTCGCGCAAATGATAGGACCTGCCTTATCAGGTCAGCCCCGCGTTGAGCGCTCATATCAAGCATATCAAGTAATTCCCGACTGTTTTCATCGGTAAGCTTTTTTCGCAATAATTGCAACACCATCATTATTGGCGATAGAATGTTATTAAGGTCATGCGCAATGCCGCTGGCAAGCGTACCTACGCTTTCCATACGCTGTGCACGGAGGAACTGGGCCTCCAGCTTTTTCCTCTCCATTATGTTTGTATCTATGACAAGTACCGATTTAGGATTCCCCCCGTTGTCGCGTACAAGGGTCCATCGGCTTTCTACAATAACCTCTTCTCCTTTTTTGTTTACATGATGCAGCTCCCCCATCCATTCCCCTTTCTCTATAACGCTCCTGTAGGCTTCAATAAACTCGAATGAACCTCTTTTATATAGAAGCTCATTGTTTTTTTTCCCTATAGCTTCTTTTGCCGTCCAACCATACAGATTTTCAGCACCTTTGTTCCAGAATATGATACGGTGCTCTAAGTCTTGCGCTATAATGGCATCCTGCGCTTTATCAAGAAGGGTGGCCTGCTCTCGTATTTGCTCCTCTGCCGCATTGCGCTCAGTGGTGTCACGGGTCATCTCCGAGAAACCACGTAGATTCCCATGCTCGTCTCTCAGTGCTGTAATGACTACATTAGCCCAGAACTTAGAGCCATCCTTTCTCACCCTCCAACCCTCATCCTCATAACGCCCCTCTGCAACTGCTATGCCCAGGTTGTGCTGTAGCCTGCCATGCTCAATATCTTCTTCGGGATAGAAGGTGGAGAAGTGCTTTCCTATGATCTCCTCAGATTTATATCCCATGATATGCTCCACTCCAGCGTTCCAGCTTACTATAAATCCGTCGGTATCCATCATGAAAATTGCATAATCTTTCACACTCTCCACCAATAGTCGAAAGCGTCGTTCGCTCTCGCGCAACTTCTCTTCTGCTTGTTTGCGTTCCGTAACATCCTCCACCACAGCCATGCCTCCGACGACATTTCCATCGGCACCATGCATGGGAGAAAAACTCAGGGATAGCCACAGCCCTGCCGAACCGTCAGTGGGCTCATAGAACCGCTCTTCATGACAGAACTCGCCTTCGAGTGCCTTTCTCATTGCAGATACAAGGCACTGATCCTTTAACTCCTTCATATCCAGTCCTACGATTCTGTCATAAGAGGTTTCCAGAGCCTGGGTTACCCGATCGTTGTATTGAACTATTTTCAACTCCCTGTCATACATGTATACTCCAACAGGCAATTGATCAAAAAGGGCTTTATAACACCCCTCTGATTGGTGCAGCGCATCCGCCTGTTGGGTATCAAGATCAGCGAGCCTATTTTCAAGAAGCTGGTCGCACCCGTGCTCAGATTTTTTCCGATCCGTAAGTCTCTGCAATAACCCTCTCCTTGAGAACTCATACTCGCAATATTCATACCAAAAAGGAACAAACTAATTGAAAAGTGCAATTCATTGAAAAGACAGGGTCTTACTATACATACGTGAAGTTGATCTTTAAAGAAGCCTATGGCAAACGTGACTAAATCCGACATTTATATAACAAAAATTGCACGTATGAGTCTATATTTATTAAAATTTATTACGGCCAAATGTAGCCCGGGCCCTCTTTTGAGAACCAAGGGGCAGATAAATAGTTACCAGGTGGTTGATTCTTCTACCTTGATTGCTTTCAATCCTCATATAAACTACACCCCTCCATGAAACACGAAGAAGAAATCACACGTGCCGCAGGAATCGTAGGGTATTCCACGCTACTTAGCCGAATAGTGGGTTATGTAAGGGACATGGTAATAGCGTATTTTTTTGGTGCGAGTGCTGAAACCGACGCGTATTTTGTTGCGTTTAGAATTCCAAACCTCCTTCGCAGACTCCTTGCCGAAGGCTCCCTTACAGTATCATTTATCCCGGTATTTACCGAATACTTAGAGAAAAGGAGCAAAGAGGAAGCAAAAAGGGTCTCCGATATAACATTCACGCTTCTTTCTATAGTTCTAGTTTTGGTTTCTATCTCTGGGATCCTGCTCTCTCCTTTTATAATCAAGCTTTTTGCCTCCGGTTTTAAAGGTGAGACCTTTCACCTAGCTGTAAGGCTCAACCAAGTAATGTTTCCCTTTATCTTTTTTGTATCCCTTTCTGCGCTCGTAATGGGAGTCCTAAACTCGCTAAACTATTTTTTTGCCCCTGCCTTTTCAACCGTGATTTTTAACGTTGTCAGCATTGCCGTAATTTTTCTCGCCTATCAAAGACTGCATACACCGATTTTTTCCCTTGCCATAGGAGTCATTGTTGGTGGGTTCATTCAACTTATTTTCCAGATTCCCTTTCTAAAAAGCAGGGGCTTTCTCTTTACATTTAGAAAAAAACTCCGTCATCCGGCGGTAAAGAAGATAGCCCTCCTTATGGCACCTCAGCTTTTTGGAGTGGCTATATATAACTTGAATATTCTCGTAAGCACACAGTACGCCTCTCATCTGCCAGAAGGAACTGTGTCCTACCTGTACAATTCAGAAAGGCTGACGGAGTTTCCTCTGGGGCTCATCGCAGTATCCATAGCAACCGCCCTACTCCCCAGTCTCTCTTCACAGGTATCAAAGGGAGATATTGAGAAATTTAGGGAAAGTTATTCTTTCTCATTGAGACTTATGCTCCTTACAATAATTCCTGCCCTAACAGGGCTTATAGCACTCAGAGTTCCAATATGCAACCTTCTCTATCAAAGAGGCGAGTTTAATTATGAGGCGACCCTCCACACATCCGAGGCGCTTCTCGGATATGCCGCTGGGATTTGGGCAGTAGGCGGTGTGAGGATAACTGCGCCTACATTTTACGCCATGCAGAACACCAAGACCCCGGTTGTAATCGCCTTCTTTGCATTTATTGTAAACGCGATTTTTGGATACGTACTCGGATTTACAATCGGGCTCAAACACATGGGGCTTACACTTGCAAGCTCAATATCCTCGACATTTAACTTCTCTCTCCTCTTTTTCAGTTTAAGCAGGCGCATAGGAAACGTAAATGTAAAAGAGACTTTAACTTATGTCACTAAAATATCCTTTGCGTCTCTGGTTATGGGTGCTGTATCATGGAAGATTTCAACCCTTTCCGACTGGTCTCGGAGCGGAATCTCTCCGCAGAAAATCGGTATATTCCTCTTTGCAACCATGAGTGGAATATCAGTTTACCTTGCACTTGTGAGGCTTCTGAAAGTAGATGAGCTTGGCTTTCTTTTCAGCATGGTAATGAAGAGATTCAGAAAGTAGGGTCATGCTTTCATCATTCAAATTATCAAACGGGCGGGTAATTGCAGTCAACTAAAGACCGAAAGAAAACGGTTACTTCTTTATTGTAAGACTTCCCTCTTTTTCTTGACTCCCGTCTCGGTTTTAAAGTAATATCAAAGTGCCATGGGAGAGGTACAACCCTTAGGTCGAGAGAACTCAGTGCCCTCAAAAAAATCCCCTCCGACTCATCTTCGGTTGTTTTTCGTTCTCCTTGAAGAAATATTGAGAAAGCAGGGAGATTGACAATGGGGCTTGGAGATATTTTATCAAGGCTGTTTAAGAAAGAAAACAAAAAGGAGGATGAAAAGGGTGTAGAAAAGGGGGCTTCCCTTGCCGAAGAGAGGGAGAAAGAGACCCTTTTAGTCGAGCAGGGAAAGGATGAGTCCTTAGAATCCACAGATGAGGAGTATTCCGAGTCCCTTTTAGCGCCTTTTGGCGGGGAAATCTATACAGAGACCATGGGTGACCTTTATATGAGCCAGGAATTATACGAAAGCGCCATCAGAGTTTTTGAAAAGCTCCTCGAACGTGATCCGGAAAATCAATCCCTCCGGGTCAGGTTAGAAAGAGTAAGGGAGAAGCTGACAGGAGGAAAAACCAATCTCTAGTGAGATTCATCCAAGATGAAAATCCTAATAATCCACGGACCAAATCTCAATCTTCTTGGAAAACGCGAGCCTCAAATCTATGGCACCGCTACACTTGAAGAGATCAATTCCCTTTTAAAAAAAGAGGCGGATGGCCTCGGGGTTCAGGTTGAACCCTTCCAATCAAATTCGGAGAGCGAAATCGTAGCCCGAATTCAAGAGGCGATGGGTGAATTTGATGGAATAGTCATAAATGCCGCCGCATACACACACACAAGCGTTGCGATAAGAGATGCTATATCTTCTGTAGGCATTCCAACCATTGAGGTTCACATATCGAACATCTACAGGCGCGAGGATTTCAGAAAAAGGTCTTTCATCTCAGGCGTAGCGCTCGGTATCATATCAGGATTCGGAAGCGATAGCTACCTGCTGGGGCTTAGAGGACTGGTGAATTTCTTGAAGAAAAGTAGCGAGACAAACAAGAAAGCCCAAAAATGAAAAAACACTGGATCGTAGAAAAGGAAAACCCAAAGCTTAAAGAAAAGCTCTCCAAAGCACTGGGAATATCACCCATTGCCGCTCAGGTTCTCTTAAGCCGAGGAATCGAAGATGAGGCAGAAGCGGAGTCATTTTTAAAAAGCAACCTTTTTGACCTCCCATCCCCATATCTTCTCAAAGGAATGGATAAAGCCATAGAGAGGATCAAAAGAGCCATCGAAAAGGGAGAGAAAATGGCAATATACGGGGACTATGACGTTGATGGCGTCACCTCTACTGCCCTTTTCTACACGTTCATTAAGAATCTCGGCGCCCCCATAACGTATTACAACCCCGACAGGCTAAAGGAAGGATATGGCGTAAACATTGATGCCATAAAAAAGTTAAAAGACCAGGGCGCCTCGCTCATAATCTCAGGCGACTGCGGAATCACAGCATGTAATGAGGTCGAAGAGGCAAAAAAAATAGGTGTTGACTTCATTGTCACAGACCACCATAAGCCCCCTGAAACGCTTCCAGAAGCCGTTGCGGTATTAAACCCACACCAGGCAGGATGCCCTTACCCAGGAAAAGAGATTGCCGGAGTGGGGGTGATTTTCAACCTGTCAATTGCCCTGAGGCGCGCCCTCAGGGATTCGGGTTTTTTTAAAAGGGAAGAGCCAAATCTTGGGGATTACCTGGACTTTGTCGCCCTGGGAACGATTGCCGACTGTGCATCGCTTACAAACGTAAACCGGATATTTGTAAAGGAAGGAATGAAGAGGATGTTAAATCCCAGGCGTCCCGGCATAGCCGCGCTAAAGGAAGTAAGCGGTATCGAGGGGGAGGTAAGTTCCTACGATGTAGGTTTTAAGCTAGGCCCAAGGATAAACGCCGGAGGAAGGCTCCAGAGCGCAGGCGTTGCCGTAGAACTCCTGATCTCAGATGACTTGGAAAAGGCAAGAGGGCTTGCAAGAATCCTGAACCATGAAAACTCAAAGAGGCAACAAATCGAGGAAGGGATATTCTCCGATGCCATCTCTCAGGTTGAGGGAAACCAGAGATTTCTTGAGGCTAATTCCCTTGTACTTTCGTCCTCTAAATGGCACCCAGGCGTAATTGGAATTGTGGCATCGAGAATCGTCGAACGATACAGGAAGCCTGCGGTGCTCATAGCAATTGGAGAAGGAGGCATTGGAAAAGGGTCGGGTAGAAGCCTTGAGGGAATAGATTTGTACGCATCTCTTTCTGAATGCAGGGAGTCATTTGAGCAATTTGGAGGGCATGAGCTTGCCGCAGGAATCTCCATTAAAGAGGAAAGGATTGGTGAATTTAGGGATAGATTTGAAAAAGCCGTAAGTGAGCGGGATGGGGATTTTATTAAACTGAAGATTGATTGTGCTCTTGATTTCACTGACATTACCGATTCTGTAGTTTCGGAACTCGGTCTCCTTGCTCCCTTTGGAATAGGGAACCCTGAACCGGTATTTTTATCAAAGTCCGTTGATGTAATCTCCCAGAAGCTCTTTAAAGACAAGCACCTGAGCTTGAGGCTCAGGCAGAAGGGCAGGGCTTTTGATGCAATCTGGTTTAATCTCAAGGAACCGATTACAGTACCCGATAAGATTGATGTTGTCTTTATCCCTGAAATTAATAAATGGAACGCAAAAAGGGAGATCCGCCTGAAGATAAAGGATATAGACTGGTAACAAAGGAAAAAATAGAATAAACAACCATCGGGCGTATACTTCATACGCCCCTACTCTTTCATCACTGCAATTACCCTGACACGCCGCCTTTATGCAATATTATATCCTGTGCAGATTTACACACCTCTCATAGTGTATTACTACACAGCTGAGTGCCGTTCTCCCCTTCTTTAAACCCTTTTCCTTTTATAACCCCTCGTAAAAATTAGAGATTAAAAAATGGAGTCTGATGGTATAAACATTGCATTGAACAAAAATGCAAATACTCCGGGTAGGCGAAAAATCAAAAATGGGAAGAGAGGTGATAGTTAAAAACAGATTGACTAAGACACGGGGTCGTTAAACCCTGGCGTGAGCTTAGCTAATCGAAATAGAGGCAGGTTATTAAGGGGGGCTAAATAAAATAAACTGCTCTTTCTGATATCCATTTAAGAGATCTCACATCATGAATTGAGGAGAAGAGTCATGCAAGATACAGAATTTGGTGTCGGCGAGGCGTTTGAAGAGTATGCTGCATTCGAGGTTGAGCCTTTCATTGAAGAGAATGAGATTTTTAGCGAAATTGAGCCTGAAGATGGTTTCGAAGGTGACTTTGACCTCGATGTTGAGCCTTCGGACGAGATTAAGGTACCTCAAAAAAAGGAAGAGATTCCAGGCCACGACTTAAGACTCCTAAACGCCTACTTTAGGGAAATTGGTACCGAGTCACTCCTCACACGGGATAGAGAGGTCAAGATTGCACTCAAGATAAAGAGGTGCAAAGCAAGAGCAAAGGAGATACAAGAGACCATTAACAAAATCCTCGGTAAAGGATTGCAACAGAGCGCAAAGTCTAATGGACATCTAAAAGGGCAGAATAAGAACCTACATGGTTCTAAAACAGATATAGATTCCAGACGGCTTAGGAGGCTCAAAACTCTGGCTGAGGCATACTCAAATAAGGCAATGCAGTTTAGAAATACATTTATCAAAGCAAACTTGAGGCTCGTTGTGAGTGTAGCCAAGAGATATGCTGGCCGCGGACTTCCTTTTTTGGACTTAATTCAGGAGGGAAATCTCGGACTTATGAGAGCGGTAGATAGATTTGATTCTACAAAAGGCTACAAGTTCTCTACTTATGCCTGCTGGTGGATACACCAGGCAATATCGAGGGCAATCTTTGACCAGACGAGAACTGTAAGGATTCCGGCTTATGTACTTGAGAAATCCAGCAAGGTTCAAAGGGTGCGCTCCGGGCTTGAGAAGAAGATCGGAAGAAAGCCCCTCCCTGAGGAGATTGCAAAGAAGGCAAAGATGTCCGTAGAGGGGGTAAAACGGGTGCTTGGAGCCAACGAGAAGGTGATACGCCTTAACTCTCCCGTATGGCAGGGGGAGAAGATGACCCTGATGGATTTTGTTTCGGATATCAACGCTACTCCACCCGATTCTCTGATAGCCACCGCTTCAATTCCAAAGAACATAGATGACGCCCTCTCCCTGCTCAATCCAAGGGAAAGAGAGGTTATAAAGATGAGGTTTGGAATAGGCTGTGAAAATACCTTTACACTCGATGAGGTCGGAAGGCATTTGGGCTTAACAAGGGAAAGAATCAGGCAGATAGAAAAGCGTGCTCTCCAAAGGCTTGGGAGATGCAAATCGGCTATCATACTCAGGAGCCTGATAGAAGAACGTACATAGAAGCAACTGCTAAGACTTAATAATCTAATATCCATTCAACCTCTTTATTTTTTTAAAAAATGCATTTTACATCCAGGATAGCACTGACGCGATGGGCAGGAACACATGCCTGTCCCTACTCGCTCCAGTGCAAATTTTCTGTTCTTGAAAAATATATCAAACTCACATCCGTATTTATCTTAATATGATATAATGAAACATTCGAAAATAAGGAGAGCCATATGGCCATAAAGATCTTCGAATGGAAATTTGACGACAGTATCTTTGAAGAATTTGAGAACTACCTGTCGAGTAGGGGAAAAGACATAGATTCTCTGGATGAAGGCGACATTAATGAATTTTTAAAAATGTCTAATACAACGGTCTCGGATACAGTAAAAGAGGCTTTCCTGAACACCATGGCCAGGCGGGGTCTCAGCAAATTGATCTCTTTTGGAGTCGAATTTGACTGCCAGTGCGACGGGTGTGGAGAAACCATCCATTCCACTCATGGGGTTGAATTGGAGTTCGGTCAAGAATCCTATCTTGTCTGCGAGCCGTGCTCACAGGTCATCATGAAAGTAAAAGAATACCTTGAGACGGGACGAACCTACAAAGAGGTCTCAAAAATAGCGGAAGAAATCTCAGGAGGAAGGACACAAATAATCTTCTATGAAAATTGACGCCCCATTTGGACATGGAGTTTGATGAATCACGTTTTGATGCAGAAGCTCGTCCCCACAAACACTCTGCTAGACCTAAATTCCTCCATAGAGGATTGGTATTATCTTCTCCTAGCCTTTCCTTTTGCGGATTTTACAGGTCTTGTCGGTTTTTTAGGCTTACTCTTCTTCACTATTGTCCTAAGCGACGATATGAACGAATCCACGGGGATTGCAGCCAGAGTCATAATCTCTACGGTGCCGCGAGAACATAGGTCTACCGAGATTTTGCTTATTGTTTGGTTATCCGGCGCCTCAACTATGCTCAGGAAATCATAGGGGCCGAGAGTGGCGTACTGCTTCATGACCCTCGCGCCCATAGCTTCCAGTTCTCGGTTTACTTCCCCAATTCTCTCCGGTCTATCCTTTATGGTCTTTCTCCCTTCGGGTGTAAGCGTGCTTAACATTATATAAGTGCCCATTATCTGCCCTCCCTAATCATATTTAAACGCCTCATTATTTTTTATATCACCTTTTGGTGTCGTTAATCAAGGGGTTTTTTTTCTTTTGCCTATTTACCTATCTTTGAAGCCAAACCGGATAGTAAATGGCGTCACAAGGCACGCGTTTATTATTGAGAATGCGCTACCCTTTTGGGCCTAATAATGTATAATTTCTGTCCATAAATAAACAGAGAGAGGAGATGTGAGAAGGTGCAGCTTATATTATGGATGTGTAATGTTCTGCTTTTTTCCATATTTTGCTTTTATGCTCTGCCACCCAACGCTTGGGCCAAAGCTACTGCCCCCGAGGACGAGATTACGGTGAAAGACTACAAGTGGGGCTCCGGCGGTGCGGGAACAGTAGGCATACTCAAAGAGATTACGCTTGAGAATAAAGGCAAGACTGCCCTCAAAAATATAGAGATAGAAGCGAATATGTATACCATAAACGACGTGCCCCTCGGTTCATTGAGGTCCACCATTCATGATGTGCTCCCTCCCGAAGGCACGAAGACATTTTACAATATCAATTTTGGATTTATGCACTCGGACCTTCAAAAGACCATTATAAGAATTGTAAAGGCAGAGACCGTGGAGACCGTTTTTTCCCCCCGTCCATCGGATTTAATCGTGGTCAAAAATTGGGAGTGGTCAGGGGGCCAATACGCCACCGAGGGAATATTAAAGGAGATTACACTCGAGAATAAAGGCACAACCAATTATAAGGATATAGAAATCCAGTTAGAGTACTTTAGCCCAAGTGGTGAGAAGATCGGTCCCTCTACAGTCATAATCCACGACATCCTCCCGGCGAAGAGCGAAAAAACGTTTTACGGGATAAACGTTGGATTCAGACAACCACAGATAAAGAAAACCGTAATTACAGTCACAGACGCATTGCGCGCGCCCATTAGAAGACCCAGACCCAGCGTGGCTAAAGCCGGTACCCCAACCCAAAAACCGGGCAAAAGGGTAAGTACAAAAGCCGGAGCCGCCGGGGAATCTAAAAACAAAACTGAAGGTAAACAGGCTTCTGCGCCTTCTAATGTCGCCAATCCCCCAGAGGAAGGTAGCGCCAAAGGAAAAGATGTTGTGGTCGCGCCTCCTGAAGAAGGGGAGACTACCGGCATAGAGGCCCCGAAAGAGCAGCCTGCGCAGGAAGAAGAGGAGGAACCAATACCTGAAGAAGATATTGTCGTAAAGGATTTTAAATGGGGAGGCGGCATTACGGGAACAATAGGCGTGGTTCGAGAGATCACGCTTGAGAATAAAAGTGACACCACTTATAGCAACATAAGGATTAGGATAGATTTTTATTCCCGGTCGGATAGGAGGCGGCTCGGTTTTAATGAGGTCACGATTCACGACATCCTTCCTGCCAATAGTGAAAAGACGTTCAAGAACGTTAAAGCCGGATACCTCAATTTTCTCCCTGAAGATATAGAGATAAAGATAGACAGCGCATCGGTTGTGAAGTGATTTATAAGGAAACTATGGGATAGGATGATAGTTTAATTTTATGGGGCAAAATAGACTTTGTCATGGAAAAAGGACAGACAAGTAAAAATTCTGGATTTTTAGCCAGTCTGTTTGAATACTCCCTAAAGAACGGCTTTTCAGATGCAGTACGGTACTTGGGAATCAACTCAAAGCAACTGGTTTCAAATCTATGTTTCTTTGTTTCCTTGAACTTAGAGACTAAAGAATGTCTTGCATTTGCCCACAGGAGGATTAAAAAAAGTTATCTCCCCTTTGTTCTGCAAAATATTAGAGAATTTGCCTCAAAAACGAGGCTGGATTTGAATCCATCCGAATATCTGGTAGAGGTTTTGCCTGATGGGAAAATCATTGGCGATGAAGGCCCCGCCAAGCCAGAGTTCGTCTTTACAGTCCCGGTCTTCGTAAAGGGCAAGGCGGCTGTATTCCTCAGTTTTTCAAAAAACGACAACCTTCCTCCAAGGGAAGAAGACATCTCCAGTCTCAATTTAATAGTTAATTTCCTTTCCGCTCTTAAGGAGCGCGAAGAAAGAGAAAAATTAGAGAGGGAAAACATCGAAAAGCTGGCTCTTATTGACTCCCTCACCGGGACTCTTAACCGCCGCGCCTTTTATCAGATGTTTTCTCAGGACATATCGGAGATGCGGAGAAACGGTACCGTCATTTGCCTGATAGTGTTTGACATTGATGGGTTTAAACAGATCAACGATTCTTATGGCCACGCCTTCGGCGATATGATTCTGAAGCAGGTGACATCAAAATTTAGGATTATATTAAGAGGGGAAGATAAGATATTCAGATTGGGCGGAGACGAATTTGCAGTCGTTATGAAAACGGATAAAAAACAGGCTTACTCAGCAATGGGGCGCATTCTAAAAGAGATTTCGGATAATGCCAGACCTCGAATCACCCTCAGCGGAGGAATTGTAGAGATACGCCCTTATGAAACCACGAGCATTGATGATGCCGTGAGGCAGGCCGATAAGGCTCTATATATGGCCAAAGAGAGCGGGAAAAATCAAATTCTTTTTTACGAGGACGAGAGGCTGGATACGGAATCCGATGGACTCATCTTTGATAAAACGATATTACAGTTCAGTGAGAACATCAACCTCAAGCTCAAAGAGCTTGCCACTCAGCAACTCGCATCCCTTTACTTATCTCCTCGCCACAAAGAGATGTATATGAACAGCTATTCAAATATGGTTTCAAAATACTCCGTGCTATTGGGAAAGGAACTGAATCAATCCGAAAAAAAACTCGAAAGCCTCAGATTTGGTGCAATCGTTTACGACATTGGAATGACAGCCGTGCCGGAAAAAATCCTATTTAAAACTGGAAAGATCACCCCGGAGGAACACAACATAATTAGACATCACCCAATAATGGGGGGAAGGATAATTCAACGGTTCCCAATTCTTCGAGAAACCCTTCCCATAGTACTCTACCACCACGAGTGGATCAATGGGCAGGGCTATCCATTCGGACTATCCGGTGATGCCATACCAATCGAAGCGAGGATAATAGCCGTAGCAGACTCTTTCTGTGCTATGCGCAGTACGCGTTCCTACCGTCCACTCCTTTCCAGGGAAAAGTCAATTTCCGAGATAATAAACAGCGGTGGAAAAAAATACGACCCTCAGGTGGTTGAGGCCCTCCTCAGGCTAATCGAAAAGAAGCTAATAACCTAATCTACCGCAAGTTCGACAGATCATCCAGACAGTCCTGGCATACGCCGTGCAAATAGAGTTTTGAAATGTCAATTTTGGCTCTGCCCAATGATGATTTCTCCCTATCGAGTTCGTATTTCACAGCCTTGAGATAAATGTCGCGCACGCTCTCACAGCGACCACAGATAAAATGGTGGTGCTCCGCCGGATTGGCGTCATATCGAACTGCTGTTCCACTGCGCTCAAGGTATGAGAGCAGACCAACGCCGACCAGTTTCTCAAGATTGCGATATACAGTGGTAGCAGAGATCATCGGACAGTCATTTTTAGCTCTTTGATACACATCATCGGCACTCAGGTGTCCGTCCGAATTTGAATTAACTAAACTTACTAATTAATAGTTTATTCCACTTGCAATTTACTTGCAATAGTATAGAATAGACCACAAAACTCAACCAAAAAAGGAGGCAATAAAAATGGCAAAAGAAAAAAAGCACATGAAGGGAAAAGTGAAGCACGGAGACGTAACCAAGCGCGTAGGGGTTGAGCAGATTGAAGCGCGCGGCGTAAATGTAGAAGAGCTTCGGGAAAAGCTCATTGATGCCGCAGGCGCCGAGTTCACCACCTATTATTATTACACGATTCTCCGTATGCACCTTGCCGGGCACGAAGACTACAAAGAGATTTGCGAAGACGCAAGATTGGAAGACCGCGCTCACTTTGAGCTTATAACTCCCAGAATCTATGAACTCGGTGGCGGGATTCCTAAAGATATCCGGGAGTTTGCCGACAGGGCATCATGTATGGACGCATACCTACCCGACAATCCCACCGCCGCAAATATTCTGGAGGTCCTCCTTGAAGCCGAAAGATGTGCGATCAGAACCTGGAGCGAGATCTGCGACCTCACATTCGGCAAAGACCCGCGCACTTATGACATGGCTTCTCGAATCCTTCAAGAAGAGGTCGAGCACGAAGCATGGTTCATCGAACTGCTCAGTAAAGAGAGAGACGGAGTGATCCGCCCGTCCGGACATTTCCGGCGCGGAGCACCGGGCGAAGCGCCTTACAGCAAGAACAGAGGATTCTATAACCCTTAAAATTTACTTGAGTTCAACGTGAAAATACTAAAACGACGCTGGGGGCACGTTGCAACGTGCCCCCAGCTTTTAAGGGCTATATCCAACACATGTTAGGAACCTTTAGCCCGTTCTCAAGATATTTATTATCAAATACACAAACTAACGATGGATTGAGGATAAATTGTCATTGCGAATACATTCGCCTTCTCAGTGTAAACTCCGTGAAGCAATCTCTTTTGAGGATTGCTTCGGCTGACAGTTTCGATTATACACTAGAAGAATTTAAAATTGGTATTAGAGGGCGCGATGAAGAAAACCTATAAGGTTGAACTAATTATTCCAGACAGAGGCACGGCTCACATAGAAGTTGGAGAGGACGAATATATATTAGATGCCGCTTATGAGGCGGGCTATACCGACATTCCATCCATGTGCCTGCAAGGGTTCTGCCTTACCTGCGCCTCGCGCCTTCTTAAAGGAGAAGTAGATCAGTCCGAAGCTATTCGCTATTATCCCCAGGATAAGGAGGCGGGTTTCGTCTTAATCTGTACTGCAAAACCCCGATCCCACCTGTGCATCAAGACCCATCAGAAAAAAGAGATGCAAAACCATCGCCGCGAACACGGACTCCCCTATCCTCACGGGTAACACCGATTTATCCAATGAAAATATCATATTATTGTAGGGGCGAATCTTGTATTCACCCAGAACAGGAGCAATCAATGGAATCCGTTTCTACTTCTCGTTCATCACCTCATGCAGTACCCCGCTCAAATCTCCTATACTGTAGGGTTTGGAGATAACGCCTTTGAAACCGTGGTTCCTATACTCAGACATTACTCTATCATCCGAATACCCGCTCGATACTACTGCCCTGATATTGGGATCTATCTCTATGAGCCTTTTTATCGCCTCTTTTCCCCCCATCCCTTCCAAAACGGTCAAATCCATTATCACCACATCAAATGGCTTATTCTCTTCTCTCGCTCTCTTGTATAGCTCTATTGCCTCGACTCCATCCGACGCGCACTCTACTTCATACCCTATATGGCTTAACATCTCTCCCGTAACTTCCCTTATCATCTCTTCGTCATCCATTATCAGCACCCTTCCTCTGCCTCTCAATACCCCTTCCTCTGCCACTCCCCCTTCCTTTTCTTCCACCCTTTCGGTTGATGCTGGAATGTAGATGTGAACCCTCATTCCCACTCCCTGCCCCGATTCCACCTCAATATACCCATCATGGTTCTTTATTATAGAATACGCCGTAGCAAGCCCCAGGCCGCTGCTCCTATGTTTCGTAGTAAAGTACGGATCAAATATCTTTGACAGGTGCTCCTGGGGTATCCCCTCCCCTTCATCCTCTACCGTTATTTTTATATACCTCCCCTCTCGAAGAGACGGCGGCAACAAATTTACGTAATTTGGGTGCATAGGCGAATTGATTCTACTGCTTGCGTTCTCCGCGCTCACCTTCACCACCCCACCTTGGGGTACAGCCTGTTCCGCATTTATGACCAAATTGGTTATAACCTGAGCTATCTGCCCCTCGTCTACCTCCACGTCCCATAATCCCTCCTCTATACTAAATTCACACCTAACGCTTGAACCCCTCAGTGTAAATGAGACAGACTCTCTTATAATCCGCTCAATAGACGTGAGCTTCTTAATAGGTGCTCCACCTTTAGAGAACGTGAGCAATTGTTGAGTGAGCCTCTTTGCCTGGTTACATGCCTTCTCCGCCTCACCGAGCCTTCTGTATATCTCATCTTCGGTATTTACACGCGCCTTTGAAAGGGAGACATTGCCGAGAATTGAGGTGAGGAGATTGTTAAAATCGTGGGCAATGCCCCCTGCAAGGATCCCTATGGATTCAAGCTTTTGAGCCTTTAATAGTTCTTCTGCCATGCGTTTACGCTCTGTTATATCGCGGAAGACTAAAACAATACCCGCGATGTTTCCACTATCATCCCTTATAGGTGCCATACTGTCATCAATAGATATTTCTCTTCTGTCTCTCGAGATAAGTATATGGTCGGCAAGATTAATGGCGACGCCCCGGCGGAGCGCATCCGCTTCAGGACTCTCCATGGGGACTCGTGTTTTTTCATCTATAATGCTGAATACATCCTTTAAGTTCCTGCCCAGAGCCTCTTTCTGATCCCAGCCGGTTAGAGATTCGGCAACGGGGTTCATAAACGTTATCAAGCCCTCTTTGTCTGTTGCGATTACAGCATCCCCTATGCTCTTGAGTGTCGTAGCAAACCACTCCCGGCTCTCCTTTAGCTGCTTCTCCATCCTGTGCTTGTACAGGGCCATCTCAATTGTGCTGTGCAGTTCCCTCTCCTCAAAGGGCTTGAGTATATATCCAAAAGGCTCCGTTATCTTTGCCCTCTCAATGGTATTATCATCGGCATAAGCCGTAAGAAAGACAATCGGAATGTTCAGGCAGGCACGGATCTCCTTGGCGGCTTCCACACCGTCCATACCGCCTCTCAGCACAATGTCCATAAGCACCAAATCCGGGCGGGTCTCCCGAGCCTTCTCAACCGCTTCCTCACCTGAAGAGACCACAGCGGGAACGACGTATCCCAGGCTCCTCAGCCATTTCTGTATATACTTGGCTACTATTGTTTCATCTTCAACGACCAGAATATTTGCGTTTGCCATCGGAAAACCTTTTATTACTTTTTAATTATAACTCAATCTTCTTTAAACTACTCGTACTAACTTTCTAGACCCGAAATCCACTTAACCACAATTCTGTTTCTTTCCTGATTCCCTGAATCTAATCTTAAATTCCGTTCCGTTAGTCCTATCGAGTTCAATCTTACCCTCAATCTGTTCCACAAGCATTAGAACTAATTGAAGGCCTAATGACTTTGTGCTTCGAAAATCCAAATCCTCCGGGAAACCAACGCCGTTGTCACCCACAATCAGCACATACTGGCCATCGCCATTCGAATTAATGCCGACGTAGACTTCCCCCTTCCTATCCCCTGGAAAGGCGTGTTTCAAGGAGTTTGAAACAAGTTCATTTACGATTAAGCCACATGGAATCACCGTATCAATATTAAGCCAAATATCATCGCCGGTTGTTTTCAGTGAGATCCTATTCTCGGCTCCGAATGTGTGAAATAGATAGGGAATCAGGTTTTGTATGTAATTATTGAAGTCAATGTTTACAAGCTCCATGTTTTTATACAATTGCTCATGAATGAGAGACATTAACCTGATGCGGGACTGAGTTTCCTTGAACATCTCTATGGCCTCTGGATCCTTTACATACCCGGACTGAAGGTTTAGAAGACTGGAGATGATCTGCAAGTTGTTTTTAACCATGTGATAAATTTCCTTAAGGAGAATCTCTTTGCTTTTCGTCTCCTCTGCACGCTTGCGATCTGTGATGTCAACCAGTATAATCACCGCCCCCTTAATCTCATTCTCCACAGTCCTGTAGGGTCTTATTCGCATGGAGTACCAACGACCATCGCGACCTTGAATCCCCTGTTCTTTAACAGTGACAGTTTCAATCACGTCCGAAATCAATTGCTCCAGATTAGGGACGTCAATATTGAGATTGATATTGCTGATGGAGCGTCCAATGTCAGCGGGAATCAAATTGAGTATCTTTTCCGCCATAGGAGTGAAACGCCTGATACACAGATCGCTTCCCACCATGATTATAGGCATATTGACACTGCTCAACAGGTTATTTAGGTCATTGTTGAACTGGCTGAGTTCAAAATTCCGATTTTGCAGCTCCTCATTACTCGACAATATCTCCTCGTTAGCGGATTTAAGCTCCTCGTTAGTAGCCTCCTGCTCCTCTATAACCGCGCGCAGGTACTCCTTGGTTGCAGCAAGCTCCTGATTTAATCGAGACACTCTACGGCCTTCAGTCCTCTTCACCTCGGTTTTTTTGGTTCTCTTTCCCTCATCCGCCGATTGTGGCTTGGCGTCTTCAAACAGGACTAAAAAGTAGCGTTCCTTAGATGTATGGGAGTTGATAGGAACTACCTCAATGTTGACATCCCTAAACTCACCGTCATGCCTGACATGTAACCCTTTCCTTCTGACAGGCACCCCCTGCTTCCTTGCCTTTTGGATCGCCACACGTAACTCTACGAACAGGCCTTCTCGTGCCATTTTCATCAGATTGAGGCTTGCCTTGCCAGGAACGAGCTCAAGATAAGGGATGGTTTGTCCACGGAATTGAACGATGTCCATATTATCATTGATTACGACCCCGGCAGGAGTATATCTATTCAATATGATACGGTCAGCCTCTTTCTGCACATCGAGTTCACCCCATACCTCATCTTTCGGTCCGCCTATGCTCTCTCCATTAGCCACCCTTTCTAATCCATGACCGACCTCGATAAAGTCAATGCTGGATGGAGTGCAGCGGCTTTTTTGGAATAAATCTTGTTCTTTTTATCAGCGAGGGCAAAGAGGTCCGAGGCAGCACCAATAGTTTCCGATATTCCAAGCAAGAGAAAGCCCGTTGGTTTGAGCGCATAATGGAAGATTGACATTACCTTTCTCTGCAAAGGCGGCCCCAGGTAAATGAGTACGTTACGACAACTGATGAGGTCGAGTTTGGAGAAAGGAGGGTCCCTGGTTACATCCTGTCTAGCAAAGACACATACCTCGCGTATAGATTTGTTGATCTGGTAGCCCCAATCCATTTTGGTAAAGAAGCGCCTTAGACGTTCCTGTGAGACATCGGCTACGATGTTTTCAATATAGATGCCTGCGCGGGCCTTCTCAATTGCCACCTCGCTTATATCCGTAGCGAAAATCTGAATTGGGATATTGGTCTTTGGAGTAGTTCCCAAGAACTCTATCAGACATATAGCAATAGAATATGCCTCCTCACCCGTTGAACACCCCGGCACCCATATCCTTATGGGTTCTTTAGGCGATCTATTCCTTATAATACTGGGGAATACCATACTCTTTAGCACCTGAAACGCCTGAGGGTCTCGGAAAAATCCGGTCACCTTGATGAGCATATCCTGGTATAGAGCCTGTACTTCGGCGGCGTTGCTTTTCATATATTTAATGTAATCCTCAAGTTTATCAATCTTGTTCAGCGCCATGCGTCTCAGAATGCGCCGCTTGATTGTAGCGGGCTTGTAGTTTGTAAAGTCAGCGCCTGTGGCAACCCGAAGTAAGGTGAAAATTCGCCTGAGACTGTCCTCGCTTTCTGGTATTAATTCATCAACTTTTGTAGTCTTGGGACGGGCCACATACGGGTGGGTTCCAATCCTTGCCAACTCCCTGGCAATCCCTTCGGGTGGCAGGATGAAATCAACGTAACCCGTAGAAATTGCGCTCCGCGGCATGCCATCGTATTTTGCCGATTTTTCATCTTGGACAAATGTGATGCCCCCCTCGGCTTTAATCTGCTCAAGCCCTATAGCACCGTCTGAGCCGTTTCCCGATAGAATCACCCCAATTGCCTTGCTCTTCCGGTCCTCCGCGAGAGTGCGGAAGAAAATATCAATAGGGATGTGTGGTGCCGAGGTTTTCGGTCGGGCTATAAGATTCAAAACTCCATGTGAAATGCCCATGTTTGTATTTGGTGGAATGACATAGACATGATTGGGTTTCACAGGCATTCCATCCTCCACCTTTTTGACTGGCATATCAGTCGCCCTCGAAAGAATCTCAGTCAGTGTGCTCTCATGAGTAGGGTTCAGGTGCTGAATAAACACAAATGCCATGCCAGTATTTGACGGTAGATGCTGAAGCAACTGGGTGAAGGCCTCCAGGCCACCGGCAGAGGCTCCAATGCCAACAACAGGAAATGATTTATTGTTGGTGGATTTCTGCCTCTCAGTATCTCCAGCCATAGAAGAGACACCGGACACTTTGACCCTACTTTTGGACTCGGGTTTATCAGAAAAAATCGCAGAACTTGCGCCGGCCTTTTTCTTTCCGACTGATTTACCTTCTGTTTTCTTAGGAGATAAATCAGTCCGTGTTTTAGGTGTCTTAGGAGGCTTATTGGATGAGGATTTTTTCCTATCCATTTCATTCTCTCATATATCAAGGCTTTACGAGTGATTTCCCCACACCTGAGCTTGTAGAATCTATACAAACTGATAGAAAACAAGAGTAAGGATCGTGCTTATATCTTAGGGAAGTAACCCGCTCCCACCTCAAACTATATAATATAATAAAATATGGAGTCAAGTAAGGGACTTTTGCTATGACTTTTATTAGAACACTTCTACTCGCTTTGTTTATTATTCAGAAGTATCTGTCTGATTTGTGCCGCATGGCGCTCTGACATATCGGCCTTCTGCCCGAATCGGTCTGCTGTTATTTTATGGTTGCGTTGGCGTGCCTGGTTGGCTAATCAGCACTCAAGGTTTGCCCTTTCCTCCAGGGCACGGAGCGCAGCCCAGAGTGCACTCTCCAGCATCTCAGCTTGCTTCGCATCCATGCTCTCAATGGAGAATGCGTGTCCCACCCGACACCGGAAACGGGTTAGGTCTCCGTCGCGAAGTTCCCATAGGTACCCTGGCACTCCGGATAACTTAAAACTGACGGCGTCCCCATTTTTTCCTCATTGGTGTACATATCAAGTCCAGCAATCTTCGATTCCACCTCCATTTCCTTAGATACAGGACTCACCTCTTCCTTTACGGGCTGGCGGGCTAGACTCACAAGAAGCGGGGTATATCGGCTAAAGGCAAACAATAGTCCACATCTACATACTTCAATGCACTCCGCGGCATTCCAGGAAAGAGGGCACTGTCCGGGTCCTGGACAACGGCTATACCTCCTCTCTTCTTCACAGCTAAAAGACCGGCAGCTCCATCATCGAGATTGCCCGTAAGCACAACGCCTACCACTCTAGGCCCATAGGCATGAGCCGCCGTGCGAAATAGAGGGTCAACAGCAGGCCGAACGTTATTCTCTCTAGGCCCCTCTGACCAGATGTATATATCTGCGTGTCAACAGTAAGTGATAATTATTGGGCGCAATGTATATACGTCCATGTTGAATCTCCTCGCTATCTACGGGCGGACGACTGGAAGGGAACCGGCTCTATTTAGAACGCCAGGCAAAAGGCTTGTGCCTTATAGTTTACGGTATATTGACCAATCCTCTACTGAAATTTGATATGCGACGCCGAGGCTCTTTCTACCGCTTTCCTCTTTCTTTACACATAAAAGCAAAGTTCTCAAGAAGCCTAAGCCCCGTGGCGCTGCTTTTTTCGGGGTGAAACTGGCAGGCAAATATATTTTCTTTTTGAACGGCTGATGCGAATTCTATTCCGTATTGAGTCCGTCCCGCAATGACGCCTTCGTCTTCAGGCTCCGGAAAGTACGAGTGGACGAAATAAAACCAGCTCCCATTTGTGATGCCACGCGCTATGGGGAGTCCCGGCTTTATATCTACCTGATTCCAGCCCATGTGCGGAACCTTCAACCTCTTATCAATTGGAAATCTCATCACCCTGCCCCTTAGAACTCCAAGCCCTCTAACGCCCGGCGATTCCTCGCTCCCTTCAAAGAGAAGCTGAAGCCCAAGGCATATTCCCAGAAACGGTTTTCCACCACTTATGAAATTTTTAATCGGCTCCGACAAATCGTATTCTTCAAGGTTTTTCATACAATCCCCGAACGCCCCAACTCCGGGGAGCACAAGCCCGTCAGAGTTTAAAATCTCCTGCGGACTTCTTGTCAGATTCGCCGAAAATCCCAAGCTCTCGAATGCCTTCTTCACGCTTCTCAAATTCCCCATTCCATAGTCAACTATAGAGATCATTGGATCTTCCTTTTATTTATATTTAGTAGGGGCAGGTTTCAAACCTGCCCCTACTAATTACAACCTTCCCTTTGTCGAAGGTATCTCCTCAGAGCGCGGGTCAATTCTCGATGCCTTATCAAGGGCGCGACCTACGGCTTTGAAAGCGGCTTCGATTATATGGTGGAGATTGTCTCCGTATTTTAGTTCTATGTGCAGATTGCATTTTAGAGTAGTGGAAAGGGACTTGAAAAATTCCTTCCCAAGCTCTATGTCAAAATCCCCCACCTTGCTCTTGGGAGTGCGAACCCTATATACAAAGTAGGGTCTTCCACTGAGGTCTACAGATGCAAAAACAAGCGACTCGTCAAATGGAACAAACGCCTCTGCGAACCTCGTTATCCCCTTCTTGTCTCCGAGGGCTTTGAGAAATGCCTCGCCTAAAGAGAGACCTACGTCCTCTACCGTGTGGTGGAAGTCCACGTCAATATCGCCCTTTGCCCTGAGCGTCAGGTCAAAGTACCCGTGTTTTGCAAACTGCGAGATCATGTGATTGAAAAACGGAATGCCAGTCTCGATGTCATAAATCCCTTTTCCATCGAGGTTAATGTCAACCGAGACCTCTACCTCGGATGTTTTTCTCTCAATCTTAGCACGCCTTTCCATTAGGTTAGAATCATATCTGAAATTCGGGGGGTATCCAAACGATCTACTTCCCTAATATTAACTTCACTTCTTCTATAGACCTGAGAGACGCCTTCGTCACAACGAATTTATGGTTCTTATACGGAATCTCGTCGCTGACCTTGGGTATGGAGCCTTCTTCCGAAAGGAGAAAACCGCTTAGCGTATCGTATTCCCCCTCCGGAATTCCAAGCCCCAAGTCTTCATTTACTCTCTCTATCTCAATCTTTGGATTTATGAGATACTCACCCTCCGCAATCTTTCTCCAGAGCCTTATGCCCTTGTCGTATTCATCCTCGATCTCACCAACCACCTCTTCGAGGATATCCTCAAGGGTTATGACCCCCACAGCTCCTCCATATTCGTCTACAACAACAGCCATACCGGCGGGGCCTCTTTTCATCTCATCGAGAAGTTCGTCAACGGGCTTTATCTCAGGAACGTAAAACGGGGTGCGCGAGAAATTCTTTATGGGATCATCGGATTTTGCGCTGAGCAGATCAAAGGCATGGAGCATTCCCGTGATATTGTCCACCCTTTCATGATAGATCGGAATCCTCGAATGCCCCGTCTCTTTTATCAGTTTAACAGCCTCTTTTGCGGGTGTATTCTCGCTAAGGGCGCAGACCTGAATCAATGGGATCATAATTTCGTTTGTCCTTGTCTCAGAAAACCTGAAGATCCTCCTTATTATTTTCTCCCTATATCCGCCCTGTGGAACCGTTCCGCCGCCCTCAATTGCATAAACCAGCTCTTCTCTTGTTATGAACGGGTTTTCCGTGCTTCCGACCAATTTCAAAAGCCCCTTTGTAAAGAGGCTTACCACGAACAAGATAGGAGAGAATACTTTAGATACAATCCAGAGCGGATAGATTGTCCAGAGGACCATACTGTTCGCCCTTTTTTGAGAAACGGCTTTAGGCACCACCTGACCGAAGATTACAACGAGCGGAGAGAGTATTAAAACCGTATAGAACTCCTTTCCCGATCCGTATGCGTCGCGTATGTAAAATGTGAGAATAACCGTGGCTATTGTAAGGGAGAGATTTATACCAACGAGGGCTGTGCTTACATAACGCTCAATATTTAAGAAGCACTTAAGTGCGAGCTTTGCCGCTTTTGACCCTCCTTGAGCAAGCGTCTTTATCTTGATCTTGTCGCAAGAGATAAGCGCAATCTCAGAGCCTGCAAAAAGAGCCTCCATAAAAAGGCAAATTATTACTACAATAATGACCACCTCAAGCGACATTGGCCACCTCTCTCTTTTTTACCCTCTCAACCCTTATCTCCATAATCCTCTTTCCCGAAACCTTATTCGCCACAAAAATCATACTTCCATATTTCACATACTCTCCCTCCTGGGGAAGCCTGCCAAAGAGGTCGAATACAAACCCGCCTACGGTCTCGTGGTCCCCTTCAGAAGGCAGAATTGATTCCTCGAGTTCGTCACCTAAGGTCTCAATACCGCCGGATCTGAGCACAGTAAAAAGAAGCGTATCGTTAAATTCATCTATCTTCATGCTTCCCGGCATAATAATCGCTCCGCCTTCCTTTTTTATTGTCTGTCTTACAGCCCTCCTTTCGTCTTCAATCTCGCCAAAGAGTTCTTCAAGAATATCCTCCATAGTGATAATCCCATCCACCCTCCCGTATTCATCCACAACCACCGCTATGTGCACCCTCTTCTGCTGAAACTCTCTCAAGAGATCAAAAGCCCTTTTTGTCCGGGGAATGAAATAGGGCGGTCTTACAAGAGCCTCAAGCGTAGTCCCATCGGTTGGGGCCGCAGAAAGAAGGTCTTTTGCGTAGAGGATTCCAATTACGTTATCTTTATCACCTTTATAAATAGGAATCCTTGAGAATCCCCTTTTTTTGATCTCGTGAATCGCATCTGTATGGAGCATATTTACAGGAAGGAGAAAACAATCAATAGCCGGTGTCATAATCTTATATGCTGGGACCTCTTCCAGTTTAAAAAGGCTCCCCACAAGCTTTTCTTCAATATCCGTAACCACTCCTTCTTCAGTTCCAAGTCCGACCAGCGCCTTTACCTCATCTGGATTAAATCCGGATTTATGTTCATACTCGATCTTTCCGCCAAGAAGCCACGTGATTCCGATTGATAGAACCATAATTATCCACCTAAACGGAGTAACAATTACGTGAAAGAAGTTCAGCGGATATGAGATGAGATTCGATATAAACCTCGGATACCTTACGCCGAGCGTTTTTGGACCTATCTCTCCGAGAAGGAGAAGGGTGGGAGAGGCAACCGCTATGGAAATTAGGGTTGTAATCGTTTCCCTGGACGAGACATCTATTTTTTCTATGTTCTTTCGCAGGGTTGACGCCACAACACTTGAGTAAGAGATGTTTATTATTTCATCAAGCAGAAGAATCGTGATTATGAGGCTATAGGGGTCTTTAAGCAGCCCCTCAATCAGGGCAGCGCTTTTTTTCCCTTCCTTTTTCATCCTCTCACGCTGATGCCTTCCCAGGGAGAAGAGGGAGCTTTCAGACATAGAGAAAAAGCCCGTGAGCATAAGAAGAATAACTATGAGAAAAAGGCTGTAGCTTAAAGGTAAATCGTTCATTTTAGGCGCTGAAGTGAATAAAACCTCGGTGCTTGACCTCTATCTCTTTTCCATCCGAATTCAGGACCCTAATGATCGGCTCATCTGTTACACGCCCGATTTCCGTGATTTTCACACCGAGTTTCATTGAGATTTCTTTTATCCCTTCTCCATTTTCTTGAGGAGACGTAAAAAGAAGCTCATAGTCCTCTCCGCCTGAAAGGGCGATATCATACGGGTCTTGCGCAAAATCGGACACCCTGGCTCTATAATCGGAAGAGAGTGGTATTTGCTCAACATAGATGTCAGCCCCCAGTCCATTCTCAACTGTTATGCGCTCAAGATCAAGAATAACCCCATCGCTTATGTCTATCATTGATGTGGGGAGCCTCATTTGGGCAATCTCCCTTCCAAGAGCGAGTCTCGGCTGAGGGGATACATGCCTTGAAATTAAATAGTCCTCTCTTTCATTTCTTCTTCCCCTCTTTAGAATTCTCAATCCCAGAGCCGAATCCCCAACCGTTCCGGTTACATAGATAATATCCCCCGGTTTAGCACCAGTTCTTTTAACCATGATATGGGGTTCAACCTCTCCTAAAACCGTTATGTCGAGAAAGAGCCTGTTGGATGCACTAATGTTTCCCCCGATGAGGGCCACTTTAAATTCCCCCTCTGCCCTTTCAAACCCGTCCATTATCCCTTTTAGGAGGCCCTTATCCTCCTGCCTTGAAAATCCGAGAGAAGAGAGAAAAAATCTAGGCACACCCCCCATCGCCCCTACATCGCTAACGGATACGGCGACTGCCCTTCTGCCCAAGTCAGACGCAGAAATAAGCCCTTTTGTGAAATGCACGCCCTCGACCTGGGAGTCCGTGGTAGCAAGGAGAAGGCACTCAGGACTGACCTTAACCGCTGCGGCATCGTCTCCGACCCCCAGTGATATACCTTTTGACTTATTTTTGAACCGCTCCTTTATTGACCTTATAATGCTTATCTCATCTATCATATCATCCAAGGCTATAAACAACCCTAATGCCATTCAGCCAACATAACGTGAGTTCAAATAGAGGCAGTGAAATCGCAACTTCGTCTTATAATAAATGGATAATGGGCAACTTAATCGTGCTCAGGCAATTGCGGAAACTATCCTCAGCCGCCGCTAAAACTACGCTTTTCATAGAAGTGCCTGAAATACTTAGATAATTTTAACTCCTCTCTCCGAATACCATTTTAGGGCATTTGGATTTGCATGTCAAACCTCTTTTCCTTTCTTGGCACGCCCAGCTATGTTAAGCTTTTAAAATGTTTGAATTCCTCAAAGAGAGGGGAGTTAACCAACTAATGGATATGGAGACTCTTAAAAGGCACGAGCATTACAGAGAAAACCGGAAAACATATCTGTCTGAGATAAAGGCTCAGATTTGGAGATTTTGTCCATTAGAATAATCGGGCTTTTGGTTACGTGTCTTATTTAACAAAGATTACCAAAAGCGCTTTTTGACACATCCCCCGCAAAAACCTAAAATGTAATGGAATGGAAGAGCCTGTCTTATACTTAATAGATGGGAGTTCGTATATATTTCGCGCATACCACGCCGTAAGGAGCCTCCACACATCAAAGGGGTTTCCAACAAATGCCGTCTATGGCTTTACATCTATGGTTTTTAAATTCCTAAAGGATTATAAACCCAAGTATGTGGGTATTGTTTTTGATTCGAGGGGCAAGACATTTAGAGATGATATATACCCTCTTTACAAGGCAAATAGGGGAGAGGCATCCGATGAGCTTAAGGTTCAGATCCCTAAAATACTCGAGGTCGTTAGCGCATTTGGGATTCCACAAATCCAGATGGAAGGGTACGAAGCCGATGACATCATAGGAACCATAGGAAAAAGGATGGAAGAAGGGGGAGTGAGTGTCGTTTTTGTTACAGGGGATAAGGACTTCTGTCAGCTTGTTTCCGAAAAAGTCAGCCTGATTGACACGATGCGCAATAAGAAGACGGGCATCAAAGAGGTTATAGAAAGGTTCGGGGTACCCCCTGAGAGGGTGACAGATGTTCTTGCGCTCTCAGGGGATACGGTGGATAACATACCCGGAGTGCGCGGAATAGGAGAAAAAACCGCATCGGAACTCATAAGCAAATTCGGCTCCCTCGAAGGTGTTCTAGAAAATGTTGATAGAATCCCCAAGAAGCAGGGAGAGCTTATAAAAGCGAATAAGGAAAACGCGCTCTTGAGCAAGAGGCTGGTTACACTAGAAACAAACGTGCCGATAAAGGCGGGGCTTGACGATTTCGAATATAAGGGGTTCGATAAGGAAAAACTGAGAATGATTTTCGAAGAGCTTGAATTTAAGTCCCTCATTCGTGAGCTAGGAGACACGGTTAAACCTCAATCAGAGACAAATATAATCGAATCTGCAGAGGGCGGAGTTTCGTATAATAATTACCATCTGGTCTTATCCGAGCAGGATTTGGATAAGGTAATTGAAGGAATCGAAGCGACCAAAGAAGTTTCAATAGACCTTGAAACCACATCCCCGGATCCAATGGTAGCTCAAATTGTGGGCATTGCGCTTTCACCAGCCCCTCACGAGGCATATTATGTTCCTGTGGGCCATAAACCATCAAACATTGAGCTTCCCAAGCAACTTGAGGCCAGTTATGTTCTTCAAAAGCTAAAGCCCATAATTGAAGACAAAGCGATAGGCAAAATAGGCCAGAACCTGAAATATGAATTCATAGTACTTGAGCGAAGTGGACTCAATCTGAGGGGCATTTCCCACGATACTATGGTCGCGGCGCATTTTCTTGACTCATCGAGGCTGAGCTACAGCCTTGATGAGCTTGCAATGTATTATCTGGGGCATAAGACAATCACATACAAGGACGTAACCGGAACTGGTAGGGATAAGATAAATTTCGAACAGGTGGAGTTAGAAAAGGCAAAAACATACGCCTGCGAAGATGCGGACGTGGCTATGATACTCAGCAAAAAACTCACCTCTCAGCTCGAAGGACTAAACCTCATCGGCGTGTTTAAGGATATTGAACTCAAATTCATAGAGGTTCTTGCAAGGATGGAGATCAACGGTGTCAAAGTGGACCCTAATCTCCTTGAGAGTATGTCTGTCGAGTTTGAGAAAGAACTGGACAGAATCGCTAAAGACATCTACTCCGAAGTGGGGGCCGAATTCAATTTAAACTCCCCTATCCAATTAAGAGAGGTTCTTTTTGATAAGCTGAGGCTCCCCAGGAAGAAATTGACCAAGACCGGAGAGGCATCTACAGACGTGGAGGTTTTGGTTGAGCTTGCCAAATTCCATCCCGTTCCTGGAAAGGTGCTTGAGTACAGGGGTGTTTCAAAACTCAAATCCACTTATGTTGACGCCTTGCCCAAGCTCATAAATCCCCGGACAGGAAGGATTCACACGTCATTTAATCAGACAGGAACATCTACGGGAAGGTTGAGTTCAAGCGAGCCTAACCTCCAGAACATCCCAATAAAAACCCATGAGGGAAAGAGGATAAGAGAGGCTTTCATCCCCGAAGACGGGTTTATTCTACTTTCCGCCGATTACTCTCAGATAGAGCTGAGGCTCCTTGCTCATTTCTCAGAGGACGATAGCCTCGTCAGTGCGTTTCTAGCTGGAAGCGACATTCACAGCCGCACGGCTGCCGAAATCTTCGGTGTCTCTGAAGACCTGGTATCGCCTGAGATGAGGAGGCTAGCCAAGACCATCAATTTCGGAATCATATACGGCATAAGCCCTTTTGGGCTTGCAAAGCAGATTGGAACATCAAACACTATTGCCAAGAGCTATATAGACGAATACTTCAAGCGATACAGAAGGGTGAAAGCATACACGGAGAGGTCACTTCGTGAGGCCGAAAGGCATGGATACGCTGTGACAATACTTGGGCGGCGCCGTCCGATTCCAGAGCTTAAATCCAAAGACAGAACGACAAGGGGGTTTGGGGAGCGCACCGCAATCAACACGCCCATTCAGGGTTCTGCCGCCGACATAATAAAGATAGCGATGATCAGAATCCATGACCAATTAATTGGGTTCAAATCCCGGATGATTCTTCAGGTCCACGACGAGCTTTTGTTTGAAATATATGAGAGCGAGATTGACGAGGTCTCAAGGATGATAAAAAAGGAGATGGAGGGGGCATGGAAACTCAGGGTACCGATACGGGTTGACATTGGAATGGGCAAAAACTGGGCGGAGGCACACTAGACTTAGAAACAGACAAGAATGTATGTTCTATAAATATGGTGATGTAGACATTATTCCTTCGCCTTTCCTCTCCTCGCAGCAGCACCGTAAAACAAAAATTTAAAAATTTTCAAAAAAAACCCTTTGAAATTTTTTGAGATGTATGTTAGCATCCTTGCCCTAGTATGAGAAGATTCCATATCCTATTCTTAGTGTTTGTTCTTCTCCTTACCACAAGCCAAATTGTTTTATCAAAAAGCACCTCTGAGCTTTCTGAAGAGCTTTCGGGAATCATTCCCAAGAGAGCTTCAAGGAACGGAAAACTCGGAATTCTCGTCAGGTCACTAAAGACGAACGAAAAGATATTCGAGTATAACCCCGACGAGCTTTTTATTCCTGCATCAAACGCAAAGGTAATAGTGTCTGTCACCGCCCTTTCGCTCCTTAAACCCGAATACAGATTCAAGACCGAGTTTTACGCAGGCGGAGAAGTTTCTGGAGGCGTGATCCATGGCGGCCTTTATATAAAGGGCTACGGAGATCCAACGCTCAGCACCGAACGCTTAAGATCCATAGCCGATGAATTTAAGAAAATGGGCATAAAGCAGGTAACGGGCGGAATTATCGTAGACGATTCCTATTTTGATGACGTTCGATACGGAAAGGGATGGAAAAAGCAATGGGAGGGGGATACTTACAGCCCTGCAATAAGTGCACTTTCTCTTAATTACAACACACTCGACCTAAACGTTTATCCATCAACACTGGGTAGGATTCCCATTATAAGCACTGAGCCAAAGGGCGCAAACGTCAATATCATAAACAAGGCAGTTACAAGTAACAGAAGAAGCAGGCTCATGGCGGTCTGGCTTGAAGAGGGGAAAACCATAATGCTTCAAGGAAGCATATCTCCCCGTGTCTCTTCTTATACATTTAAACTAACCGTCGGAAACCCGGCGGTCTACACGGGCAGCGTTTTCAAAAAAACCCTTGAAGAAGACGGCATAAATGTGCAAGGGTTTGTATCCTCAGGAGCAGTCCCCAATTTGCCAAAGGCCTTCTATACCAGTTTTTCCGACCCTCTTTATATGATTGTCGCCGAGTATAATAAAAATAGCGTAAACATAATAGGCGAAAACATAACCAAAACCCTCGGAGCACAGTTCAAGGGGGCACCGGGAACATGGGACAAGGGAAGCGAGGTCATCTCGGAATTCCTCAGCAAATTGGGTATAAAAGACGGGTTTGAGATAGTTGACGGCTCCGGACTCTCTCCCCTCAATCGAGTCTCTCCATACGTCCTGACAGAGGTTTTAAAGTACGCATATAAAAACCAGCTTATTTCTTCTCAGTTTCTTAACTCCCTCTCAATTGGCGGGGTTGATGGAACCCTCAAAAGGAGGTTTAGAAGGTCAGAGGTTGAAGGCAAGGTTATGGCAAAGACTGGTCACCTGAATAATGTAAATACACTCTCGGGGTATCTCTTTACAAACAGCGGGGACGTACTCGTCTTCTCAATACTGGCAAACGGGCTTGGATCGAAGGCAAAGGAGATTCAAAATCACCTGCTTGTAAAGCTTGTAGAGTGTTGCGACAATAATCACTACAGGATTGACTCAAATCTGAAATACCCATCCAATTCAGCGGAATAATTGTAGGGGATATAACAATTTCCATTTTAAATTTCCATTAATCATCCTATAGAGACGCCATTAATAGTGTCTCTCTACATCCATGTCCTATTGGTCTTGATAGAATAAAATCTAAACTCGAAGTGGATAGAGCGAATTACCTATACAATGACAAATATCAAAGTTTACCACTACACATGCAGAATCACTTTAGAGGCAGATTTAACGAGCCTTCCAAATTCCTCTATGGATAGAGTCTCGGCTCTTCTTTTGCGGTCTATCCCCGATGCTTTTAAAATCTCTTCTACCTCTTCTCTTGGGGAAATGGAGAGAAGGGAATTACCAAGTATTTTCCTTTTTGATGAAAAGGAGGCTCTTACGACTTTCCTGTAAAGTTCTTCATCTGCAATGTAAACCCTTGGACTCCCAAGGGGTATTAGTTTTACAATGACTGAATGAACATTGGGGCGGGGCCAGAACGCTTCTGGCGGGACATGAAGCTCGATATTTGCATCCATATAGGTCTGGATGAGAACCGAAAGGGAACCGTACTGCCTACATCCTGGCTGAGCACAAATTCTCTCTCCCACCTCACGCTGAACCATAATAGTCAGAAGAGAGAATATCTCCCTCTCTTCAAGGAGCTTGAGAAGGAGGAGGGATGAGATGCTATAGGGGAGGTTTGAGACGACCTTAATTTTACTTCCCTTATAAAACTCCCTCAATCTAAGGTGAAGAACGTCTTCGACGATAATTTCTACGTTTTTTTGATGAGAAAGGGTTTGCCTAAGCTTTTCTAAAAATCTCTCGTCCTTCTCAATAGCCACTACTCTCTTTACCCTTTCCGCTAAAAAGAGTGTTAGTGCCCCAAGGCCAGCGCCAATCTCCAGTGCTTCGTCCTCTTTCGAGAGTTCCGCAATCTCCCCGATGCGTTCGAGCACATAAGGGTCTTTTATAAAACTCTGACCAAGGCTTTTCCTGGGATGTATCTTCTTAGATATAAAAAATTTCTTTGGAAAAGATGGCCGCATAGAATCAAGATTAACTCACGACTTCTTTAAGAAAGACATCTTCGTAGTGAACGACCCTATTTCTCCCAAGGCGTTTTGCTTCATAGAGAGCACGATCTGCTTTTTCAATCAGAGAATCTTTTGTAGATGAGTTCTCGGTATAGGTGGAGACGCCGACGGTTATAGTAACGCGTATCTCTTGTCCTTTGAATTTTAGAGGGATGTTTTCTACCTTTTGTCTTATCTTTTCAGCTACCTTTTTTGCCCCTTTTTCATTTGTGTGAGGGAGTATAATGGCAAACTCGTCTCCTCCATACCTCGCTAAAATGTCAATGCGCCTTAACTCTCCGGAAATCGCCTGCGCCAAAGATTTAAGGATCATATCTCCTGCCTGATGACCATGAGTGTCATTTAGCTGTTTGAATTTGTCCACGTCCACCAAAACGAGTGATACACTTTCCGGGAATCTGTCTGAACGTGCAAGCGCCTCCGAGAGCCTTTCATGAAAGTATCTATAGTTATAAAGCCCTGTAAGTCCATCCGTTATAGCAAGCTCTTTTATCTTGAGATAGGAAAGAGAGTTCGAGATGGCTTTAGCCACCTCATGGCTCATTATCTCGGCAAGGCTCCTTTCTCCCTCGTTAAAAACCTTCTTTGTTTTTCTGCCTATTATAATGCACCCAAGTATATTCTTTTCTTCATCGGGCTGTGTCTCTGGTTCCTTGAGTGGATAGATTAATATTGACCTTATATCCTTAATTCCACATGCAAAATCTATCTCTTTTCCCAATACGCTTCTATGCTTCTCCCGCGCCGACAGATCTTCGGAGTAAAAGTACTTCTTGGTTTCAATGACCAGTCCCACGAGTGTATTCTGATGGGGAACTATCTTACCTTCAATGTCCTCCCGCCTTTCTCTTCCGACTCTCCTTAACGCGCTTGTATTTGTTTCTTTATCCAAAAGGATTATTGCTAAGGTATCCGCCTCAAGAACCCTGCTCAAAGTGTCCACCGCGTGATTAAATATAACGTCAAGCTCCAGCGTAGAGCCAATCTTTTTAGTAAAATCATAGAAAGAGGTAAGCTCTTTCGAGCTTAGTTGAACCTTTTGAGAGAGATGGAATTTGTTGATTATTGATACAATCCTGCCCGAGACAAGGGAGACAATCTGTTTCTCCTTCTCTCCAAAGGCGTCTTCATTTAGGCTGTCAACCAAAAGTATGCCCAGGGGCTCCTTTCCGAAATCTGCGCCCTCTTCCTCTTCATAAACAAGGGGAACGGCAAGAAAGGATTTTACGGGGACATCTTTTGTATAGTAGATTAGATTCTCTTTACGATTTTTCACGTCGCCTACTAGAATCGGGGTTTTCGTCTTTACAACCCATCCAAGGTATCCGGCGCGGATGTGTAGCTTCTGATCCTTATCTATGCACCTTTCGCCACTCGATATAAAATCCCCGATTTCGAAAAAACCATCCTCTGTCCTTACATAAAGCACTATGGTGTGAGCAGACACAAGATCGCTCAATACCTCAACCGAGCCTCTTATTTCGCCCCAAAGTCTCTTATTTTCTCTTGGGTTAAACTGAACTATTTCTACCTTCCCTTTCTCTCCATTTAGAATCGGTTCGTTTACCTTTGTTACACTCTTAATCCGGACTCCTTTCTTCTCGCGTTTAAAGTAGCTTTTTACCAAACCGGATGCTTTATAGATTATGGAAGAGATGAGGAGAAAACCAAATAGAGTCGAATATGGATTGAAGGTTTTGAAGACACCATTGTAAATTAGGAATAACATTATGATAGATAGGGTAAGAATATGGATTTTACCGAGGTTGCGGAGCAAAAGGTTAAGCTTATTCTTCAAACTTATAGACCTTTTCACCTTGTTTAATCATTCCCAGCTGTTCTCTTGCTACCTTTTCTATGTAGAGTTTGTCATTTTTGAGACTCTCTATTTTCTTTTGGAGATCATCATTGGCATTTTTAAGCTCCCCGGTTTTGTCTTTTATTCTCTGATTTTCTCTATAGAGCGCATTGAACTCAGACAACTCCTTTGCGAATGCATATATGGCTACCGAGGCCAATGTTAATACCAACGCAATTCTCAAGAGTAGCTTTCTCATGTTAGAAAAGCAGTACCCCTCCTGCTATAAACGGATTTGTTTCCTTCTCAGTCTCTATTGTCGTAAATGGGCCATGGCCGGGATAAACGTTATACGAAGGAGGAAGCGTCATGAGCTTTGTCTTTATTGAGCGGACAAGCTCGCGCATCGAGGTTCCGCCCGTAAGATCCACCCTCCCCACGCTCCCCGCAAAAAGGGTATCTCCGGTAAAGACGTGGTCGTCAATTAAGAGACAGATCCCGCCATAAGTATGGCCGGGAGTGTGAATCACCTTTGCCATATATTTTCCGATTTCAATTAGATCGCCCTCTTGAATATACCTATCAATCTTTGGAACCTTAACCCTGCCGAACTCAGGAAACCGCCTTGCAGACTCAGGTAGGGCCTCAAGGACTGGCTCCTCTTTTGGATGAAGGCAAAACTCGGCTCCGAGAACCTGCTTTGCGTAATCTACGCCTGCCGCATGATCTATGTGAGCATGGGTGTTTACGATTTTCTTAATACTTAATCCCAGTCTCTCCACCTCTTCAACAACATCTTTAACCTGGCTTCCGGGGTCTATTAAAATTCCCTCCTTTGCTTCTTCATCCCCAATTATGTAGCAATTCGTAAGAAAAGAGCCGCCGGGTATACACCTGATTAGCATTTATTTCCTCCTGACCAAAACTGCTAGTCAGTTAATACAGTTTACCTCAACAAATTATCTTTCTCTGTATTTAATGAAGAACTCCCCAAATTCCCCGATGTATGGCTCCCAGTTTATATCCACGCCAGTTACATAAGCATCTGGCGGACCCATATGGCACCACTCAATTAAGGCCTCGAGATTCTCTCTCTCACCCTCCGCAACAATCTCTACCGTCTTATCCGCCCTGTTTCTTACCCATCCTGTAAGCTCAAGCTCTATCGCTTTCTCATGCGCCGATGCCCTGTAGAAAACACCCTGAACTCTACCGCGAATAACCAGATGTACTCTTCCCTTTGCCATTCCACAATGGTCAGATTACCAAAACGGGAATTTACTGTCAATATTAGTGTACTGGTTCAGGGGAAATGAGACAAAACAGAGGGGTCACGAGTACGAATAATGCCATTGTCTTTGAGAAATTGCAATGGTGTCCTGTAGCCTAGTGCCTGATGGGGTCTAATACAATTATATAT
>Ga0209810_1000558_pt1 | contig 79148 bp, 72 predicted proteins | sample Coa_R1_7_FD_187159 | JGI IMG/M metagenome (GOLD analysis project Ga0209810, IMG submission 187159) | Surface soil microbial communities from Centralia Pennsylvania, which are recovering from an underground coalmine fire - Coalmine... | ecosystem: Environmental > Terrestrial > Soil > Unclassified...
CATCGTGACTGGTTCGCGCAGTATGAGCCGCTCTATCGCCCGCTCACCGCGCAGGCCATCCGCAAAGGACAGGGTATAAGCGAGGAGGAACTGGCGACATACCGCGCCGGACGCGCCGCGCTGCGCAACCAGCTCGCCAGGCTTATGGCTGAATCTGGTATCGATCTCTGGGTTTGCCCCGCCGCGCCCGGAGCCGCGCCAGTCGGGCTACACACCACCGGCAACTCCAATATGAACGTCCCCTGGACACACGCGGGCATGCCAGCCATCACGCTGCCAGCCGGTCGCGCAGCCAACGGTCTCCCGCTTGGCCTGCAACTCGTCGGCGCGGCAATGGCCGACGAAGAACTGGTCGCGTGGGCAGAGCAAATCGCGCAGGTATTCGACGAAACGCACCTGAGCGTTCATCACAACCGGAACTGGCTCTAAAACGTGCTGTATAAGGAGACATTGTTCCAGCACAAAAAAGGAGCCTATCTGCATGAATGAAATAGAAATCGTCCAGGCATTCTTCCGGGCGCTGGACGAAAAGGATTTTGACACCGCTTACTCATATTTGAGAAGTGATTTCGTCTACAGCGCAGAAGCTCTGATCAGTACGGGAGGTTTACACCATGAATGGCGCAGATATCGTCAAACAGTTTATGATCGCCCTGGAGACACAGGAGTTCACGCTGGCCTCTGATTACCTGGCCGACGACTTCACTTATACCGGTATGCTGCCGCGACCGCTCAATAAAAAGCAGTTCATCACGCTGATGAAAGAACTCAAGTATGGCATGCCGAACATGTCGCTCAACGTGCGCGACATCCGTGAGACCAGTAATGAGCTGAAGCAGGAGCAAAACGCGGAATGCACGGTGCAGCTCACCGGGACGCAGTCCAACGCGATGGAACTGGTTCCCCTGAGCCTGCCGACGATTCCAGAGACGAATCGTCGTATCATTTTGCCGCCGGAACAGTGGCAGTTCACCATCATGAATGATAAAATCAGCGCGATCTTCGTGCCGCCCGTTTCCGGCGGCGGCATTCCCGGCCTGCTGCAACAACTGGGTATCGACATCCCCATCATTCAATAAGGAGGTTTGACCATGACTCCCGCACAGGTGGTAGAGGCCAGCATCCAGGCCTGGGAAAACAACGACGCCGAGGCCCTGGCCGCCTGCCTGGCCGACGATTTCTTCTGCGTCGGCCAGTTGCCACAAAAGATCGATAAGAAACAATTTGTTGACTATATGAAAACCATTATGCGCGCCTTCCCTGACTGGAAGTTCAACCACCACATCCTGAATACCCGCGACAATGAATTCGTCGAGGTTGAGGTTCACCCCACCGGCACCAACACCGGCAAACTCGTCATCCTCGGCCTGCCGCCCATTTTACCGACGGGAAAAGCTATCACGCTGCCGCAGCAGGATTGGGAATACGATGTGCGCGGCGAGCAGATCGTTTTTCTCACCACCACTACCTTTGACCGCATCCTGGGTTTCGCGGCTATTCTCAACGAACTGGGCATGAAACTACCAACCTATCCGCAGTTCCTCAATCCATTGGAATCACAGAGTGATGAAGAAACCCTGTAGGCGCAGGGTGATCGGCGCCTACGATGACACGTCTCGGAGAGTCTTCATTCATAGAAGCATGTGCGACCACCCGGCCAGTACATTACCCATCAGTTTCCCGGTAGTAGCGTCTGCCGCGCCAGTCGACGCCCTTACCGGTCAGGACGCGCCATGTAGACTGGCCCAGAATGCCCGCGAAGACGGCGCCGGCCAGTGGATGGGTGAACGCATAATACCAGGGGACGCCCATATTTTTATTGACCCAGGCGCGGTACGCCAGCAAGGGGGCAAGGCCCAGCGAGGAGGCGGCAGTGATCTCAACAGGCGTCACGCCCTGTTGGTTCCGTCTGCTTCCGTGCCGCCATGCCAGCAGCGCGAGCAGGGGCAGGAGAAAGGGAAAAATCGTCGTTATCGGCAGGCCAAAGAGTTGCAGTAGCGCGAAGCCGAGGCCGCCCCTGCTGCCCAGAAAGACGTTCTTGCGCCAGCCGCGCCACGCCTCGGCCAGCCCATCGTACATGCGCACTCGCACAAGGTCGCGCCCATCCAGAAGGCGCAGGTGAAAACCGTTCCCCTTGACTACACGGGCAAGGTCACGGTCGTCCAGCAGGGTAGCGCGCAAATCCGGGCGCGCATAGCCGCCTATCAGATCGTAAACAGAGCGGCGCAGCAGGATAAACTGCCCGTTCGCCAGCGCCAGTGGGGAGCGCGGGTTATTCACCTGCCTGACGGGATACTGCATGCTGATGCCCAGATAGGCCATTGGCATCAGCACCTTATCCCAGAAGCCGGGCAGTTCCTGCTCCGTCCCCAGCGAGAGCATGTCGAGGCCCTCGCTCAGCGCCGTCTCGTAAGCGGTACGCAGGGCGTCGGGCGCGTGCCAGGTATCGGCGTCGGTAAAGAGCAGCCAGTCGCCCTGGGCTTCCTGCGCCCCGGCATGCAGGGCGTGAGGTTTGCCTGCCCAGCCCGGCGGCAGGTCGCGCAGGCGCAAGACATAGAGCCGCTCCGCGTGGGGATGCGTACCGGCAATCTCATCGAGGATGCGCGGCGTCGCGTCGGTCGAGGCATCATCCACCACGATCACCTCGTAGTCGCCCGCAAAATCCTGCTCCAGCAGGGAAGTCACGTTGCGACGAATATTGCGCTCCTCGTTGCGCGCCGGAACGATAATCGAGACCGCCTTCTTTGCCCGCGTGCGTGATTTCTCCTGCTCGCCGCTATTACCACCGCTACACGACGAAAGCCCGCGCGTCTCACCCGGTGACGTTCTCCACCACAATAGACTATAAAAACCGGCCACACTGGCAGCATAGAGCCACAGAAGCAGGCGCGGCCAGGGTAGGTGTAAAAGTTTCTTCATACCATTATTATAGCCGGATAGCGGAACAGAAACCAGATATTGCGGGCATTCAGGAACTAAGGTACAATCTTAGGCGAAGTAGTTCATGAGAAACCGGACAATTCGAGGCAATCATGCAACGTAACCAACCGCTCAGGCTCTCGCTTCTTGTCCTGGTCAGTCTGAGCGTTCTAATAATAGCGAATCTGATTACGGGTATCATTCAGCCGCGCCCGTCGATAGCCTATGCCGATGCCTTCGTAATAGGCTCCGACCCGATCGATGGCTCAACGGTGAGCGCGGTGCCGAAGGTGGTGCGTATCTTTTTCAACGCGCCCATCAGCGGCCTCAGCACGGCCTATATCTTCGCACCCGTGCCGGGCCACTACGGGCAGTTGCAGATGGTGGACGCAGGCCATAGCTCTATCCCGCCTGGCAACCCGCGCGAGCTTGATACCGTCATCGCCCACCCTGACTCGCTGCCAGAGGGTAGCTACGAAGTGCGCTGGACAGCCCTGGCAAACGACGATGGGCAGACAACGAGCGGCATTATCGGCTTCGATGTGGGCCATTCCAGCACCGGCCTTCCCGGTCAGGTGATCCTGGGGCCATCCACCAGCAACTACCTGCCCACGCTTGATGTGATGGGCGCGCTTTCGGTCGCCTGGGAATGGCTCGTCCTCATGGCCCTCACGCTCTGGATCGGCCTGCTCGTCATTGAAAATCTGGTCATCGACGGCGCGGACCACGCGCAAAACCTGCTGGCTCGCGCCCGTAAACATACGCTTCCCCTGCAATGGCTCTGCCTGAGTGCGCTGCTGGCCGGAGAGGTCATCAATCTTGTCCTGCGCAGCACCCGTTTCTCGCAGACCGTGACCGGCGGCGCGCTCAATCTCGCCATTCTCATGCAGATCATCACCGGCTCGCTCTACGGCGGCCTCTGGCTCGCGCGCATTGGCCTGAGCGCGCTGGCCCTCGCCCTGCTCTGGTGGCTCACGCGCCGACGCAGCCCGACCGCCCGCGCAGCGGCCCGTTCCAGCATACGCGCTCGCCAGCAGAACAGGGGCAGCAGTTTCAGCCGTCTGCGCCGCCAGATCGTGCAGGAACAGCGGGAATACGCCGCTATAGCCACAAAGGAAGCCCCGGTCGCGCTGGAACATAGCGCAGCGGAAGCGATATCCACCACAGCCAGGCCCTTCAGCCTCGTCTTCTTAGCCGTCGCCGCCCTGCTGCTGCTCACCTATGCGCTTGCCAGTGACGCGGCACAGCTTGCGCAACCGCATCTGAGCGCCGTCGTGCTGGACTGGCTCTACCTGGCGGCGCGCTGCGTCTGGCTCGGCGGGCTGGCCTATCTGGGCTATCTCCTGCTCCCCCTGGTGCAGGCAGCCGAACCCGACCAGCACGCGGCCCTGCTCGTCACCATCCTGCGCCGCTTCACACCGCTCCTGCTGGTCTGCGTCTGCATCGTCCTGGTAAGCGGCCTCTACCTCGCTCAGGTCAACCTGAGCGGCGCGCAGCAATTGCTGACCACCCCTTATGGGCGCACACTGCTGGTTGCCATTATCCTCGGCGCGCTCCTGCTGGCCCTTACGCTCTATACGCTCTTTTTCCAGCGACCGGAGCTGGCGCGGCAGGCGGCGCTGCTACCCGTCGTCAACGCCGACTTGCCCGCCCGTCGCGCCCGGCGTAGCGCGCTGGAACAACTGGAGCGCGGCCTGAAGCGTTTCCTGACCCTGCAATCCTGGCTGGGCGCGGCCATCTTGCTCTGCGCCGCCCTGATGGCCTTCTTCGCCCCACCCATCGTCTTCCCCGGTATCGACTATGCCGCCCAACTCAGAGCCGCGTCACCGGGAACACCGGCGGCTCAGAACGGCACCTTTCAAACGCAGACGGTGGGCGGCCTCTCCGTCACCCTCCAGGTGCTACCCGCGCGCTCAGGCTACATCAACACCGTTATCGTCACCATGCGCGATAGCAGCGGCAAACCTGTGACCGACGCTACGGTGGAAATCAGTACCAACATGCAGGCAATGGATATGGGAACATCACACGCCACCGCAACCGCTGTCGGCAATAACCCCACCTATATCGCCACCTTTGGCTCGAACACGACTGCCTTCAGCATGAGCGGCCTCTGGAACATCACCCTCACCATCCAGCGACCCGGCCAGCCACCGTTACAAACCACGTTTCAGGTAACACTTTCACAATAACAAAACGTAGGTGCCGATCAATCGGCACCTACGGATTACAGGCCCCTACAGCGCGGTTCAGCGGCATGGAGCGACGTGGCGAGGGCAGGGGCGAGCCTCATAGGCGTTCACTTAAGCCCGTGCGAGCGCCAGGCAGGCCACCCGCCAGGGGTGGCCTGCGGCGGCCTTAAGTGAACGCCTATGGGGGCGAGCCTGCCGGTCGCCCTGAAGCTCCATCCTTACCAACCTCGCTTTAGCGGCCTGACTGGCTCTGCATGCCCTGCACGCCCTGGCCCTGCACGCCCTGCTGGCCTTGCCGCGCCATCTGCGGAGCAAGCTGGCGCTCGATCTGCTCGACCGTGTTGGCCATCCACTCTTCCTGCTGGAGATTCTGTTGCAGCAGCGGCACGCACTGGCTCTTCCCCAGCAAATTGGCCTGTTCAATCAGCGATTTGTAGGAGACAATCTCGTAGTGTTCTACCTTATCGGCCCCTTCCAGATCGAACAGCGTCAGAATGCTCTGCGACGGATTGTCCTTGAGGAACGTGTCATGCTCCTGCTTGATGCCGGCAATGGCGTAACAGGTCACCTGCGGCGGCTGCTGGCCCAGAATCTGGAAGCACTGCTGGAGATTCTGCACCTGTTGCTGTGTCTGTCGCAGGTGTTCATTATAAGCATTGATGGCCTGCTGGTTGTTGCTTTCCTGGACCATCTTCGGCAACATTTGCAGAATCATCTGCTCCGCCGAATAAATGTCGCCCAGTTCATGCATAAACAACTGTTCTGCCGTCTGTACTGCCATAAAAATGTCCTTCCTGTTTTCTCGTTCTCTTCTACTTCCACACATTCACAGTATCACAGCGATACTCGATAGATCAGTCTATCCAGTGTTGAGCTTCACTGAAATCTATCTACCATGTGTATATTACGTCACGCAACCCGAAATGAAGACACGCCATCCTTGAGCATATGAGATAGAACACACGCTTGCACAGGGCAAAGGGGCATGGTACGATTCAGGTAAGATTGTCTATGTGTTGATGGATGGCTGAAAGTCTGGCCGGCCCGGCAACGGGTCGGCAGAGAGAGAAGATAGCGGACTTTTCGAGATGGCAGAGACACAGGAGCAATGGTATAACCGGCAGGCCATTGAGCATCTGGCGCAACATATCCCTTTTGAGCGGGATAGCGCGAGCAAGGCGGAGCAGATCGAGATGCTGCGCGGCCTCGTCATTCGTCACGGGCGCAGTATGGACCCGGAACTCTTCGGCTTCGACGCGCGCAACGAGTTGAAACGGCTGGGATTGTGGAGCCGTATCGGGCCAGAACGCCCTCAGAGCGAGGAGCCAGAGCCGGAAGAATAGCAGGGAACATAAAAAGCGAGTGAGGAAAGCGTATGCCGGATTCGAGCGGGCAGAGAACAATCGTCATTACCGGCTGTTCCAGCGGTTTTGGCCGCGTGACGGCGCTGGATTTAGCGCAGCATGGCTGGCACGTCTTCGCGACGGTGCGCAAAGAGGCAGACGCGGAATCGCTGCTGGCCGAGGCGGCGAAAGAGGGCGGGAAAGAGCAGATCACCCCTTTGCTCTGCGATATCACTATACCAGAACAGGTGACAAGGCTGGGCGAGGCGGTCGCGGCTGCCACGAGCAGTCTGGATGCCCTGCTCAACAACGCCGGAACGGCCTACGCGGGGCCGTTAGAGCTGCTCTCGCCCGCCGACCTGCGCGCACAGCTGGAGATCAACGTCGTTGCCCATCTTGCCGTCACCCAGGCCCTGCTGCCCCTGCTGAAAGCGGCGCGCGGCACCATCATCAACGTGAGCAGCGTCAATGGCAGGATTGCCACGCCGGTAGTGGGAGCGTACTCGGCCAGCAAATTCGCGCTGGAAGGGTTGAGCGATGCCCTGCGCGTGGAGCTGGCCCCCTTTGGCGTGCGCGTCGTGCTGATCGAGCCGAGTTCAAGTAGCACAAACATCTGGGTGACGAGCCTGCAACGCGGGCAGGACAGGCTGGAGCAACACCGCAACGGCCCCTACCGTCGGCTCCTCGAATTGACGGAAAAAGTTGCTCGCCGGGCGGGCAGGGGCGGCTTCCCGCCACAGCTTTTCGCCGGGACCGTGCGCCAGATTCTCGCCAGCCCGCGCCCGCGAGCGCGCTACGTCATCCCCCGCAGCGTCGGCAGGCAAATCCTGCTGCGCCGCCTGCTGCCCGATAGCCTCTGGGACAGGCTCGTGCGCCGCACCCTCAAATGGTGATGCTCTCATCCCGGCGTACCGTAATATGAAATTCGGCCCCAAACGTGTCATGATTCGCCCGGTATGACACGTTGGGGCGGTTTTTGTGCTATGATTATAACAGCATTACCCGACAGTTTGTCTTGTTTTCTGTGGATAAAAGGGGGCAACGATGCTCAAAGGTACACTGTTGTATCTGGCGCACCATCCCGGCGTGCGCGATTTTGTGATTCATAATAAGGCGACGCGGGGCGTCTCACGGCGCTTTGTGGCCGGTGAGACGCTGGACGAGGCGATTGCGGCGGCGCGCGCGCTCAACCAGCGCGGACTGCATGTCTCGCTCGACCACCTCGGCGAAAACGTCTCCGACGCGGCAGAGGCGCGAGCTGCCGCTCAGGACTATATCGCCATCCTTGACGCGATCAAGCAGAGCGGCGTCGATGCCAATATCTCTATCAAGCTGACCGCGCTGGGACTGGACATCTCGCCTGACCTGTGCGAGGAGAATGTGCGGCGCATCCTGGAACGCGCGCGGCAATTCCCGATCTTTGTGCGTATCGATATGGAAGGCTCAGCCTACACAGAGCAAACGGTGGCGATGACGCTGCGCCTGCACGAGCAGTTCGAGCATGTCGGAACCGTTATCCAGTCCGCGCTGTACCGCAGCCGCAAGGATATCGAGAAGCTCATCGCGAAGGGCGTGCGCGTGCGCCTGGTCAAGGGCGCGTACCAGGAACCGAAGACGGTAGCCTTCCAGAACAAGAGTGAGGTTGACCACAATTACATCGAGTTGATGAAGCCGCTGCTCCTGCGCGGGAATTACCCGGCCATCGCCACACATGACGAAGCGATGATTCAGGCAACCCGCAAGTTCGCGCGCGATAACGGCATCAGCAAGGCCGCGTTTGAGTTTCAGATGCTCTACGGCATACGCCGCGACCTGCAGGAGAAGCTGGTGCAGGAGGGCTACAACGTGCGCGTCTATGTTCCCTATGGCTCGCAGTGGTACCCCTATCTGATGCGCCGCATGGCCGAGCGGCCCGCGAACCTGATGTTCGTGATGAGTAACGCCCTGCGCTAGAAAAATTCAGTCAAAGGAAAATGTACATGTTTGATGACAACACCTATGTGGTGGCCGTAGGTGTGGCCGATGTGCGCCGCGAACCCGATCCAGCGTCCGAACTGGTGACGCAAGCCCTGATGAACGTCCCCGCCATCGCCGACGAGACCCGCGAGAACTGGACGCACGTGCAGCTCCCCGACTACGAAGGCTGGATACGTTCCGAACAACTGGAAATGCCCATCGTCCCTTCATTCACCTGGGTCAGCGATTGCTGCCGCAGCCCCCTGCACCTCGTCGCCGTCGTGACGACGCCGCACGCGCCTCTCTACAGCGAGGCTGCCGGTGAGGGGACAGTTGGTACCGTCTACCTCTCAACGGCCCTGCCGGTGCTGGACACGTCACGCGATGCGCGCGTACAGGTGGCATTGCCGGGCGAGCGGACGGCCTGGCTAGAGCGGGCCAACCTGGCGTTGCGCCCCCCGGAATTGAGCGAAGGCATCTACCCGCGCCAGCCGCTGAGCGTGGTGACGGGCTATGCGCGGCAGTTCCTCGGCGTCCCCTACCTCTGGGGCGGCACCAGCTGGCAGGGCCTGGATTGCAGCGGACTCGTGCAACTCTGCTACCGCATGGGCGGCTACATCCTGCCTCGCGACGCAGACCAGCAACACGATTTCCTCTCCCATTCCGTTGCCAGAGCGCAGATGCAGGAAGGCGACCTGATTTTCTTCGGCAGCAAGGCCATCACCCACGTCGCCCTCGCCCTCAACGATCACGAATACATCCACGCCGAAGGCCAGCACTACAATCGCGTCGTCATCAACAGCTTCAACCCGCGAGACGAGCATTACTATCCTCGCCTGGATGAGATCGTCTGGGCAATCAAACGGGTGGTGTAGTTATCCCTTACTCCTCTTTCAGCAATGGCAGCGAAAACGAGAAGGGGCTCTCTATCCTTCAGAGGGAACTTGTAGGGACAGGTCCCAGAAGCGGTAACTTCAGGCCGTGCGAGGCCGCCGCAGGCCACGCGCCAGGGGTGGCCTGCGGCGCGGCGTCGGTGGCCTGGCTGGCGTTGGCACGGGCTTAAGGGAACGCTTCTGGGGACAGGCACAAGGCACCATCCCTACCGTTTCCCCCTGAAGGACGCAAACCCGAGCAGCAACGAGCCTTGACAAAGCAGGTGAATGTATTCATAGTATTCGTAAGCGTTCATCCAAAAAAGAGCTATTTGAGTTTGCGGTCTCGGCCAGCAAGCCGTGAAGCGATGACATATTCAGGAGGTGGTTATGCCGATTTTACCGTATAAGGGCATCTGGCCCGTGATTGCGAAGGATGTGTTTATTGCGCCGGGGGCGGTGGTGATCGGGAACGTGACCATTCACGAGGGGGCGAGCGTGTGGTATAACGCGGTGGTGCGCGGAGATACGGCCCCCATCGTGATCGGGCGGCGCACCAATATTCAGGATAATTGTACGCTGCACGTGGATGAGGACGCGCCGCTGACCATCGGCGATGATTGCACCGTCGGACACGGGGCCATCGTGCATGGCGCGACGGTGGGCGACCGCGTGCTGGTGGCGATGAACTCCGTGATACTCTCACATGCACAGGTGGGCGCGGATACCATTGTGGGCGCCAGCGCGCTGGTCGGCGAGGGGAAGAGCATCGCAGGCGGCTCGCTGGCCATTGGCATCCCGGCCAGAGTGGTACGCGCGTTGACAGAGGCCGAGCGCACGCATATTCTCAGTAGCGCCGACGGCTATGCCCGGCGCGCGCAGGAGCATCAAGCCTCGCTGCAAGGTCTTCATATTCAAGAAGGATAAAACGGCACTTGAATAAAGAAATAATCTTTTTCCATTTTTCAAGCGCCCCTGCTAAATAACCCGCTCGAAAAACAGATAATGCTGCTGGAAGTTTTCCAGTAAAGGGTCGGTAATTATACTGAACTTCTACCGGCCCTCTGGCTTATTATGGCCTGTCATAGCTTGACGCTGGCACTCAATTACAGTAGAATTAGTATGAATCTTTTCCAGAAAGCATATACGCTGTTCTAGCTAATCAAGGTGGGATAGGGTAGAGGGTGGTGACATGGGAGAAGAGGGGCGTTCGCCAGTTTTTCAGAGGCTCGGTGTAGAGAGACCCGGATGCGCGAACAGGATATTCAATTCTCTCCCACAGAACCGGTAAAGGAGTTGAAGACAATGCAACCGGCGGCTGGTGAGCTAATCAGGCAAATACGACGACAGTATAATTTGACGCAGACAGAACTTGGGGGAGACCGATTCTCGAAATCCTATGTGAGCGCGGTTGAACGCAATAAGATTGTGCCTTCGCCCCAGGCATTACAATACTTTTCTGAGCAACTGGGCAAGCCTCGCGATTATTTTGCGAACCTGTTGCAGCAGCCGGAGAGCATGAAGCAACTGGCCATGCTGGTTCCGGTGACACTGGAAAACGGCGAGCGTCGCGCCGGGCATGAGGAACTGACCGTTCTGGATATCTTACTGGGAGACGCAGATGTAAACAGCCTGGCGGGTCGGCAGCAGTTGCAGACGCTGCCGCCGCAGGCGGTAGCGGCCCTGCCCCCTGCCCGGCAGGCGCGTTATCATTTCCTGCTGGGACGCGAAATGCAGGCGCAGGGCGATTTGCCGCAGGCTCTGCAGGCATTTGAGCGCGCGTTGGCCCTTGCCCCCGTGGAGATGCAGGTACCCATTCTCAATGAATTAGGACTGAACTATACCTTCTCTCATCATTATCAGGCGGCCCTGGCCTACCACCTGCGCGCGCTCCAGCTCTGGAACCAGCTAAAGGAGACGCTCAATGGTACGGCCAGCACTCAGGGCTTTCAGACTGAGTTCAACTGCGGCAAGGATTACCAGGCCCTGGGCATGTATCGCGAGGCCTGCGAACACTATGAGCAGGCCCGGCGCTACCTCAGTAGCGAACACGATATGAAAACAGCTGCCGCGCTCTATTACGGACTGGGCTACTGCGTCTACGGGGCCATCGACCAGACAATGAATGCGTCGGACGGCAGTGGCATCACGGTTGAGAAGGTCGAAGACGAGTATCAGCGAGCGAGCAGTTTCCTCATGCAGAGCCGGACGCTTTACCAGGTTAGCGGCAATCGTCCGGGTGAGGCGCAGGCACGCCTGATGCAGGCCAGGGTGCTGCTTGACCTCTGTGAGCGCCGACGGCAGCTGAGCCGGAAGGCGGACAAGCAAAAATCGTTCTTGCTAACGAACTGCAACGCGTTGCTCACCGAGGCCGAAGAGCAATGCCGTCAGGCGCTGCTTATCGGAGTAGAGGAGGCCGAGCAAGCTACCTCGGCTGCTCCCCAACTGGTGGATACGATTATCTCTATTGCCTGCGCCTATCTTGTGCGCATCTTTGTACAACACGCGACCATCGCTCGCCAGAGCGGCTACAGGGATACAGCACTGCGCGAACTCATGGGCGCCACCTATATCTGTAACGAACTCATAAACTCACTGGCCCGCACCGAGCTTCCTCTGGAGATGGCCCGCCGCATCAGCATGTTAAATCTCCACGTGGTGCAGCGGGGAACGCCGACAACAGAGCTGGCGAAAACGCTGGATGCAACCCTAGCTGAACAACACAGCCTGTTCAGCATCGTCGAAATCTCCCTGGCGGCAGCCGAGGCAGCCGGGGAACAGGGCCACAGTGCCGGGAACGAAAAGCAGGCCGCGGAGTGGTATGAACGTGCCGACCGCTGGCTGGAAAGCGGGCTGGCCAGAGTGCGCGCCGTCGTGCAATGCGGCGAATACGACTGCGGGTACCTTGCTCGCAGCTACCAGCGTTGCCTCGCCCTCCTCGAAGAGCGCATCGCCATCGACCCTGAAGCGAAAGAGCAGACCACCAGAACCCAGATGAACGTGCTGAGAAAGGCGGTCAGGGAATTAGCTCGCCCGATTATCTATGCCAACGTGTCATGCTGAGCGCGCTCAGCATGACACGTTGGCATACGCTCAAGGGTTGGCCTGGGTGATGAGTTGCGAGGCCAGGGCGGCGCGCAGCAGCGGCTTGGCACGCTGGAAGTAGGTTTTGGCCGTGGCTTCTGGCATGTTGAGGGCGCGCCCGATGTCCGAGAAACTCAACTGTGAGGCGTAGCGCAGGAAGACCACAGAGCGGTAGCGCGGCGGCAACATGCCAATGGCAGTGCGCAGGCGATGTTGCAGATCGCGGCGCTCCACCTGCTCTTCCGGCAACGGCCCCGGGTCGGGGATGGCAAAGAGCGAGGGGTACTCGCCCTCGTCGTTGACCATCTCCAGTTCGGAAAAGTAGATGGCGCGCTTGCGGCTCAACTGGCGCAATTCATCAACGCAGCGATTGCGCGAGACCTGAAACAACCAGGGCTTCAACGGCTCATCGGTGCGCAGCATCGGCAAACTGATGTACAGTTGCAGAAACACCTGCTGCAAGATGTCGCAGGCACGGTCGTAATCCCCCACAAAGTGGTATATGAAATTAAACAGCGTCGTGCTGTAGCGGGTCACCAGGGTCTCAAAGGCCGCCTGGTTGCCCGCGAGTACCTCCCGCGCCAGCATCCCGTCGGTGAATTCAAGCGCCTCCTCTTGACTGATAAGTTGCTCTTCCATTCTCATCGCAGAGCATCCTTCTCGCTATGGCCAGCCGCCTCTTCCTGCTCACGCATCTTTTTGCGGTCATCGCACCACTGCTCGTAATTCTTAAATATGCCGTCCTCGATGACGAAGAAGCCGGGCAGGGTGATCGTTGGCAGGTCATCGCCCGCTTTGATCTTGAGCCGGTAAATGGCCAGGTCCTCATCTCCGTTTCCCGTGTATCCCACCCGTTGCGCGACACCACAGGTACGCTCAGGCTCGCCCGCAACAACGACCGGAACTTTCTGCAAGGAATGGCGTAAGGTGACGTGAGTTATAGCAACCGCAGGTATATAGGTAAGCTGAGCCGGTGCCTGCAGGTGTTGATTCATGCTCTCCCATCTTTCTAGCAAGTTTGCAAAGACAGTCTACTTGCTCTACAAAATCGTGGAAATCCCTGGAAATTTTCTATACCCATACACTAACACGTATCCACCGGCGCAAAGGGTGACAGGGAAGAGAAGGAAGGGCCATCGTGGCGCGAAGCAGTCAGTTGGTCGGCTGACTGCTTCGCGCCACGATGGCCCTTCCTTCTTCTAAGAAGAGATATTATGACTGTGGATTGAGGGGCAGCGAAAAAAAGAAGGTGCTACCCTGACCCTCTTTGCTTTCCAGCCAGAGACGACCGCCCTGCAAGCGAACGATCTCATGCGCGATGTAGAGACCGAGGCCCAGACCTTCCTGTCCGCCATTGTTCTCGATACGATAGAAGCGATCAAAGATATGCGCCTGCTGTTCCTCCTGGATGCCAGGCCCTTCATCTCGCACCCGAACGACTATCTCATTGTCGTGGCGCTCGATACCGACCGTGACAGGGGTCTCAGCGGGGCTGTATTTGAGAGCATTACTGAGCAGGTTGTCCAGAACCTGCTCAACGCGAACCTCGTCCCAGGTGCCGGTGATTCGCTCTTCGCCGCTCTCTAGCTTGATAGGCCGCCCGCTGGCCACCCCATGCTGTTCGATGACGCGCCTGACCAGCGCAACGATGTCAATGTTTCCCCGGTTATTGAGCTGGAGCAGTTCGCCGCGTATGCGCGTCAGGTCGCGCATCTCATCGATGAGGCGATTCATGCGCCTGATCTGCTGGATAATACTCTCCAGCGCCTGCATCTGCTGCTCAATATTCAAGGAGGCCTGCTGCTCGCCCTGAGCCGCGTGGTTGCGAACCTGCTCCAGCTTGCGCAGGAGCCGTTCGGCATGGCCCATCATCGCTGTCAGAGGGGTGCGCAGTTCGTGGCTGGCGAGGGAGAGGAATTCGTCCTTTACCCGGTTCAGCCGTTCGATCTCCTGGCGCGCCTGCACCTCTTCGGTGATCTCGACGGCAGAGACGAGCATGAAGCGCACAGCGCCGGGTCGTTCCGTGTCCATGATGGGCGTCAGCGTCCAGTTCCAGATGCTTTCCTCGCCGTTCTCTGCCGAAACCTGCACGCGCACTTCGGAGAGACGCACGGGGGACTGGTTCTCCAGGGCAGTGTTCCATACCCGGCTTGCCTCTTCAGGCGAAGCTACCAGGGCGATCTCCTGAAATGGACGTCCGATCAGGCTGGCGGGAGGCAGGTTATGGACCTGCGCCACGATCTCGAGGTAACGGGGGCTGCCCACCAGTAACTCGGTGGTCTGTGCATCATAGAGGGCAAGGGCGGCAGAGGCGTTATCGAGAACGAGTTTGAGCCGTTGCAATTGTTCTGCCGCGCCCCTGGTGATCTGGGCTGTTTCGTCGGCGGCATAGATAATCACGCCGGAGACCCGCCCGTTGATATCATGCGAGGGAACGATGGTGTAGACCAGGTAGGCTTCAACCGGCATGCCTCGCGGCCCCGGCAGCGTCGTGCGCAGCCGCGGGGTGGTGCGTACCTCATCACGGAGAAAGGCCTCGTGGGCCAGGCGTACCACCTCGTGGCCGCCTTCCCAGAAATGGTCGAAGACCTCGTCCAGCGGACGGCCCTGCACTGCCCGGCCTTCCAGCAGGCGGGCATAGCGCGGGTTGAAGGCTTCCACCAGCAGAGCCGGGCCGCGCAGTACCAGAATGTAGAAAGGGGCCAGTTCCGCGATTTCCGAGAGGCGCACACGCTCGCTTTCCAGCATGCTGGCGAGTTCTTGCAATTCGCCGGTACGAGCGCGCAGTTCCTCGTTGGTGGTTTCCAGTTCCTCGTTGGTGGCCTGTAGCTCCTCGTTATTGGTCTCCAGTTCCTCGTTAGTGGCCTGCAGTTCCTCGTTGGTGGTCTCAAATTCCTCAATGGATGCCTGTAATTCTTCATGCGTGAGGACCAGTTCCTCGTTGGCGACCTGCAATTCCTCATTGGCATCCATCAGCTCTTTATTGACATCATTGAGGCGTTTGTTAGAGGCGCTTAGTTCGTTCATCAACTGCGCCTGCTCGGCCTGGGCCGATTCGAGCTGGCGGCGCGTCTGCACCTGTTCGGTGACATCGCTTACGCTGATAATCGCCAGGTCCTGATTGCCGCTCTCCATCTGCATGAGGGCAATGGAGAAAGTCAGGAATCGTCCATTGCCGCCGCCGGTGATATCGAGTTCGACTTCAGGCAGCGTCACGCTGCTGCGCTCGCGGAAAACGGCGTCGATGGCGTTGCGCACGGTGCTGTAGGGGATGCCACGCACCGAGTGCAGGAAGTCATGTTCACTGCCAGGCTCGCGCAGGCCCAGTAGCCGCCGTGCCGTGCCGTTAGCCGTCAGCACGTGGTAGGAACGATTGATGACCACTATGCCAACGGGGAGGAAGCGCAGGAGCAGCTCGTTGAGGCGGCGCAATTGCCCAAGCTCAAAGGCGGGCTGAGTTTGATCTTGTTCCATCAGCTGTTTTCCACCACTGCGGGCTGCGACATTGCTCGCGCCTCTGTCCAGCCGAGACGTACTCAACTCCGAGAGCGACTGGCGGCGCGTCATGGGCAGCGCATTACCGGTGCAACGATAGACTTTCCAGTGTTTGTTGACCAGTTCGTAGAAGGACTGCGTGGGGCGCACCGTTTCGGCCTTGCCCAGGAAGAGATAACCGTTGGGCGAGAGCGAAAAGGCGAACTGGTTGAGTACATATTCCTGGAGTTCGGGCGTAAAGTAGATCAGGACGTTGCGGCAGAGTACCAGGTCAATGCGCGGGAAGGGTGCGCTACGACTCAGATCCTGCTGGCCAAAAATGACCATCTGGCGCAGTGTCTTGGAGATGCGGTAGCCCTGATCGACGCGCTCAAAGAAGCGTTCGCGGTACTCCGGCGGTACGCTTTTGAGCAGGTTCTCGGAATAGAGGCCGCGCCGGGCAAAATTAATTGCCGCCTCGTCCACATCGGTCGCGAATATTTTCACGCTCCATTCGGGCAGTTCCGCTCCCAGCAGGTCGGTGAGCAACATGGCGAGCGAATAGGGTTCTTCGCCGGTGGCGCAGCCCGCCGCCCAGAAACGCAGCACACGGTCGCGATAGCGAGTCTGAGCAATCAGCCTGGGCAAGATTTCGTTCCTGAGATAGGCGAAGGCTTCGGGATCGCGGAAGAACTGGGTAACGTTAATTAAGAAGGCTTTGACCAGTTCGCCGACCTCTTCAGGATGGCTATAGAGATAGTCGTGGTACTCGCGCATCGTGCGGCAGTGCGTGACGGTCATGCGCCGGTTGATGCGCCTCAGGATGGTCGAGGTCTTGTACGCATGGAAGTCGATGCTGGCCTGCCGGTTCACCCGTTCGAGGATGCTATGCAGCACGTCCTCAGTACGCTCTTCGCTGCGCGGCAGGTGAACGCCACTGAGCAGGTCGTAGAGCAGAGAGCCAATTTGTTCCAGGTCGGTCTCGAAGTCCACGATGGTAGGAGGAAGCGCAAGAGGCATCGAGGGATAGCGGGCAGTCTGCGGGTTCTGGACGATGACAGTGCCGCCAGCATTCTTCACATCGACGGCTCCTGCGGCCCCATCGGAGCCAGAACCGGTGAGAATGACCGCGATCAGACGTTCGCCATACACCTCAGCCGCGCTTGAAAAGAGAGCATCGACCGACGGGCGCGGGCGCACGCGCTTGCTTTGGTCTTCCTGCACCTCGACATAGCTATCTTTAATTGTGACGTGTCGGTTAGACGGCACAACATAAATTTTGCCGACCTCCAGCTTGCTGCGCGAGGTGACAACTTCAACGGGCAGATTGGCGCGCCGTCTGAGAATGACATCCAGGTTACTGGGTCTGGTTATGTCCAGATGCTGCGCCAGGACGATGGGCGCGGGGAAGTCCGAAGGGATGGCGCCGACCAGAATGGAGAGCGCCTCGATGCCTCCTGCCGAGGAGCCAACTACGACCAGATCTCCTGAGGCCGATAGCCCGGTCCCACCCGCGCCACTGGTTTCTGGTTTCTCAACCTCTTTGCTCATGCTCCATAAACCTCTTCTTCAAACCGCCCTCTCTCGTTCATCAGGGATGCTGCTGCGGGCTGTCCTGCGAAGCCTGCTTTCCTCCGTCAAACGACTGTTGTCCCCCCGTCGCGAGAGCGATATCGACAGCCTGGTCATCGGTGATGGGCGCGTTTTTCAGGAGAACGTCACGCAGCACCTCCGCGTTTTTCCCCGCTCTACGCAGGCGCTCTTCAAAACGCCTTGCCAGCCAGTTCTGGCCGCGCCTGTTTGCGTCTTCCATCATGCGACGCGAGAAGCTCACCGTCTCTTCCAGCGTCTCCAGGGCTACCCAGAGCGCCTGTTCCAGCGCCTCGTTCTGGCCCGCCAGCATACTCTCAAGAGAGAACGAGTGGCCAACGCGGCAGCGAAAGCGTACCAGGTTCCCGTCGTGAATCTCCCAGAGTGTGCCGCCGCAGTCGGGGCAGGTATACGCAGAAGGTATCCCGGTATGGGTGCTGCTGTTCATCTCAGACATATCCATCTCCGCGATTTTCACTTCCTCTTCCATCTCTTGATGGACTGGATACGCCGCTTGCGACGGCGCAGGTTCAGCCACAAGCGAGGGCAGCATCTGCCCGATCTCGACTAAGGGCATACAGTGGTCGACCTGGACATGGGTCAGGACACTCTGTGGCATACTGGGGTACATCGCATCAGCGGGATTCTGCACTACTGTCATGCCGCCGCGTCGTTTGATCGCCAGCATGCCTGCCGTGCCGTCGTCAAGGGAACCGGTGAGGATAATGCCAATCACGCGGGTGCCATAAGCGACTGCTGCCGAGCGAAATAAGACATCGATGGCCGGTCGGTGCCGGTTCTCTTTCGGACCACGTGTGAGGTGAATATGCCCCTGCTCAACCAGCATATGGTGGTCGGGCGGCGCCACATAGATCTGCCCGTGCTTGATCTGTTCTTCATTGACCGGGTGCCTGGCAGGTAGCGGCCCCGATCGACTCAGTATCTCTGGTAGCAGACTGGGACTCTGGGCAGGAATATGAAGGACAATAAAAATTGCTGCCGACAGGTCGGGCGGCAACATGCTGACAAGCCTGCTAAGGGCTTCCACCCCACCAGCCGAAGCGCCAATCACAACGATATCATGTTCTGGCACGGTTCCCTCCATCTCGCGAGGATGGAGCGGTGGCCCCACAGCACAGGGTAGGATATGCCAGAATATCTTACGAACATGCCATGAAAAAATCCACTCTCCATCCTGACATAACAATAATAGTCTGTGGGAGAAGCTCTGTCAAGTTTCTTTCCACCGGCTCCACAATGCTACAATTTTCTTCCATCTCTTCCATACCTGTCAGGGCCTGGATGCGGATGTCTCCTTTTAACACGCTTTGCCACGTCAAAACGGGCCCGCTTCATGAATCTGAGCAACAGAATCGGCAAACCATCAAATCGTTGGTGGACGTGTCATGCTGAGCGCGAGCGAAGCATGACACGTCCACCACCAGTTCTATGAGCGTTCCGGCAAATCCGGCTCATTGCGTTTGCGAATCAGGTACGGGAGCATGGCAAGGGCGTGCATATCAGTGGTTCGCAGGCATGCGATGGCATCCTGCGGCGATTCGACGAGGGGCTGGCCAGGGCCGTTGAGGGAGGTGTTGAGCAGGATCGGATAGCCTGTTCTGGCCTTGTATGCCTTGAGCAGGTCGTAGAGAAAGGGGGTATTGGTCGCCTCCACCGTCTGCAGGCGAGCCGTGCCATCTACATGGGTAATGGCGGGCAACTGCGAGCGATACTGCGGGCGCACATCGGAGGCGAATTGCATGAAGGGAGCGGCGCCCTCGATATCAAAGTATGTCCCGGCGGATTCCTCCAGCACGATGGGGGCCAGCGGCCTGAACCATTCGCGCCCCTTCACGCGCTGGTTGATGAATGCCTGCATGTTGGGGTGGCGCGGGTCGGCCAGAATGGTTCTGTTGCCCAGCGCGCGCGGGCCAGATTCGCTGCGCCCCTGATAGAGGCCAACCACGCGCCCGCTATCGAGTAACTCTATGATGCTATCGATCAGATTGTCCGGCCGCTCGACGATAAGGTCATCCGGTAATGTGGAAACAGCGCGTTCCAGGGCGCAGGCATCTGGCTCCGGGCCGAGGAAATCGTTTTCCCAGCGAAACTCGCTCTGCACGCCCAGGAGCGCGACAAGGCCGTACATGGCGGAGCCGAGCGCCGTGCCGCCATCGTGGGGGCTGGGCGGGATGAAGACGCCGCCCGTAAAAGGGCTTTCGCGGCGCAGACGCCCGTTGGCCGAGCAGTTGAGGGCGATGCCGCCGGCGAAACAGAGAGTGGTCAGGCCCGTCTGCCGGTACAGCCAGGCCGCTACCTGTAACAGGGCATCTTCAAAAGCCTGCTGCCCGGCGGCGGCCAGGTTGGCGCAATCCTCAAACGTGCCTGTCCCCCCTTTGAACTTGAAGCGGTCGCGCTCCTTAAATAGCTCAATCCAGGCGTCGGGAATAAAGACCTGCTCACCCTCGACAATCAGCGGCGGCAGACCCGGCGCGTCGGGATTGCCGAAGGGGGCCATACCCATCACCTTGCCCTCGTTGCCCTCGCCCGGAAAAATCATGCGCGTGAGCTGATAATAGAAACAGCCGAGGCCCACCGGGCGACTCCAGTCTCCATCCCACAGTTGCTTGCTGATACATTCGACCCGCCCGGCAGTGCCATCATGTCCGCGCTCGCAGCGATAGAACGAGGAGACTTCCAGCAGCTCAGGATTGGCGCTGGTCGCCCCTGACCACGCCTCCGTAAAATGCTTCACCGGGCTGCCCTGGCAATCAATAACCATCACCGCCGCCTGCTCAAACGGGGACGGGTAAAACGCGCTATAGAGGTGCGCGAGATGATGGGAGACACGCTCGATGCGCGGCTCGCCCCGGAAGGCGAGCGTCTCTTTGAGTTCCTGATGATATGCTTGCTCTTTCTCAACCTCGCTATCGGAAGAATAGCACTCAACGACAAGATCAACCGGCTCACCAAGCCAGGGTAACCGCCCCATGTACAGGTTCGGTAAATCGCCCAGTCGTCCCCAGTGGTGTTTCTTGCGGGTAATGCGTTCCTTCTGCAGACTATAGACGCCAGACGCGCCTTTCATGACACTCACGGACCCATCTTGCGTCCGATTGATGCCCACGACAACAGGGGTATCGCTCACAGATTGTACCTCCGCGACAAAAAAGGATTTCTTTCATTCAACCACATCACGCCTGCTTGTAAAAAAAGGTTTCAAGCACATGGCGAGCAGCGCGCCGCAGAGGGTGGCGAGGAAGTTGACGCCGTCGTTATTGAGCCAGGGCAGGCCCCGTATGAGCGTCGTGGGGGTGCCGCAGCTATGGACGCGCCTCTCGGTTTCCTGTCCGCAGACAGGGCAGAAGTACATAGCCTGGACAGTTGCACCGAGCAGGCTGTCGCAGAGGCACCCTCCCAGCCCGCTGAGTAAGGCGAGCAAAGGAAGTTGTTTGCTCCGTTTGCCCTGGAACAGCCAGGAAACGAGGCCGAGGGCGAACGCTCCCCATGCGGCAGCGACGGTGCCGACCAGGGTAACGCCGCCAGAGGTGCCGGGGGCGACACGCTTGCCGGTTGTGATGAGACGCGGGAGTCGGGGGCTGAGGACGCCAAGTTCGGTGGCCCAGGTATCGGCATTGGCAGTAGCAAGCGCGCCGGTATAGGCCGCCAGCAAAAGCTGCCGCCGCGCGGGGGAAGCTGTCAGCCCGTTGCCGAGGGCGAGCAAGGTTGCCACACCACCGTTGGCCGCTACCTGCCCGAGATCGCGCCGCGACCCCTTGCTAAATTTATCGGCGGCGGTTCGCTCCTTCTCCCGCTCGCGAAAATGCGACAGCAGGCTGGAGGAGACGAAGAAAAACAGGAGCGTCATGCCCCAGCTCCACCCGCCCATCCCGGTGGTGGTCGTGCCGGTAATCATAGCCCCCACCACGCCGCTGCGGCTCAATGAGCGCCGTCGGTAGGCCAGCAAGGCAATGATGCCGCTCAGCAACAGACCGAGTCCGGTTCTCTTAGACTTTTTCCACATATTTTAACCAGTACCTTTCAGACATTTACGGGCTTTTTGTTACAGAAAGTTCCCCTTACCAGTTCTATTTTAAGGAAGGCTCACAGAGAAACTAAAGTATCTGATTAGAGTAACTTGTATTCTCTGTCAAACTGCCAGTCGGGGAGGGCCTCTAACTCGACGTAAAGATGGGGGTGCAGGGGGTCGATATGCTTGGTCAAATGGATATCGACGACGCGATTGTCGTTGAGATCCAGATTTTCGCAGAGGGCGTCCAGCGTAATCTTGAGACCTCCATCCAGGTCTCGTTTCAGGGGAGTGGTAAAATAAAAATCGAGGAAAAGAGCGAGATACCCCTGGCGCAACTGGTCGCGCAGTTCTGCGCTGATGACGCCCTGACGCTCAAGCGAACGCAGCAGTACCCTGACCTGCTGCTTAAAACGGCGGGCCACCTGGGAACTGACGCGGCGTCCATCGACGGTCGCATACTGCTCATTGATGCCGGGTGGAAGCGGGAGCGTCAGGCGTAAAAGAGGGGACTTTTTCGTAGTTTGCTCGTGCATGTCGTGCATGGCTATCTCCTGTCTACATAGTACTTTTGGCAGCCTGATTGTGTGCGTATTGTATCATATCAGCATGTATTCTTTTGTCTTTTCGAGCGTTGCATAGCAGGAAAAAGCATGTTACACTGCGGAGGTCATACAGATGTGTTATGGTGTGGCGAAAGTGAGGAGCAAACGTGATTACCTGTAGTCGGTGTGGGAAGATCATTCCCGGTGGACAAACCAGTTGCCAGTATTGCGGCATGCCTGTCATGAATCGAAGTGAATACGTGTCAGGCGCGGGGAAAACGAACCCCGACCAGCCAGAGTTACCGGCATGGCTGCAATCGCTGCGCGCGGGGACGCAGCCAACATACACGACGGGCAACAACACGAATTTTTCGGCCTCGGACCTGGTAGAGGAAGGCGCGCTTCCCGGCTGGATGCAGCCGGGACACCCCGATGCCAGTCAGGGTCTCACCGGCCCGCACCCGGTGCTGCGTCCATCCTCAATGTCCGCACCCAACACCGATGGCGCCGTCCTCCCCAACGGGAGCATGTCAGCAGGCTCATTAATCGACGAACAATCGCTGCCATCGTGGATGCGCGAGCATGCAGGCGAGGAGCAAGGCATGGCGGCTTCGAGCCTGATTCAGCCAGAGGCACTGCCAGCCTGGCTAAGAGAGGCACAGGGCGAGTCGGCGCGCCCGCAGCCTGCACAACCGGTGCAGCCAGCGCCGCAGGCCCCTTCCCGGCCCGTTCAGCCGCAGACGCCGCCTGCCATAATGTCTGTCCCCCCCGCGTCTTCGTGGAGTGGAGCGCAGCCAGGGCAACCAGCCTCACCACAGGCGTTTGCGTTCCAGCCTGCGCAGGCACAGGGACAGATGCCACCACAGCCCCAGCCGCCGCCATCTGTCTTCCCGGCTCAAGGGCTATCTGCACAGGACTTGATCGACCCGCAATCGTTGCCTCCCTGGCTGGCGGGACAGCCCGGCGCGCCGACCGGTGGCGCCGCCCTGCCCGCTTCCTCGCTGCTCGATATGAATGCACTACCGCCCTGGCTGCGTGAGAACGGTCAGGGGTCGCCACAGGGGCAGGCAACTATGAACGGATCCCCGGCTGCTCCTGCGCCATCACAACAACAGCCGCAGGGGCGACCGGCAGCCGGGGGCAACCTGGCGGCAGCTTCCTTTATTGATATGGACGCCTTACCCGACTGGCTGCGTGCCAGCGGCGATGGGCAGCCTGACCTGGATCGGCGTGGGGGCATGGCTCCGAGAGCCGAGAACGTGCGCGTACCGGGCCGCCCGCGCGGGGGAGTCGGACCGCAGGAGTCAAGCGCGGCTGCCGCCAACGTTTTCGCCTCTATGCTTGGCGTCTCCTCAAACGCGCCCATGCTGCCCAATCAGTCGCAACCCGGGCCGCAGGGCCAGCCGCCTTTTCAGCCATCACAACCCATGCCCCCGCTTCAAGGTACCATGCCGGGACAGATACAGGGACAGATACCCGCCCAGGCACAGGGCTATCCAGGGCCAATGCAGGGCTATGGACCGCAGAGCTACCAGCAGGGACAGCCAGGGCCGCAAGGGCAACCTCCCTATCAGGCTGGTTACCCCATGGGCAACCAGCCTGGCGTATCGCAACCACCCGCCGCTCAGGCCATGCCAGCTCCAGGCGGGCAGACAGGTCAGACAAAACAGACAAAATCGCCACGGCGGGGATTTCTCGATACTATTCGTGAATGGTTCGGGTTGAACTCATAAGATCAGATAACAGGACAGGCCGGGCAAACCGGCAGGGGAGAGAAAAAGGATACCAGAGATGCAAACACTATCTCACGTGGAAGGAGGACCGAGGCCAGCCAGCAGCCAGAAACCGGCGGCAATTAACTCCCTCCTGGTTGCTGACTGCGGGACCGTTTTTACAAAGGTTTCGCTCTTCGGGCTGGTAGAGGGGCAATTTCGCCTGATGGCTCGCGGTGAAGCGCCGACGACGGCCACGCCGCACGGTGACATCACAAAAGGGATTATGCAGGCCATCGAGACCATCGAATCGATCACCGGGCGGCGTTTCATCGCTCAGGGACGCATCATCACCCCTGAAGAGGCGGACGGGGATGGCGTGGATATTTTCATTTCCACCATCAGCGCCGGTGGCCCGATTCGCCTGATCGTTCTTGGCGCCGTCAGTCCGGCCCTGGAAGAACTGGTGGCCCAGGCCGTCTCCGGCCTGTACGCGGAGATGCATCCCTTAGCGGCCCCATCCTATATGGCGACCTCGCTGGCCGCGTCTCAAGCGCAGGGCGGGAACGCGGGCCCGTGGACGCCGGAGCGCATCGCCCTTGAATGGGAACGCCAGCTAGAGCGCATCCGCGAGATACAGCCGCAGGCAGCGGTGATCGTCGGGCTGGCCGATGGCCCCGCCGGCCCTAATCCTTTGCAGGAAGCCTGCCAGCTCCTGCTGAACGTGACGAAAGAGCGCGAGGAAAAGGGGCCATCGCAGGCGGTACGGCGCTTTCCCGTCGTCTACGCGGGCGCGCCGCAGTATGTCGAGGCTGTCTCCCGCATGCTCGGCAATACCGCAGAAGTCACGCGAGTGGAACCCTTGATCTCGCAGGCGCAGCTTGGCCCAACCAGCACAGCCGTAAGCAACCTGTACAATACCCAGGTGATCCAGCGCATCCCCGGCTATGGCCGCCTGCAAACCCTGTTCTCTTCTCCGCCCGTCGCCACAGCCACCTCGTTGAGCAGCCTCGTGCGCTTCCTGGCGCAGCATTATGCCATGAACGTCACCGCCGTCGACGTGGGCGGCTCAACCACAACGGTGATGTTCGCGGGCGAACGAGGCGAGTTCATGCCGGTGGTACACGCGGGCATCGGCGTCGGGCCAAACGTGGGTGAAATCTTGCAACAGGTCGGCTTCCAGCGCGTCGCTCGCTGGCTGCCTTTCGATATCAGCGAGGAAGAACTGCGCGAATATGTGCTGAACCGCATGCTGCACCCACACGTGACGCCCTCACAGGTGCGTGAACTGCAAATTGCCCAGGCGTTTGCCCGCGAAGCGATCAGCCTGGCCCTGGACGAAGGGCGGCGCCATAGATTCGACTGGCCCAATGCCGATCTGATTCTGGCGACCGGCGGCGTCTTCGCCCACACCCCCAGAAACGGGCAGGCCGCGCTGATGTTGCTCGACTCCCTGCAGCCCAGAGGCGTCACCTCGCTTGTACTGGATCGCACCATGCTCGTCTCACAGGTGGGAGCGGTGGCCACCGTCGCCCCGGTGGCAGCCGTGCAGGTCAACGAGAACGACGCCGTCACGCATCGCCTCGGCACCTGCGTCATCCCCTTCGGTGCGCTGCCGCCGGGCCAGGTCGCGCTGCGCGTCAGCATCGAATATCGCAACGGGCGGCAAATCAGCGTCGATGTCATGAGCGGCTCCATTGAAGTGATTCCGCTGCGCCTCAACGAACAGGCTCTGCTGACGCTCTACCCTGCGCCTACGGTTGATGTCGGCCTCGGCCCCGGAGAACGCGCCCGTGCCGCTGAAGAGATCGACGGCGGCCTCATCGGCCTGATTATCGACGCGCGCGGCAGGCCATTAGTTCTGCCACAGGATAACAGAGAACGCCAGGCCCGTCTGTTACAATGGATGCAGGTGCTGGGGGTTTGAGCGTAAAGAGGGGGGCCTGCCATGACCTATCTACTTGGTTGGTCGGTAGTACCGCAGACCGTTGTGCGGCGCGAACGCTGGCCCGGCGGCTATAAAACGAGGGGAACGCCTCTGGTTTACCCCGGCCAGGAAGTGCAGTGCGATCAGCCCGTGATTCGCCTCTACAAGGCGGAAAAAATCGAGGCGGTGGACACCGCTCCCCGGCTGGTTTTGCCATCGGTAAAAATGGCCGTAGCAGTGGGGGCCGGGGGAAAGAGCGGCAGCGGCTCTTATGCCGACAACGGCAACGGAAGTACAACGAGCGGGGACATCGTTCCCGCCGGACTAAGCGGGCGCGTGGTAGACATTACGAGGCGCGGGGGCGTGGTCATTGAGAGCCAGGTGGCGGCGGTCGAAGGAACGCTGGGCGCGGGCAACCAGGTAGCAGGCGTCCTGACAATGTGGCGTTCCGGCTCGGCGACCATCCCGCCGGGGGCTATCCTGGTCATCCCCGGCCCCTTGAATTTCGCCATGCTGCGCCAGGCGCTCAGTTCAGGTATCGTCGGCATCGTCGCCAGCAGCATCACCGTGCGCGACCTGGAGGGCTTTCTGCAAACCGATCTCATCCACCTGCTCAACAGCGTCGATCTAGAGCTTGCGCAGGCGCATCTGCCTCCCCTGACGCTCCTGCTGACTGAGGGCCTCGGCACCATTGCCATGCCCGCGCGCACAGTCAACCTGCTCAGCCAGTATCAGGGATCGATTGCCCTGCTTGCGGGCGCAACCTCTGTGCGTCAGGCCATCTACCCTGAATTGCTGATCTCGCTGCCGACGAAAGAGACGCCGCGCGACTGGAACCCGCTACTGCCGGATAGCGCCCTGGCGATCGGCGCCCCCGTGCGCGTGTGTAGCGGTGAATATGAAGGAGTGATTGGCGAATTAGACTATTTCTTTGCTCACGAGCAGGTGTTTGTCTCCGGCATCCGCGCTCGTGCCGCTCGCCTGCGCCTTGAGGACGGCTCGCAGGTCGTCGTCCCGCTCACGCTGCTTGAACGCATAGGATAAAGGTACCGGCCTGGCCGGGCAGTTATCCACAATCATCAATGAAGTTATCCACATATTCCGCTAGAATATGTGGATAACTTGCTGCCTTTTCTGGCTTTCTATCGTTTATTGGGACTTCTGTGACCCATGCTCTCGCCTACGGCAAAATCAGCGATTTACCCGTCATATCCTTCGGCTGTGGAATGCCCAGGATTTGCAGGATAGTAGGGGCGACATCGGCCAGAATGCCGTCGGAGCGCAGGCGGGCGTTAGCATACGAGGGGACGACGAGGTAGAGCGGCACGGGATAGGTGGTGTGGGCTGTGAAGGGCTTGCCCGTGTCGTACTCGATCAACTGCTCCGCGTTGCCATGATCTGCCGTGATGAGCAGGCCGCCGCCCATTGCCAGCGTGGCCTCCACCACGCGCCCGACGCCGGTATCGACCGCCTCAACAGCTCGAATGGCGGCGGACAGCACGCCTGTGTGGCCGACCATATCGGCGTTGGCGTAGTTCATAATCACCAGATCGTAGCGGCCGCTACAAATGTGTTCGATGGCGACATCCGTCACGCCTGCCGCGCTCATCTCCGGCTGCAGGTCGTAGGTCGGCACCTTCGGGGAAGGCACCAGCACGCGATCTTCGCCCGGAAACGGGGTCTCGCGCCGTCCGTTGATGAAGTAGGTGACGTGGGCGTACTTCTCGGTCTCGGCGGTGTGGAACTGGCGCATGCCGTGTTCGGAGATGACACGCGCCAGCGGCATCTCCACCTCGTCGGCGCGGAAAGCCACCTCAGCGTCCAGCCCTTCCTCGTATTCTGTCATCATCACATAGACCAGATCGGGGATGCGCGGGCCGCGATTGAACTTGCCCTCGGCCTGCGGCGGCAATTCCGGCATGACAAAGGCTTTGGTCAACTGGCGCGCGCGGTCAGGCCGGAAATTATAATGGATGACGGCATCGCCCTCCCTGACCACTGCCGTCGGGTGGCCCTCCTCCATGATGACGGTGGGCAGGATAAACTCATCAGTAATACCCTGATCGTAAGATTGCTGAATGGCCTCGATGGCCGAACCGGCGCGCTGGCCTTCGCCCTTCGTCATGGCAAGATAGGTACTGCCCGTGCGATCCCAGCGATTGTCGCGGTCCATCGCATAGTAGCGTCCGGTCACCGTCGCCACCTTTGCCGCGTGTTCCCCGCCGATCTCCTGCGCGCGGGCCTGCAATCGCTTCATAAACTCGATGCCCCCGGTCGGCGAGGTGTCCCGGCCATCGGTAAAAGAGTGAATGTAGACGCGCTCGATATGGTGCAGGTGCGCCAGTTGCAGCAGAGCCTCCAGGTGCGTCTCGTGCGCGTGGACGCCGCCATTGCCCAGCAGCCCGCAAATATGTAACTGCGACTGATTCTTCCTGACATGTTCGACAGCCTTGAGCAGGGCCGGATTCTGGAAGAAGCTGCCATCGCGAATCGATTCGCTGACGCGCGTATAGTCTTGTAGCACGCGCTTGCCGGCGCCGATATTCTGGTGGCCGACCTCAGAATTGCCCATCTGGCCCTGCGGCAGGCCGACCGCCTCGCCTGACGTGCGCACCGCCGTATGCGGCCACTGCTGCGCCAGCTTATCAATAGCGGGGGTGCGCGCCAGCGCGATGGCGTTGCCCTCCGTGCGCGGGTTGATGCCCCAGCCATCCATCACAATCAAAACAAACGGGCGCGGACGCCCCGCAGGTGTTGTACTCATTCTCTCTGTTCGCTCCGTATTTCCATTTTCTCATAGCAAATCTGCTGCCTTCATTGTACCACGCGCCCAATCACAATCGGTTAGCCCTCTCATTCCCCTCTGCCATATGGCACACCGCGCAGGTGATTCCATAAAAATACCGTCAGCAATTCAGCACAAATGCTCAGATATTGTTGTATCTCCAGTACAGAGCTATACGTACATGATATGTAAGAGAGCGCACTATAGCAGAGATTTTTTTGTAATTTTTCAAGGAAGAGAAGGAGAAAATGGAACGTATCGCTAAACCGGCACGGCGCCTCGGCACAGGCTTGCTGGCAACCGGCATTGCGGGTTGTTTGATACTGATGGTGACGGTGGTCGCCTTCGCCAGCACCGTACATGTCTACGACCAGGCCGGGGTACTCAATGCCTCGCAGGTGCAGAGCGCGGCACAGAGCCTGCCCTATCCGATGGACATTTATACGACGAATACCTATAACGGTAACTCCAGCAGCTTTATCCAGCAGACGCGCAGCCATATTACCAGCGCGAATCTGATCGTCATGGCTATTGATACCAGGCACCACTACCTGGCAATCGAAGGCGGTTCAAGCGTGCCATTGAGCAACAGCCAGTACAGTAGCGCGGTGAATGCATTCACCAGCAATTACAATAGCGGCGGCTACACAGGGGCAACCATCGCGGCCATCAACTCGCTGCGCAGTTCGCTTGGTTCCAGTTCGAGTTCCAGTTCGGGCGCACCCGCTTCATCCGGCGGGTGGAACTTCGGACTGGGGACGCTGTGCTGCGTTGGCCTGTTAATCCTGGCGGCCATTGCGCTCTTCAGCATCTTCCGTCGTCGCCGACGCGGCTTCTTCGGGCAGCCGCAGCCGCCGATGGGCGGGCCATACCAGCAAGGCTATCCACCCAACTATTACGGCCCCGGCTATAATCAGGGTTCGGGCATCAATCCCTGGGTCGCCGGCGGTCTGGGCGCGGCAGCCGGTGGTCTGGCCGGTTACGAACTGGGAAAACAGGCCGGTGAACGCGAGGGCCAGGGCGGCAATCCTGGCAACGAAGGCAACTTCGGCGGCGGCGCGGCTGGCAGCTTCGGCAACGATGACTTCGGCGGCGGAGGGGCCGGGGGCGATTTCGGCGGTAACGACAGCTTCGGAGCCGGAGGAGGAGCCGGGGGCGATTTCGGCGGCGCTGGCGGCGGTGATTTCGGCGGTGGTGGCGGCGGGAGTTTCTAAGCCGGGAAAACCGCTCCGTGAGCGGCGATCACCCTGACGCTTTTGCGTCTGGATCGCCGCTCTTTTTTTCCCTCTGCTCTGGCTCAAAACGGTCGAAGGCAAAGGGGCGAATGATCGCTGGAATCTGTCCTGTGGTCACGTATTCGCTGATTGTCCGGGCGGTAATGGCGCTGAGCATGATGCCAACGCTGTTGTGGCCACTGGCGAGTATGACATTTTTCCAGCGCGGGGCAGGCCCAAGCACAGGCATTGCATCAGGCGTTTTCGGGCGCAGCCCTGCCCATGTTGCCTCAATCTCGCTCTGCCTGAGAACAGGCAGAAGGCGCGTGGCCGAATCGCGCAGCCAGGAGACCCCCTCCTCAGTCACGCTGGCGTCAAATCCGGCCTCTTCCCTGGTCGCGCCCACCAGCAGCGTGTTGCCTCTGGGAGCGATATACGCCGCATCACCGAAGACGATATGCTTGAGAGAGGTCTGAGGCTGGTAATAGGAGAGAATCTGACCGCGTAAGGGACTGACGGGAAGCGCGATCTCAAGCCACCGCGTGTAGCAGCCTGTCCATGCGCCCGCCGCCAGGATCAACCGGTTACAGCTAATGGCGCCTCGCGCCGTAAGGATAGCGGTAATTGTGTCCTGCTCTCGTCGCAGACCAGACACTTCTGTCTGGCTATAGATACGCGCTCCCAGGTTGATCGCAGCTCTGGCGTAGGCTCTCACAAGCCGGGGGGCCTGTATCTGAGATTCTGCGGGGATATAGATAGCCGCGCTGATCTCCGGCGAGAGCAATGGTTCCTGCCGACGCGCTTCGTCGCCATTGAGCCAGTGCATGGCAAGGCCAAGTTGCTGCCAGGCGCGCATGCGTTTCTGGAGTTTTGGAATACGCTTCGGGTCGCGCACTGTGCGCAAAGCTCCCGTTTGCTCAAAGTGGAGACGAACGCCACTTGCATCCTCAAGCTCTGGCACGAGCGTGGGGAACATGGCAAAGCTTGCAAGCAGCAAATCAGCGAACGGGCCGGGGCCTGACAGCGGGCCGAGGGGCGCAAGCAAACCGGCGGCGGCGCTCGATGCCTGGCCGCCTACCTCCCCGCGCTCCACAACGATGACATCCACCCCCGCTTTGCGCAGAAAGTAGGCAATCGCGCAACCAATGACCCCGCCTCCTATGATGACAACCTCGGCGGATTTCTCCATAGCCAGGCTCACTTTCGATAAGAGGGATCCCTCGCCTTCTTCCCGGCAAAGCAGCAGGGATACAACCGGTTTGTATCCCTGCTGCTTCCCTGTGACCCGATATGGTGTCAGCTACGCTTGCCTATTCCGCGCGTGGCGTTTGCACATCGACGCGGTGGCGACCGCGACGCTGAGCGGTTTCCACGATGCGCAGGCGCGTGATGGCGCGTTCGAGGGCGCCCTGCAGTTCGGCGCGCTCGACGTTGGTCTGGGCCTGCGCCAGCAGTTCCTCGGCGCGGCGGCGAGCGGCGGCGGCACGGGCCTCGTCGATCTCCTCGGCGCGTTCCGCCGTGTCGGCCAGGATGGTAACGTTGTTGTTGCTCACCTCCAGGAAGCCGCTGGAGACGAAGATGGGTTCTTCGCTCGCGCCGAGCTTGATGCGTAACTCGCCGGTCTTGAGCGTGGTCAACAGGGCGGCGTGTTCCGGCAGGATGCCGAGACGCCCTTCGCTGCCCGGCGCGCTCACCAGATCGGCCTCCCCGTTGTAGAGTTCGCGGTCGGCTGTGACAATCCTGACATTCAGGATGTTGCGATTGCGTGTCGCCATCGCTTAGACCCCCGCCTTCTGCTCCGCTTCGAAGCGTTGATAGACCTCATCGATGCCGCCGGCCATGTAGAAGAGCGACTCCGGCACCTGATCAAGCTTGCCATCAAGAATCTCGCGGAAGCCGCGAATCGTCTCTTTCAGCGGCACGTACTGGCCTTTGCGTCCGGTGAACGCCTCGGCCACCGTGAAGGGCTGCGAGAAGAAACGCTGAATCTTGCGGGCGCGCGACACCGTCAGCTTGTCCTCGTCCGAGAGTTCGTCGATGCCCAGGATGGCAATGATATCCTGCAGGTCTTTGTAACGTTGCAGCACCTTCTGCACGCTGCGGGCGACGTCGTAGTGTTCCTGACCAACGACCTGCGGATCCAGGATACGGCTGGTCGAGGCCAGCGGGTCCACAGCCGGGTAGATGCCCTGCTCGGCGATGGACCGCTCAAGCACGATGGTCGAGTCGAGGTGGGCGAAGGTTGTGGCCGGGGCCGGGTCAGTGTAGTCGTCAGCCGGGACGTAGACGGCCTGCATCGAGGTGATAGAGCCGCGTTTGGTCGAGGTGATGCGCTCCTGTAGCTCGCCCATCTCTTCCGCCAGGTTGGGCTGGTAGCCTACGGCAGAGGGCATGCGGCCCAGCAACGCCGAGACTTCCGCGCCCGCCTGCGTGAAGCGGAAGATGTTGTCGATGAAGAGCAGCACGTCCTTGCCCTCTTCGTCGCGGAAGTATTCCGCCATCGTCAGGCCGGTCAGCCCGACGCGCAGGCGCGAGCCGGGCGGCTCGTTCATCTGGCCGAAGACCATCGCCAGGCGGTCGATCACGCCCGCGCTGATCATTTCTTCGTAGAGGTCGTTGCCTTCGCGGGTGCGCTCGCCCACCCCGGCAAAGACGCTATAGCCGCCATGCACTTTCGCGATATTGTTGATGAGTTCCTGAATGATAACCGTCTTGCCCACGCCAGCGCCGCCGAAGGTGCCGACTTTACCGCCTCTCATGAAGGGAGCGATCAGGTCGATCACCTTCAGACCGGTTTCGAGGACTTCGATGGAGACGGCCTGCTCTTCCAGGGTCGGCGCGGGGCGGTGGATGGGCAGACGCGGCGCATTGGGAACATCCGGCTTGTTGTCGATAGGCTGGCCCAGGACGTTGAAGATGCGGCCCAGTGTCTCATCGCCGACGGGGACTTTGATGGGCGCGCCAGTATCAATGGCGTCAAGGCCACGCTCAAGGCCGTCAGTCGGCCCCATTGCCACGCAGCGCACCCAGTTGTTGCCCAGCAACTGCTCGACTTCCAGCGCGAGGTCGTGGTCGGCGCCGGGCGCGCGCGTCAAAATTTCATTGTAAATTTCTGGAATCTGGTCCGGGGGAAACTCCACGTCTACGACGGCCCCCAGCACCTGCACGATTTTTCCTTTCGTGCCTGCTGCCATAATCTATTCCTCCTGGAGTGCGCGGCTGGCGCGCCCCTTGCCGTTAGAAAGCCGCCCAAACATGTCATCCTTCGCTTCATTCAGGACGACATGTTGCGAGGGCGCTTTCTTCATGGCATGCTCTTTTGTTTATGCATTCGCGCCGGCCACGATCTCAAGAATTTGCGTCGTAATGCTGGCCTGGCGCGCTTTGTTATAGGTCAATGTCAGGTCTTGAATCAGTTCGTTGGCGTTGTCGGTCGCGTTCTTCATGGCCACCATGCGGGCGGACTGGAAGCTGGCGACGGCTTCGAGCAGGGCCTGATAGACCTGGATATCCACGTAGCGCGGGAGCAGGGCCTGGAAGATGGTCTGCGCGTCCGGCTCGTAGATGTATTCAAGGCTCTCACGCTCGGTTCCCGGCTCCTGGGCAGGCGGTTGCACGGGCAGAAGCTGCACGGCGATCGGCTGCTGCGTCATCGTATTGACGAACTTCGCATAGACCAGGTAGACGATGTCGACCTCCCCTTGCAGGAAGGCATCGACCGCTACCTGGGCGATGGCCGTGGCGTCGGTAATGTTCGGGTTGTCGCCGTAGTTGGTGAACTCGGCCAGGATGTGCTGCTGCGTGCGCAACAGGTAATCGCGGCCTTTGCGCCCGACGGCGATGAAGCTGAGGCCGGGACGCTCGCCCTGTTCGGCCAGCCGCCGCTGCTCATCGTGCGCCGTCGCCATCACTCTGCGGTTGATGTTGCTCGGCAGCGCCCCGCTAAAGCCGCTATCCGGCGTGATGGCAAGGATGCCGATAGTGCGCACCGGGCGCTGGCGCAGCAGGGCGACCTCGTTGCCGATATCGGCGCCGGTAATGTTGGCAAGGCGCGAGACCAGCGCCCGCAGCTGTTCGGCGTAGGGGCGCGATTGCTCTACGCGCTCCTGCGCCCGCCGCATTTTGCTGCTCGCCACCAGTTGCAGGGCTTTGGTGATCTGCGCCGTATTCTTGACCGAACGTATGCGCCGCCGGATTTCTCTGGTTGATGGCATGCTCTGCCTCCTCGCCTAGCGCGGCGCCGCCGTCTGCTTGAACTCCTCGATGGCGGCATTCAGTCGCTGCAACAGATCATCGGACATCTTCTCTTTGCCCTTGACGGACTTCTCGACGATCTCCTGCCCGATCTCTGGATGGTTCGCTTCCATGTAGCGGTAGAATGCCTGCTCCCACTGGGAGACCACTGGCACCGGCACGTCATCGAGGTAGCCATTGGTACCGGCGTAGATAATCATGACCTGATTCTCAACCGGCACCGGCTGGTACTGCGGCTGCTTCAACACCTCGGTCAGGCGCTGGCCACGCTCGATGCGTGCGCGGGTCGCTTTATCCAGGTCGGAAGCGAACTGGGCGAAAGCGGCGAGTTCGCGGAACTGCGCAAGGTCGAGGCGCAGCGTGCCTGCCACCTGGCGCATAGCGCGCGTCTGCGCGTTGCCACCCACGCGAGAGACCGAGAGACCGACGTTGATAGCCGGGCGAATACCGGCGTTGAAGAGGTCGGTTTCCAGGAAGATCTGGCCGTCGGTGATCGAAATGACGTTGGTCGGGATGTAGGCCGAGATGTCGTTAGCCTTCGTCTCGACAATGGGCAGGGCGGTAAGCGAGCCGCCACCGTACTCGCTGCTCAGGCGCGCGGCGCGTTCCAGCAGGCGCGAGTGCAGGTAGAACACATCGCCGGGGAAGGCTTCGCGCCCTGGCGGGCGGCGAATGATGAGCGACATGTTGCGGTACGCCTCGGCGTGCTTGGTCAGGTCGTCGTAGATGATGAGCGCGTCGCGGCCTGACTCCATGAACTCTTCGCCCATCGCGCAGCCGGCGTAGGGGGCGAGATACTTCAACGGGGCAGGCTCGGAAGCGTTGGCGGCCACGATGATGGTGTGATCCATCGCGCCGTGCTGGCGCAGGATTTCGTGCGTGCGCGCGATCGACGAGTTCTTCTGCCCGATGGCGACGTAGATACAGAGCAGGTTCTTGCCCTTCTGGTTGATAATTGTGTCCAGGGCAATAGCCGTCTTGCCAGTCTGGCGGTCGCCGATAATCAGTTCGCGCTGGCCGCGTCCAATCGGGATCATGCTGTCGATGGCCTTGATACCAGTCTGGACGGGGGTATCGACCGGGTGGCGCGTAATCACGCCGGGGGCCACGCGCTCGACGGGGCGGTACTTCGTGGTGGAGATCGGCCCCATATCGTCGATGGGCTGGCCAAGCGGGTTCACCACGCGCCCGATCAGGGCATCGCCGACGGGTACCGAAGCAATACGCCCGGTGGTGCGCACCTCGTCATCTTCACGGATTTCTGTATAGTCACCCAGGATAGGAACACTGACCGTCTCTTCTTCCAGGTTGAAGGCCATGCCTATCAGTCCGGTGCGGGGAAATTCTACCAGTTCAAGGTACTTCACATCTTGCAGGCCATAGACGCGGGCAATACCGTCGGATACCGCGATCACGGTACCCACATTGGCTGTTGTGGTTTCAGCCGCGTTAAAGCCGGTGATGTTTTTCTCAATGATGGCGCTGATTTCATCAGCCCAGGATGCCATCGTTTTCCTCCTCTAATGTACTGAGTGGAGTATATATCAGGTAAAGACATTTCGGAAAATCTTTCCGCTTCGCATCCTATCCTCTCTCTGGAGTAGATAGGATGGAAGGGAAATATGCTACTGTATCTTCGTTGACTCAACCGTTTCTTCGGGGGGCGCGGACGTCGGCGCTTGTTCCGGGCGCTGCATCTCATCAGTGCCAACCCAGTCGGAAGCATTGGCGCTGACAGCGGCCACATCGTTCAGTAACTGGTGTTGCAATACTGACAGGCGCGTGCGCACGCTCCCATCGATGAGCTGGTCTCCAACGCGAGCAATGACTCCACCCAGAATGCTCGGATCGACCCTGGTCTCCATAATAATGGTCTTGTGAGTCCTATCCTCAAGCGCCCGTTTGATCAGCGTTTGCTCCGCGTCATCCATCCTTGTTGCCGTAGTGACCTGCGCGACCGCCTCGTTTTTATAGTCCATGACCATGCGCTTCAGTTCGCTGGCAATGTTGGGCATGACTTCGACCAGCTCGCGCTGGATCACCAGCAAGGCAAGGTTGAGCGACGTGGGCAGCACCCGTGACGCCAGGGCCTGGCGTACTGCTGTCTCTTTGCGCTTCGCAGGAATCTTTGGCTCGCGCAGCAAGAACGAGAGTTTGCGGTCCCCGAAGACCTGGGCGATGCCCTCAACATCGGAGAGGGTGCGATCAATCGTTCCCTGCTTCTGCGCGATATCAAAGATGGCCGCTGCGTAGCGCCTGGCTATCGCTCCTTTAGGCATTACTGCTCCTTTGCCTCGGCGGCGGTCACGAACTCTTCCACCAGACGGCGGTTGTCGCGATCATTCACCGATCTTCCAATAACTTTGCCGGCCGCATCAATCGAGAGATTGACGACCAGGCGACTGATCTCAGCGCGGGCGCGGGCCGCCTCCTGCCGGATGCGAGCCACCTCCTGTTGCTCGATCTGCGCGGCACGGGCATGGGCCTCTTCAATAATACGCTCCTGCTCCCGCAGCCCGGCTTTCTGCGCCTGCGCGATGATATCCTGCGCCTGGCGGCGGGCCTCCAGCAGCTCTGCTTCGGCGCGGGCGGTGGCCTCTTCCAGATCTCTCTTCGCCTTCTCCGCGTTCTCGATCCCTTCGCGGATCACCGCCTGCCGTCGGTCCATCGTCCTGATAATCATGGGAAGACCCCATTTCCAGAGCAGCACGAAGACGATACCGAAACTGACCAGCTGCGAGAGAAAGGCCAGCGCGTTGATGCCAAGCCCACTGAAGATATCAGCCAGGACAAAGGCATGCATGACTGCGTACATAAATTTGCCCTCCTTTCCTCAGAAGGTACCACAATCCGCTCTTATCATGTAGCACGGAGATGAAGTATGTCCTGTTTCCCTTTCCTTTCTCAAAAGGATGCGAGCCACACTCCATCTCCTTTCCCGGCTACCGTGTCCAGGAACGCAGTACCTCCTGCCAATTAACCAACGAACAGGACAAGGAAGGCGACCAGCAGAGCATAGATAGCGATAGCTTCGGCGAAAGCCAGGCCAAGAATCAGGTTTGTGCGGATCAAAGGCTCAGCTTCCGGGTTGCGCCCGATGGCGTCGAAAGCTCGACCGGCGGCCAGACCGATACCGATGCCGGGGCCGATGGCGCCCAGACCAATGGCTAAGGCGACTGCCAGCGGCGTAAACTGAGACGGAGCGGCAGCAGCCGGAACCAGGGCTAATACGAGTGATGCAAGAGTCATGACGTTAATTCCTCCTTAAGTACTGCAAGGGGATGCGTTGCACCTGTGCAAGCATGGCCCTGCGGATCTGTAATTGGCGTTAAAATCTATGCAATCGCAGCGCAAAACGAGCGTCTGCGAGTAGCACTCTGCTCTACGAAACGAAACAAAGCGAAACGTGGGGTTTTTAATGTGCAGGCGCCGTTTCCCTCTCCTTTTCCTCCTGTGCGAACTCTGCGCGTGCCTCGTGTTCGCTTTCCGGCTCCGCGTGGCTGCTGGTAGCCAGTTGCAGGTAGGTTAGCGCGAGCAGTGCGAAGACGAAGGCTTGCACCACGGCAACGAAGAGTTCAAAGGGAATGAAGATGACATCCGCCAGGAACGGCAGGATGAAGGCGAAAACCGCCAGCACCACGCTGCCCGCGAAGATGTTGCCAAAGAGACGGAAGGTCAGCGAGATGACGCGCGCGATTTCACTGATGATTTCCAGCAGGCCGAGAAAGAACTCGATGAAGCCGGTCAGGCTAAACTTGAACAGCGCCTTGAAGTTCAGGTACTTGCTGACATGTTCGCCGAAGCCCAGCGTGGCGAAGCCGAAGACCTGGGCGGTAATCACGGCGATCAGCGCCATTGCCAGATTCAGATTCAAATCGGTCGTCGCGGGGCGCACCCAGGGAATAAGCGCGTTGGAGATGGGGCCGAATAACAGGAAGCCTAATACGGGCTGGTAGTTGGTGTGTCCGGCTGCATTGATCTGCTGGATCTGTGTCCAGTCAATCGTGCCAACAGTATCAACGGTTGGAATCACGTCGAGCAGGTTGGAGACGAGAATGAACAGGAAGAAGGTGGCGACCAGCGGAAAGAATTTCTTTGCCCGTTCCTTCCCCACCACGCCTTCGACCAGTCCCAGCAGGGCTTCGATCATCCACTCCATGAAATTCTGCCAGCCGGAGGGGATCAGCTTACCCTGCCGCGCAAAAAAGAACATGAAAAACAATACGATGATTGATATCCAGGTGCAGAACAGGGTGTTCGTCACCGGGAATCCGCCTATATAAAAAATGGTATCGGGTGCCAGACTTACATGCGGTAATTTCCAGAGCACTCGGTATCCTCCTCTACATTCACCGGGCCCTGCATGGTCAGATTCGTTCTACGATGGCTCCCGTCTATTCTTATTCTCTCTATAGAGTGTGCGCGATAATAAACGGTACGCTCCATATATTCCCGAGACCAGGCCAAGCAGCAGCCCGAGTAATAAAAACAAATATCCTGTATGCGCGACGCCATCCAGGAGATGTCCCAGAAAAGCGAGTAAAGCAATGGGTATGGCTATTGTTAAGCCCAGTTGACCCACAAGTGCCAGAGACTCCCAGGCAGAGGGCGGAGGCGTGTATTTACTCATTCCTGGTCCTTTTATCCCATCTGTTGTCTCTGCTAAATATTGTACCATGAGGAGTATAGCATATGGAATAGCAAGAGTGCAACAGTTGATACAGCCGCTTTGCCTGGTCGGTATCTGAATCAGCAATTATGCTGAATTCGCAGCAAGTTGCGCCCCTTTGACCTCTATGCTTACCGCACTGGCATTTATGGCTCTGTCCTGCTCCCTTTCCCCGATGACCACTGAGGTGCCAGAGGAAGTTTTCCGCGAAATCATCCCTCAATCACCTCCATTTCCGAGGGTGAAAAATTCCCCGGAAAGAGGGGCCATTCTCCCCCCTTTTTGCGCGATTCTCAGGTATGCCTGTCCTGGTTCCCTGGACGTAGAATAGTAGCAAATGCTTTCAATTTTCCTCCTTATGAAATGAAGGTAAAGAGTCGACGGGCTGGAATAGTGTATACTATCCACATGAAAAGCACAGGGCAACTCCCGATCATCTCATTTGCCAGCCACAAATTCATCGCTATGCTGGCCAAGCACGAGAAAATCCACCTGTAAAGGAGAAAGTTATGAAGATCGAGGCAAAACTGGCGGAGATGGGCCTGACGCTGCCGGAGCCAATGCAGGAGCCGCAGGGAATGCGCCTGCCCTTCGCGCAGGTGCGCGTGCGAGGCAACCGGGCGTATATTTCAGGACACGGGCCGCTCAACGCGGACGGCTCGCTGGCGCAACCACGCGGCAAGGTGGGCGCGGAGGTTCCATTGGAGCAGGGCTACCAGGCAGCGCGGCTGGTGGCGCTGGCGATTCTGAGCAGCCTGAAACGCGAACTGGGCGATCTGGACCGCGTGACGGCCTGGCTGCGCGTCTTCGGCATGGTCAATTCCGCCCCCGGCTTCAACCAGCAGCCGACAGTCATCAACGGCTTCTCCGACCTGATTCTGGAACTCTACGGGCCGGAAGTCGGCCAGCACGCCCGCTCCGCCGTCGGCATGGCCGGCCTGCCCGTCGATATCCCCGTGGAGATCGAGGCAGAGGTGGAGATCAGCGTGTAAAAGCGGTTGGGAACATGCTATAAAGGATATCCACTCTCTGGCCCAAAAGCTTGCCCGTCCTCGGCTTGCCTGGCGGCAAGTAAGGAAGACGAAAGCGGGAAAAAGGCGACGGCATCGGGTTGCCTTTTTCCCGCTTTCATTCACTCGCCTTCAGAAAGGCGTTTCTGCCCCTCTTCGATGAGACTCACGAGATATTGCAACTTCTGGATGGTATGTTCGGCGTTGCGTTTGTTGCGCTCGTAGCCCTCAGGGGAAAGCTGGTTGAACCAGGTGCGGATATCCTCGTCGGAGATATCGTACCATTTAGCGTCGGCCTGCAGGCGCAGGTAGACCTTCATCTGCGGGTCGTGCTGCTTGCGGCGCGGCGTGAGCTGGACGGTCTGGCTAACTCCCGCTCCTGCTTCTCCGGCGGTCTCGCGCTCATCCTCGGCGATGGCGGCGGCGAGTTCGGAGGCCGGATGCAGTTCGTTATAGAGCGCCTCCACCTCGGCAGTTTTGAAGAACGAATCGCGCCCGACGCCTTTGTAGGCTTTGATGCGACCGTCGCGCACCCACTGGTCGAGCGTGACGCGGTCGATGCCGAGGCGGCGCGCTGTCTCGCCCGCGTCCAGAAAGGCGAAGCGGCTTCCTGATCTGCCCATCATAAGCTATACCTCCTCCACACGCTCTTGCTCACTTTTCACGTTCATGGATTTGCTCTTTAGTATCATTCAGGGACTGTTCCTTTTCAGCTTCGGGTTCAAAAAACATCAGCAGCGTGCTGCCGTAGCGCCGTTCGCGGGTGAGAGCCAGGCGCGAAAGCGGCACGGCGACGACACCGGGACGCTCCTTCGGGTGTATCTGCACAATCACCAGGCCGTCGTCGGCCAGCAGCGGCGAGGTATCGAGCATGCCGAGGGCGCGCGCGGCCATCTCCTGATACTGCGGCGGCGCTACATAGATGATATCATATGTGCGCTCGGGGGTAGCCGCTCCTGTTCCCATGCCTCTTCCCGCCGCCTGCAGAAATTTGAAGGCATCGGCGTGCAGGGTCTCGGCGCGGTCGGCAAGCCCGGTGAGCTGTAAATTTTCGCGCAGGATTTTCAGCACCTTGCCATTCATTTCAATGAAAGTCGCGAAAGAGGCGCCGCGACTGAGAGCCTCGATGCCGACGCCGCCGACGCCGCCGAAGAGGTCGAGAAAACGCGCATCCTCGACCCGCGTGGAAAGGATATCGAAGAGGGCCGTTTTAACCCTGTCAATGATCGGGCGCGTCCCCATCGTCCTGGGCGATTTGAGCTTGCGCCCTTTTGCTTCACCGGTTACTACTCGCATTGCCGTTCTCCTCAAAATGCGCCAGCAACATCTCGGCCTCCGCCACAAAGTCGTCCTGCTTGCCCCAGGAGATCAGAGCCTCGGCCTGATCGCTTTTCAATTTCTTCTCAGAGGCCGCGCCCCAGACACCCCGAATGAGGGCCTGCAATTGTTCCGGGCTGAGCTGCCCGTCAACGACATTGTGCAAAACTTTAAGACGGCCCGCGCTGACGAGCGTGGTTCCACCCGACTCGCGCAACCTGCTCACAATATCCTCGACACTCCTGCGATGGGCCGCCGACAGGCCAACGCTGGCCCCGAAAGATGCTTCCTGCTCCTCATCCTCCTCGTCCTCCTCAAAATCGAGGTCTTCCAGTTCTGACTCGTCGTCTTCCTCATCGAAGACAATGGGCGAAGGGTAGGACGCCGACCCCTCGCGCAGATTTTTCGCGCCACCACCTGCCGCTGGCGCAGTCGGGCCAGCGGCGGGCCGCATCGTCGAGGCCGGTGAAGACGCGGATGACAGCGGCGAAGAAGGTGCAGGCGGCGTCGGTGTGACCGGACTCGCCGGGCGACCGCTGGGCGCCGCTGGCGCAGAGGCTGATTGATTGGTCTGCCCTGTCTGCGCCGGTTGAATCGTCTGCTGTGATGGTGCAGAGCCGGTCGCAGTCCTGGCCGTAGCAGCACTGTTCTCAGCCGCCCGCGCGCCGGGAGCCGAATGGCCGCCTTCCCCTGTCCCCGGTGCCGGTCGAGCTGTAGAACGCACTGGAGCCTGCGGCCCTGTCGACGGACGGGCCTGCGATTGCCCCTGCACTTGCTGCCGGGTGGCAGGTGTAGAAGGCGAGGAGCCGCCGCCTTCTTCCATCAGAATATGCTGCAATTGCTTCAGAGCTTCGCGCAGGTTCAGGCCGGAAAGGGATTTTACTTTGAGCAGAGCCATGGCGCGGCGGGCATCCAGGCCCATCTCCTTGAGATATTTCATGAATTCCGACAACGACATCGTACCCTCGCTCACCCCAGGGCTGGATGGCATGCTGGCTCCGATGCCGGGGCGAGCGGGCGCGGCTGGAGCCGCGGGCTGGCTGCTCTGCGCGGTCTGCCAGTCCGGAGCGGGCGAGGTGGGGCGCGCTGTCGCTGAGGGCGACACAGATGGTCGGGCAGGCGTAGACGGCCTGCCAGCCGAAGTCGCAGGAGTCGCACCGGCTGTAGCAGACGGCTGTGTCTGGGTGGAAGACGGCGAGGCAGGCAGTGAGAGCGGAGTAGGGGCCGCGACAGGCGGAGGAGTGGGAATGGCAGGAGCAGTGGGGCGAGGCCCAGCAGACGGTCGCTGTCCCTGGCCGCCCTGTTGCGCTATCTGCATCACGCGGCGCTCGACATAGTCGGCCAGTTGATCCAGCCCGGCATCGGCCTCACGCAGCAGTTGTTCGCGGGTCTGAGCATCCGCGCCCGGCGGCACCGGAATGCCGATATCGATGGTATAGGTACGCTCCCCGGCAGTAAACTGCGTGGCGTAACGCAGCCAGATATGCGCCGGGGCCTGCTCTCCCTGTTCCCGCTGTTCGTTAAAATCATCTGCTTTGTTCGGCATATCGCATCACCTGCCTTCTCTCGCTTCGCTCTCTCGCGCACTATATATCCTGCTTCATTCGTTCATTCTGTCTTTCTATGACGTACAGTTGTTCTCAGAGTACCATGTTGCGAGCATGCTGGCAAGTGGGACCGGTGAGATAAAGTGCAGCGACGATACGTATATTTTAGAAAGTCGGGCCGAAAATCTCTTGTCAAAATCGCTGTTGTAGTGTATGGTAACATTGAGCATTACGCGAACGAGGATGCGGGTCATACGAAACGAAACGGAGCGTAAGGCAGGAATAATCTGATCTTGTCCTTTCAAGATGTTTTGTGACACATGATGAGAGGCAATGAAATCGAGTGAGTAAGCAGTGCCAGGTGCCTGTAGAGGCAAGCTGGCAAGTTCCCTGAGAAAGTTGAGATGCAAGACGCATGCTGACTCCTACACCGACGCAACAAAAGCCCGACCAGAAAGTAAAAGCGACTGCTGAAGAGGCAAGCGAGCAGCCATCTCGAAAGCCATTATCAAAACGCTTCCTGCACGGGCTTGTCAAATTGATGTACTATGCCTTTAGAGGAATAGGGAACCACAAAAGCCTGACGGCGATGGTCATTGTGTTACTGCTAGCAAGTATCAGCATAACCAATTATGTTGTGTCCAGGCAACTTCCTTTCGGCATAGGAAGCGATCAATTCAATTTCCACATCCATGGCGGCAATGGCGGGGGGGATCTGGTGAAAGACTGGTTGTATGCGTTGCGCGATGGTAACGCGACTGCGTTGAAGCTGCTGGATACAAATATCCAGCAGCCGCCAGACCCCAACCAGATCGTCGCTAATTACAGCGAGAGAATAGGCCATGTCGATTGGAAAGACATCACCGTCATCGGTGTATACAGCGAAACAGATACGACAGTAGATAGTTTCGTAGAAGTCGATATTGTCACAAATGGTCCTGGCGGGCCGACTAACGGTATCATGATCTGGCATTTTACGACCGTAGCTACAAGCCACGGAGAAGTCCTGTTTAACGCCAACCTTGTAGATTTGCGTCCCAAGCTGGCTTAGCGTCATCCGTTCGTCCATTCCATCGACACCTGAAAAAGGGGACAGTTATCATGCCCGAAAACAATACAAAACACGATGAGCTGGATAAGTCCATAGATGCGGGATTAACCCAGTTCGGGCGTTTCATGAAACGCCGCTGGCTCCTTATCCTGCTGGGAACGCTGCTGCTCGTGTACATTATTATCAATATTGTACCGAAGTTGAGTTTTCCCTCACCCAGCACCCTTTTCGTCCTGGCAATCCAGCTTCTGTTCGCCGTCCTGTTTGTCGGCATCCAGCTTTTCGCCTGGTTTTTCTTCATGGGCCGTCCAAGGCTGTACTGGGTTATGCCCGGTGAAACGGGAGTAGGTTTCAAAGATTATAAAGGCAACCCAGAAGTGCTTGAGGAAGCCAGGCGTATCGTCGTTATCCTGCGCGGCGTGAAAGAATTTCAGGCAATGGGTGGCGCTCCTGTACGCGGCCTCCTGCTCTCTGGCCCACCGGGAACCGGCAAAAGCTATCTGGCGCAATGTATCAGTACGGAGGCAGGGGTTCCCTTTGCCTATGTCAGCGCCGCCAGCATGCGCGGCATCTTCCTCGGCATGGACGTGCTAATGATCAAAAATCTGTACCGAAAAGCACGCCGTCTAGCCCGTGAGTATGGCGGTTGCGTCGTGTTTATGGATGAACTGGACGCCATCGCAACAGCTCGTACATCGCAAAGCCCCGGTCTGGCTTTCGGCGGCGGCATGCTCGGCGGTATGAATATGAGCGGAGGCCTGAACGAACTGCTGATGCAGTTGGACCCACCAAATATTGAAACAGGCTGGTTCAAGAAAGTTTTGCGGGTGCTAGGTCTCTATCATGGGCGTGTGCAGGCACAGCCGGTACTGACCATCGGCGCCACCAATATTCCAGATACACTTGATCCCGCTCTGTTACGCCCCGGTCGCTTTGATCGCCAGATTCGCGTCCTGCCACCAACCGATAAGTATCGCGGTGAGGTGATCGAATACTACCTGAATAAGGTCAAACATGACCCGAATATCTCCATTGATGCCCTGGTGCAGCGGATGTTCGAGTATACACCGGTCGCGATTAAGCACATTATCAACGAAGCAGTCATCATTGCACACTTTGAGGGGCGTGATGTCGTTACCTACAAGGATATTACCGCAGCTCAGGACAAGCACGAATTCGGCCTGCGCCAGCTCAGCGACCTGACCCCCATCGAGCGCCGCCGCCTGGCCTACCACGAGGCGGGACATACCGTCGCCTGCTACTACTTGCTGGAGCGCGAGTTCCCGTCCTACGTCACGCTGCACCGGCATACTGATGAGGCAGGTGCTGAGGCATTTGCCGCCTGGCGTCCAAAAGAGACAATTAAGACCCGCCACAGGGAAGAAATCCTGGCCTTCATCAAAATCTCACTGGCTTCGCGCGCATCAGAAGAACTCTTCCTGGATGTGAATTTGAGTGGTGTCACCGGCGACTTTGCCAGCGCGACCCGCCTTGCCAGCGCCTACATCGGCCTTTACGGCATGGACGGCACCATTTTCTCCTACGCAGCATTCGCCAATCCGGCAACGGGTGTCAATCCGGCCATTATCCCGAATTTTGCTGAGCGAGTGGAGAGTCTGTTGCAAAAGCAGATGAAGGAAATTAAACGTCTCCTTGAAGAACACAGCGAGGCGGTTATCGCTGTAGCCGAGGCGCTGATCGAACGCGACGAACTGGTGGCCGATGAGATCAAACAATTGATCGACGAGGCCGACGCGCGCCGCGTGGCACGCGCCGTACTGGACGAGTTCGAGCCACTGCTTGGCAACGGCCACAGCAAGAACGGCACAAACAATGGCGTCAACGGGCAGACGCTGATCGGGAGCGGCACCGCAGGCAACGGGAGCGGCAACGGACACCGCAGCGGCTCCCTGACCCCCAACGCGAGCATGGATTCAACAACGATAGGAGATGTCGACGACGAGTTCCTCTCCTATCCGGCATCCCCGGCCCCTGAAACATTCAAAATGCAGCTTCCGCCAACGGATGGAGGGAGCGGGATGACCTTTTTCATGGGCGGGTAAGTTTTGTTTCAATCTCGCATGCAGGGTACCTGTAGTCCCGGTAAGGTACTCGCGATACCCGCCAGCGTGGGGTACCCTGTGCTGACGGGTACCCATCGCCACACGATGTCCATCGCCACACGATGTCCATCGCCACAGGGTACCCACAAGGGGTACCCCTACTATACACGGGGCGCGGCTCTTAGAGCCGCGCTTGCATTCGTATATAGTAGGGCCAGCTCTTGCGGCTGGCCTGCCGGGGGGGTTGGCCGACGTGGGGGCTGGCTTGCTCTTGCGGTTGGCTTACATGGGTGATGGCTTGCTCTTGCGGCTGGCCTGCCGGGGGGGTTGGCCGACGTGGGGTGAAGTTACATGGAAATGATGAGAATAGTGTATGGCAACAACAACTACTGCGGACAAGCCTGTCACGGAGACAAAGAAGCAGAAAGGCACGCCTGTCTGGCAAACTATCCTGTTCTGGCTGGCGATTATCGCGCTGGTACTGGTAGCTTTCAACCTGCGTCTGTATGAACTGGGCCTGCCTTTTGATCGCGACGGCTATGATGAGGGCGTCTACTGGCAAACGCTGCGCGCCATGAGCGGCGGGCATCCCCTCTATGCGCAAATCTTCTACTCACAGCCGCCTTTTTTTATGCTTTCCGTCTATCCGGTATTCGCCTTCTTCGGCGGCACGCTCTGGTCGGCTCGGCTCGGTGTTGCGCTGGCTTCGTTGCTCGCGCTGCCGGGCGCATTTCTGCTCGGCAAGGCGCTCAACGGGCGCGTTGGTGCGCTAGCTCTGCTGCTGCTCGTTGCCATTGACCCGCTCTACCTGGCGCAATCGCAGACGCTGCAGGCCGAAGCTCCCTGCGTCGCTTTCATGCTGCTGGCGGTTGGCTGCGCCTATCTCTGGTGGGAGCATCCAGACGGCCCCGTCGGCGTCGTGCTGGCCGCGCTGACCGGCATCACTATCGCATTGAGCATCTGGAGCAAGTTTTTTGGCTTTGCCGGTCTCATCCCCATCTGCATGTTGCTGCTGGCCCGGCTGTGGCAAATCGCGCGTCGAGTTACGCCCGCGAAACGGCTGGCGGCGCTGCTGCCCATTGGCGTGGGTATCGTAACGCTCGCGCTGACATCCCTGCTGGTGCTGCTGCCCTATCAAGGAGCGTTCCACCAGATGCTCGCCAGCGTCGTCTATTTCCACACCGCTGCCAACGCTGTCGATAAAAGCCTGCAAGCAGGGAATCTGACCATGATGTCTCATCTGCTCACTTCGATTATGGCGGTGGCGGCGCTGTATGGCATGCTCGCGGCTTTGCTACGCGGTGACTGGCGCGTGCTGCCCCTTATCGGCTGGCTGCTCGGCAGCATTTACCTGCTCTACGACCAGGTACCGCTCTTCCATCACCACCTGGTCATCCTCATTCCACCAATGGCAAGCCTGGCCGTCATCGGCATCGGCGGCAGGCTCTCCCCGCTTGCTTCTGGCGAGGCCGTAAAGAACCGGGCGCCGCTCGCGAAGATCGCGGGAATCATCGCGCTGGCGCTGATCCTCGTCACCGCCGGGCTGAATATCCTGAGCGATCAAACCTATTTTCGCAATACCCGCCTGGAGAGTATGAGCGCGCAGGCACGGCAAAACGAACAGGTCGCCGCAGACCTACAACGACTGATTACCCCCGACGAACAGGTGATTACCGACGCGCAATTTATCGCCGGGCTGGCCAACCGCAACGTGCCGCCTTCGCTGGTCGATACCTCGCTTGTGCGCATCCAGAGCGGCTACCTGACCAGCCAGCAGGTGATCGTTGCCGCCTCGTCCCCACAGGTACACGCCGTCCTCTTTTTCACCGGGCGGCTGCAACGCCTGAGCGGCTTCCACGCCTGGGTCGCGCTCCACTTCCACCTCGCATATCGCTACGGCGCAGGTCAGGAGCTATGGGTACGCTAGACGAAGACGAAGAGAGCGCGCGGGACATTGCGGAAATAGATGGCACACGCTATAATACTTGCAGGCGACAGGTGGATATGTGTAGTTCATCGTCGGCACGAAGGAGATATCGATGCAGAAAAAGAAGACATTCAGTGCCATGGAAATTGCACTGCTGATCGTCCTGCTCGGCTCTTTACTGTTGTCCTTCCTTCAATCTCTGCGCGAGGAACGGGACAGATAGGAAAAAAGGGCTAGCCAGGAACAGAGAGAGGGGGAGAGAAAAGAAGAATATTTTCTCGCCCCCTCTGTTTTTTTACCCATATACTATAGGCAAAAAAGGAAGGTGAGAAACCGAATGAGCGCATGTCTGGCGGGCAATAGTCATTCTCAAGCGGGTAAACAGGCAGCGATATCGGGAAAGGTAAGAGGAAAAGCATGCGGGCTGCGATGGTGATAAAAAGCCAGAGGATTGAGAAAGCCGTCAGCAAGCGAACGTACAAGCATGAGTTTTTATTAAAAGTTGATGAGTTTTCCTGATAAAGTTCATCTATTATGCTCATAAAAATTCCATTAATTTACCAATACTTTTTCCAGGGAGATTGACTTTTTCCCAGCAAGCGAGTATGCTTTTATGGGGGAAGAAACGACGTTTGGAACCATCTTTGTAGGAGTGAGGTATACAGATGCAGAAGATGCAACTATGGCAGGAGTGTCGAAGTTTTTCCACACAGAGGTATGAGAGAGGAAGCGGGGGAGCAGGAGAAACGGGGGAAATCAGAAAACCGGGGAATATAGGGGGAGGCAGGAACGGCAGAGAAGCGTGGCAAGAGGTCGCTTCCGTCTTCTATGCCGATGTCTTGAGAGCGTATGCAAATCTGACAGGCGTTTTACGTTTCTGGGCGATCTGCAACCTTGTGCTGCGCCAGGCAAGAGAGCAGCTCGACCCGCAGCGGCAGGGGATCGCAGTGACCATTGCGCGCTGCCTGCCCCCGTGTGACGGGAAGAAGATTCGCAGCCTGCACGAGTGTATGCGTATTGCCACCTGGGAACAGCAGCAGGAAGACACCCTGCTGTTTCTGGGGGCAGAGTCGCTGGCGGGCTACGCGGTAAGCATGGGGCGCCCGGCAGTGATTCAAAACCTGAGCCAGGGCGGGCAACGCGCCTGCCGCCTGACGGGCAATGGGCAGGCCTGCGAGCAGAGCATGGCCGCTTACCCCATCATACGGGCAGGCAAGATCGCCGGTTGCCTTACCGCCGCCAGCATGCAACCGGACTATTTCGCGGAAGCGGAGCGTCTGCAACTGCTCCAACGGTACGCGGAAGTGATTATGCTGGCATTCGAGCCGGAGGAATTCTATCCAGGAGAGCAAATAGAACTGTGTGTCATGCCAGCGGAGGATATCCAGTTGCACTACCTCGCCGGGATGCAACAGCGTATCGCCCGTATTATGGCCGAGTCGGTCGTCGAGTCGCGGCCCATCAATTCAATGGAGGCCGAGCGACTGGCCTGGCAACAGTTCGAAGAGGAACTTTTCCAGCGCCCATACATTTTTGAGGAATAGCCACTCTCGTCCTCGCAGACCACCCCTGGCGGGTGGCCTGCAGAACGTGGCGGCGCGTCCTCGCAGGCCACCCGCCAGGGGTGGCCCTACTCTATACGGGCGGCTCGTGCCGCCTGGAAAGCAGTCGTGTATAGTAGGGCCACCCCTGGCGGGTGGCCTGCGAGGGCGTGGCGACCGGGCCGGGGGGACGGGTGGCCTGCGGAGCGTGGCGACCGGGCCGGGGGACGGGTTGGCCTGTCCGGGGAATCAGACGACGGCTGACCTGCTCATCATTGCCATTATCTCTCTCGAAGCCAGCAAAAAGTCCTATTGCTGCCTGCAAGTTCGCACGGTTGGTGAACTTTCCCTGTCCTTTTACGTTATACTTTAGGAAAGGCAAGAGTTTTCTCTTTTTTCCGTCGTTATGCTAACTGAGAGAGGATAACTGAGGAGAGAAACGGCCTGTTGCCAGGTGGAGGATGATGGGATGGAAGACGGAAAAACGGGAAGGGCCGGGAAAGAGGTTATCCAGCAATCAGAGCGTATAAGGAAGCAGGTAGACAACGGTGAAGCGCCAGTTTGTGCAGATACAACCTTTCCAGAATAAAGAAGAGCGGTCGATACGACCAGATCAGCAAAGGCAAGGCGAGCCTGCCGCGAAAACAGAGTGGTCGCCGACGACAGATGCGCAACCCGGTGTGGCATCTGCCTCTACACGCAATGTAACGCCCGCGACATATACGCCCGGTATGGGGTTACTCTCCGGCTGGAAAGCGGGGCGAGGAAGTGCTGACGGATTCAACAGGAACCGTGAAGCGTCCATCGCCGAGCGAGCAACGCTGGAGCAGCCTGTGGTGAAGGGACCGGTGACAGGCCCGGCAGTCAATCCTGACGCCGCGCACGCTTTCGCCACGCGGTCGCAGGCCATTGCACCCTCTGCCTCCCCCGGTAAAGGTAACGGCTATCTCAGAACTGGAGGGCTTCTTTCTTCTACAGGCCAGCCATTACCGGCTCAGAAAATCATGCCGATCGGCGTGGCCATGCAGTCTCAACCCCTGCTCGCGCCGAATATGCAGACCGGTGCTGCACCGGGCGCCATGCCGGTCATGGGAACAATGGCCCCCGTCTCCAATCCCCGACAGGTCGACCCGTTTGGCCTGCCGGTCGTCTCTCCCCGGACCGATATCTGGTCGCAGGCATGGCCAGATACTGCACAGGCAGGCGGCTATAGTTCTCCCGCCAGCGTCAGTGGCTACGTGCCACCGGGCTACCGGCCCCCTCCCGGCTTACAGAAACCAGCAGGGAACGCGAACAAGCGCAAGAAACGGCGCGTCCCCATCTGGGCGCGCGTCATTCTCGTCTTTGTCCTCATCATTTTGCTGATCGGGGGAGCAGGCGCATATTATTACGAGACGAATTTCGCAGCCCCTGTCGCAAACATTACCGGGCAGGTAGTGCCACGTATGAAGGGCGACGTCAACCCCAATCAAAACAGTACGAGCGGTAGCGGAGATATTTTGAGCGGTGGACGCATTAATATTCTCCTGCTGGGCAGTGACACCGATCAGAAATTCAACGGCGATTTCCTGGCGCAAACCGATATTGTCGTCACCATCGACCCGCAGACAAAATATGTCGGCATGCTCTCCATTCCGCGTGATACCTGGCTCAACGCCGCCGACGGTTACGGCATGATGAAGCTGGACCAGGCCTATGGGCGTGGCGGCGTCGGCCTGAGTCGTGCTACAATCTATCAGGATTTTGGTATTCCAATCAACTACTATGGATGGGTAGGGCTGGATGGCTTCATTAAAGTGGTGAATACTGTCAATGGCGTCGATATCGATGCCTTTCACCCGATTACCGATGATAACTACCCTGACGATCGGCCCGGAAGCAAGAATCAGTATGCCTATATGCGGCTGTATATCGCGCCGGGGCCGCAGCATATGAACGGGGACACGGCGCTTGAGTACGTGCGCTCGCGCCATGCCGACCTTGTTGGCGATTTTGGCCGCTCACAGCGCCAGCAACAGCTATTATCGGCTTTGAAGCTCAAGTTAAACAATCCGAGCATCGTCAGCGAGTTGCCGCAACTGGCAAACGACTTGAATGGATATGTAAAGACAGACATGCAGTTAACGGACGTCTTCAAGTTAATGAATTTTGCGCGCACCATTAACCAGAGCCAGATCAAGCAGGTGGTGCTGGATGGGCAATATTCCCACACGGTGGGAGGCTACCCGACTGCCTATGGGCCGCAGGATATCGTGGTTCTCAACTGTGCGGCAGTCATACCCGTCATTGCCCAGATGTTTGGTCTGGGCGATCAGGCGCGTTGTGATACTGGCATCAGCAGCACCGGAAAGCCGACCTCAACAGCCGTTGCGACCGTGACAACGCCATCGACCGCTGTATCGCCAGCCCTCGCGGGGCCGGTGAGTAGCGACAGCGTCTGGCAGGTGGCACAGCAAATGACGGAGGTCAGCGGCCTGAGCTATAGTGATGGTAGCAGCAGTCTGATGGGCATGCGCAGCCTGCTCGACCTGCTCTGTATGACCGTTTTCGAGTCGCCAGTTGGCATGCAAGCGTGAGGTAGGCGAGGCTATGAAAAATCACGTTTCTTTCCGTGTAGCTTTTTTACTGGTTCTCGTGGCCTTTGCGGTTCAGGGCTGCCTGGGCATTGGCGGCAGCAGCAATCAGGGGAACTTCAAATCGGAAAATACAGGAAACGGGCAGAAAATCGGCGTCAACCAGACAACGCAGGCGGTGTTCAAGGGCAAAATTTACTTCACGCAGGGCCGCAACCTGCTGGTGCTGGATGGCTCGCGCAATGTGAAGCAACTGACACATGGAGAGGATGTGCGCGACCCTGCTGTCTCGCCGGACGGGAAGTGGGTCGCCTTTGATGTGCGCTACGGGGACTACGCCAATCTCGTCTACATGTCGGTCAACGGTGGGCCGCAACATGTCGTCATCAGCGGCAACGGCCATTACTGGACCAATAGCGGCGGTTTTCCGCAGGATGATTTCTACTGGTTCGGGCAACCAGCATGGTCAGATAATTCACACCTGGCCTTCCTGAGCGATTTCCAGAAAAACTTCGACTGGGCGCAGCTGGGCGGCGATTTCGCCAGCGCGCCATTTGTGGATATGCAGATATTCTCCATCTCTATCAGCCACACCAACCTCACCGGCGCAGAGGGCAAGGCCGATTCGCAGATCGTCGCTTATGCCGATTATGGCGATGGCGGCGACCGCGACCCCATGTATCGACCGGGACATCCCTCGGAAATCATCTATACCCACTATACCTACGATAAGACTGGCACCAACCAGGTAATCCAGCTGTATCTGGAAGACGCGAATGCGATCGCGCAGCATCCAAATATGTACAGTCCGGGCGTTGAGGGGTCAGGGCTGGATCCGGCAGTGGCGCTGACGCCGCCGAACGTGGAGTGCATTGAACCGGCCTTTTCGCCGAACGGCAACTGGATTGCCTATATCCGCCGCAATCCTTCAACGAACTCGATGGGGCTGTACGTCATGCCCGTACCGTCCGGTGACCTGACGAGCAATCCGAACAGCCCCACAACGCAGAAAGCGGCGCTGGCTTCGTATCCCAGATCATCGCTTATTATGCAGGGCCAGTTCATCGGTCAGCCCGTCTGGTCACCGGACGGCAAGCAAATTGCCTTCCTGTCCTATAACAACAACGAGTTTGATATCTGGCTGGCGAACGTGAGCCTCAATCCCAAAACGAATCAGTATGCCATGCAGGGCAGCCCGATCCAGCTTACGCAGGGCGGGGTTGATGCCGATTCGCGCCCATTCTGGACGCCGTAGCCCGTTAATGGTATACTAGCGTGGTAATGTTCGTTGAACGTTCGTGTAGTACAGTCATTCCAGGTTGCTGAGGTAAGGAACAGTGCATCAACTTGAAGGCAAAGTCATTGCCGGACACTACCAGATACTTGAACATATTGCGGCCGGCGGCATGGCCAGCGTCTTCAAAACCTGGGATGCCAGGATGGAGCGGGTGGTGGCGGTGAAAATGCTGCGCTCCCTGGATAAGAATGACTCGCGGGCAGTGGAACGTTTCCGGCGCGAGGCGCGAGCGGCCGCAGCCCTGACGCATCCCAACGCCGTCACCATCTACGACTTTATCGAGGAACTCGATCAGCATTTCCTGGTCATGGAGTATATCGATGGGCCGACGCTGAAGCAGCTCATTGCTCAGCGCGGGAAATTGCAGCCGAAGGAGGCCATCGAAATCGCGGCACAGGTCTGTGCCGTGTTACAGGTGGCCCACGAACGGCGTTTCATTCATCGCGACATCAAGCCGCAGAACATCATGCTGGTGCGCCCCGGCAGCCTGGGCGGGCTGTATCACGGCGGCCTGCTGGTCAAGCTCACCGATTTCGGCATCGTGCGTGTGGCCGAGGACGCGGGCCTGACCAATAGCGGCATCGTGCTGGGAACCGCCGACTACCTCTCGCCAGAGCAGGCGCGCGGCGAGACGTTGCTGGCCGCGTCCGATCTCTATTCGTTGGGCGTGGTGATGTTCGAGATGCTGGCCGGTCGCCCGCCATTCGTCGGCCCGACGGCAGTGTCTATCGCCATGCAGCATGCATCGACGAACCCGCCGCCGCTACGCCAGTTTAACCCGAATGTTCCCGCGTCGGTCGAAAACATTATTTCACGCGCGCTGGAGAAAGAGCCGGAGGATCGCTTCCACTCGGCGGCGGAGATGCGATACGCTCTGCTGGCGTGCGCGCGCGAGCTAAAACGCGCCGCCCTTCCCGGAACGCCGCAACAGGCACCAGGAGCGCGCCCGTTTGCCGCCGACGCCGACGGATACGCTCCCCCGGCGGCGCGCGGGCCATATTCATTGTAATTTTTCATAATCTTTCCTTGCAGGAATAATGTCTATGGAACATGAACAGATTCAAACATCAGAGGCGCCGGCGGCCATCGGCCCCTATAGCCAGGCCATTCGCTGCGGCCAGCTTGTCTTTGCCTCCGGCCAGATCGCCCTTGACCCGGCCAGTGGAACGCTGGTCGGCGACGATGTAACCGCACAGACGCACCGCGTCCTTCAAAACTTGCAGGCCGTACTGGCAAGCGCGGGAACATCGCTGGCCCACGTCGTCAAAACAACCGTCTTTCTCACGGATATGGGCGATTTTCAGGCTATGAATGCCGTCTATGCCACCTATTTCGGTCAGCAGGGAAAACCGGCGCCGGCACGCTCGACGGTGGCGGTGGCGGAATTGCCGCGCAAGGCGCGAGTCGAAATCGAGTGCGTCGCTTTCATTGCAGACTAACACACGCCTGGGAGAACACCCGTGAACACAGGGAATACAGCAGCTATCTGGCGGACTACGCTCGAACGCCTGGAACTCTCGCCCGTCGCTCCTGATGCCGTGTGCAAGGAGTGGTTGCGCGAAGCCCACCTGCTCAACGCGCCCTACATCGGCGCGGACGATATCGACGCAGCCTCCTCCGCCCAGGAGCAGTTGACCTATTTTACGCTGCAAGTCTCCAACGACCTGGCGCGCGATATCATCAACACGCGCTGGCGGCGCTCGCTCGAAGATATCCTGTCGGATGTCACCGGTCAACCGGTGAGCATCACAGTCACACAGGGGATGGACATGGAAGACGGCTTCGGCGAACAACTGGATGCGCAGGGCCGCGAAATACCGGCGCGCGGTTATGCCCCGGCGCATGCTCAGCCTGTACACGCCAGCGCATACGGCTACCAGGAGTACAATCTTCCCGCCAGGGCAACCGGGCCGGGCCAGCACTACGCCGGGCCGCAGAATCTGGAGGCGCTGGAAGAGTGGGACAACGAGCAGCGCACCATTCTCATGCACAACCGGCTCAACCCCCGCTATACCTTCGATGCCTTTATTGTCGGCAATAGCAACCGGTTGGCCCACGCCGCCTCGCTCGCGGTGGCCGAGGCCCCCGGCGAGTCCTACAACCCGCTCTTTCTCTACGGCGGCGTAGGGCTGGGCAAGACACATTTGCTGCACGCCATCGGCCACCAGGGGGTGCAGACCGGGCTGGCCGTCCTCTACGTCTCCTCGGAGCAGTTCACCAACGAGATCATCAACGCCATTCGCTATCGCACCACCGAGGAGTTTCGCGCCAAATATCGCTCGGTCGATATTTTGCTCGTGGACGATATCCAGTTTATCGCGGGCAAAGAATCGACGGAGGAGGAATTTTTCCACACCTTCAACAGCCTGTATGAGATGAGCAAGCAGATCGTGATCTGTAGCGACCGCCCGCCAAAGGCCATTGTCAGCCTGGAGGAACGGCTGCGCTCTCGTTTCGAGTGGGGGCTGATCGCCGATATCCAGCCGCCGGATTTAGAGACGCGCATGGCCATCCTGCGCGTCAAGGCCGACCTGCTCGGCTACCGCGTCCCCGATGATATCATCGCCTATATCGCCGGGCGCGTGCAGACCAACATCCGCGAACTGGAAGGCTGCCTGAACCGGCTCATCGCCTATCAGCAACTACACCGCGTCGACCTGACAATGGACGTGGCTCGCGCCGCCATGTCCTCGCTGGAAAGCGACAACCGCGAGACGCGGCTGAACAGTCGCCAGATTGCGCAGACGGTGGCCGAATATTACCACATCTCGCTGGAAGCCATGTGCGGCAAGCAGCGCGACAAACACATTGTCATGCCCCGCCAGATCGCCATGTACCTGATTCGCCAGGAGACGCAGGCCTCGCTGCTGGAAATTGGCCAGCTCTTCGGCGGTCGCGACCACAGCACAGTGCTGCACGCCTGTGAGAAAATCAGCAGCGCGGTCAATATTGATACCAACCTGCGCCGCGAGATCATCGCCATTCGCGAAATATTATTGAGAGATTAAGCCACATGCTACCATTCACCACCTACCTGATCGACCTCGATGGCGTCATCTATCGAGGCAATGCCCTGTTGCCGGGAGCAAAAGCTTTCATTGATTGGCTGGACGAGCATCACAAAAAATATCTGTTTCTGACCAACAATTCCTTTGCTTCTGAGGAACAGATTCTGGAAAAGCTGAAAAATCTGGGCATTTTTACCAGCGCCGAACACATGCTGAGCGCAGGCGAAGCGGCAGTGCAGCACATCGCCCGCCGCTACCCCGATGCCAGCGTCTACCTCGTGGGCGAGCAACCCATGCTCGACCTGCTGCACGCCTACAACCTGAACGTCGTCCCCCTCGACGCCCCCAGCGCCGATGTCGTGCTGGTCGGCCTTGATCGCCACTTTGACTATATGAAGCTGGCAGGCGCGGTGCGGGCCGTGCGTTCCGGGGCCGCTTTCATCGCCATCAATCGCGACCCCCTGCTGCCCATCGCCGGCGGCCTCATCCCCGGCTGCGGCGCGATGGTCGCAGCCATCGAGGCCAGCAGCGACCGCTCGCCACAGGTTGTGGGCAAGCCGCAGCCGCTGCTACTGCAAGAAGCCATGCGCATGCTGCACAGCCAGCCAGACGAAACCGTCATGATCGGCGACAGCCTCGATGTCGATATCGCGGGCGGCCAGGCTGCCGGTACCCACACCCTGCTCGTCCTCACCGGTCGCAGTTCGCTCTCCGACCTGCAAACCTTCCCCATCAAGCCCGACTATGTTTACCCCGACATTGCCGCAGTGGTGGCGGAACTGGAGAGGTAAATAGCATGTCATCCTGAGTGAAGCGAAGGGCCTGAGTAACCAGTACTAGTGCAACTTCAAGAGGCCACTTGTGCAAGAGGGAGGAAAGATGATACAATGGGGGCATGAAAGCCCCGATGGATGTACGAGCCTTGAGTCCAGCAGAACAAGCAGGGTTAGAAGCTGGACTGCGCTCTGCCAATGCCTTTACCCTGCGCCGAAGCCAAATCCTGTTGGCTTCTCGTCGAGGGCAACGCCCCTCCGCAATCGCCCGCAACCTGGGCTGTGCCGTCCAAACGGTGCGCAACACCCTGCACGCCTTCGAAGCAGACGGGGTGACCTGTTTGAAACAGCAGTCATCGCGACCCAAAACGATTCACGCGGAATTTGATCAACCCAGGTGCGAGGCCTTACGAGCCATGCTGCACCAGAGTCCACGCACCTATGGGAAACCGACCAGCGTGTGGACACTGGCCCTGGCAGCCCAGGTGTGCCAGGAACTGGGCTTGACCGAGCGCCAGGTGAGCATCGAGACCATCCGCCTGGCCCTCAGACGGCTCAAGGTGGGCTGGCGGCGCGCCAAAGACTGGATCACCAGTCCCGATCCCGACTACGCCAGGAAAAAAACCGGCGCGACGCCTTGATCGCCTTGGCCCGGCGTTGCGGCTGGGTGGTGGGGTATGCCGATGAGGTGTGGTGGAGCCGCGTGGCTCAGCCCAAGATGCATAGCTGGAGTGAAGCGGGAGAGCCGCCGCGCTTGCTGGAACGGCAGGTCAGCAAAGAGGATCCCGATCCCAAAGCCCTGAGTTGCTATGGCGTGCTGGAACCCGATAGCAAGACGATCCGGCTGCGCTTTGTCGATGGTCGGCCCGTCAGCCATGTGACCACGGCTTTTCTAGAGTGGCTCTGCCAACAGGTGCAGAGTCAAGGCCAACGCGTGCTGGTCCTCATCTGGGATAACGCCTCCTGGCATGTCAGTCAGGAAGTGCGCAGGTGGCTTCAGCAGCACAATCGCAGCGTCTTGGCAGCCGAGCGTGAGGGCAAGCCGGGAGTGCGCATCATTCCCTGCTGGTTGCCGACCAGGAGTCCCTGGCTCAACCGCATTGAGCCGCATTGGGTGCATGGCAAACGGGCCATCGTGGAACCGGCTCGTCTGCTCACCGCTCAGGAACTAGAACGTCGCGTCTGTGACTACTTTGGCTGTCCAGTGATCGACCATCTCGCACAAAAGGTCTCTTGAAGTTGCACTAGGCACTCAGCACAGGATCAGCCATGACTCTTTGGGTAAGCTGCCTACGCCCTCTGATCCAAGCCAACCATGGGTCAGCACGCTCTGCCTTTTGCCTCTCCGATTCGTCTTGTGCTTCGAACAGCACACTCTTCACCAGCTCAAAAGGATAATCGGCGAGTTCCTCTCGCATCAAAGGTGTAGCGGCTGCCGTGCTACTGCATGTGCAACTAGAGCCGCCTGGCAGCAGCGCTGTTGGCTTGAACTGTACCGCCTGCGCTCCTAAAGTAAAGACGCCGACCCGCTTCATCGTGGCAAGCTTCATCGTCTCTCCTCCTTCTTAGCGCTCTCTGTCTGAGGAGTTGCAGAGGCCGAACTACAGCTACAACAGCTACTCGCACCTACCATCAAGGATACCGGCTCGATCAGCACTCCGTGCATACCTGAAGTGAAGGTCTCACCACGCTTTACGACAGTGAGCTTCATCATAACCTCCTTATTTGAAGCTTACTTCTTTTTGACCTCTAAGGCATACATTACAAGAGAAGCATTACAAAACCGTCCTCCAGACAAAAGTTTAACCAAGATACCCCCACTTGCCAATGCCTGTAAAATGTGTTATTCTCTAATAGGGATACTTATAAGTATACATATCTTTTATGGAAGGAGATGATAGCAGGTGGCAACTAAAACCATCTACGTCTCAGATACCGAATTACCGGTCTTTGAGAGAGCCCAGGAGTTGGCCGGTACAAGCCTTTCAGGGATTATTGTCCAAGCGCTACGTCGCTTTATCGCGAATGAGGAATACCAAAGAGAAGGTCTGCGCTCGATTACCCTCAGAGTTGGACCCCCGGGAGCGTGGAAAGAGGTGCGATTTTATGGGCGTCTTTTAGCACGATGGCAAGAGCGGGTTCTCCATCAGCCAATGCTCCATTGCTTGAGAGTCTATAAGACGGCCAAAGGACACTTTGCGCTCTATAGTAAGAACGAGCCCAACTGGACATATTGGGCTGAGGAGAATTCGGAATATAGCCAATGGTTAGAAGATAATACTAACCGTAGCTTGGAGGTCTACGACTCCCTGGAGAACCTCAAAAACCATATTCCTCAAGAACTTTATATGGCCGTGGAATGGACGCTTGCCAATGGTTCAGGGATAGAGGAGCTGGATATTTGAGTATCCAATCAGCCATCCTTGGATTGTAGCAGTTACAATGCTGATCACTCTCCCTCTGTTGACAAACTGACCTAAGTGGGAGAAACACTCTATATTGAAGAGAGGCAAATTTACGATGATTGTAAGTGTTTCACTTCTTTAAGATTGGGAGGGCATATGACAGTTGTTCCACATCAGGACAATGCCATAGAGGTCTATGACCTTGTCAAGCGTTACCCCAGGGTTCCCTTCGATGCCGTGGATGGAATCTCCTTCACTGTACAACGCGGCGAGATCTTTGGTTTGCTGGGTCCCAATGGGGCTGGCAAGACAACAACCATCTCTATTCTGACCACTCGTATACGCCCCACAAGTGGTACAATCCGTATCATGGGTATTGATGTAGTAAACGAACCGACAAGTGTCAAGGAGCATATTGCCGTCGTACCCCAGCAAAGTAACCTCGACCAGAGCCTCCGCGTTCGCGAGATTCTCACCTTCCATGCGGCTTACCATGGTATACCCCGTGCAGAGCGCGAAGCTCGCGCTGACGCACTGCTCACGGAACTCGGCCTGGCCAACCGCAGTAGGGACAAAGTAGGTTACTGTTCGGGCGGTATGGGACAACGGCTGATGCTTGCACGTGCGTTGATGCACACACCCGACGTACTCTTCCTTGATGAACCGACCAATCGCCTCGATCCTCAATCGAGACTGTTCCTTTGGGATCATGTCCATTCTCTCAAAGAGCGCAGAGTTACTATTCTCCTCACCACTCAGGATATGAACGAGGCTGATCGACTCTGCGACCGCATTGCCATTATGGATCATGGACGTATTCTTGTGGTCGATACCCCAGTCGAACTAAAGAAAGTGATTCCTGGAGGCACCAGGTTGGAGCTGCGTATACACGTTCCAGAAGCTGTTCCGGTGGGGGCTGTGCCTGGCGCACTTTCAAGCATCTCCATCCTGAATACCCTCAAAGCCCTGCCAGGTGTCCTGAAAGTCGAGGAGGTACTTTCGCTAGACAATGAGGAACGTCAAGGGGATATCCTCACCTTCCGTCTGTATGCCAAAGATACTGGAATGCTTGTCCATCATATGTCGCAGGCAATTGCAGCGGCAGGAGCTGAACTGCGCGATTTACACCTTACGCATCCAAGCTTAGAAGATGTCTTCATCTATTTGACGGGGAGAAAACTGCGCTCATGAACACACCATTCACCCCCCCAAGACGTGCAGTACTCTCATCCATCACTGTCACTGCGCCACAACTGAAAAGCTCTGTAAACAAAGCACTTACGGCCTTTCTGGCGATCCTTCGTCGTGATATGGTCGTTACAGGCCGCGATTTCATCGGATTCTTGATTCAGATGCTCCTACAACCCTTGTTTTTCCTCTTCATCTTTGGGAAAGTGCTGCCGAGTATTGGTCTTGCCCAACAGGGCTTTGCTACATTACTCTTACCTGGTATTGTCGCACTAACTGTGGTCACAACTGCATTTCAGAGCGTCACTGTACCACTCACAGTTGACCTCGGCTACGCCCACGAAATTGATGATCGGCTGCTCGCTCCGCTTCCTGTGAATCTCGTAGCTGTGGAGAAAGTACTTTTTGCAGCAATGCGTGGTTTAATAGCAGGCGGGATCATCTTTCTGCTGGCCTATGTAATTCTGGATAGCGCGTATCAAGTACGTACCGATGCCATCGGCGTAATTATTGGAATCATGATCCTCACTTCCCTTGTGGGAGCAAGTTTGGGGCTGACCATTGGTACAGTGGTTATGCCAGAGCAGCTCGGGGTAGTATTCCCGCTCATTTTTACGCCGCTAATCTTTACGGGATGTACCTATTATCCTTGGAGTATACTTGGATCAATAAAGTGGTTTCAAATCATAACGCTCTTCAATCCGATGACTTATGCCTCTGAGGGCTTGCGCTATGCGATGGTACCCAGCTTCCATGGACATCCACTGACGACACTTCCCATTCATTGGGTACTGTTCGGTCTATTGGCGATTTTCATTGTCTTGTTGGCATTTGGCATACAAATGTTCCATAGGCGTGTGATTGGCTAGTACTACTTTGTTAGTTTTGTGGTACAATGGAAGCATGAACAAGAACCGAGTGCCGAAAGCCTCACCCAAACCCTTACCCGAACTGGCGACCTTCCTGGAGCCATTTGCCCCACTGTTCCGACGGCACACGAGTCGAGACAGCATGGAGCGCTATCTCACCGGGTTGCTCAGCGACTTACCCCATAAAACGTGTGACCCCATCGCAGATGTGATCGCAGGAACCAGCATCGAACGTTTGCAGCATCTGCTCACCGATGCTGCTTGGAATCCGCTGGCGTTGGACGAAGCCCGCGTCAAACGCTTGCTGTCCTTGCATCCGGTGACCGATGGCATCCTGATCTTCGATGATACGGGGCTGCCCAAGAAAGGCACCGCCTCAGTCGGCGTGGCCCCGCAGTACTCGGGGACGCTGGGCAAAATCGGCAATTGCCAGGTGGTGGTCAGTGCCGAGTATCTCGCCGACGATCCAGCCAGCTCGACGCCGTTTCACTTCCCAGTCAGCGCCCAACTGTTTTTGCCCGAGTCCTGGGCCCACGATGCCCAGCGGCGCAAACAGGCCCAGGTGCCAGAGCAGATCAGAGAGCAAACGAAGCCCGAGATCGCCCTGGGGTTGCTCGATCGAGCACGAGCATGGGGCGTACCGATCCAGGCGGTGGTGGTCGATGCAGGCTATGGAGACAATCCCAACTTTCTGCGAGGACTCGATGAGCGCCGGGTGCCCTACATGTGTGCCGTGCAAAGCACGTTTGGCTGCCGTTTGCCCGCTGAAGTCCAGGCGACCGCCGCCCAGACGCCCATCTACGGTGGGCGTGGACAGCCGCGTAAGCTCCGCCCTGCTCCTTTGTACACGGTCAAAGAGCTGATCGCGGCCTTGCCCGCCTCTGCCTGGCCAACCATCAGCTGGCGAGAGGGAACAAAGGGGACGATGCAGGTCCAGGCCGTAGCTCTGCGCGTCCACCGGGCCACCGGCTCCGCTTTGCATAGTACCAACCACTCTCGCGTCCACACGGGACCGCAAGGGTGGCTGCTAGCCGAACGCCCGGTGCCAGCAGCTGTGGCTGATGACCCGCAACCCACGCCGGTTGAGCCACAGGAGAAGGAAGAAGAAAAGATCAAGTATTGGTTCAGCGTGTTGCCCGAAAATGCCTCGCTCTCGCGTCTGGTTCTGCTGGCCCACGCACGCTGGGTCATCGAGCAGTTTTATGAAGATGCCAAACAGGAATGCGGCTTCGATCACTATCAGGGACGCAGCTGGGAAGGACTCCATCGACACCTGGCCCTGGTCATGCTGGCCTACAGTTTCCTCATGTTTTATCGATTAACGCTGCCTCTGCCTTCTGGAGAGGCTTTTCCCCCCCTCCGTCACACGAAGCTCGCTGCCTTCCGTGCATCGCCAAGTGCTGCTCTGGCTGTTCCAGGACCTCGTTCTCTGGCTCTTTCACACCCGGCAGATCGAAGCCTTCCGTCCTCGACGAAACTAACAAAGTAGTACTAGCATGCTATGAGAAAGTGACCGCGACGTGTCATGCTGAGCGGCAGCGAAGCATCCGGGGTGAGCGAGGTCGACTACCGGGTCGCCCGTCTCCTGTACCTGCTCACCGCTATTTCATAAGCCTCGGCCAGCAGCGGTCGCATCTGCGTTTCATCGGATGTAATAAGATCAGCCTCTCATAGCCATTGCGCCTACTTAACCCCTATCCTGACCCTGTAGCTAAAGTACCAGGGGATTGGCTCGGAGCCAATATACTGGTATGCGGCCTGTCTGAGGCGATCAAAGTCGATCGCCTGTTCGGTAATGGTCTTCAGCTTGAACTGATGGCTGTAAGCGCCGGTCATAAGGAGGCCGATGAAGCGTCTGGCATCTCCCTGCTCAACATGATGAAGGAGCAACTCGCGTGTGAAACGGAAGTGGCCGCTTTCGCGCATACGGGCGAGGTGGTCACTCTTTGACCATTTCTGAAGATTCTGAGCAAGGTCGCGCTCCCGTTCAAGGGCCTCGAAGCGTTCATCGACCTCTCTGTACACCTGCTCAAGCTCCCAGCTCAGTGCTGGCGGCCAGTCATAGTCGTAGGCAGCGAAGAGGCCGCCGGGTCGCAGAATCCGCCCGATCTCGGCCAGTGTCGAAACCGGCTCCATCCAGTGGAAGGATTGAGAGCAGGTTACGATATCGGCGCTGCTATCAGGCAGACCGGTATGGCTGGAAACACCCTCGCGAAATTCGATGCTTGCGGCGCGGGGATGGTGTTCAAGCTTGCGCATGGCCTGAGCGCGCATGTCGGCGTTGGGTTCGATGCCAATCACACGCTGCGCTCGCTCGCCCCAGAGCAACGTTGAAAGTCCGGTGCCGCTGCCGAGGTCAACAACCAGCGAGGGGCGCGGCGTATGAATCAACTGCGTGAGAATATCGAGCAAAACCGGTGGCGGGCTGGGACGAGTCTGATCATACAGGTGAGCCTCACCGGTCCAGATTTCGCTGCTTTCCATCAGATCATGTATCCTTTCTCCTCCTTACCTGTCTCCATCTCATTTGCTGAGCGGGTTAATGGCTTCGGGCGGGCGATCGACGATGGCGATGGTGCAGCGGGAGACACAGATGAGTTTGTCGTTTTCGTCGGTGATGCGAATATCCCAGACGTGGGTGGTCCGCCCCCTGTGCAGTGGCGTGGCAGTGGCGATCAGGCGACCATCGCGTTTGGGACGCAGGTGGTTGGCGTTGATCTCCAGACCAAAGGTGGATTGCCTTTCCAGATCGCAGTTCAACGCGGCCCCCAGCGAGGCGGCGGACTCCGCCAGCACCAGGGAAGCGCCACCATGCAGGTAGCCCGCCTGCTGACGATGACCGGGGCTAACGGGCATAGCCAGCACCACACGGTCTTTTTCAGCGGTAACAACGGTGATATCAAGCGTTTCCCAGATCGACCCCTGGCGGGTACTGTTGAGCAGCTTTACCAGTTCTTCGCCGGATAATTGCACGGTCTCTCTTCCTCTCTTTAGTTATTCATACGGCGGCTACTTCGCGGGCAGGTGCCAGTTGTTTGAAGAGCCAGTAGCCGGTGTAGAAGATGAGCAGCCACATTATGAGGTCGAGTGGGGCCGCGAGGGGGCTGTCCCAGCTCAGGGCGCCGTTGTTGGCAAGGGCCGTGCTGAGGTCGCGCAGGAAGGCGAGCAGGGGCGTGCCGAACAGGAGCAGGCGAGCCAGCCAGGAGAAGCGCCCGCGCCATAATCGCCAGATCAGCAGGTAGTCAATTGAGCCGTAGACCAGCAACTGCACAACGTAGAACGGCAGGGGCAGATGCAAAGTCAACCCGCTCAGCGTATAGTGCCACAGGTGGGCATAATAAGCCAGGAAATCGATAAGGGCATTCAGCGCGCTCATCAGCAGCCCGCCGAGCAGCGAGGCCAGCAGCGCCATGCGTGTCGGTTGGATGAACAGCAGAAACGCGAGATAGACAATAATAACGAACGGGATAACAAAAACAGCAAACGCCTGAAGTTCCATCGAAACTATCTGCTCCTCTTATGTACGGGATACATTCCCGGTTCTGATCGGAAAAGTTCATCATAAACTAGCGTAGTGCTTTCCACACAATTCGTCAAGAGTGTTGTTCCAGATTGGATGATCGTGTCCGGCGTTTTTGTTTCCCCACAGAGGAAGCATCATGAGGTAAAATAAAGAGGGACGAGGAATGATGCGACAGCATGTGTCTGGGATAAGGATTTAAGAGGTATGAATATTACACCATTGAGAATTGCGCTGGCACAGGTGAACGTGACAGTGGGTGATCTGGACAACAACAGAAGAAAGATACGGGAGGCCATGCGGCAGGCGCACGAGGCAGGGGCGCACGTGGTCTGCCTGCCGGAACTGGCGCTGACCGGCTACCCGCCGGAGGATTTGCTGCTCAAGCCGGGCTTTGTGGACGATAACCTGTGCGATCTGGATGATCTGGTTGAGTACAGCCGCGAATTGCCGGGTCTGACCTCGGTCATCGGCTTTGTGGATCGCGACCATGACATCTATAACGCGGCTGCGGTGATCCACGAAGGGAAGCTGGCAGGCGTCTATCACAAACACTACCTGCCCAATTATGGCGTGTTTGACGAGAACCGCTACTTTCAGGCAGGCCGCGAGGCCCCCATCTTTCTGATCAACGGCGTGCATGTCGGAGTGAACATCTGCGAGGACATCTGGTACCCGACGGGGCCGATGACGCTGCAGGCGCACGCGGGGGCCGAGGTGATCCTCAATATCAACGGCTCACCCTACTATGTCGGCAAAGGCATCTTCCGCCAGGAGATGCTGGCAACGCGCGCCGCCGATAACGAGGTCATCGTCGCCTACCTCAACATGGTCGGCGGCCAGGACGAGCTGGTCTTCGACGGCGGCAGCATGGTCTTTAACGAGCAGGGAACGCTCATCGCTCGCGGCAAGCAATTCGAGGAAGACATGCTGATTGTCGACCTGGATACCGCCTCAGTCTTCCGCTCGCGCCTGCACGACCCGCGCCGCCGCCAGGAACGCTTGCAGGTGACGCCCGCCGAAGTGCCAGTTATTCGCGTGACTGAGGCACAGGAACCGCCCGCGCCCCCGGTGTTGCTCAGCAAAGAGGAACAACGCGCCTACGGGCAGGAAGCGATTCCGCCGGGGGCCTACCAGCCGCCCTCGGCCACCACATCGAGCCGGTGGGTCGTGTTGGGCGCGCCGCAGCGCATCGAGCCGGAGATGAGCCGCCTGCAGGAAATTTATTCGGCTCTGGTGCTGGGAACGCGCGACTACGTGCGTAAAAACGGCTTCAAGAACGTGGTGGTCGCCCTCTCCGGCGGCATCGACTCGTCGCTGACCGCCGTCATTGCCGTTGATGCGCTGGGCGCGGAGAACGTGCTGGGCGTCTCCATGCCCTCCGGCTACTCCTCTGAGGGCAGCAAGACAGACGCGCGCCAACTGGCCGAGAATCTGGGCATCGAGATGCTGACCATTCCCATCGAAGAGACGTTCCGCACCTCACTGAAGGCGCTGGAACCGGCGCTGGGCAGGAGCGATTACGGGCTGGCGACGGAAAACTTGCAGGCGCGTATTCGCGGCAACTTCCTGATGGCCATTTCCAACAAACTCGGCCCGCTCGTGCTGACCACCGGCAACAAATCGGAGATGGCAACGGGCTACAGCACCCTCTACGGCGATATGGCCGGCGGCTTCGCCGTGCTGAAGGATGTCCTCAAGACGCTGGTCTACGAACTGGCTATCTATCGCAACACAGTGGGAGAACGGCCCGTGATTCCGCAATCAGTGATCGAAAAAGCGCCTTCAGCCGAGCTGCGCCCGAACCAGAAGGATGTTGACAGTCTGCCGCCCTACGAGGTTCTCGATCCCATCCTGCATGCCTACGTGGAGGAAGATCGCAGCTTTGAAGAGATGGTGGCGATGGGTTTTGAATACAAAACAGTCGAGCGCGTGATGCGTCTGGTGGACAGCAGCGAATACAAGCGGCGGCAGGCTCCCCCCGGCGTCAAAATCACCACTCGCGCCTTTGGCCGCGACCGCCGCCTGCCGATCACGAACCGCTACCGGGAAGCGTAGAGGGCCAGGGCGACGGCCAGCTTCGTCCCTACCCTCAGGTCGGGCTGGTGAAGGAAAGCCAGGGCGACGCTGGCGCTCGCCCTGCAACTCCATCCTTACCAACCTCGCTTTAGGATGGCGGCTGCCAGACCTGGGCGGTATGGTCGTCGCTGCCGTCGTAAGTATTGGGGTCGCCACTGCCGGAAGCGACCTCTTTGCCGCTGGGCGACCACTCGACCGTGTTCACCTGACTGTTGTGGCCGTGATAGACGAAGCGGTTGGAACCGTTAGAAGAATTCCAGACCTGCACCGTGATGTCGGCCCCACCGGAGGCGATACGGCTATCATCCGCCGACCAGGAGACGGCGTAGACGGGCTGCGCGTGGCCGGTGTAAGTGTAAGAGGCGCTCAGCGAGGCGGCATCCCAGACCTGCACCGTCCTGTCATCGCTACCGGAAGCCACGTGCTTCCCGTTATGCGACCAGGCGACGGCATTGACGTTGTTGCCGGAATGACCTTTATAGGTATTGAGCAGATTGCCGGAAGTGGAGTTCCACACCTCCACCGTATCGTACACAGTGGAAGCGATACGCGCTCCATCTGGCGACCAGGCGAGCGAGCGCACGGTACCGTTGGTCGTATGGGTAGCAAGATGGCTGCCGGAATTCGCATCCCAGACCTGCACCGTACTATCGTCGCTGCCGGAGGCGATGGATTTGCCGTCAGGCGAGAGGGCCAGGCAGTGAATCGTATTATTGCTGTGGCCGGTATAGGTGAAGAGTTTGGTGCCGTCAACCGCCTTCCAGACCTGCACATCAGTAGCAGCCGAATAAACGATGGTACTATCCAGCGACCAGGCGACAGCATTGACAGACGCGTTCTGATTCTGATTCTGATGGCCGGTATAGGTATAGATGGAGGTTCCCGATGCGGCATCCCAGACCTGCACTGTGCCGTCACCACTGGCCGTAGCGATCTTCGAGCCATCGGGCGACCAGGCCAGCGCCGCGATATAGCGCGAATGGCCGGTGAACGTCACAACTGCACCGGTCGCGGGCGAACTCGTTGGCGTCTCGCCCGGCGTTGTGGTCTCGGTTGGCCCGGCGGTCGGATCCTGTGTGGGCGCGCTGGTCGGCGTTTTCTTATTGACGGCAGCGGTAGCGGTGGTGCCGCCGGGCGCGGAAGGGGTTTTCTGGTGTCCAAGCTCCAGCCAGGCAATGCCGCCACCCACGACAATCAGGCCCAGCGCGCCGAACGTGCCGCCGATCAGCACGGTGCGCCGCGACATGCCGCGCTTCGCCTGTTGTGGCGTCTGTTGCGCGGGCTGCTGTGGCTGTGGCGACTGCTGTGGAAATGCTGGCCCCTGCGCGGGCGGGAAATTGCCCCCGGACGATGGCCCCTGCGCGGGCGGGAATTGCACACCCGATGAGGCTGACTGCCCCTGCCCCTGGTTCCGAGGCGGCTGCATCACATAAGTCGCGCCCGTCTGGTCAGAGTAAGATCGAGCAACCTGGGGCGGCAGGGTCTGGCTCGGTGGCGGAACGATCAGGGGCGCCGACGGCGGCTGCGGGTACTGCGCGCCCGATTGCCCCTGCATGGGCGGGCGCGCCTGCCCGGAAGCGGGCATCGGCGGCCAGCCCGGTGTGCTACTACTCCCTTGATTAGAAGTCGTCGGCGAACTAAACTGCCCGGACTGGCTGAGGTGTACGGGCTGTTGCGCGCTCTGGAATGGGGATGACGTTGAGAATGAAGAGCCAGATTGAGGCAACCTGCCGACCTGTGGTGGCGGCGTTATCGACGATGGGGGCGCGATCTGCGACCCCGCAAACGACGGCTGCGGCCCCGGCGCGGCCCTGACAGACTGCTCAAAGGCATTGGCGAACGCCTCCACGCGCAAAAAGCGATTCTGCGGGTCTTTCGCCAGGGCCGTGCGCACCACCTCTTCGGTGACGGGCGAAACCCCCGGCGCTTTCTCGCGCAGCGCGGGGACGGCCAGCATATGCTGGCTGGCGATTTCGGCAAAGGAACCATGAAACGGGCGCTCCCCCGTCAGCCATTCGTACACCACCACGCCCAGCGCGTACTGGTCGCTGGCGGGAACAGGCCTGCCCTCAAACTGTTCGGGGGCCATATAGGCAGCCGTGCCAACGACATCCTGCGTACTCTGGTAGCGCGAACTCTGGGCCAGCAGGGCAATGCCAAAATCGCTGAGCAGCACCTCGTTATTGGCCCCTATCAGCATATTTTCCGGCTTGACATCACGGTGGATCAGCCGCCGGTCGTGGGCATATTGCAGAGCGGCAGCCACCTGTTTGACGTAGGGAACAATAGCAGTCGGCGCCAGGCGGCTTCCGCGCGGGTGGCGCTGGCGCAACGTGCCATGAGGGGCATAGTCCATCACCAGAAACGGCGTCGTCCCTTCCCGGCCAAATTCGAGAACGCGCACAATGTTGGGATGCACCAGAGAAGAGACCATCTGCGCCTCTCTCAGAAACGTATCCATATCCTCACCGGTCATGCGCGTCTGCACCACTTTAATGGCGGCAAACGTTTTGAGATACACATGTTCGCCCAGGTAGACGTCGGCGAAGCCGCCCTGGCCCAGTAAGCGGACTACCCTGTAGTTGCCAAGCTGCATACCGGTAAAATCAGTCATCGCTGAACCCTTCCAGAGCGTGTTCTCTGCCAACTCGCTCATTTATTTTTGCGCTTCTATCACATCAATGTGGCTCTATTGTAGAGGCAATCAATCAGCATGTCAAGTAAAATCCGTTTCTATGCCCCACCTGGTCTGTGGATATGTAATGGAGATGACGAGATAGTGATTATGGCTGGCCGGTGGCATTTCAGATGTCATCGCTTCCTGTTCATAAGTCTTCAAGAGAAAATAGATTCCCGGCAGAGAAGGAATGAATACTTTCTATAATATTACAAATCTACGCATTCTCTATGGGAAGAATGCGCAGATTTCTTTTTGCTCGTAACTCTGCGAATAGATACCGTGACTGAAGCAGGAAAAATAAAGTATACTAAGCTTTGTGGGGATAAACAGGGAATGCGGGGCAGTGGAGTGTTTACAGGAACTATTGAAAGCATATCTGGAATGGAGGAGCAGAAGCGTGACAGACAGGGAATCGTTACCAGAACTGCCCGGTTATGTGACAGCGAAGCAGGCTGCAAAGATGCTGGGCCTTTCTGACCGTAGGATCTACCAGCTCATTGAAGCGGGCCGCCTGCCCGCGGTGAAGGCCGGGGAGCATATTTTGCTATCCATGGAGGCAATAGAGCAATTTAAGCCGCGCCTGACCGGTCGTCCACGCGAAAAGACACCTGCCTGGCGCTTTGCCCGCCGGGGCAGCACCCTGCGCACGTTATCGATTCAGGTGCAGATACGGGCCGAGCAGCAGGACAGGTTGCAACTCAAACTATGGCGCATCAAGCAGGAAACCATGCACACCTTTCCAGGCACAACAACGCGCCTGATTATGAAGGACGACACCACTCCCCCAACCATCACCATCATCCTGGTCTGGGACCCTGCCGTGCTGGCAGAGGATCTGTTCCAGCTAGCTTTGAGGGATATGGAAGAGGACCTGGCCGACGTCCTTGACTGGAAAACCGCGATTCGCAAGACGGGCAGGCTGATTATTGGCACGTAGAGCAGGCCGCCCGTCGCCACAGGCCACCCGCCCGCAGGCCTGCGGCTTGCGGGGGGCCTGCGGCTTGCGGGCGGCCTGTGGCTTGCCGGGGGCCTGCGGCTTGCGGGGGGCCTGCGGCTTGCGGGCGGCCTGCGGCTTGCGGGCGGCCTGTGGCTTGCCGGGGGCTGTGGCTTGCGGGGGGCCTGCAGCGAGCGGGGGGCCTGCGGCTTGCCGGGGGCCTGCGGCGATGTAATGCTTGTACTCAAATAGCCAATGTGTCTCCGTTCGCAGAAAACAGACGTGGTAATGGTATACTATGTTATAGATGATTGTCGCGGAGAGTAGCGCATGGGCCGGGCTAGAGGAGGAAGCGCCGGTTGACGAGGCGGAGGCTGTTCGGAGCAAGTCAGCGGGGAGCCTCCAGGGCTGATCACATCCCTGAGAAGGCGGCTTACAAAACCATCCGGCAACGGGTGGGACAAAAGGTCGCCGGTGATGTTGTCGTTATTGAAATGTAGATAACACAACAAAAAAGAAAGGATACCCGACCTCATGTGCGGTATCATTGGCTACGTCGGCCCCGAAGGGACCGATGCTACTCCCATATTGCTCGACGGCCTGCGCAAACTGGAATATCGTGGCTACGATTCGGCTGGCATCGCCGTACTGAACGAACACGGCTCGCTGGAAGTGCTGCGCAAGGCTGGCAAACTCTCCAACCTGGTCGCCGCCGTTAACAATGACGGCCTCAGCGGCACGAAAAGCCCGCTCGGCATCGGCCACACGCGCTGGGCCACGCATGGGCGCCCCAACGACACCAACGCGCATCCCCATCCCGACTGCACCGGCGTGCTGACCGTCGTTCACAACGGCATCATTGAGAACTACGCCGAACTGCGCCGCGAACTGGAACTGGCCGGTCACAGCTTCCGCTCCGAGACGGACACCGAAGTGCTTTCGCACCTGATCGAATACTACTACTTCGTCGAGGCGCGGCACGACCTCGAACTGGCCACGCGGCTGGCCTTGCAGCGCGTCAGCGGCTCCTACGCCATCGCCGTTGTCAGTGGGGAGCAGCCCGATCTGCTGGTGGGCGCGCGCTGCAACGGCCCGCTCATCGTCGGCGTGGGCGAGAACGAGCAGTTCCTGGCTTCCGACATCCCGGCCATCCTCAAGCACACGCGTCGCGTCATCATCCTGGACGAAGGCGAGATGGCCGCGCTACGCCCTGATCGCGTTAGCATCACAAAGCTGGACGGGACGCCGGTGCAGCGCGACCCCATCACCATCAACTGGGATGCCGAGGCGGCGGAAAAGGGTGGCTACCCGCATTTCGCGCTCAAAGAGATCTACGAACAGCCCGATGCGCTGCGCCGCGCCCTGCTGGGCCGCGTCCACGAGGGCCAGTTGCGCCTGCCCGAACTCGAACGGATGCAGCAGGCCGGTCTGCTCGATAACATCCAGCGCATCGTCATCGTCGCCTGCGGCACCTCATACCATGCCGGGCTGATCGCCAAGTACACTATCGAGAAGTGGGCGCGCATCCCCGTTGAGACCGTCACCGCTGCCGAGTTCCGCTACAGCGACCCCATTGTGGGGCCGGAGACGCTCTGTATCGCCGTCACGCAATCGGGCGAGACGGCGGACACGCTGGTGGGCATCCGGCAGGCGCGAGAGCGCGGCGCGCCCGTCATCGCCATCACCAACATAGTAGCCAGCGCCATCACGCGGCTCGCGGACGCCGTCCTCTACCTGCAGGCGGGGCCGGAGATCTGCGTCGTCGCCACCAAGACCTTCGTCACCTCCGTCGCCGTCCTCTACCTGCTCGGCCTCTACCTGGCCCAACAGCGCGGGCGCATTAGCGCGGAGGAACTGGCCGAGACGCTGGCCGCGCTCGAACGCATCCCCGACCAGGTGCAGCAGGTACTCAACACCGCCTCAGCGCCGGACGACAGCATTAAGCCGCTTGCACAGCAAATGGCGCGTTGCAGCAGCATGATCTTCATCGGGCGCGGCGTCGGCTACCCCACCGCGCTGGAGGGCGCGCTCAAGCTCAAAGAAATCTCCTACATCCACGCCGAAGGCTTCCCCGCCGGCGAACTCAAGCATGGCTCTATCGCCCTGCTCGACCCGGACACGCCCCTCATCGCCATCGCCACCGCCTCGCACATCTATGAGAAAGTGGTCAGCAACATGCAAGAGGTGCGCGCCCGCGACGCCCGCGTCATAGCCGTAGCCACCCAGGGAGACGAGGCCATCCGCCAGCACGCCAACGACATCCTCTACGTCCCCCCGACGCTAGAAACCCTCAGCCCTCTGCTGGCCATCATCCCCCTGCAACTGTTCGCCTACCACGCCGCAGTAGCAAGGGGCTGCAACGTAGACCAGCCAAGAAACCTGGCGAAGTCGGTGACGGTGGAGTAGGGAAAGTTGAGCAATAAGACTTGTAGAAGATAGATAAAGGTTAGACAGAACAGCAGCCGGTCTCAAGGAAACCTGGTAGGTCGGCTGCTGTTTTGATTATTCAGAGCAGTGGAGAGTTTTTTTGATGAGTTCAAGGTTGAGCCAGATGCGCTGGGCCTCGATATTGCAGGTACCCCATTTTGTTTTCATCTGCTTGATGCCCCATTCGGCTACTTCCACGCCGATGGTGATTTCCCATTTAGCGATCAGGGGGTAACTTCTTCTTTGAGGCGATGGCGATACCAGGAGGCGCTGGCGATACCAGCCGAGCAGGACGCGCTCGCGCCGGGCGGTATCGCTACCGGGGCGCACGTAGAGATCCATTGTTTTGTTGTTACGAATGATCACCTCTGGCGCGCCTTCGCGGTAGATCACGTTGAGCAGGTAGCGGTTGCCCTGATAGTAGTGGCTCTCGCCGGAGACGAACTCGCGGGCGGCCTGGCGTTCCTGGCTTTCAAACTTCGCCTGCTGGCGCTTGATCCATGCCAGTCTGGAAATGGTGAATATCGAGCAGCTCTGACATCCTTTCATAACGCGACGCAGTGCGACATGAGTGGTGATAGGGGCGGGCGTATTATGGCGTATTATATAGTAGGGCCACCCCTGGCGGGTGGCCTGGGGACGGGGGCGGGGGCCCGCGACGGGGTGAGTGCAGCTTTCTGGATGAATCTGCAAAAACGCTATGAACTGGAGATTGCTCGCGAGAGGATATGCTTAAACCAGTTCAATCCGTAGCTCTCTGCCTACAACGGCAGCGGCACGTTGCATCGTTTCCAGTGATACCCCTGTCTTTTCAGGGTCAAGAAGCCGTTCGAGTTGTGACCTGCTTGTGTGCATACGAGCAGCCATAGCTGACTTCGTAATATGTTGCGTGCGCATCGCCTCCTCGATCTGCCACGCCAGTACCCTTTTTACTGCGATTGCATTCGATGCATCAAGGATACCTTCCTCTTTCAGAAAGTCCTCAAAAGAGGAGCCTCTATTAGGATTTTCGGGCATTGCTATCATACTCCCTTCTGCGCCTATCTGCTAACTCCAGGTCTTGTTGTGGAGTCTGTTGGGTTTTCTTAATAAACGCATGCAGCAGAATCATTTCACCTCCGCTAATGTGAAAAATGACTCGCGCAATTCTTCCATTAGAGAGACGGCTACGTATCTCCCAATCGCACATTGACATAGCCATACTTCAGCATGTAATCTTGAGGTAGCGCAATCAGGGGATTGGTGCCAGTCGGGAAGTCAGTAAACAGGCAGCAAAGGATTGTTTGCGGATTCAGCAGTCAAGAGATCAGCAGAAGAGGAGGAGTTCTATGAGCGAGGCAACGACAAAAGAACGGTCACAGGAGCCGACGCCGGAGCAAAAGGTGCTGCGGCGCGAGGACCCGGTGTTACTGACCGGGCGCGGGCAGTATGTCGGCGATATTCGTCGTCCGGGTATGCTCTCCATTAGCTTTGTGCGCAGCCCCTATCCTCATGCCCGTATCGTCTCGATTGATGCGCAGCGGGCGCTGGCCCAGCCGGGCGTGGTGGCGGTGGTAACGGGGACGGATACCGCGCATCTTGGCGGGTTGCTTACCAATTTATTTCCCGGTTCGGCATGGGTGCCACAGCCGGTTCTGCCACGTGATGAGGTTAATTATGCCGGTGAGCCGGTAGCGGCGGTGGTGGCCGAGAACGAGATTGCGGCATTCGAGGCAGCCGAAATGGTAGATGTCGATTACGAGCCGCTACCCTCCGTCGGCGGGCTGGATGTCGCGCTGCAGGCGGACGGGCCGAAGATTTTCAACGAACATACCAATATTACTTCGACCAGAGAGAAGACGATTGGCGATGTCGAGGCAGGCTTCGCGCAGGCCGATAAGGTCGTCTCGCTGTATATGCGGCTGCCGCGCCTCGCGCTGGTGCCGATGGAGCCGCGCGGCATTATCGCCGAAGGACACCCTGATGGCACGCTTTCAGTCACCATCTCCAACCAGTCGATCTTTCTGACTCGCATCCAGCTGGCGACAATGCTACATATATCTCCGACGGATATCAAGATCACCGTGCCGCATGTCGGGGGCGCTTTTGGCGGCAAGACCCGGCTATCCGGGGAAGAGGTCGTCACGGCCTTCATAGCGCAGAAGTTGCAACGCCCGGTACGCTGGCTGGAGAGTCGCGAGGACAATATCGTCTCGATGGGGCATGGCCGGGGCCAGCATGCCAGCATCCAGGCCGCCGTGCGCAGGGATGGCGCTGTGCTGGCCCTCAAAGCCGAGTTCTTCGCCGACCTGGGCGCCTATCCCGGCGATTATAGCATCCTCAGCGTCGATTCAACCGCTTCCATGATCTCCGGCACCTACGCCATTCCGGCGATCACAACGATTGTGCATGGCGTGAAAACCAACGCCGTTCCCACCGGCCCCTATCGCGGAGCCGGACGACCGGAAGCCTGCTACTATATCGAACGCACGATGGATGCTATCGCGCACGAACTCTCTCTCGACCCCGTTGAGGTACGCAAACGCAACCTGATCCCCGCCGAGGCCTTCCCCTACACCACTGCCACCAGCACGACCTATGACTCCGGCGCGTACAATTACGCTCTGGATACCCTGCTGGCTGCCGCGAACTATGGGGAGCTGCGCGCTGAACAGGCTCGCCGCCGCGCGCAGGGGCAGTACATGGGCATCGGGCTGTGTGTCTATATCGAGAGTACGGCGATAGGCGGACAGGGCATGAGCGGGCAGCCGGATAGCGGGCAGGTGCGCATCAGCCCGGACGGCAAGATTCTGGTCGAGAGCGCGTCGGTGGATAGCGGGCAGGGCCATGTCACCTCGTTCGCCACGATTGTTGCCCGCGAGTTCGGGGTTCCCATTGAGCAGGTTGAGGTCTACATTGGAGACACGCCCAACAGCCATTCACTGGCGACCTTTGCCAGCCGCAGCATGGGCGTGGGCGGCGTCGCACTCGCGCAGTCGGCCCGCGCGGTCAAGGCGCAGATGCTCAAGCTGGCCTCGCACCTGCTCGAAGTGGGCGAGAGCGATCTGGAACTGCGCGAGGGGCGCGTGCAGGTCTCCGGCGTTCCCGGCAAAGCCTACACCTTCGCCCAGCTGGCCGCCATCGCCGAGGACCCCGCGCAGAAAGAGCAGTTCCCCGAAGATCTTCAGAAAGAACTGCTCAAGGGGCTGTGCAGCATGCAGGGCTTCGAGCCTGCCGATCTCTCCTATCCCTTCGGCGCGCACCTTGCCGTCGTGCAGGTCGACCCGGAGACCGGCGAGGTGAAGTTCCAACGCTACGTCGCCGTCGATGACTACGGCCACGTGCTTATCCCCACGCTGGTCGAGGGCCAGACACACGGGGCCATCACGCAGGGTATCGGCCAGGCCCTCTTCGAGCAGATGGCCTACGACGCCAGCGGCCAGGTTCTCAGCGCCACCCTGATGGACTACGCCGTCCCCATCGCCGCCGAAGTGCCATCCTTCGAGCTGACGCTGACCGAGACACCCAGCCCGCTCAACGTTCTCGGCGTCAAAGGCGCAGGCGAGGCAGGCACAGTAGCCGCCCCTGCTGCGGTCGCCAACGCCGTTATCGACGCGCTCCTCCCGCTGGGCGTCACCTCTCTGGATGTCCCGCTGACGCCCAACAACGTCTGGCAGGCTATCCAGAAGGCCAGAGCGACCGGCGGTTCGTGAAACGACAGCCGGTACCCGAATCCGTAGGCGCCGATGTGTCCCAGAGCGTTTTCATGAGAGCGAGGGGCGGCGTTGCGACCAGGGGAATGCCTGCTCAAGCTGCGCGGCCAGTCGCAGGAGGGTAGCCTCGTCGCCATAGCGCGCGACAAATTGCACGCCGATGGGCAAGCCCTCGTTTGAGTGGCCCAGAGGCAAACTGATAGCCGGCTGACCCGTCATGTTGAAAAGCGGCGTGAAGGGGATCAGCGCGAACAGCCTGTTCAGCCATTCTCTGGGATCGATGCCTGGCTCGTTCTGGTTGACGGTGCCGAGCAGCGGCGGCGGCCCCGCGACGGTCGGCGTCACCAGCACGTCGTAGGAGCGGAAGAACGGGCTGACCCCTCTGGTAATGGCGCCGCAGAGCTTGAGCGCGCGCAGCAGATCGATCGCCGAGAGCCGCTGCCCGTACTCCACACTGGCGAGCGTCACCGCTTCCAGGACATCGGGGCCGAGATCAACGCCGACAGCGCGAGCGATGCTCAGCGCGCTGTCGGCGAGCGAGGCTGTCCAGATCGGCACGTTGGCGTCGATGAAAGCTTCCCAGTCGATGTGCGGGCTGGCTTCCTCGACATCATGGCCCAGCGCGGCCAGCTCGCGGCAGACCATCGCGACGGCCTCCGCGTACTCGCCGTCAACGGGCGAGCCGGACCATGCACGCGTCGTCATGGCGATGCGCAGGCGGCCTGGTGGAGTCACCACCTCCTGCGTGTAGGGCCGCTCTGGCGGAGCGGCAAAATATTTATCTCCGTTGCCCGGGCCACACACCGCGTCAAGCAGAACCGCGACATCGCGCACCGTGCGCGCCAGGGCGAAATCAACACCCAGCCCGCAGAGACGTTCATCGGCATCCGGCCCCGGTGGAATGCGCCCGCGTGTGGGTTTGAGTCCAACCAGCCCGCACCAGGCGGCGGGAATGCGAATCGAGCCGGCGCCATCGGTGCCGTGCGCTACCGGAACGGCCCGCGCCGCCACCAGCGCCGCCGATCCACCGCTCGACCCTCCCGTACTGCGCGCGAGATTCCAGGGGTTGCGCGTGGGGCCACCGGCAACCGGCTCCGTCGTCACGTTGAAAGCAAATTCCGGCGTCGTCGTGCGCCCCAGCGTGACCAGCCCCGCCTGCCTGAAACGCGCCATCAGGTCAGTGTCATGGGGAAAGACGATCCCCTCTCCGGCCAGTCGCGTTCCCACCGCCGTCCTGACACCCGCCGCGTGCAGCGAAAAGTCTTTGACCACAAAAGGCACCCCGGCTAGCGGCCCATCGCTCGCGGCGGCCGGCGCCTCCTCAAACAGCCCTCCCACCAGCGCGTTCAGGCGCGAATTCACCTCCAGAAGCGCCTGCCGGGCCAGTTGCTCCACCTCATGAGCCGAGACCTGCCCGCTCCGTATCAACTGCGCAAGGCCAGTCGCGTCGTACTCACTGTACTCTGAAAAATCCATAACGCCTCCTGTCTTCGCAGAGACAACATGCATGCTGAAGCTTTCCTGTAGATATACCAGTATAGCATACGACAGGCGGCCCTCCTGCAAAAGGGGGAATGATTCTGCCCTCTTTGCGTGTTATGATAACGGGGAAAACAGCAGAGGAGACAGGTAAACAATGGTCAATCTGGAGATTGCGCGGCGACGACTGCATAACCAGCACATCACGCGGCGAGAGATAGAAACGCTGCAGGCGCTGGTGGAGTGGCTGGGGGCGGTACAGGCGCAGGATTTCGCGGGCGCGAGGCTATGGGCCTTCCCTCCCCCGGAATGGGGAGCGGCTCCTAAAAAATGCTTGACAGGACGCAAAACGTCCACTATAATAGTCACGCACGATCCACTTAGATCGGCGCAAACAACAGAAAAGCTTACCTTCAGGGGCAGTTGCCAGAGCGGTCAATTGGAGCTGACTGTAAATCAGCCGCGTAAGCTGCGGAGGTTCGAATCCTTCACTGCCCACCAGCAGGTAGCCTGAGTACACAGCAAACTGCATATTACGGGGGCGGTTGCCAGAGTGGTCAATTGGAGCTGACTGTAAATCAGCCGCGCAAGCTGCGGAGGTTCGAATCCTTCACCGCCCACCAGTTCTATCTCGTTTCGCTCGTGTCATCTTTCTGTTCGTTCGGTTACATTGCCCGTGTGGCGCAGCGGTAGCGCACAGTCTTGGTAAGACTGGGGTCATGGGTTCGATTCCCATCACGGGCTCCCATCATCCCATTCGGGATTGAAACGGATTGGAAGAAACCTTTTGCTGCCGTCTTCTGAGTCGATCGATCCATTCCCTGTACATTACTATCACATTTGCGATTGAAACGAAGGCGGCAGCTGTAAGTCTATATTCAGATCTGAAAAGGTTTACCTTCCCATCTGGGATTGAAACTGATTTCAGAACACATTCAACAGAAGCCGCTTTCGCAAAATGGCAAAGAAGCAAGGGTTTATCTTCCCGTTTGGGACTCAAGCCAGATAGAAACATTTCCTGTATCTAAAAGGATCTGTCACCCCATCTGGGATTGAAAAAAGGAGCTACTTTAGCAAATGGCAAAGAAGAAATTTGAGAGAACGAAACCCCATGTGAACGTGGGAACGATTGGTCACATCGACCATGGCAAGACGACGCTGACGGCGGCCATCACCAAAGTGCTGTCCACCGCCAAACTGGC